>ENA-UOJA01000083-UOJA01000083.1-human-gut-metagenome-genome-assembly--contig:-C19-NODE-83-length-91258-cov-14.486234_pt1 | contig 91258 bp, 88 predicted proteins | sample MGYA00242337_ERZ723884 | MGnify/ENA metagenome assembly ERZ723884
TTGCATTTCTCATAGGAAGAATATAGAATATAGAAAACCCCGGACATATCAATGACCTGGGTTCTATTTAATATTTATTATATATTATTTGCTTTTCTGACCGTTCTCGTACCGATTAGGGCTGCACCGCTGACAAAAAGCAATGCAAGCCATATCATAAAGCTGCCGTCTTCTCCGGTATGTGGAAAATCGTTTTCAGCCGGTAATTTTGATATTACGGTATCAGCCTTGGAAATCTCTTTACTTGCTGTGGCATCACTGTAATATTTATCACAGCCGTCGCAATACCAATATTCAATATTACCCTCTGCATCCTTGGTTGCCGCCTTCGCAGTAATGTGTTTTAAGTCTGCATGATTATTGGCATCAAGCTCACCAAAACTTTCTCCACAGACTTTGCAGACAGCTTTGTCCTTGCATGTTGCAGCCTTGCCCGCATCAGTATGCAGACATACATATCCACACTCACTGCAAATGCCGTTCACCCAATCATGCGGCTCACTCTCTACAGACACTCTGCCGCAGCAGTTCCATTTCTTCTCATGTGTATCAGCGGTCTGTATCCATTCTTCCGCACCGGTGTGATTGTCCATATCCTTCTCACCATATTCCTCATGGCATACATCACATACGGCTTTGGCAGTACATGTAGCTTTTCCGCCGCTATGTCCCGTTGCAGGAATTACTGTAAATCCCTCTTTATATCCGCAACGTTTACACTCATTGTAAGCCTCATAACCATCAGCGGTACATGTCGGATTCTGTCCATCCTTTTCAACCATCTCATGGCCTTCGTAATAATCTACGCAGATGCTTGCATTAACAGAATCTGTATTCTGCGCTGTTATATCATATGTTTGGTCGGATGCACTTCCGGCTCCGGAAAGTGACGCGTTCTTCACATTGTCAAATGAACATTCGAAAATGATGATTCTGACTCCGTGATCATATCCAATAAGTCCTCCAACTGTACCATCATCCGTAGCCGTTATTTTACCGCCTGCATGACATTTTTCCAATTTAACTGTATCATCCCAGGCTGTACCGGCGAACCCTCCGGTCTTAGGTATCCCTGCATTGCTCTTTACATCTCCCATGGCAATACAGTTTGCAATTCTAACGTCTTCTTGAATAAATCCTACAAAACCACCAAGATTCCAGTCTCCGGCTTCTACATTACCAAAGGCAGCACAATGGTCTGCGATTGTATCATAAAATAGAATACCCGCAAATCCTCCAGTGGACCAGCCTTTACTGTTTACATCGCCTTTTGCCTTGCACTTATAGAACTGTGATGAAAAATCAGCATTTCCGACAAAGCCTCCGCTTACGCTGTAGCCCTCTACTTTGACATCAGCTATGCAATTTGTAAAAACAGTATAACTCGCATTACCCACAAAACCGCCTGCACGTTTGGTGGAATTAACCAAACCCGAAACTGCACAATTAGTAATAGCTGCATAATCCGTGCCGTACAATGTAGTTATGCTGCCGACAAGCAGACCTGCACCATATAGTTCAGGTGAATCGGTATTACCATCACCTGCAAATACAGTTCCGTTCTCAATGATTACATTCTTGATAATATAATCGCTGCCGGTTGCTGCAATACAGCCAAACAGTCCGGCACTGCGGTTCTTACCATAGGAATCTCCCTCCCGCTCGTCCACATACATGCCTGTAATCTTCTTATTATTACCGTCGAAGTATCCCGAGAATGACTGTGCCGAGCCTCCGCCCGAAGCATAGCTCTCATATCCGATTGGTGTCCACACATGTCCGGAAAGGTCAATATCCGCTGTCAGAATAAAGAATTCGCCTTCATGTGTCTTGCCAACTACTCCGCTGTTGACTTCCTTGGCAAGCAATGCAAGCTGCTACGCTGTCGCAATCTTGTAAGGGTCGGCTTTGGTACCCGAACCTCCGTCAAAAGAAGCTGCCGCATAATCCGTCCAACAGTCCTGCGGCTTACCATCTGCCGAAACAATATTTGGCAGGCTTGCTGCAACCATACAAAGGCTGAGCACAATTGTAAGTAACGTTTGTTTTAATCTCATTATTACCTCCATCCGGCCACCCACATAAAACGGCCTAATATTTGTAAATAGTATATCATAATATCATAAAAAAATCAAGTTCATACCATTCGTTCCTATTGTAAATAGTCTGTTCTTCTTTTATAATATTTCTATTCTATTACAACGAGGACCAATTGATATGAAACACATTCATCCCGACTATTACGATAAATTTCACTGCATCGCCTCCGCATGTCCCATCACCTGCTGTAAGGAATGGAAGATTGCCGTTGATGATGAAACCAACCGCCATTGGAAGATGCTTGCTCCTCCGGATTCTGTTGATGAACATAGAAACAATCTGAGTGCTTACACTTGTATAAAAGATGGCGCACGTGTAATCAGGCTTGATGATGAACATAATTGTCCTTTTCTCTCCGATGAAAGACTGTGCCGGCTGGTAACAGCTTACGGTGACGATGTACTTTCCCACACATGCACAATTTTTCCCAGAGAATTGCATGAGTATGATACCCACACCGAAGAATCTCTTATGCCCTGCTGCCCTGCGGTCATTGATTTATGGCGCGATACACCTGTTGTTTTTCCGGCCGGAGTATCCCAATCACCGTTATCTCTTATCCGTGACAAACTGACCGGATTGATGCAGGATACTGCTCTTATGCCTGAATCAGCTCTGCTTGAGGGTTTTTATGTACTTTTGGAATTACATAGAAATGAACCGGTCTCATGCGCACAGGTACAAGAATATTTCTCCGCCCGGTCTATGCAGGAACTTCATCATGCAATGGCAGATATTCATATACAGGAAGCCGATACTGTTGATGAATGTAATGAATTGCTGCAGGACCTTGCAGTGAATTATCAGAAAGAAGGATTATATGACGGATTTTTGCAGGATGTCATAAAAGAAACTCCGAACGGTTCATGGCAGGATTTTTCCGGTGCGCTTGCCGGCTATGATATACTGCTTCGTAATTATCTTGCCAACGAATTTTACTCAGACCTGATTTCGCGGGATGCTTACAATCAGAATTTGGAACATATGTTGATTCAGTATCAATGGATTATTATAGAATACACCGCCATACGCCAGAGTCTTTTCCACTTATGGAATGACTCCGGCAGGCAGTTATTATATGAAAATGTGCGCGATTATATTGTCATTATCTCACGCATGACCGGATATGATGATGATGACATCCGGTCGTATTTAGAAAACAGTTTTGAAAAGCTGATATGGGAATGGGGATACGCTGCGCTGATTGTCGGAAGATAAAAACTATTGCTGTTTTTCAAAATGCTGGTAATCCTTAACTTTCTCCCATGAACCGCCCCATGTGAATCCGTGTTCCGCAAAAAGATTATATGCATAATCATCAGCATCTATCTTCATTATAAATCTGTCATCCCTGTTGGCATATCTTTCCGACATCACCGGCAGGACAGAACCGTCCGCACCGACATATGGATTATACAACGGATTAATATCAATTGCCAGGCCATATGCATGCATCGACCACGTGTTGCTGCCCTTTACCTTACGGGCATTGAAACAGCTTGTATTGTTGTTGGCCATCGAAACTTCATCATTACCGCCATACTCATCCACAAGCTTAATACTCTCTATAGGATATGATGCCTTGTATAACTGATAGAAAATTTCAGACACCTCAGGAGCTATTGACTTATTGACAATAAGCTCTCCCTTGTGTGCGGCATTATCCGTTCCCCAGTAAAGGACGGTCATATACCGTAAATCCTCCCGCGCAACAGGACAGTCTTCCGTGAAAGACACTCCCTGCATCTTGGTAAATATGAAATCCGGAATATCTGTATATCCGAAATACGTGTTAAGGTCTGAAGTGATAAGTTCCGACGGAAGCGGGTAACTGCCTTCCATTTTACGGTTAGCAGGATCCCCCGAACCCGATATTTCTATAATTTTTCTTGTCTGATATACAAAAATAATTATCAGTGAGCCAAGTAAAAGTGCACTGATCACAAGAATAATTCCGGGCATAATTGATTTTTTGTTTTTATTTTTAACTGATGCAGTTTTCTTTTTTTTAACTGGTGTTTTCTTATTTACAGCCAAATCTGCTTACTCCTGTCCTTTAATAGTCACCGAGAGCTGGTTAAACGGTATTTCTATTCCGTTATCATCAAATGCACACTTGAACTTCTCAAGCAATTCCCATCTTACCGGCCAGTATTCATCGGTCTTCGTCCATACCCTGACACCCAATGTAATCTGACTTTCACCCAGATTGTCTACATATATCGATATTTCCTCATCGCGGATAATCCTGTCGCATCCGTCAATCACATCAGCAAGAACCGACTTGGCCTTTCTGATATCCGAATCATAACTGATACCTATGAGAATATCTATACGGCGCTTCTCCTGTGCTGTATAGTTGGTAAGGCTTGAGTTTGCGAGTGTTCCGTTAGGAATAACTATTGTCTTATTGTCAATGGTAGTAATCTTAGTGTAAAATAAATCAATTCCTGTAACCGTTCCTTCATTACCATGTGTATCTTCTTTAATATAATCTCCGATCGTAAACGGTTTAAAAAGAAGGATTAATACACCTCCGGCAAAATTGGAAAGACTTCCTTGCAATGCAAGACCCAGTGTCAGTCCAGCTGCACTGAGTGCTGCTATGAGTGATGTCGTAGGGATTCCCAGAACACTTATAACAATTATTGCTATAAGAAAATACAATGCAAATCTTATCAGTGAAATAAGGAATTTAGCCACCATCGGCTCAATCTTTGTCTTCTTAAACGAATTACTGATGAGCTTAAGTACCCATTTTATCAGTTTATTTCCTATTATCAAAATGACAATTGCTATAAGAATATTCTTACCGACCGTCATAAACCATTTTATAAGATTGTCCAGAATACTTTTCATATTCTCCTCGCTCCAGAATGAAGCGGCAAGTATTAATCTGTTCATTACTTAGCTGCCTTTCGTGCCGCTGTACGTTTCTTCGGTGTTGTATCGGCATATGTATATCTTAATACACTTATTCCCATTGGCGGTACCTTGAGCCTTATGGAGTCCTCCCTTGCATCACACTCATCTTTTTTGGAGTTAATGACACGCGGATTGGTGGCACCGCTTCCGCCGTATTTAACATCATCACTGTTAAAAATCTCTTTATATTTGCCCATCGCCGGAACGCCGATTTTGTACTTATCCCTCTCAACAGGAGTGAAATTAGCTACAACAATCAGCTCGCTTCCGTCAGATGCTTTTCTTGCAAATGCTACAATACACTCATTGGCTGAGATATTGTTGATCCACTCAAAGCCCTCCGGGTCGAAATCCAGTTCATAAAGAGCCGGCTCATTTCTGTATAATTTATTCAAATCTCTTACATAATTCATAAGAGCTGTATTTTCTGAAAGTTCTGTGAGTTCCCAGTCAATCTGTCTGGCTTCCCACCACTCATTCTCCATTCCGAAATCTTGTCCCATGAAAAGAAGTTTCTTGCCCGGATGTGTGAACATAAAGCCATAAGCTGCACGGAGATTATTCATCTTCTCTGCCTTATCCGCTCCCGGCATCTTATTGAGCATTGAACATTTGCCGTGCACAACTTCATCATGTGAAAGAACCAATATAAAATCCTCACTGTAAGCATATACCATGCTGAATGTCAGCTCATTATATCTGCCCTTTCTGAAAAGAGGATCGCAGCTCATGAAATCCAGGAAGTCATTCATCCATCCCATATTCCATTTATAATCAAAGCCAAGGCCACCGTCGGCCGTTGCCCCGGTAACCTTAGGCCATGCCGTTGATTCCTCTGCGACAAGCCATACATCCGGCGCTTTTTTGGAAAATTCATCGCTGAGCCTCTTTAACAGTTCCACAGCCTCAAGATTCTCATTGCCGCCATACATATTCGGTATCCATTCACCGTTTCTCTTGCCGTAATCAAGGTAAAGCATTGACGCAACCGCATCCATTCTGATTCCGTCCGCATGATATTCCTTTGCCCAGAATATGGCATTGGAAATAAGGAAGTCAATAACTTCCGGTCTGCCGTAATTATATATAAGTGTGCCCCACTCAGGATGCTCGCCCTGCCGCGGATCAAGATGTTCATACAGGCATGTTCCGTCAAATCTTGCAAGTCCGAATGCATCCTTAGGGAAATGTGCCGGAACCCAGTCGAGAATGACTCCTATTCCCGCTTTATGCATCTCATCCATAAAGAATTTGAAATCATCAGGCGTACCGTATCTGGCTGTCGGCGCATAGTATCCTGTTACCTGATATCCCCATGAGCCGTCAAAAGGATATTCCATAACCGGCATAAGTTCAATATGCGTATATTGCATTTTTCTGACGTAATCAATCACAAGCGGAGCAAGTTCCCTGTAATTATAAAATTCTCTTCCGTCATCAGGTGTCTTAAAAGAACCCGCATGCATTTCATATATGGAAACAGGCTTCTTTTTATCTTTGTCCGCATCACGTTTTGCCATCCACTCATCATCATTCCAACGATAATTCTTGATATCGTATACTATAGATGCATTGGATGGTCTTAACTCGCCGGCATATGCATAAGGATCGGCCTTCAGAACAACATTGCCGCCCTTAATGCGGATTTCGTATTTGTAATTGTCCATCGGCTTCATATCAGGTATAAAAAGCTCATACACGCCTGTTCCTTCAATGAGTTCCATCTGGTGACGTCTTCCGTCCCAGTCATTGAAATCGCCGACCACGCTTACACGCAGTGCATTAGGTGCCCATACCGCAAAAAGAACACCTTTTACCTTGCCGACCTTCTTAATATGCGCACCAAGAATATCGTATGCCTTATAGTTGGTGCCGGCATTGAACGATTTTAATGCCTTCTGCGGTATCATTGAAGGATAATTGTACAAATCAACTGTCTCTTCCCGCGTCTTATCCTTGAACTCATATATCAGAGTATAGAAAATCTCTGTTTTGCTCTTAATAAGTACCGCAAAATATCCTTCCTCATCCGCCATATCCATCGCATGAATTTCTCCGGTAAGTGTATCTTTTACAAATGCTTTCACAGCTCCGGGTCTGAATGCCTGGATGAGAAACCCTTTGGAAGTCATATGTCCGCCGAGAAGTTTCTTGGGATGCTTTGTATCCGAATACACAACACCTTCTATTTCCGGCCAATTCATTAAATCATACAGTTTCTTGTTCATTACCCTCTCTCCTTATATCCTATATTATATTCTATGTATAAACAAACCGCTCCTGAGCTTTGGCTCAAACCATGTAGACTTCGGTGGCATCAGCATGTCCGCATCAGCCACGTTAAACAGCTCGCCTATTGATGTCGGATACATTGAAAACGCCAGCTTCATATCGCTGTCGGCGCGCCTTTCAAGTTCATCAAGTCCTCTTATCCCGCCTACAAAATCAATTCTTTTGTCCACTCTCGGATCTCCTATCCCGAGAATCGGTGTAAGCAGATAATCCTGAAGTATTGCTACATCAAGTCCGTCAACAGGGTCATCTGACATAATACTCTCCTTGGCTGTAAGAAGATACCATGTTCCGTCAAGGTACATTCCGAAACTGCCTTTCTGTTCCGGATAGAAGGCTCTGTGGCCCTTCTCTTCAACCGTAAAATATTTGGATACCGCATCAATGAATTCATCATTGGAATATCCGTTAAGATCCTTTACAACACGGTTATACGGCATTATCATAAGCTGCTCGTCAGGGAAAAGAACCGAAAGGAAATAATTAAATTCCTCGTCTCCGGTATAACCCGGATTGGCCTCTCTTCTCTTAAGTCCGACCTTAACGGCAGATGCTGCCCTATGATGTCCGTCAGCTATATAAATTGAATTGATGGAATCAAAAGCATCCCTGATCTGTCCCACATCAGCGGCATCGCTTATTTTCCATACGGTATGTTTAATTCCGTCTTCCGATGTAAAATCATACAATGGCTGGGATGTCTTGCCGGCATCCACAATTCTATTAATTATATCATTGGCACGATATGCAAGGAAAATAGGACCTGTCTGTGCGCTTGTCCGGTCGACATGGTTAATTCTGTCTTCTTCCTTGTCTGCTCTTGTCTTCTCGTGCTTCTTGATTCTGTTTTCAAGATAATCATCTATCGAAGCGCATGCAACTATACCTGTCTGCGAACGGCCGTTCATAGTCAGTTCGTAAACATAATATGCATCATCTTCATCCTGTTCAAATATTCCTCTGGCAATCTCGCTTTCAAGTAATTCTTTCGCTTTATCATATACACAGTCAGCATATGTATCAACACTGTCATCAAACTGTGTCTCTGCCCTGTCAATGTTAAGAAACGATAAGGGTCTGCCCTCTACTGCTTTCTTAGCTTCCTGTCTGTTATATACATCATATGGCAATGCTGCAACGTCCGCTGCATATTCCGCTGCCGGTCTGACGCATTTAAATGGTTTAATATCAGCCATTTCTGCTCCTTTTATCTTATAAAAAAGTATTATAAGCCGGGCGGCATATCCGCCCGACTCATTAACCAATGTTATTTAATTACACGAACTTTAAGTATTCCGCTCTTAGAAGCGATTTCTTCAACAATATGTGATGAATCCGCTGTGTCGATATCTATCATCGAGTAAGCATAATCACCACGGCTCTGGTTGATCATCTTCTCAATATTGATTCCTTCCTTACCGAAAGCGGTTGAGAGGCCGCTTATGATATTAGGCTCATTCTTATGTAAAACAGCGATTCTGCCTGCAGAGTTACATCTGCCCATATCACATGCAGGGAAGTTTACGGAATTACGGATATTACCGTTTTCAACGTAATCCATAATCTCATCAACAGCCATGCTTGCACAGTTGTCTTCCGACTCTGCCGTGGAAGCACCGAGATGAGGGAATGCTATGCATCCCTTGGTGTTGGCGAGCTTCGGTGTAGGGAAGTCTGTAGCATAAGCTGCAATCTTACCTTCCTCAAGAGCTGCCGCAACATCATCTGCACATACAAGAAGGTCTCTTGCAAAATTAAGAACGATAACGCCATCCTTCATCATTGCAATTGTATTCTTGTTGATCATTTCTTTTGTATCATCAAGAAGCGGTGTATGAACTGTAATATAATCGCAGTTAGCAAATATCTCTTCCCTGCTCTTAACAACGGTAACACTTCTTGAAAGATTGAGTGCGTTCTGTACTGAAAGGAACGGATCACATCCGATTACTTCCATTCCAAGGCCGATTGCTGCATTCGCAACAAGCACTCCGATTGCTCCGAGTCCGATAACTCCAAGCTTCTTGCCCTTTATTTCCCTTCCGGCGAATTTGGATTTGGCTTTCTCCATAGTCTTGCCAATATTCTCGTCATCCTTGTTCTCATTAACCCAGCCGTTGGCTGCGATAATATTTCTTGATGCTGCAATCATTGCCGCAATAACAAGTTCCTTAACGCCGTTGGCATTGGCACCCGGTGTATTAAATACTACGATACCCTTTTCGGCACATTTATCAAGTGGGATGTTATTAACACCGGCACCTGCTCTTGCCACAGCGAGAAGGCTGTCAGGCAATGCCATATCATGCATAGCCGCACTTCTTACGAGAACTACGTCTGCCTCGTCAAAATTCTCCGTCTTGGTGTAATCACCTGTAAAACGCGCTAAACCGACTTCTGAAATCGGATTCAAACAATTATATTTTATCATTACGATATCCTCCTGCTAAATAATTCCCAAGAGACTCTCAACTATCCCGGAGCATATGTCGCGGAACAGGGGATTTACTATTTAGCATTTTCCTTTTCAAATTTTCTCATAAATTCAACTAATTTCTCAACGCCTTCGATTGGCATTGCATTGTAGATGCTGGCTCTCATTCCGCCAACCGTTCTGTGTCCCTTAAGGTTCTCAAAACCTGCTGCCTTGGCTTCTGCAACGAATTTGGCATCAAGTTCTTCATCACCTGTAACAAACGGAACATTCATGAGTGAACGGTCTTCTTTAACGACTGTTCCCTTGAACATCTTGCTCTCGTCAAGGAAATCATAAAGGATCTTGGCTTTCTTCTCATTGCGTTCTTTCATTGCAGTGAGTCCGCCCATCTTCTTGATCCACTTAAATACCTTGCCACAGATATAAATTCCGTAAGCAGGCGGTGTATTGTAAAGTGAATTATTGTCTGCATGTATTTTGTACTTAAGCATTGTAGGTGTTCCAGGGAGTGTATCTTCTGTTATAAGATCCTCTCTGATTATAACGATTACAACACCTGCCGGTCCAATATTTTTCTGAACGCCGCCGTAAATGACACCATACTTGGTAACATCAACCGGTTCCGAAAGGAAACATGATGATACATCCGCTACCAGTGTATGTCCCTTGGTATTCGGAAGCGTCTTATACTTGGTACCGTAGATTGTGTTGTTCTCACATATATATACGTAATCACAATCATCCGGTATATCAAGGTCTGAGCAGTCAGGAATATAAGAAAAAGTCTTGTCTGCGGATGATGCAAGCTCGATTGCTTCTCCGTAAATCTTAGCCTCCTGATATGCTTTCTTAGCCCACTGTCCTGTTACAATGTATCCTGCTTTCTTATTCTTCATAAGATTCATCGGAATCATCGCAAACTGCTGTGAAGCTCCGCCCTGAAGGAAAAGTACCTTATAATTGTCAGGTATGTTCATAATCTCTCTTAAGTCAGCTTCAGCTTCCTTAATAATGTTGTCGTAGACTTTGGATCTGTGGCTCATCTCCATTACGGACATTCCACATCCTCTGTAGTCTAACATTTCGTCAGCGGCTTCCTGCAATACTTCTTCAGGTAATACTGCCGGGCCTGCTGAAAAGTTGTAAATTCTTCCCACTTTAATGTGCCTCCTGTTATATATTCTATGTTCTGAATCCGCACTGCTGACAAGTGCCGCACGGAATTTTCAAAACATTACATTATATTTTACGTCAAAAGGCATTTTCCGTCAATAGTCTGTTGGGATAAGAAATACTGTCTGGTATGGTCAAAAATACTTAATCTGGATATTTGACATATTCCACCAAAATGATATACTATTCCATTATGAATACCACAGACCATAACAGACAGAACAAAATAGCGGTTATCAATGACCTTTCAGGATTCGGCAGATGTTCACTTGCGGTCGCGCTCCCAATCATATCGCAGATGCGCGTGCAGTGCTGCCCTGTTCCCACATCGATTTTCTCCGCGCACACCGGTTTCCCGGCATATTTTTTTGACGATTATACCGACCGTATGCAGCCTTACATCGATAAATGGAAAGCCCTTGATTTACATTTCAATGGGATACTCACAGGGTTCTTAGGTTCCGACAGGCAGATTGATATAGTTGAGAATTTCATTAAGGATTTCAAGGATGACAATACGCTTGTCATAATTGACCCGGTTATCGGCGATAACGGCAGGCCGTACCCTACTTACACCGCGTCGATGTGTGAGAAAATGCGTTCACTTGTAAAGCACGCCGACATCCTCACTCCCAATCTTACCGAGGCATGCATACTTACCTCAACGGATTACCGTCCGGACATGAGCCTTAAGAATATCTGCGATATTGCCATTAAACTTACCGAAACCGGCGCCGGCAAGGTCGTTATAACAGGTCTTGACCGCAAAAGCATGATTGCCAATGTAATCTGTGAGAAAGGGCATGAGCCTAAGATTATCCGCCAGAAGCGTTGCGGGCATGAGCGTTCGGGAACGGGCGACGTATTTGCTTCAATTATTGCTGCCTCCGCTGTTCTCGGTTATGATTTTGAGCTTTCCGTCAGAAAGGCTTCACATTTCGTGCGCGACTGTATCGCGGCTACTGAGGCCATGGATATCCCGCCGACAGACGGCGTATGTTTTGAAGAAGTTTTACACACACTTAAATAGAAAAGAGGTTTTACCATGACTATTTTATACAAAGTCCACAATAATCTTTATGTCAATCTTACCAACAAATGCCCTTGCGCATGTACATTCTGTCTCAGGCAGACAAGGGATCACATGGAGGATTCCGGTGTCCTCTGGCTCGAAAAAGAGCCAACCGTCGACGAGGTAATCGCTGATTTTGCCAATTTCAATATGGATGACTATGATGAGGTTGTTTTCTGCGGTTTCGGTGAGCCGACCGAGAGAATTGATGTTCTCTTAGAGGTTGCCGCTTATGTAAAGAAAACTTACAACAAGCCTACACGTATCAATACCAACGGTCTCGGTAATCTTGTAAACGGCCGCGACATCACACCTGAACTTAAGGGTCTTATCGATACCGTTTCAATAAGCCTTAACACACCTAACAAGGAGCGTTACTATGAGCTTACCAGAAGCAAATTCGGAATCGGCTCTTTTGATGCGATGATTGATTTTGCAAAAGAAGCCGTTAAATACGTTCCACACGTTGTAATGACAACAGTTGCCACCACAATAACTAAGGAAGAGGAAGCCGAGTGCCAGCGCATTTGCGATAACATCGGAGTTAAATACAGAATCCGTCCTTTTGAGGATTAAACTTATCGAATAATATAAATGGGTATCCGAGGATTGAATCTTTGGATACCCGTTTTTTATGTCCTAATATATTTTTTCGGCTTCTTTTTCAATCTCCGGAAAGCTCTTTACGGCCGGAGGATTAGTGCAATGAACGGAAATTGCTTTTTCCATCCATATCATGTCGTACCAGGTGTCAAATTTATAACCTGATTTATGGAATCTTCCTACGAGCGAATATCCCATCCTGGCATGGAATTTCTCACTGTCATCCGTAATATGTTCATCCGGCACAGATGGAGATGTTATGCATGCATTGAGATTGATTATATTCTGCATTGCGAGGATCTGCTCCATTTTCTTATAAAGCAGTTTTCCGATGCCGCGCCTTCTGCATTTCATATCCAGATATACCGATAATTCAACATCCCAGTCGTATGCCGCCCTTGATTTAAATGTTCCGGCATAGGCATATCCGACGATTTTATCATCCTTTATTGCCACGATATACGGATATTTTTTCAATGTATTCTCTATCCGCTGTCTGAATTCATCCACGGACGGCACCTCATATTCAAAAGTTATCGCCGTTTTTTCTACATATGGTGCATAGATTTCAAGAAGCTTGTCCGCATCGGATTGCTTTGCTGTTCTGATTGTGATGTTATCCATAAAAATGCCTTTCATAAATTCAACATGCCGCATTGGCAATTTAATTTTATCATTTAGGGGATGTAAACAACCGGTGTGCATATCATATTGTATACTGAATATTATTCTTTCGGCACCGTACACTGCATCCTTGCATCGTTTACGTCGCAACTTTCCAGTGACACCACTTTAAATCCGCCTCGTCTTCTCCTTAAGCCACTCCAGTTCCCCGCCTTTAAGATACGGTGATATATTTTCATATACTTTTTTATGGTACTTATTAAGTCTCATCTTATCCACATCAGTCATAAGTTCCATATCAATTCCATCCACATCAAACGGAACCATTGTCAGGCTTTCAAAGCAAAGCAGCCCATCACCATACCGGCGTGTGAGCACAAGATTCTCATGTCTGATGCCAAATTTGCCTTCCAGATAATATCCGGGTTCGTCGGATGTCACCATACCGGCCTCAAAAGGCACATTCTGTCTGCCGATCCGCCAATGAATACGCTGCGGGCCCTCATGGACATTCAGGATATATCCGACGCCGTGTCCGGTGCCGTGGTTGAAATCCATTCCGTTCTCCCAGAGCGGCATGCGCGCAAGGATATCCAGATTAGCACCGCACATTCCTTCCTTAAAAACAGCCGCAGCAAGCGCAAGATGTCCTTTAAGGACAAGTGTGTATGCTTTTTTCTCCTCGGGAGTAAGTCTGCCAAGAGGAATTGTCCTCGTTATATCGGTTGTTCCTTCCATGTAGTGTCCGCCCGTGTCGGCAAGACACAGTCCATATGGCTTAAGCAGGATGTTGGTCTCTTCGGTGGGCTCGTAATGCACGATTGCGCCGTGCTCACCGTATGCTATGATGGAATCAAAGCTGTTCTCGATAAATCCATCCTGTTCACGCCTGTATTTTTCAAGCTGTATGGCCGCATCAAGCTCGGTAATATTGCCTGATGCAACATTCTTCTGAAGCCAGCAGATAAAACGGCACACCGCAACGCCATCCTTAATATGCGCTTTACGGATGTTATTCTGCTCCGTTTCGTTCTTAACAGCCTTCATGTGCTTGACCGGGCTTTCTTTCATCATTACTGCGGTATCCTCAGACACACAGGACAACAGTCTGTAATTAATCGTTGCCGGGTCGATTTCTACCATATCGCAGCTCATGCCACGCACATCTTCGTAAATCTTATTATATGGTCTGAGTTCTACTCCGAGTGAATCAAGATAGTCTCTGACTGCGCCATCAAAACTTTTTTCATTGGCATAAAGAATGGCTTTATCCGGGAGTATAATCATATATGATAAAAATACCGGTGTGCAATTCACATCATTACCACGGAGATTCAATAACCATGCTATCTCATCAAGTGCAGCCACCATCAACATATCCACGCTGTTTTTCTGCATATTCTCACGCAGCAGTTTAAACTTATTCTCTGATGTATCTCCTGCGTATTGAGTGTCAAGCTGCCATACCGGTTCGGCGCTTATGTTCGGTCTGTTCTCCCATATCTCATCCACAAGGTCGTAATCCGGCACCAGCACGGACTCCGCCATTGTCAGGCTGTCCGTAAGTTCCCTGGCAAAGGCAGTGCTTATCGTACGTCCGTCAAAGCCTATTCTGTAACCGGCATGACCCGATGCACATTCCGCCATGAATTTCGGTATATCGAAAACTCCCGGTTCATTTATTTTCATCAGAGCAATTGTGCTGTTGTGCAATTGTTCTTCCGCCTGGATAAAATATCTTCCGTCCGTCCACAGATATGCTTTATCCGGTAAAATTACCAGCGTTCCCGCCGAACCGGTAAAACCTGACATGAATTCTCTCTCTTTAAAATAATCTCCTACATACTCTGAACCGTGATAATCATCAGTCACAATAATATAAGCATCCATATCGTGCTGTTTCATTAACTCTCTGAGTTTGTTCAGACGTTCCTGTACTAACATGTCCAAATCTCCTTAATATCAAAGAGGCAGCTCCAAACATATTGAAGCTGCCGTTATATTAAATCTCGTCAAATGTATCCGCTAAAGAAGCACCCGGTGAAACCATAGGGAATACCTTGTCATCCTTCTCTATCTGACAATCTATCAGACACGGAATGTTAAGTTCTATCGCCTCTTTAAGCGCCGGGGCAAATTCTTCCTTTGTCGTAACGCGGTAGGCCTTGGCTCCCATTGCTTCGGCAACCTTAACATAATCCACGCTGTCATTAAGCACCGTATACGAATATCTCTGTCCGTAATAAAGTGTCTGCCACTGTCTTACCATTCCGAGCACGTGATTGTTGATTACCACCTCGATTACAGGAATATTATAACGTGTGGCTGTTGCAAGCTCATTCATGTTCATTCTGAAACATCCGTCACCGGCAACATTGATAACCGTCTTGTCTTTGCGTCCCATCTTGGCTCCGATTGATGCTCCAAGACCGTAACCCATGGTTCCGAGACCTCCCGATGTGAGAAGTGTTCTCGGTTCCTTGTACTTGTAATACTGAGCCGCCCACATCTGGTGCTGTCCGACTTCGGTCGTAATTATTGCATCACCGCCCGTAATATCATAAATCTGTTCAATGACATAAGGTCCTGTAAGGACGTCCTTGTTGTATTTGAGCGGATATTCTTTTTTCATCTGCTCTACATGTGCCATCCATTCGGTATGTTCCATATCGTCAAGCCTTGTATTCAGGGCTTTAAGGATTTCTCTTACGTCGCCGATAACGCTTGCATCCACGTGGATATTTTTATTGATCTCCGCCGGATCGATATCAAGCTGGAGGATACGTGCATTAGGAGCAAACCTCTTGGTATCGCCTGTTACACGGTCCGAGAATCTGGCTCCAACAACTACAAGAAGATCACATTCCATAACCGCAAAGTTGGAGGTTTTGGTTCCGTGCATGCCGAGCATTCCGGTATATCTCGGGTCGGTTCCGTTAAAAGCACCCTTTCCCATCAATGAATCCGCTACAGGCGCATCGATTTTGGATGCAAACTCCGCAAGTTCATCCTGGGCGCCCGAAATAATGGCACCGCCTCCTACGAAAATAAAAGGTTTCTCTGCTTCTTTTATCATCGACACAGCTTCATTGACAGCTTCGTTGGTTATCTGCGCGGTTTCTCTTGATATCTCTGCCGGTTTGACATAGGTATACTCTGTCTTCTGTGCTGTGACATCCTTAGGTATATCGATAAGAACCGGTCCCGGTCTGCCTTGCTTAGCTATTCTGAAGGCATCTCTTATCACTCCGGCAAGTTTCGTTATATCTTTAACAATGTAATTATATTTGGTAATCGGTAATGTCACACCGGTTATGTCTATTTCCTGAAAACTGTCTTTTCCGAGAAGCGGAACTCCGACATTACATGTGATTGCCACCATAGGCACCGAATCCATATAAGCCGTCGCAATACCTGTTACGAGATTGGTTGCCCCGGGTCCCGATGTTGCAAAACATACACCGACCTTACCTGTTGCCCTCGCATATCCGTCCGCTGCGTGGGAAGCTCCCTGCTCATGTGAAGTGAGGATATGTGTTATCTCATCCGAATGTTTGTATAATTCATCATACACATTAAGAATGGCTCCTCCCGGGTATCCGAAAACAGTATCCACACCCTGTTCCTTAAGACATTCTATAATTATCTGTGATCCTGTAAGCTGCATTGTATATTTCTCCAAATTATTTTATTTCAAGGACTGCTCCCTTATCTGCTGATGTTACCATCTTCGCATAACGTGCAAGATATCCCTTGGTAACTTTCGGCTCTCTAGGCTGCCATTTAGCCTTACGCGCCTTTAGTTCCTCATCGCTTACCTTGACATTGATTGTGTTGGCAGGGATATCTATGCTTATGATATCGCCTTCTTCAATAAATGCAATAGGTCCGCCGACCGCTGCTTCCGGTGATACATGACCGATTGAAGCTCCTCTTGAAGCTCCCGAAAAACGTCCGTCAGTTATAAGTGCTACGCTTGAGCCAAGTCCCATACCTGCTATTGCGGATGTCGGGTTAAGCATTTCACGCATACCAGGTCCTCCCTTAGGGCCTTCATATCTGATGACAACAACATCTCCCGGAACAATCTTGCCGCCCTTTATGGCAGCGATTGCATCTTCTTCACAGTCAAACACTCTTGCCGGGCCTTCATGGACAAGCATTTCTTCCACAACAGCTGAACGCTTTACAACGCATGAATCAGGGGCAATGTTACCTCTGAGAACCGCGATACCGCCTGTTACGCTGTATGGATTATCGATAGGTCTGATAACTTCCGGATTCTTATTTACACAATCCTTGATATTCTCTCCGACAGTCTTGCCGGTTACTGTGATAAGATCAAGGTTAAGAAGATTTTTCTTGGAAAGTTCGTTCATTACCGCATATACACCGCCGGCCTCATTAAGCTCTTCCATATATGTGTGGCCTGCCGGAGCGAGGTGGCAGAGGTTAGGTGTTCTTGCGCTTATCTCGTTGGCAATATCAAGATTAAGCTTTACTCCGGCTTCTCTTGCAATAGCCGGGAGGTGAAGCATTGTATTGGTAGAACATCCGAGTGCCATATCTACAGTAAGTGCATTCATAAATGCTTTTTCTGTCATAATATCAAGAGGTCTTATATCCTTCTCAAGAAGTTCCATGACCTTCATTCCTGCGTGTTTTGCGAGCTTTATTCTGTCCGAATATACTGCCGGGATTGTACCGTTGCCCTGAAGTCCCATACCGATTGCTTCGGTAAGACAGTTCATACTGTTGGCTGTATACATACCTGAGCATGAACCGCATGTAGGGCATGCCTTATTCTCATATTCGTCAAGCTCTTCAGCCGAAATCTTGCCTGCTGTATATGCGCCAACTGCCTCAAACATGCTTGAAAGGCTTGTCTTGCATCCTTTTACATGGCCTGCAAGCATAGGACCGCCGCTTACGAATACTGTCGGAACATTAATTCTGGCTGCTGCCATAAGAAGTCCCGGAACATTCTTATCACAGTTTGGAACCATAACGAGTGCATCAAACTGATGTGCTGTTGCCAGACACTCTGTTGAATCTGCAATAAGATCTCTTGTTACGAGGGAATATTTCATTCCGACATGGCCCATTGCAATTCCGTCGCACACTGCGATTGCCGGTACCACTACAGGTGTTCCGCCTGCCATTGCAACTCCGAGCTTAACTGCCTCAACGATTTTGTCAAGGTTCATATGTCCCGGTATAATTTCGCTCTGTGAGCTTACAATACCTATTAAAGGTTTCTCCATCTCTTCTTTGGTAAAACCAAGTGCATTAAATAATGATCTGTGAGGAGCCTGGCTGACTCCTTTTTTAACTGCATCGCTTTTCATATATTACAATTCCTTTCGAATATTAAATTAAAGTCTCTCGGCAATCAGATCGCCCATCTTGTCCGTTCCGACAAGTGTCATTCCCTCGGACATGATATCCGTCGTTCTGTATCCTTCCTTAAGGACCTTCGCAACCGCTGCCTCTATTGCTGCTGCCGCATCATCAAGATCAAGTGAATAACGTAACATCATGGCAGCCGAAAGAATCGTCGCAATAGGATTAGCTATGTTCTTGCCTGCAATATCAGGTGCGGAACCGTGTGACGGCTCATAAAGTCCGAGCTTAGTCTTACCGAGGCTGGCACTTGAAAGCATTCCTATTGAGCCTGTTATCATGCTGGCTTCATCGGAAAGGATGTCACCGAACATGTTCTCTGTAAGAATAACGTCAAACTGACCCGGGTTCATTACAAGCTGCATAGCACAGTTGTCGACAAGCATGTCCGTATATGTAACTTCCGGATAATCTGCAGCAACTTCTTTGACAACTTTACGCCAGAGCCTTGAAGAATCAAGAACATTGGCCTTATCGACGCTTGTCACGATCTTACGTCTCTTCATGGCTATCTCAAATGCCTTGATTGCGATTCGTCTGATCTCATTCTCATTATATGTTAACGTATCTACCGCTGTAAGTACACCGTTAATTTCTTCCGTGTGTCTTTCACCGAAATAGAGTCCTCCGGTCAGTTCTCTCATAATGACCATATCAAAGCCGTCCCCGATTATTTCGGACTTAAGCGGACATGCATTCTTAAGTTCATCATAGAGATATGCCGGACGCATATTTACAAAAAGTTCCAGATCTTTCCTTATCTTGAGTAATCCTGCCTCAGGTCGTAAATTCGGTGCGACATCATACCATCTGGAATTGCCGACATTACCTCCGACTGCTCCGAGAAGAACCGCATCCGAACTCTTTGCAATCGCAACTGCCTCATCAGTAAGCGGAACACCATATTTGTCAATGGAGCATCCTCCCATAAGAATCGACGTATAATCAAGCTTATATCCATATTTGTCTCCTGCTGCATCAAGAACCTTGACTGCCTGTGCAACAATTTCCGGTCCTATTCCGTCGCCCGGAATCAATGTAATCTTGTAATTACTCATATTATTTCCTCTTTACTTCTATTATTCGGCATCCTGTGTGCAAATACCATTAAATTAAATTTTATAATACTCAGCTCAAAAAAACAAGCCTTTGCACCACAAAAAAAGACACCATTTACAATTTCTAGTAATTATACTTGATGACTACCTCAAAAGAAATGATGTCTTTTATTTAATTTAGTTGATTTTATTTATCTTACTGTGGTGCAACGTAATCAAATGTTACTTCGATTTTCTCAACCTGTGCGAAATCAGCCTTATCAACTATAACTGCTGAACATCCGTCAAGATTGCCGTCAAGTGTATGAGCGTCATCCGGAAGCTTGGAAACCCATTCATTGTAAAGGTTAACACGCGTACACTTCTCATCATCAGATGCTGTATATGGCTTAGCAGTAAGTGTAATAGCCTTACCGTTAATCTTGATTTCCTTGATATCCATTGTATATCCAGGGTAAAGAATTTCGCCGTTTGAAAGTCCTACAGCTGAGAATGTAATTCCATAAGCCTTACCGTCGCTTAATCCTGAAAAATCAAGGGCAACTGTATATGTACCTGCTCCTGTGATCTTGACATCAGTAGCCGTAACGCCTGCAACAGGTGCCGGATTATATGTATCGCCTACGCTGTACTGAACTCCGCCGCCGTTATACATGATCCATGCGGTTGCACTGTCAGGATCAGCCTGCTCTTCTTCCTTTGCAAATGTTTCCGGAGCGTTCTTAACGAAAGCTTCCATCTCTGTCTTGGCAGCAGACTTAACATCTTCTACCGACTTCTTGGACTCATTTTCATAATTACGTGACGCAAAAAGCTTAGCCATATCACTGTCGATAAGCTTGCAGTCAGTCTTGCTGAAAAAGTCTCCTCTGTCCCAGAGAATCGGGCAGTAATCATTGATATCACATATATCAAGGATATTTGCATGATATGTATTCATATTCTCTTTGAACGATTTATCCTTAAGCGGCATTGCTGCATACTCACCGATTACAACGCCGATGCCCTTGTCCGTGAACTTGGTCATCTTGTTAAGCGACTCACTTATCGCTGCAAGTTCTTTCTTGGTTCCCCAAGGTGCTGCCGACTCCATTTCCTCAGCGCAATAGCTCCATGGCTCATAGAAATGAACCGATATAAGAAGCTTATCCTTAGCTGTATCCGTAGGCATTACAAATCTGTCATCACAAGTCTTGGTTATATCTGTATTGTATCCGGCAATAAGAAGGAATCTGTCCTCATTATATCCGCCGGCAGCTCTTACGGTGTCAACGAATGCCTGGTTAATCTTGTTGGTGATTTCATACATCTCATCATCCGTAAGTGTTCCTGTGTCTTTGCAAATAGTTGTCTCGTTAAGGCCTGAGCCAAGCTGCTCATTAGCAGACTCAAGGATTACATTATATGAGTAATCTTTAAATCTGTCCGCAATCTGCTTCCACATCTCTGTGTAAAGTGTCATAGCCTTTGTTCTGGTCTCTTCTGTTGCGGAACCGAACATTCCCCACCAGCCGCCATCCCAGTGGTCATTGATGATTACATACATTCCGGCATCTACCGCCCACTTAGTAATCTCTTCAACTCTGTCAAGATATGCTGCGCCAATTGTATAATCGCCGTCTTCAAAGTTCATCATGTTGGTCCATGAAACAGGGATTCTGATTGTATCAAATCCGGCTGCCTTCATGCCATTGATCATATCCTGAGTGGTAACAGGCTGACCCCATGTTGTCTCGTATACCTTAGTAGCAAGATTGGTACCTTTGGCATGATTATATGCCTCAAGTGTGTTACCAAGGTTAATACCGTTACCCATCTTTCTTACAAATTCAATTGAAGAAAGATCTGCATCGCTCTTTGTCTCTTCTCCGTCGTTACCATCTTCTGCCGCTGCGGTTGTAGATGCATTGGTATCTGTAGAAGATGATTTCTTTCCGCATGCTGTTGCTGCTACTGCCATAGATACAATAAGCATAACAGCAAGCAGTGCTGTGAAAATTCTTTTAAATTTTAATGTTTTCATGAAACCCTCCTTTGATTTATCATAATAATGATACCATATAGATTTCATGCATGATACAGTACAAATTTGACCTCAATACTCGTATAAATTGTATCTTTCTTAAAACATATAAGTATTCGTTCTAAACAGTGATTTTAACCGTACTTCCACACACCGCTCCGCGCTCAACCGTAATCCGGCGGTCTATCCTTTCCTGGAGGCTTCCCACATGCGATATGATACCGACAAGCCTGTTGCCTGAAGAAAGTTCCGACAAAACGCCCACCGCCTTGGACAGTGCTTCATCATCAAGCGAACCAAATCCTTCGTCTATAAACATAGTGTCAAGCTGAATCCCGCCGGCATTGCGCTGTATCTCATCGGCCAGGCCCAGTGCCAGTGACAAAGATGCCATAAATGATTCACCGCCCGACAGTGTCCTGACGCTTCTTGTACTTCCATTGTAGTGATCGATAACTTCAAGTTCCAGTCCGCTCTGCGTTCTGCGGTTCTGCGCCGTCCTGCATCTTCTTAGTTCATACCTTCCGTCACTCATTATCATGAAACGGGAATTGGCACAATTTATTATACGGTCGAAATAAACAGTCTGCACATATGTTTCAAGCATTATTTTATCGCATCCCGGAACCGTTCCGTTCACGGTGTCGGCAAGTGATTTCAGCCATGCATAACGTCTATTGTCTGCATCAATACTTTCAGCTACTGATGCAATGCCATCTCTTGCCTTAATATTCATACTTATGCCGGCATCTAACTTTCTTATCATCCCGGTAAGGTTGTTTTTCTCTTCCGACGCTTCATCTTTGGCTGTTTTGATCTGTTGTGCATCAATTTCTTTAATAGGGTCCAATTCCCGCATAAGAGTATGCATATTGCTTTCCGCCTTCATGAATTCTTCCCGCGTGCTGTTGTATTCCTGTGCCTTATTATCGGCATTAAGCTTGATCTGTTCTGCTTCTTTCTGCAACTTATCACATTCGCCGCGCATTTCATCATATGAGGCTGATTTGAGTTTTTTCTCCTTCTCCTCAATATTGGCACAAACCGATTCGTATGATGCTTTCGCGGAGGCGTATTGTGCGGTATGTACCTTGATTTGGGAATTTAATTCATTTATCGCGCCCTCTGTCCGGGTTATCTTCTCACTGATCATCAGCCTCTCTTTAATCTGCTCACCCGCTTTCAAAAAATTGCTGTTTGCCGATGCATATTCCTCTTTCTTAAGTGCAAGCAGTCCGGCTGCCATCTTTCCGGATGCCTCAATATCATCACAATGCCCGTATTCTTCCATCCTATTGAGAATGGTTCTGTTAAGTTCATCGCATTCAGCACCGGCTGCTCCTGTCCGTTTACTGTATTCCTCATATAATCCACGTTCAGCCGTAACCGCTTTTCTCATAGCATCAAGTTCTGTTTTTTCAACTATTCTTCCGGACGGTATTCTCGGTGAAGGATGCGTAAGTGAACCGCATACCGGACATGGCTTACCGTCTTCAAGTTTCTGTGCGATGAGCCCTGCCTGCGAATCCATAAAAATATTTTCCAGCCCGCTCAGTTCTTGTTGCATTATTTGATATTTTTCACGTTCCTTAATATATCCTGAAGTAAGCTTATTATACTCCACGTTCTTTTTATAATATCTTTCTATGTCGTCACAGATATTTTTCAATCCGGCATTTTCACCTTTTATCTTCTCAAGTTCAGCCGCATAACGTTCCTTGTCCGCTGCAGCATTTTCCAGGCCGGCATAACGTTTTTTAAGTTCATCCAGTTCTTTCTGTCCGGTTTCAAGTTTCCTGCCCGAATCTTCAATCCACGCCTGAATCTTTGCAATCCGGTCAGCAAACTCCTGTCTCTGTTTCAGAAGGCTGTTGTACTCCTCGTACTGTGCCAGATTCATTTTTAAATTCGATATACGCTCATAAACTTCCGGCAGCTTTTCTGCCTGTCCGGCTGCCTTTTCTGCCGCTGTCTTCAGGGTCTTTGACCTTTCGGACAATATTCCGGTCGCTTTTATGGCCTCCTCTATCTGTTTTTTTAATTTGGCTGCTTTAATGGCATTCTGTTCTTCAACCGTAAGTTTATTGATACGTTTGTCAACAACTTTAAGCCTTGCCGAAAAAGCCTCCGCCTCCTTTGTCTGCGATTCGATAAGCCGTCCGGCAAATTCCATTATAGCTGCCGCATCTTCAATCTCCGCCCTCTGCTTAATATCCCTGAGCTCGACTTCATAAAGGGTATCCGCATCGCATATAAGTCCGTCAGTATATTGTTTTATAACTCGCTGTTGTTCTTTAAGCTCCGACTTAAGTCTGTTTATCTCACCGGAGATTTCTGTCTGGAACCTGTAATAATATCCGGTCTTAAAAATTTCCCTGAATATCCCGCTTCTTTCGTCCGTCCTGGCTAACAGAAGTTTCAGGAAATCACCCTGTGCAATCATCGCAATCTGTCCGAACTGTTGTCGGTTAAGTCCCATAATATCAGTTACCGCCTGGGTCACAAGCGTTGTTCCATCAACTATCCTTCCATCAGGGTATGTGAGCACGGCGCCTGCCTTTTCCTCCGTAAAACCTTCACCATGCCTTTTGGGACGCATATATGCAGGGTTTCTCCTGACATTGTATTTCATGCCATGAAATTCAAAATCCATATCAACATATGTCGGAGTATCTTCTTCGGCATACTGGCTTCTCAACATTCTCTCATCCCTGATACTGCCGCTCGGTTCGCCGTAAAGTGCAAAACAAATGGCATCAAATATTGTTGTTTTACCGGCTCCCGTATCGCCGTTTATCAGATAAAGTCCCTTGCTGCCGAATTTTTCAAAAGGTATCTCAACGCATCCGGCATATGGTCCGAATGCCGACATTATAAGTTTAACCGGTCTCATGCATTCTCCCTCACTTTCTCAAAAAGTTCTTTGGCATATCTCATCTGTTCTTCATTCATGCTGCAGCCATTCTGAAGTTCATATAATTCATTAAGAAAATCCTCAGGTTTCATATCATCCCGGCGTTCATCCTGCGTATCATAATTCATATTATTTCTTGTTCTTACATTATCATATGTTATTTTCATCAGATTAGGATATATTACACGAAGTTTAGCTGCCGCATCATATATATCATCCTCATCAGTAAGTATTATATGATAATAATCATCAGTATTAAGATTCCGGTAGAAATCCCTTGCAGTCAACTCCATATAAGTTCCTTTTATTTCGCGCATATCCCTGAGTGGTTTAATTGGCTTAAGTTCAATATTCACCTCGCCCTTAGGTCCCAGTTCAACCAGTGTGACCGATTTCTTATGATTGATTTCGGAAAAAGAATACTTTAACAACGTTCCGCAATACCTTATCCCATCGCCCATATTCTGAGGCCCGTGAATATGCCCAAGTGCTGCATAATCAAAAAAAGCATAAGCCGAAGCATCAACATTATCAAGCCCTCCGACTGTAATCTCCTCGGACTGGCATGTCTGCGCACCGGTTACAAACTGGTGTGATATTATGACATTACGTTCTCCGGGATCATATTCCGTATTCTGAATTACAAGACGGACAGCATCATTATAATCTTTAATATCTTCATCAAAATAAGGCCGTACATACGAAGGTTTGATAAAAGGAAGCATATAGAAATTAACCGGTCCGTATTCATCTTTAAGTGTGACACACTGCAGTTTTCCATCATAAGCACGCGACATATATATATGCCCGGCGCTCATTATATCAGATCCAAAAGCAATTCTTTCCGCTGAATCATGATTGCCGCTTATCACAAGCGCCGGTATGTTCATGTTCATAAGCCCGGTTAAGAATGCATCAAACAATTCAACAGCCTGCACAGGCGGCACCTGTCTGTCATAAACGTCACCCGCAATTATAACAGCATCTGCTTTATCATTGATTACAATATCCATTACCTGTTTCAGAATGTATCTCTGATCATCAATCATAGAGAATTCATTAACCCTCTTGCCAAGATGCAGATCCGATAAATGCATAACTTTCATATAAATAGCCCTTTCACATATGTGTGTAATATAAAAATAAATAGCAAAAACCCTCTTAAGGCATGCCAAAAGAGGGTCCGGTTTCAATGTGGAAATATATTATGCTTCTGCCTTCTCGATTTCGACAATCGCTGCCTTCTGCATAGGAATACGGCAGTTCTTGTTATTACCGAACTCGACGATTACTGTATCATCTGTAATATCAATTATAACTCCATAAAAACCGCTTGTTGTAAGAACGCTGTCGCCCTTCTCCATTGAGCTGAGAAGTTCCTGCTGTTTCTTCTGCTGTTTCTTCTGTGGTCTGATTGCAATAAAATACATCAACGCTGCAAAGAAAATGATGTATCCTATTATAAATATAATCTGTTGTCCTCCGGCTGCTGCTAAAATCATTTTGAATCCTCCTTGAATCTTTCTAATGTTCTCTTCTTAAATTCACCAAATCTGTTATTCTCAAGTGCTTCTCTTATCTCTTCCATAAGATGGTTGTAATAATAAAGATTATGAAGCACACAGAATCTCATTCCTAACATCTCTCCGGCCTTAAGAAGGTGTCTTATATATGCTCTGGTATAATGACGGCATACCGGGCAGTTACATCCTTCCTCTATCGGAGACAAATCCTTCTCGTATCTGGCATTGAACAGATTAAGCTTACCGTAATGAGTATATACATGTCCGTGTCTGCCGTTACGCGCAGGATATACACAGTCAAAGAAATCTATTCCTCTGTCTACGCCTTCAATTATATTCGCCGGTGTTCCGACGCCCATGAGGTATGTCGGCTTATCAACCGGAAGATACGGTACAACACTGTCAAGTATTCTGTACATCTCTTCATGTGATTCCCCGACTGCAAGTCCTCCCACGGCATAGCCGTCAAGATTAAGCTTAGATATCTCCTTCGCATGCTCTATCCGGATGTCATCATACGTTCCACCCTGATTAATGCCAAAAAGCAATTGGTGCGGATTAACTGTGTCAGGCAATGCATTAAGCCTTGCCATCTCTTCTTTACATCTTACAAGCCACCTTGTGGTTCTGTCAACTGATTTTTGAACATATTCTCTCGGAGCCGGGTTCTCTATACACTCATCGAATGCCATTGCTATAGTTGAGCCAAGATTCGACTGTATCTGCATACTCTGCTCCGGACCCATAAAAATCTTATGTCCGTCAATATGTGAATTAAACGACACGCCTTCTTCCTTGATCTTGCGGAGCTTCGCAAGTGAAAAAACCTGAAATCCGCCCGAATCGGTAAGTATGGGTCTGTCCCAGTTCATAAATTTATGAAGTCCGCCAAGTTCTTTAATGGTCTGATCACCGGTTCTTACATGAAGATGGTATGTGTTAGACAATTCCACCTGACATCCGATTTTCTTAAGATCCATTGTTGAAACTGCACCCTTTATGGCTCCGACCGTTCCGACATTCATAAATACCGGTGTCTGTATGGTTCCGTGCACAGTTTCAAATGTTGCTCTCTTGGCTCTTCCTTCCATATTTAAAATCTTATACATTGAATACTACCTTTCGTATACCTTAATTACATTATCAATACGCGAGCTCATATTACAAAGCAGCATATCAGCAACCGTACAGGCTGCCATTGCCTCTACCACAACAACAGCTCTCGGAACTATCATAGGGTCATGCCTTCCCCGTATCGCTATCTGCATATCTTCTCCGTCACGTCCCACAGTATTCTGCAGTGATGAAATTGACGGTGTCGGCTTAACGGCTGCACGGAATATTATATCCGAACCGTCACTTAATCCCCCAAGCACTCCGCCGGAATGATTGGTACGCTTCTTTACCTTATCTCCGTCCATATAGAATTCATCATTATTCTCACTGCCTTTAAGCTCCGCAACCATAAATCCTTCACCAATCTCAAATCCCTTGACGGCACCAATTGACATTATGGCTTTGGAGAGGTTAGCATCCAGTTTATCAAAAACAGGTTCTCCGACTCCGGCCGGCATATTCTTAATAACACATTCTATTATTCCGCCAAGCGAATCCTTATCCGCTATCGCCTGCCTGGCATATAATTCTATGCTGTCTGCGGCATCCTTATCCGGTATTGCAAAAGGATTCATATCCCTTTGAAGAATATCAAACCTGTCATAATCTATTCCAATTCCTCCGATGCATTGCGTATATGCGCATACTTCTATTCCGAGTGCCTGCAGCAGTTTGCATGCAACTGCTCCGGCCGCAACCCTTGCAACCGTCTCTCTTCCCGAAGAACGTCCGCCGCCTCTGTAATCCCTGAAACCGTACTTACAGTCAAATGTATAATCCGCATGTCCCGGTCTGTAGAAATTCGCTATATCAGAATAATCTTCCGAATGGTGGTCTTCATTATAGACCATTATTGAAATAGGAGTTCCTGTTGTCTTTCCTTCAAAAACGCCTGACATAATAACCGCTTTATCACTTTCCTTGCGGCTTGTAGTGTAATCACTTACACCCGGTCTGCGTCTGTCAAGCATATGCTGTATATCTTCTTCACAAAGTTCTATTCCGCTGGGGCATCCGTCAATAACCACGCCCAGTCCCTTGCCATGGGACTCACCCCATGTAGTAATTCTGAATATCGTTCCAAAAGATGATCCTGCCATCATTGCAATCCTTTCATGTCAATAATAAAGGGCAATGGACGGTATTCGCACCATTGCCCTGATATATTGTATCACTGCATATTCAAAAAATCAACGACTACCTTATCAGGCATCTCGTTATAAGACCAAGCACAAGAAGATGTGCAGGATATATTATATAGAACACATACTTAGAACATTTAAGTTCACGGTGTTCATTGTAACAATATATACCATACAACGAAATAACTCCGATATATGAACCCTGGCCCATGAACGCACAGAAAAGCGTGACAAGGAAAGCAAGTGCAAGCTTAATGCCATGTTTGTTACGGAACAGATAAAATACCGATACCAGTAAAACCATGCTTAATCCATACGACAAATGCAGAATTACTATCCAGCAGATTGCACACAGCATGATAACGAACTTTAATAATGCTGACACGAATTTGCCCGTTCTGTCGGTCATCCTGAAAAAATACATCATAACCAGACACAATGCCGTCGCAAACATCGGATTCTGGCTTGAGAAATCAATAACCTTGCCCGTCATTGCAAAATCATACGGTATCTCGCTGATTAATGCAAACGCGAACACGGCACAAAGATATTTCATATATGACGAAGTATTAAAAAATCCTTCCGTCAGAAGAAATGCTATTATCGGCAATGCCAGTCCGCCTATAAATCCCAATGCAACCGTCATACCGACCTGACCCATAAGAGCAGAATTACCTGCCAGAAGGTCATTTAACTCGTTTGCCTTGTATTGTTCTACATTAATAATTCCTTTTTCAAATATAATCATTCCGATGCTTCCGAGAATAAGCGTCACGCATGCGAAAATCTTAAGTCCCTGCGCTGATACCGATGGCATCTTCCATGCCATACTTCTTCGCTGTGCCTGTTTCATTAGTTCCTCCAGATTGTATTATATATTATATCCCGATTATATCCATCGCACAGAGTGCATTGCCGTCATAATCGAACAGAGCCTGATTGGCCCATTCATTACCTCCCGGTCCCTTCTCATGCATATATTCGCACGCTGCTGCGGTAGCCCACTCACTTCCGGGTACAGGCAGCCATGCAGGTTCCCAGTAAAAATATCCTTCACACATATTATCCCTTATACCGTGGATAACGTCAAGAAAAGCTTTCATAAAATCGCGCTGTCCCTCGGGAGTCATCGGAAAAGGAACCTTTTCGGCGAGTTCTTTTTTCGTTGCCATACCTTTCCTGAGTTCATCCGGAAGTTTCTCATAATCCTTATAATCATCAAGTGTAAATCCCATAGACACTTCCGCAACTATAAGTTTCTTGCCATACCTTAACGCAATGTCATTCATGTTATCGCGCAACATATCAAGTGTGCCGTGCCAGAACGGATAATATGAAAGACCGATATATTCAAAATCTAACCCGTTGTTTGCAAAATAATTGTCAAACCATCTACGGTAAAGTTCATTGTTTCCGCCGTTATCAAGATGTATCATCACCGGAATTTTTGCATCAAATTCTCTCGAAGCTCTTATTCCGGCACTGACAAAACGCGCTATATTGGCATACTCCGGTACTTTCGCATATGGCCAGAGTAACCCATTTGACAGCTCATTGCCGATTGCCACCATCTGCGGCTTTAATCCTGCTTCTTCACATTCTTTAAGAACATTCAGAGTATATTCATACACCGCGGTTTCAAGTTCATCTACATTCATACCCTGCCAGGCTTTCGGAATTGTCTGTTTGCCCGGATCCGCCCAACAATCACTGTAATGCAGATCAAGAAGCCAGTCCAGTCCAAGCATAGACGCACGCTTTGCAAGTTTTAATACGGTTTTGATGTCACTGTATCCCGCACTGTAACTGTTGCCCTCTGCGTCATATGGATCATTCCACAATCTGAGCCTTACCATGTTGGCTCCATGCGCTTTCAGTATTGAAAGTGCATCGCCTTCTATGCCGTTATCATAAAATTTTCCTCCGCAGTCCTCAACTTCTACCAGCGAAGAAACATCCATTCCAACTATCCAGTCAGGCATTTTCAAATCCTCCTTGTTCCTGTATAAACAGCACCGGGACACATTTAATGCGCCCGGTGTCTGTAATTAATCATCAAATTTTTCAAAATCGTTTTCGTTAAATCTCTTCATCATATCACGATAGCGGAAACGTGCCATCTGGTTTTTCTCAAGCACATCTTCCTCCGTTCCCGTATATTGACAACGAATACAATAGAATTCTTTCTTATCCTTATCATAAAACATATCAAGATCGAGATCTCTCATGAAGCATGAAGGACATCTGTAATTTAATCTACCCTTTCCAGACTGAGCCATGTCTCAAATACCTCCTTGTCGCGTAATTTACCGGTGTATCCAAGTGTAAACATCGGGCTGAAAGCATAACCTTCTTTGACATATCCGGTCTTGTCCCTGCCCTCGCAGGTCATTGATACAAGTGTCTTGACCGGAGGAATTTCACAGCTTACCTTACCGGCATCTGCTTCATCCATCTCACGGCACTTATATTCATATGAAAGTCTCTTCACATCATTTCCTTTTGCTATTGAAAGGGTAAGTGATGACATGTCCTCGGTGTATTCGGTTGTTCCGTAGCATCCTACCATATATTCATTAATGGTAACATCTGCATCAGGATCGCTCATACTAAGCACCTTACGGTCTATCTTGATTGCAGATGAGCCTTCTGTAAAGGTAATTACCGACTGAATTGTTACCGTAAGATCTGCAAATTCAATGTCAACAGGATCAAGTGTGAGTATACGATCCTTGCCTTCCTGTGAAAAATGAGCCTTGGTACGGCAGAGGCATAAATCTACTTCCTCACCGTTGTGGCAGATTTTGGCACTTCTTACAGTTCCCTCTCCGGCATAATGTGTAAAATATCCTGCACGGTACTTTTCCTGTATAAGGAACGGATAGCTTGCATCCTGAATATGCTTTGTGCCAATTCCTACAGGCCATTCCAATTTGGCAGCATACGGTCTTAAGTCAACGATTGCACCGCCCTGGTCCATATTAACACATGCTCTCATATAAGGGTCACAATACCAGAATACCTGTTTCTTGCTTCCGTAGAGAATATCTCTCCATAATGCACATTCAGGTTCTGTGTATGATTTCTTGTTACGATAGTAATCAGCGAACTCACTCATTGTCATATCTATGAGTTTGCCCTCTTTCTTAAGTTCTCCGTAATATGCACATCCATCTTCATATGACTGCTTGAGAAGTTCATACGGGGCTTCCCAGCGTCCCATCTTATTCATCCAGCCCGGTCCTACAAACATCATATTATATGCATAACCATTGTTGAATTTAGCCTGATAACGATACTGGTCAATAAGATTATACAGATATGGATATTTACCATCCTGATAAATCATACCACGGAGTACATTCTGCGGATGCGTTCCGAAATTGGAACCATTGCCGTCATAACATGCTATAAGGTCACGACTCAGATGAGGAATAGCTACGATTCCTGAATCTTCTGATTCATTTGCTGCCGGTGCATGCGTATTGACCTTAGACGGAATCCACGGTGCCCAAGGGCCGCCATCCATGAATGTGTACCAGCTGTTGTTACATGTATGATATGCTTTCGGTCCTTCTTCCCAGCATGTTGCAACAGCACACTTTACAGAAGGGTATTTCTCTTTAATGTAATTGATAAGTTCAGCATCCATATAGTATGAACCGGTCGACTCAGGATAGAATCCGAATCTCTCATAGAACTTCTCAAATACATCCGTTACAATAGCTTTCTTGTCTTCCATTGAGAACATCCATATGCAGAAATCCTTGGTCTTATATTTCTCACGGAATTCCTTACACGGAAGTCCAAGAAGTGTAAGTCCGATTTCGTCTCCGTATACTTTATGATGTTCTTTAGCCAGTTCTACGGCCTCATCATTAAAAAGGCTGGCATATGTCATCTCAATTGTTGTCTTGAGACCGTTCTTATGTGCACATTCCTGCTGTATCTTAAAAATATCAAGGCTCTCGGTAAGCAATGCTTTACGTCCGATATCTTCCGCCTGTCCATGTCCGGTAACCTTCTCGGCATATTCCGGAACCATCTCCGGACGATGGATAATATTTACAATAAACTGATCCATTTCTTTCATAAAATCCTTTCAAGTCTGTTCTAGCCTTTAACGGCTCCACCTGTAACTCCTTCAACATAGAATTTCTGCATAAGTACAAACAATGCTGAAATAGGAATGGAGATTACAATACCTGCTGCACAGAAAAGTGTGAAGTACTGATTGATAAGTGATTTATCAAGCATTCTGTACAGACCTATGGCTACGGTATACTTGGATGAAATTCCCGCATTAAGTATAATCTTGGCATATACGAAATCCATCCATGGAACCAGGAAACTGCTTATTACCGTATATACTATAATCGGCCGGCTGAGTGGTAAGATCATCTTAAAGAAAATCTTAGACTCGCTGCATCCGTCTATTTTAGCAGCTTCGCAGAGTGCTCTCGGCACCGTATCAAAGAAACCTTTTGCTATCAGGTATCCAAGTCCCGATGATGCGGAATATACCATTATCAATCCTAAGTGGTTATTTGTAAGATTGAACATCTTAAGTACAAAGTAAACCGCTATCATCGAGAGCATACCCGGAAAGAGATTCAAGATTACCGCAACATTCATAAGCGGTTTTCTTGCCTTAAATCTCATTACTGATGTTGCATATGCAACCATCAATATAAACATAGTAGAAATAACACATGTGCAGCATGCTATTACAAATGTATTAAGGAACCACCTTGGAAACTGAGCAACGGTGTCTGGCTGGAACAGCTGTACATAATGTTTAATGCTCCATTCTTCCGGGAAAAAGCTGCTTGTGTTAATTCCATCGTAACTGCTGAATGATGTGAAAAGGAGCCATACAATAGGGATGAGCCATATTATTGCAAGTACCGCAATCAGCAGATTGTGAAAAAATGTTTTAAGTCCTTTTTTCTTCATTACTGGAACGTCTCCTCTCTGTCACCTTTAATCATTTTGTTAAACGCAACCAGTGTAAATACCGCACATATGATGAATACTACGATACCTATGGCTGAAGCCATCTTGTAATTGTAATAATCCTGTGTCAGTCTGAAAAGCCATGTAACAAGGAGGTCGACTTCCTTTGCCTGTGAATTGGCTAATGCCTGGTTGGTTGTTGTATATACACCTTCTGTGAGAAGATATATTACGTTAAAGTTATTTATATTTTTTACAAAGTCCGTAATAAGTGTAGGTCCTGTTATAAAAAGCATGTACGGCATTGTAATTTTAGCAAAAATCTGTCTTGGCTTGGCTCCGTCAATTCTCGCACTCTCAATCTGATCTGCCGGGAGATTCATAAGTACACCTGTTGCTATAAGCATCTGATAAGGAACACCGATCCATATATTAATAAGGATTATCATTACATGTGCCCATCCCGGAGCTGATAAGAACGGTATATAACTTGTCGATATAAGACCAATGTCTCTGAGCCACCCCGTAAGACCTATCGTCTTACATATGGTGTTTACAATTCCTCCGTTAGCGAAGAAGTTTCTTACAAGAAGAAGTGACACGAACTGTGGGACTGCAATTGTCACTACAAATAAAGTTCTCCAGAGTTTCGGAAGCTTGGTTCTCTTATTATTAATAAGGAGAGAAAGCAAAATACCTCCGATATATGTCGTGAATGTTGCAAAAAAAGCCCACACAAGGGTCCAGCCAAGTATTCTGACAAATGAATAGCCAAACGTACTTGTCATACCCCCACCGCCGAAAAGCTTCACAAAGTTCGATAAACCGACCCATGAAAAGAGGCTGCTCGGCGGCATATGATTCTGGTCATAATTGGTAAAAGCCACCAATATAAGCAGTAAAATCGGGATGACTGTAAAAATTACTATGCCCAGAACCGGAAGGGTAAGGAGCGTAATATGGAACTTTTCATCCTTGTACATTCTTATATCTTCAATAAATGTATTTATATGTTCGCCTTTATCTGCCTTAACCTGAATTTTATAAGAATTTATTGTATTTTTAATCCATACGAAGAAAAATGCAATCCATACCACAAAACATATAAGCGAATACAGAAGAATTTTAAATGAGTTATCATAATCATTCATTATATTCTTCATAGTGACAGGATCAAAAATCATCTCTGCCTGAACTGTTCCGAGTGTTCCAAACTTAGGCACATACTGTGATGCAAAAAGTATTGAAAATAATATCACTGCGGCTTCAAGTACCGTCATTATTGCTGCTTTTATGAATTGTTTATGTCTCGCATAACCGGCACCCATCCAGATTAGTGATAGTTTGGTAAATATATCACCTTTGGAAACTGCTGTTCCGAATTCTGCAAAGAAACCGCCAATTCCTTTAAAGAAACGACCGATTGCTTTCGACGGTGTTTTTTTATTATTGGCCATATTACCCTCCTTAACCTGCCCTGTAGGGCAGTTCTTATTGCCATATACTAAACTGCCCGTAGGGGGCTTTATGTTTTAGTTAAGAAAAGGCCTGTATATTTGCATACAGGCCTGTTATTGCGATTATTATTCTACCGCTGCTTTTGCACCTTCAACCATTGTATCAAGTGCATCCTGAATTGCTTTTTCATCTGTTGCAGATATAGAACCCTGTGCAATCATCTCACCGAATGTCTTGGCCGGATCCCAGTACTTAGCACTTACAGTCTGTATAACACCGTATGCGTCCTGAGCTGCACTTGCTGCTATTGCAACATTCTTAGATACTTCGTCAGAAGCTGCTACTTTCTTGTTGGTAGGTGCAAGCTGACGCTGTTCAAAACGTGTTGCCTGTGACTCCTCGTTGGTAAGGAACTCTGCAAGAACAGTAGCCCATCCAACATTCTTGGAGTAAGCATTAACACCGAGGAACTTGTATCCTGATACAGAACCCTGCTGTACCTGCTTGCCGTCAAGAGTATATGTCGGAAGCTTTGCAGCTGCATATCCGTCACCGAATACTTTCTGTGCATTCTCTGCATCCCATGTACCTGAAATAACTGCTGCAAGTGTTCCACCTGCGATCTGGTTAGAGACATCTCCATCAGCAATTGCCATAAATGCCTTGTTAGAAGCAATGTTAAGCATGCTCTGTGTTACCTGTACACCAGTGTAACCATCTTTGCTTGTTCCGTTGAAATCAATTGCTGTTGTTCCGTCATCATTGAGTCCGGTTGTAAATCCTGCTCCGTAGAAGAATGATGCGTTATACCATCCTGATGCAAGTGTCATGCCGACTTTCTTGCCTGCCTTATCAGCTGCTGCAAGAAGTGTATCCCATGTAGCTGCATCTTCGTCGGAGATTACTGATGAATCATAGTAAAGGAAATATCCATTACCACCTGTCATAGGGAATGCCATAAGCTTGCCATCGATGCTTGCTGCTTCTACTGAACCATCGCCGTTAGCTGCCTTGATATCTGCAACTGACTTCTTAGCATAGTTCTGAAGAGCCGCATCCATATCTTCAATGTTGGCAAGTGCTTTTGCATTGTTAAGATCTACAATCTGATCGCTTGCGAATGCAAATACATCAGCTGCTGCCTCAACGTCTGTAAGGACTGTATCCTTAGCTGTTGATTCTGATTCAACACCAATCTCGATATCGAACTTCTGATCCGGATATGTTTTCTTAAACTTCTCTACAAGCTCTTTAAGAAGATTCTGATCTTCCTCACCGCCCCATACTCTGAGGCTTACTGTCTCGTTAGATGTACCGGCATTTCCTGAGCCGCCGTTGTCTGTACTGCTTGATGTCTTACCGCATGCTGCCATTGAAATTGCCATTGCACCGACAAGACCAAGTGCTAAAACTTTTTTAAATTTCATAATCTTTCCTCCTGAATTTTTTTATGAATCCATTATCATGTTGCGCTTGCGCAACCGATTGTTCATATCTGTATTATAGTCAATGTCACATTTATTATCAATTCACAGTTTAGATAAAATTCCCATTGAAATTTTGTGCAAATTTCACGAATAACGTTTTCGTTGATATGCGCAACAATGCACAACTTTTAGTTTTTCACATTCCTGACTTCTATTATTCACACTATTTTCACATTCTAAACGCATGTTTTGAATCCTGTCTGCCACCTCATAATCAAAAACATCCTTTAACTGTATTTTATACAGTCAGAGGATGTCATTTTTATGTTTAATTACTACTTAGTCGAATCTCTCAATACAACCTGGTAATTAATATCACTCATATCTTCATCAAGCTTCTCACCAAGTATTTCCAGCAAGGTTCCACAGGCGTTCTCTCCAAGAGTTTTGGTGTTGAAGTGAAGGCTGGTAATCGGCGGATTATTATGTGCAAGCTGTTTACTGTCATAAAGACTTGCAAGACGTATATCCGATGGTATATTTATATTTTTCTCATTAAGACACTCAATAACAAGGTTGCACACATAATCATCCATGGCAACCAGGCAGTCGACGTTCAGTGCAAGTGCCTGTTCAACTGCCCTGGATGCTTTGGCATAACTGTCTATATCCATAAAGACAACGGATTTATCAACTGTAATACCACGGTTACGATGTGCACGCATAAAGCCTTCCAGTCTGTTCCCAGTAACCTGATATGTCTCATCCCCGCCCAAAATTGCAAGTTTCTTCATTCCTTTCATAAGAAGGATTTCCGTAAGTTCCCTGCTTGCTTCCATGTTGTCATTATCGATACACACAACATCTTTCTCACTTGACGAACCTATTACAACAAACGGTATTCCTTTTTCCTTGAGAGACCGCTGGGCTGATGTATCCACCATTGAACGGCTTATGATGATTCCATCAATCTTATGATTATTTATCATCCTGTCAAGCTGTCCATTCACCATGGATATGATTACATCATAATTATTCCTGCCCGCCATCTTGCAGATTCCGTTCATACATTCACGGAAAAAAGCAACTTCATTCTCTCCGTAATCAGCCGGAAGGACAAGCGCAATATTATATGTTTTACTCTGCGCAAGTCCTCTTGCCATTACGTTAGGCGAATAATTGTGCGTGTCGATAAATTCTTTAACCCTCTGTGTCGTTTCACGACTTATTCTTCCCTTACCGGACAATGCTCTGGACACTGTAGTCTTACTTATTCCAAGTTCCTTCGCAACGTCATCTATCGTGTATTTCTTGTTAGTAGTATTCATTAGTTCTATCCTCGTCCGATAAGCCTTTGCCACTATATCTCATCATATCCGTTCTATAACCTTGTTCCGCATTCCGCGCAGAACACCGCATCATCGGCTTCAATCGGTGTATGGCAGTTAGGGCAGACTCTCTGTTTAGCTTCTTGTGGTTCTGTTACCTGCATTTCTTCCGTTACTGCCTCATGAATTTCGTTGACCTGCGGCTGTACTTCCGGCTGCACCGGTGCCTCGTTAAACTGCGGCTGCGGCTGCACTTCCGGCTGCACCGGCGCTTCGTTAAACTGTGGCTGCGGCTGCACTCCCGGCTGCACCGGTGTCTCGTTAAACTGCGGCTGTGGCTGCATCGGTATGTTCTCGACCTTGGTTCCGCATACTCCGCAGAACATCTGTCCCGGATTGATAATATTACCGCATCTTGTACATCTGTTGGCACCATCGGCTACCATTGTATGAGGAAGTCTCGAACCGCAAACCGAACAAAAAGCTGCATTGACGGAGTTGTCCGAATGGCAGTTAGTACATACCACAATTCCGTTAAGGAATTTCACTCTGGTATTCATCTGCTCAATCTGCTCCTCTGTCGCCTTAAGATCGGCAAACATCTGTATATATGCACCCTGCGGATTCTCCGTTTCCGCACGATATGTACGTCCTATTGCTGCATATATCTCATTAATTCTCATCTGTGCTGCCTGTATGTTTCTGTTAATATCATTTATTTCCCTATCTGCATTGCTTCTCATATATGAATTCCTCCGTTAAGGTTTATTTATATAATAAGTATAACTATATTCCACTGCAAGGTCAACTGTTTTAACTCATAATTGCTCCAAGTATACCCCCGGTTATGCATATAACAAATGATATTATTGCTTTCTTAACATCATCATACAGTCCTTTATTTATAATAAACGACACAACCGATAAAAACACAAAATACAGCAGTCCTATCAGTGCTCCGTTAAGTACTCTTTTTTCTTTTTTGGCCTTACCATATATAATACCTGCCGCGATAGATGATATTCCGTATATAACCATGACCACTATGCGCATCTGTCCGTCACCAAGTCTCATTTTGTACATTATAAATGCTCCCACCGCCAACAAAACCGCACTGATCAAATATGCGGCAATCAGAACTTTGAATATTGTTGTTAATTTTCTGCCCAATTCATGATCTCCTTTCCCAAATCCGGATATTAAAATATATTCCGCCGGCAATCAGATATTCACAAAAAAACATATTCATGCTAATATAATTTCAATAATTTACGGAGGTAACCGATTACAATGGATTTATTTGTATGTGACGGAAGACCCGTCACCAGGGAAAGACGTCTCGCCAAAGAGGTACGGACATATGATCTGCTGGATGAACTTAAAATACCGTTTAAAAGAATTGATCATGAGACAGCAATGACAATCGCTGACTGTGATGAAGTAGACCACTTGTTCGGATGTAAGATTTATAAAAATCTGTTTCTCAGGAATTCAAAAGGTGACGAATATTATATGGTTGTAATGCCCGGAAACAAAAAATTCAGAACTGCTATATTATCAAAGCAGCTTGGCACCACCAGACTGTCTTTTGCAGATGAGAAATATATGGAGGAATTTCTTGACCTTACTCCCGGCTCAGTGACTGTAATGGGTCTTATGAACGACCACGATAACAAGGTTAAGCTCGTGATTGACAGGGAACTGCTTAATGAAAAATACTTTGCATGTCACCCATGCATTAATACTTCATCAATCAGAATGCTCACATCCGATGTCATAGATGTATTTCTCCCTGCCGTCCATCACGAACCTGTATTTGTTGATCTCGGTAATGAATATCTATAAATCCCTGACACAGTAATCGAGTGTCTCGCCAACTGCATCATTTATTACAATATCCGCAACGGAATCTCTGGCCGTTGCGGACTTATTGATCAGAATCAGTTTATTTCCATGATAATAATCAATCAGACCGGCGGCAGGATATACTGTTAACGAAGTACCTGCAACTATAAGTACATCTGCTTCGCTTATGTATTTTACCGCTTTGGTCAGTGTATTGTTATCCAGTCCCTCCTCATAAAGAACAACATCAGGCTTAATTATTCCACCGCATTCACATCTTGGTATGCCCGTGCTGTTTATGATTGCACTTTCATCATAGAATCTTAAACATTTCATGCAATAATTACGAAGTACACTTCCATGAAGCTCCAGCACTTCCCTGCTGCCCGCTGCCTGATGCAGACCGTCAATATTCTGTGTCACAACCGCCTTGCATTTACCGAGCTTTTCTAATTTAGCAAGAGCAATATGCGCCTTATTGGGTACAGCATCCGGATATAGCATTTTATCACGATAGAAATCAAAGAATTCATCCGTATGTCTCATAAAAAAAGTGTGGCTGAGTATCGTCTCCGGAGGGTATGCATATTTCTGATTATAAAGGCCGTCTACACTCCTGAAATCAGGTATATTGCTTTCGGTACTTACTCCTGCACCGCCAAAAAATACTATGTTGTCACTTTCCGAGATTATCTTACGAAGTTTTTCAATATTCTCATTCATACAATTTACGCCTCCATTATGACTTTTTTAATCAGGCGGCTCTCAGCAGGTTTGGTATCTTCTATCACATATGCATCCGCAAATCGTTTAACTGCATCAGAAAGCTTATTTTCATCATTGGCATAGAATCTGGCCAGCACATCTCCCTTATGGACATACGCACCCTTCTTGGCTTCAAGTACGATGCCGACTGACAAATCTATCACACTATCCTTATTCTCCCGACCTCCTCCGAGAACCATGGCACTTGTTCCGACAATATCGCATACTATACGGCTGACATATCCTTCCACGTCCGCCCTGTATTCATACTCGATTGAAGCCTTTGGAAGAAGTTCTGTATCGTAAACCGCCTCAGGGTTTCCGCCCTGTGCCTCCACAAGTTCGGCCAGTTTCCTAAGTGCACTGCCATCTTTGATCGTGCCGGCCAGCATTTCTTTTGCTTCGGCACAATTCTGTGCCTTGCCCGCACCTGCAACCATATGTGAACCAAGCTCAAGGCATAACTCATACAAATCCTGCGGGCCATTTCCGGCAAGTGTATCTATCGCTTCCTTAACCTCGAGCGCATTACCGACCGCATATCCTAAAGGTTCATCCATATCACTGACTACTGCCATCGTCTTTTTCCCGACGTTATCGCCTATTCTGACCATTGTATCCGCCAGCTTAACCGCACTTTCTTCGTCCTTCATAAATGCTCCGCTTCCTACCTTCACATCGAGAACTATAACATCTGCCCCTGCTGCTATTTTTTTGCTCATAATACTGCTTGCAATAAGCGGTATGCTCTCGACGGTCGCCGTCACATCCCTGAGTGCATATAATTTCTTATCCGCAGGCGCAAGATTTCCTGTCTGCCCTGCAATCGCAATTCCTATTCTGTTGACATTATCAAAAAATTCCTGTTCCGGTATTCCTGTCTGAAATCCGGGAAAGCTTTCAAGCTTATCTATCGTCCCACCGGTGTGCCCGAGTCCGCGCCCCGACATTTTGGCAACCGGAACTCCAAGTGCCGCAACCATCGGTCCGAGGACAAGTGACGTCTTATCTCCAACGCCTCCCGTGCTGTGTTTATCAACTTTAACACCTTTAATCGGCGTAAGATCCATCACGTCACCGCTGTGTGCCATAGCAAGTGTAAGTGCCGCTGTCTCCTCCGGTGTCATTCCATTGAAAAAAATTGCCATTGCAAGTGCTGCTGCCTGATAATCCGGAATATTTCCGGCCGTATATTCCTTAACAAAAAATTGGATTTCTTCACCCGAAAGTTCTTTGTTATCTCGTTTGTGCTGTATAATATCATACATTCTCATATATATCACCTTGCAATCCTTTCAAGGAAACTTTCTCCTGTAATGATCGGTTCTGCCCCAACATACTCCGCTATTGTCTGTCCGATGTCCGCAAAGCAGTTTCTTGTGCCGAAATTAACCGGTCTGATATTCTTACCATACACCAGCACCGGAATATATTCCCTTGTATGGTCCGTACCCTTAAATGTCGGGTCGCATCCATGGTCTGCATTGATTATAAGAATATCATCATCATTCATAGCGCCGATAATTTCCGGAAGTCTTGCATCGAAATCTTCAAGCCCTTTTCCATATCCGGCCGCGTCTCTGCGGTGTCCCCATGAGGAATCGAATTCTACCAGATTCGTAAAGATAAGACCGTGCGACTTCTCTTTCATAAGCCTGACAGTCACATCCACACCGTCCATATTATTCTTCGTGTGGATAGCCCGCGTTATCCCGGAACCGGCAAAAATATCTTCAATCTTGCCGACTGCCCATACATCATAATTCTGGTCCCTAAGTCTGTGAAGCAGATTATAATCCGGCGGCAATATCGCATAATCACGCCTGTCGGATGTTCTTACATAGTTACCGTCATGTCCGGTAAACGGCCTTGCAATTACTCTGGCCACCTCATCCCGTCCGGTGAGAATCTTTCTTGCTTTAGCGCACATGTCGTACAGGCTGTCGAGCGGAAAGCAGTCAACATTGACCGCAATCTGAAAAACACTGTCAGCAGATGTATATACAATCGGCTTGCCGGTGCGTTCATGTTCTGCACCGAGTTTCTTAATTATCTCTGTTCCTGAAGCAACACAGTTTCCAAGCACCCCCAAAACCCCTGTTTCTTTGATAAATTCATTTATTATTCTGTCAGGAAATCCGTCCGGATATGTCGGAAACGGTTTGTCTGATATTACACCTGTCATTTCCCAATGGCCAACCGTAGTATCCTTGCCGGCCGATTTTTCCGATGAACGGCCGTAGGCACCTGTAATCCGGCTTTCATCCATAACGGGGAGTGACTTCATTCCGTCAATATTGCCCAGTCCAAGCTTAAGAAGATTCGGGATATTAAGCCCTTTATTATATTCCCATGTATGAGGTATCGTACTGCTTCCGGCATCACCGAATGCTGCGGCATCCGGTGCCTCTCCCATACCCACACTGTCAAGTATGATCCAAATTACACGTTTCATAAGTCAAACACCTTCCTTATATGCAGATTTATCCGCCGGACATCGACGGATAAATCATCAGATTAAATATATTGTATCTCTACAGATCCAAACTGCATGACACCGTTAAGTGTAACTACCGGTGAATTTGCAGATACATTAGGTCTGTTGCGCTCTTTCACGCGTCCGGCCATCGTTCCGGTCTGTACATCAACATTCCATCCTGACGGTATATACAGAACCAGATTTCCGAATTTGCCGTTGATATCTATGATCGCGTGTCCCGATGGTATATTACATCCATCAAAATACACATCCATATTGCCAAACGAAAGATTGATATTGGCGCGTTCAAAATTATTCATGCTGATATGCTTGACCGCGGACGAGAACCTGGTCGAACAATTAACAATATTATTAACGCCCTGATTGATATATTCCGTTCTGTAACCGGCATATGATGCATTATTCTGCGCTGCATTACCGTTATAGCTGCGGTTACGGCTTCCCGTCTTAAATATAAGTGAAAACCCTATACTTAAGAGCACTGCGATCAATACTAACGGCCACGGTGAAAGTTTCTGTATTCCCCACGCGTCCGAATAGATTATACATATTCCCGCGAGCGGAAGAAATATTCCCCAAAAATTCCATGCCGGAATATTGCTGATTATTATGCCCGCAAATACAATTGTAAAAATAATACTTACAACGCCCACATCATGCATAAATCCGAATGCCGAGAGCACTATAAATGCAGCTGCCGCAATAAGTAATATTCCCCACATGACACTGCTTGTTCTTTTTTTCATAGCCACTACCTCCATATGTCCTTGATAATAATTATTATACCAAAAGCCGTTTTAACTGTAAACACTCACATTGTCGGATATTATTTCAAAAAAAATGTAGCAATATACTTTTTTTCGTGTTAAAATTTTACTCGTTAGGATTTTATACTGTTAGGAGGACATAATGAGTATACATTTGATTAAGACTCTGCCTTCTCCTGAGGAGATCAAGGCAGAATTTCCACTCACAAAAGAACAGATTGAATTAAAGAAAGAGCGCGATGCACAGATCCGTGATGTCTTTACGGGCGCATCCGATAAATTTCTCGCTATAATCGGACCGTGTTCAGCCGACAACGAAGATGCGGTTCTTGACTATGTTACCAGACTTGCAAGAGTGCAGGAGAAAATAAAAGACAAAGTAATCATCATTCCGCGTGTATATACCAATAAACCGCGTACAACAGGTGACGGATACAAGGGTATGCTTCACCAGCCGGATCCGGAGAAGAAACCGGATCTTATCGCAGGAATAAAAGCAATCCGTAAGCTTCACCTTGATGTAATATCTAATACTGGTTTTTTCCCGGCTGATGAGATGCTTTACCCTGAGAACTGGACATATTGTGATGACACACTTGCTTATGTAGCAATCGGTGCCCGTTCGGTTGAAGACCAGCAGCACAGACTTACCGCAAGCGGTATGGATGTTCCTGTCGGAATGAAGAACCCTACAAGCGGAGGATATGAAGTTATGCTTAACTCAGTTCATGCAGCAAGCCATCCTCACACTTTCATATACAGGGGTGCCGAGGTTTCCACAACCGGTAATGAACTTACGCACACCGTTCTTCGCGGTTCCGTAAACAAGAAAGGCCAGTGCATACCGAATTACCATTATGAAGATCTGCTTCTTCTTAATAAACTTTATGCAGAACACGACCTTAAATATCCGGCAACAATAGTTGATTCGAATCATAGCAATTCCAACAAACAGTACCTTGAGCAGATAAGAATTGTCGAGGATGTGCTTCACAGCCGCAGGATGAATTCCGATATTCGCAAGCTGGTAAAGGGCGTTATGGTTGAAAGTTATATTGAGCCGGGCTCACAGAAGATTGGTGAGCATATTTACGGCAAATCGATTACAGACCCATGTCTCGGATGGGATGATTCAGAGAAACTGCTTTATACAATAGCAGAAAATTGTTAACTTACATTTATTGCGTAACAGATTTTTGTCTGTTACGCTTTTTTATATAGCAAAACTGCCGGACATTATATCCGGCAGTTAAATTATATTATATAATTCTAATCCATCTTCGCATAATAACCGAAGTCGAATCCTTTCTTTTTGAGACCATCAATTAAATCTCCGAGCATCTTGGTATTCGTCTCGCTCTCAGCATGAAGCAGGTAAATTGCTCCTCCGTGAGATCTGTCAAGTGCAGCCTGAAGCGACTCTGCCACATCCGGCTGGTCGTCAACAACCCAGTCTCTGTATGCGAAACTCCAGAATACCGAACGAAGTCCCAGACTCTGCACAATTGCAAGTGACTGTTCACTGAAAGATCCTTCCGGGAATCTGAACAGATACATATCGTAATTGAATTTTTCCTTAATATATTGCGTTACCTGATTGATATCGTCAAGCTGTTTCTGCGCGCTGTACTGCTGAAGTCCGCCCGACGGATGTGTTGTTGTATGATTGCCGATCACATGTCCTTCATCAATCATTCTCTGTACAAGTTCAGGATTATCCTTGGCATACGGAAGCGTTACAAAGAATACTGCCTTAACGCCCTTCTCTTTAAGCGTATCAAGGATTGACGGAGTAAAACCGTATTCGTATCCTTCATCAAATGTCAGGTAGATATAGTTACTGTACGGCTGGATAAAATCAGCTGCATACATGCCGTAAAGCTTATCATAATACGAACATCCGCCCGGTCTGTTATGCTCATCAACATCCGTGGTCGAGAATCCGTACGGAACCTTATCAGTCTTATATTGCGAAAAATCAGTGCCCGCCGGGATTGTCACATCTACGCCTGAATTCAGGATCGCACTGTAGTCAATATCAGTCACATTAACGGTAACCTTCTTCATATCGTAATTACCGTATTCATCCTTGGCAACAACACCTATAGTATATGTTCCGGTTGTATCATATGATACAGAGTCCTGCATATCATCGGCAGGGGATGATGCATCGGCATCCTTAATCACGCCGGTTGTATATGATGATTTATCATCAACCGACTCTATAAAGCTGTCAGCTGTAACCTGTCCGGATTTCATTACATTAACGCTTTCGTTCTTAAGTGTAATAACCGGCGCAGTTGTATCAGCAACCTTAACCGTAAAATCAAGGCTGTACTCACCGCTGGTGACTGTTGCTTTGTATTCACCGACCTTATTAAAATCAACATTATCGGCATTTATTTTTGCTGCCGCGATCAACCCGCCGTCACCGGTTACAATTTCGTTGGCAATCACATTACTCATATCACTGCCAAGTTCAACATTATATGTCTCGTTCTTGAGTGCAAATTTGGAATTACCTTTTGGGGAATTCTTCTTACTTCCGCCATCGCTTGTAATAAGTACTATAAGAACCACTACAAGTATAACCGCTACAACCGCAAGTGCTATAAGCATCGGAATACCGTTGTTTTTCTTCTTTCTTCTGGATGGCTGTCTGTCATTACTGCTCATATTTAAAATCCTCTTTCTTTAATTATAGTCAATCCGGCGCATACTCCGAATATTTTTCCATGGCATTTATTCCGGCAACTCCGAGCTTTCTCTTAATCACAGCCAGATTGCTGCCTTCTGCCGCCATATTCGCTGCACATGTGTGCCGGAACATCTGAGGCGTTATCGTCATTCCGATCCGCCCACCATATTCTTTAATTATCTTCCACAAACCCTGTCTGGACATAGCCTGTCCGCGCATATTAAGGAATAATCTGCTGTTTCCTTCCTTGTTGATGCCATTTCTGATATCTCCTATATATAACATCAAAGAAGACTTCACGGAATCATCAAAACATACAGCACGTTCATGTCCTTGTGTATATATCATCAAAGTTCCGGTCATCAGATTCACATCCGTAATATTAAGTTCCAGCAATTCCTGCGTTCTTATTCCCGTATTGCACATAATCCTGAAAATCGCATTATCGCGCACACCCTTGGCTGTGGTCATATCGATAACCGAAAAAAGCCTGTCCAATTCGCCTGATTCAATAATATCCGGGCTCTTAGGCTCAACCCTCGGGTGCTTAAGGTAAACAGAAGGTTCATCATTAATAAGTCTGCGTCTGAACATCCAGGCAAAAAAAGACTTGATTGATGATATGTTACGTGATACTGTTGATGCCGCCGTACCATTCTTCTCAAGAGCAAGAATATAAGAATTCAGATTAATGATCGTCACCTTATTCCAATCATATATCCCATTATTTCCAAGAAAATTGCCAAGTTTCGTCAGATCACTTCTGTATGCCTGCAAAGTATTGCCTGAAGCTCTGTGCTCTGTCTGCATATATTGCAGATATTCTTCGATATAAATGTCCATTGATTTCTCCTGTGCAACATAACTGCTTATGCGATAAATTCATATCTTCATAAGAAATTTCGGAAGTACATAATAATTCATCACAGATTCTATCATTATCCCTGCCGCAAAAATTACCGCTGCCAGTCCATATCTTAACACCGTTTGGATGTCTTTGGACCAGGATGTTATAAATATACCATATATTCCTACAACGTACAACATCATATGGCACAAAATTGCGAGCAGAAAAATAATGAGATACCGCGCACCATATTGCATTGCAAGTGCAGATAATATTATACCCATCCCGAATCCCAGGTAAGAACATATAACATACGGCATCCTGTTCCCGAACGGTGATATGCTTATAAGAAACACAATTATAAACAATCTTATCCTTTTGGGTGCCACATAACCCACAATTTCAGCAAATGTATTATCGGCGTTTATAATGCGATTTACAACCGGTTCCGAAAAAATATCCCACTTACTGACTGCATCATACCCGGCAATATTGGTAAAAACACTTCCTATCACTATCGCCACGGGAAAAAGCCATATATATTTTCTGTCAATCAAAAACCTCTTTTCCATATTTGAATAATATGAAAAAGAGGCTGATTTTATGACTTTCTATCTGAGATATTTATTGGCATATGCAAGAATTGCCGCAATTGATTTAGCATCGCAGATATCTCCGCTGTATATCATATCCACAAGTTCTTCCGGTGAATATTCATATACATCCAGAAATTCATTCTCGTCAAGATGCTGTCTTGACGGCTGTAAATCCCTTGCCAGATATATATCAATGCGTTCATTACAGAATGCAACCGTTGTGGCTACATTAATCAGGAATTCCAGATTATCCGAGCGATATCCCGTCTCCTCTTCGAGTTCCCTTGACGCACATTCGATTGTCGGTTCAGTAACCGAATCACGGCTTCCCGCAGGAATCTCAAGCGATATACAGTCAACCGCACTTCTGTACTGTTTTACCATCAGGATATTACCGTTATCCAGTACCGGCAGTACCGCTGCCGCTCCTTTACGGTGTTCCACATAATCCCACTCAGCAGTATTGCCGTTAGGCATCAGCATATAATCTGTATACACATCAACAATCGCACCCGAGTATTTAAGGTCACGACCGATTCTTTTGACTTCTTCCATAACAAAACTCCTATTTAATACCTGTGCATTTCTCATAGCACTTATCGGTAGCCGCAATTATTGCATGTCTGAAGCCATTCTCTTCAAGAGCACTTACTCCGGCAATCGTAGTTCCGCCAGGAGAGCATACACGGTCTTTTAAAACTGCAGGATGTTCACCGGTCGAAAGAACCATATCCGCTGCGCCTTTAACAGTCATAGCTGCAAATTCAATAGCATCGGCTCTGGTCATGCCGTATTTTACCGCGCTGTCCGCAAGTGCCTCGATAAACATATATACATATGCAGGTGAACTTCCGCTAACACATGTAACCGTATCCAGAAGTCTTTCTTCAACTACCCTGAAATTTCCGAATGATTTGAAGAACTGTGAAATTGTATCCATCTCTTCGAGATTAAAATTATTCTTATCATAAGATACACCTGTCATTCCTTCACCAATCATCGCAGGTGTATTAGGCATACATCTTACAACCCTGACATCTGAATCAAATTTATCCTGTACACTCTTGATCGTAATACCCGGTGCCAGTGAAATAATAATTTTACCAGGTGTTACCACATTCTTGATATTGCCGATAACAACATCGTAGTATTGCGGTTTGACCGCAAGAATTATGTATTTAACACTGTTGGCAAGCTCAATGTTGGTAGGTGAGACTCTTATTCCTGTCTCCTCGTTCACCTTAACCCTTACGATATCTGATACATCCGTAAACATGATCTGGGAATGATCGAAGGTATTCATAATACCGTTCAGCATTGCATGTCCCATATTGCCCATTCCGATAAATCCAAATGTATTCATATGTCCGCAGCCTCCTTAAGCAAGCAATTTCTCAACAGTGGCAAGCTTAGCGCAAAGAGTAAATAACTCCGCAGCCTGCTTAAGCTCCTCAAGTGTCGGATATGACGGTGCAATTCTTATATTGCTGTCATCCGGATCCTTTCCGTAAGGATATGTCGCACCGGCACCTGTAAGAACAACTCCGGCTTCTTTACACTTATTAACAATTGCCTTGGCACATCCCGGAACAGCATCAAATGATATAAAATATCCGCCCATCGGCTTCATCCAGTTTCCTGCGCCGAGTCCGGTAAGTTCACGGTCGAGAGTCTCAAGTACAACATCAAACTTCGGTCTTAAGAATTCCGCATGTTTTCTCATATGCGCCCTGAGTCCGTCACCATTTTTAAAATACCTGGCATGTCTTAACTGATTAATCTTATCATAACTGATAGTCTCAACATTCATTCTCTTGCTGATCCATTTGAGGTTAGCCTCGGATGAAGCAATTGCAGAAATTCCGCCACCCGCAAAACTAATCTTGGATGTTGAGCAGAATTCATATACAAGATCCGGATTACCTGCTTTCGCACATTCGGAAAGTATCTCCGGAATCTCAATATTCTCATCATATATATAATGGAGTGCATAAGCATTATCCCAGTAAATTCTGAAATCCTTAGCTGCCGGCTTAAGAGCGGCAAAACGTTTCACCGTCTCATCCGAGTATACAATGCCCTGCGGGTTAGAATATTTAGGAACACACCAGATACCCTTGATTGAAGAATCACTTGACACAAGTTTCTCAACCATATCCATATCAGGTCCGTTCTCCGTCATAGGAATGTTAATCATCTCAATTCCCATAAGCTCAGTAATCTTAAAATGTCTGTCATATCCCGGTACAGGACAGAGGAATTTAACTTTGTCAAGATGGCACCAAGGTGTGCTTCCCATTATACCAAAAAGCATAGCCGATGACACGCAGTCATACATGATGTTAAGGCTTGCATTACCGCATACAAATACATTTTCCTTAGGTACTCTTAAAAAATCGCCCATAAGCTGTCTTGCCTCAGGGATTCCTTCCATAATACCGTAATTTCTGCAGTCGGTCCCGCTGTCTGAAACACATCCTGTTTCTGAATTAACGATGTCAAGCATTTCATTGGATACATCAAGCTGCGCCGGTGATGGCTTTCCTCTTGACATATCAAGTTTAAGTCCTTTCGCCTTAGCTGCCTCATATTCTTTAGTGAGTACGGCAAGCTGTTCTTTAAGCTCAGTCTCTGACATCTCTGTGTATTTTTTCATGGCTACGCCTCCTGTGTTAAAATTCTATGATAGTGTAAAATATAAAAGCACTGCAATACCAAGTATAATTCTGTATACACCGAATGGTTTGAAATCGTGCTTTCTGATATATGACATAAGGAACTTTATGACAAGCATTGAAACAAGGTATGCCACAAGCATTCCTATAAGCAGCATATATAATTGGTTCTGTGTAAATCCTGTGCCGTCTGATACAAACTTGAGTATCTTGACAAGGCTGGCTCCTGCCATTACGGGAATAGCAAGGAAAAACGTAAATTCCGCAGCAGCTGTTCTGGATGTTCCTATAAGCATTGCACCCACTATTGTAGCACCGGAACGTGATGTTCCCGGAATAAGTGCAAGCACCTGGAATAATCCTATTATAAGTGCAGTCTTAAATGTCATTGCCTTGACATCCGTAATTTTAAATTCCTTATTGCGGTTGCGGATCTCAATAAGTATAAATGCCACACCGTATATTATAAGTGTAACCGATACAACATAAGGATTGTAGAAAATCTCGTCAATATTATCATTAAAAATGATGCCTATTATTCCGGCCGGGACGCATGCGACAAGTATTTTGGCCCAGAGAATAAGTTTATCCTTATTCCATTCAAGTCCCTTTGAATCCTTCTTCTTATCTATAGGCCATAATCTCTTAAAATAAAGTACAATGACGGCAAGAATTGCTCCGAGCTGTATTACGACATTAAACATCTCAACAAATGCGTCGCCCGCTTTCAGCTTCAGAAACTCATTGACTATTATAAGATGTCCCGTGCTGCTGATGGGAAGCCATTCGGTAACTCCCTCAACAATGCCCAGGACAATAACTTTAAGTATCTCTATTATGTTCAATTATGCGTTATCTTCAGGATCGTCTCCACCGTCACCGGTGATTCTGATCTTGCCTTCATATAATTCTTCAACTGCTATAGATAAAGGTTTCTTGCCTTTGGTATCCTTTATATATGCAGGTGCTCCGGCTATAAGCTGTCTTGCTCTCTTAGACGTCGCGATTACTATTGAGTATCTGCTCTGCACCGGCGGCTGTTCACCCGGCTCAACGTCATTATTTATTACATTCATAAGTTCTGAATACGATGGATGTATCATGTTGTATATTCTCCTTTTCTATTTACCCTGGAATTCCTTCAAATCCCTGCGTATAGCCTGAATTAAAGATATTCGCTCATCCGTTCTATTATGCTCACTTTTTATGATTTTGTCAACTGTTTCGACACAATCTTCCAAAACATCATTAATTACAATATAATCGTAAGCCTCAACACCTTCTGCCTCATGTATGGCCCGTTCAAGTCTTGCATTAATAACGTCCATTGTCTCTGTTCCTCTCGAAATCAGTCTGCGTCTTAATTCCTCCGCATCCGGCGGCGTAACGAACATAAGTACCGCATCAGGGTATTGTTTCCTGACCTTAAGCGCACCCTGAATTTCGATTTCAAGGAAAACATCCTTGCCGGCATTAAGATTTTCTTCTACATATTTACGCGGGGTACCGTAGAAATGATTTACATATCCGGCATACTCTATAAGTTCATTATTATCTATCATACGTCTGAACTCATCATCTGTCACAAAAAAATAAGATACACCATCAACCTCTCCCGGTCTCGGTTTCCTTGTCGTTGCCGATACGGACAATGCATAATTATCATGTCTCTTCATCATCTCATTCATAAGTGTACCTTTGCCTGATCCGGAAAAACCGGAAACAACTATAAGCTTACCTCTGCTCATCGCTTTCTCCTCCGATGGATTGTTCACTCTTATTCTTCACACGTCCGGCAATTGTATCAGGCAGCAGCGCTGACAGGACAATGTATCCTGAATCCGTTGTTATTATTGCTCTTGTGCGTCGTCCCTGTGTCGCATCTATGACCATATCTTTCTCCTTGGCATTCTGGACAAATCTTCTTGCCGGTGCCGAATCCGGTGAAACAATCGTTATTATTTTGTCGTCGTTAATAATATTACCAAAACCAATATTGATAAAACCCATATGTCCTCCGTTATTCAATATTCTGGATCTGCTCCCTGACCTTCTCGATTTCGGTCTTAAGGCTTATCGCACAATTGGATGTCTCTAAATCATTCGCCTTAGATAAAATAGTATTGGCCTCGCGGTTCATCTCCTGCGCGATAAAATCAAGCTTACGTCCAACGCTTCCGCCCTCTATAAGTTCATCCTTCGTGCTCTCTATATGGCTTCGTAACCTCACAGTTTCCTCGTCAACACATATCTTATCCGCGTATATCGTAACTTCCGTGGCGATCCTATTCTCATCGACCGGCGTATCGCAAAGAAGCTCCGCAACCTTATCCTCAAGTCTCTGCCTGTATTCTTCTATTATTCCCGGACTTCTGTTCTCTATTTCATCGACAAGTCCTGTCATATAATCAAGTTTCTCAAGCAGATCGGCCTTGAGTTTCTCTCCTTCGGTAATTCTGCTTTCAACAAACTGTACGCAGGCATTCTCAACAGCCTTCTCAAGCAGATGCCATACCGCATCATCATCTCCGGACTGTTCTTCCATAGTAATAACCTCAGGATAATGTGACAGTGACGATACCGTTATATCATTGGGTATGTCAAACTGTTCTGCCATGTAATTAAATATACTCATATATTCATTAGCAAGTTCTTCGTTATATTTAAGGCAGAACTTACTCTCGGAATAATCCTCATAAGTCACAAATATATCAACCTTACCGCGGTTAATATATTTCTTAAGTATTGTTCTTATGCCGGATTCATAAATATTAAGTTTCTTCGGCATCTTCATAGCCGGTTCAAAATATCTGTGATTGACCGACTTCATCTCAATTGTTATTTTCCTGTCGGAGTCCGAGGCTTCCGCCCGCCCGAATCCGGTCATGCTCTTTATCATCTGGTTGCGACCTCCATCCATATATTTATTGTATTTTATCATCTATGTCTTTACATTGCAACTAGCCTTTTAACGCAATTTATGATATACTTCTTTCGTTATAAAAATAGATTTCAGAGGTAATTGTAATGGCATTTGACGGAATTACGGTACATGCACTCACATACGAATTAAAAAACATTCTTTCCGGCGGAAGAATTAATAAAATAGCACAAACAGAAAAAGATGAGCTCATCCTTACCATAAAAGGATCCACAGGCCAGAACAGACTGCTCATATGTGCCAATCCAAGTCTGCCGCTTGTATATATAACATCATTAAACAAACCTGCTCCACTTACAGCACCCGGTTTCTGTATGCTCTTAAGAAAGCATATCAATAACGGCAGGATTGTCGATATTACACAGCCGGGGCTCGAGCGCATCATTGATTTTAAAATAGAGCATCTTGACGAGATGGGTGATCTGTGTACCAAACATCTTGTTGTTGAGCTTATGGGCAAGCACAGCAATATTATTTTTCTCGATGATAATAATCATATAATAGACAGTATCAAACGTATCAATGCCGGCATAAGTTCCGTGCGTGAAGTCCTTCCCGGACGTGAATATTTTATTCCGAACACATCCGGCAAGCATAATCCGTTCGATGCGGACAGAGACTCCTTCACCGCTCTCATAGGCGGTGTGGCATCGGCTGCGGATAAAGCCATATACGGTTCTTACACCGGAATAAGCCCCCAGCTTGCCAATGAAATCTGTTATCGTGCCGGCATAAGCTCCGACACACCGGCATCCGCCCTCAACGAAAATGAACTTACACACCTTGCCGGAACATTCATCAATACCATCGACGACATCCGGAACAATGTTTTTTCATATAATATAGTATATGACAATGATGTTCCAAGAGAATTTATGGTCATCACGCCTTCCATGTATGAAGGAATGACCATTGTTCCATGTGAATCGGCAAGTTCCATGCTTGAGAAATACTATGCCGACAAAAACCTTGTCACACGCATAAGGCAGCGTTCTGCCGATCTGCGCCAGGTTGTAAACACGGCACTTGAGCGTAATTATAAGAAACATGATTTACAGGAGAAGCAGTTAAAAGATACCGGCAAACGTGACAAATACCGCATATACGGCGAGCTTCTCAACACATACGGATATGACATTCCGGACGGAAGTTCCTCGTTTGAGGCACTTAATTATTACGACAATACAATGATTACCATTCCTCTTGATAAAGATCTGACCGCAAGGGAGAACAGTGTAAGATATTTTGCAAAATATAATAAATTAAAACGGACTTATGAGGCTCTCTCGGAGCTTATAACGCAGACCGGGGATGAAATCGAACATCTTGAGTCAATCGCAACCTCAATAGATATCGCCACATCATATGATGACCTGATTCAGATCAAAGAAGAGCTGGTCAATTTCGGATTTATCAAGTCACATCCATCCGGCCGCAAGGACAGAACCGAACGTTCCCAAAGCAAGCCGTGGCATTATGTGTCTTCGGACGGATTTGACATATTTGTGGGACGCAATAACATCCAGAATGAGGAACTGACTTTCAAGACAGCCTCCGGCAATGACTGGTGGTTTCACGCAAAGAACATGCCCGGATCCCACGTAATTGTCAAATGTGACAACAGAGAGCTTCCGGATTCCACATATGAAGAAGCCGCAGCGCTCGCAGCCTATTATTCCAAAGGACGGGCGCAGGAGAAAGTGGATGTCGATTATGTTCAAAAGAAACATTTGAGCAAGGTAGCCGGCAAGGCACCCGGCTTTGTAATATATCACACTAATTATTCAATGACGATTACGCCGTCAGCGTCACTCAAAGAAATCAAATAATCGAAAAAGCACATACCGTTATGATATGTGCTTTTTCTTATAAAGAAAGGATGAAAAAAATATGAAAAAAGTAAATTCTTATAAGCTGTCGTAAAGCTCTTCGTATTTCTCAGCCGAGCTGTTCCACGAAAAGTCTGTGAGCATTCCTCTGTCAATTATCTTATTCCATTCACGCTTCTTATTGTAGAATATGCTCTTGGCATAATTAACAATTCCAAGCATCTCATGAGCGTTATAGTTAGCAAACGAAAATCCGGTTCCGGTTCCTTCGTATTCATTATAAGCCTGAACCGTATCCTTAAGTCCGCCCGTCTCTCTTACAATAGGAACCGTTCCATATCTGAGACTCATAAGCTGGCTGAGTCCGCACGGTTCAAAAAGTGACGGCATAAGGAAAGCGTCACATGCCGCATATACCTTATGCGACATATCCTCTGAATAATAAATATTAGCCGATACACGGTTATTGTATTTCCAGTCAAAATGTCTGAACATATTCTCGTAACGCTCTTCGCCTGTTCCGAGAATAACAAGCTGCACATCTTCGGCGCAAAGTTCATCCATCACATATGCTATAAGATCAAAGCCTTTCTGGTCCGTAAGTCTCGACACGATACCTATCATAAATCTCTTCTGGTCGACATCAAGGCCAAGTTCCTTTTGCAATGCAATCTTATTCTTGAACTTCTCTTTACGGAATGTAACCTGATTATAGTTACGTACTATTCTCTTATCAGTCTCCGGATTAAATTCCTCATAATCAATACCGTTAACTATTCCGACAAGGTCATTTGAACGGGCTCTCATAAGTCCGTCAAGTTTCTCACCGTAGAACGGTGTCTTAATTTCTTCCGCATAACTGTTACTTACGGTAGTTACCTTATCGGCATATACAATTCCGCCTTTAAGGTAATTCGCATCACCAAATGCTTCAAGCTTATCCGATGTAAAATATGAATCCGGAAGTCCCGTAATATCCTTAACAGCCTTCATATCCCAGATACCCTGGAACTTGAGGTTATGTATTGTCATAATAGACTTCATATCCCTGAAGAAATCCCCTTCATGGAACCGCTCCTTCATATATACCGGTATCAGTCCGGTCTGCCAATCGTGACAATGTATTATATCCGGCTTAAAATTAATAAGCGGAAGTGCTGACAATGATGCTTTACTAAAGAATGCAAACTTCTCTATATCTTCATGAATATATCCGTATGGCTTAAATCCGTTAAAATAGTATTCATTATCAATGAAATAAAACTGTACGCCGTCATATTCCATCTCAAGTACACCCACATACTGGCTTCTCCATGCCAGATCCATATAAAAACTCGTAACGAAATGCATCTGATCCTTATAATTCTGAGGTATGCACTTATAATTCGGTATCATAACCCTGACATCATATTTAGTCTTATCAAAATATTTAGGTAACGAACCTGCAACATCTGCAAGTCCTCCTGTTTTAATAAATGGTACTGCTTCGGAAGCAATAAATAATACGTTCTTCATCTGACCCACCTCCACGGCAAATTCTTCATGTACATAATAGCATAATTTTCTGATAATTGGAATAATTATTTGTTAAATTTTACAATGATTTTGTCGTGTCAGCGCATTTTGTATTCCAGTCTGATTTTATCGGCTATAAGTGCGATAAATTCTGAGTTTGTAGGCTTGCCTTTTCCGTTACTCACAGTATATCCGAATAAAGAATCCAGAATATCTATCTGTCCCCTGCTCCAGGCAACTTCAATTGCATGTCTTATCGCCCTTTCAACCCTGCTTGACGTGGTCTGGAAATTCTTTGCAATTGTAGGATAAAGAACCTTCGTAATACAGTTAAGCATATCCATATCTTCAACCGCCATCATAATCGCAGCCCTTAAATACTGATATCCCTTGATATGAGCCGGAATCCCTATATCGTGGAGCATGTCAGTGACATCTGCCTCAAGGCTTACTTTCACGTCTTCAATCCTGCTGTTGCTTTTAGGTGTCTGGCTGCTCTTATTATTAACTGCCGGGTGCCTTCCCATATTGGTCTTCACATATTTGATTCTGTTAAGGAGTGTATTATTGTCAAATGGCTTCATAATGTAATAATATGCGCCCAGACTGAATGCATCCTCTGTTATTCCTTCCTGTCCGACCGCTGTAATTATGATGAAAGCCGGCTTCTTGGTTATGGCAGTATCCTGATTGGCTTTCTCCATAACGGTCAGTCCGTCGAGTTTAGGCATTATTATATCCAGAAGAACCACATCCGGTTCTTTCTCTTTAATAACATTCAGTATTTCCTCCCCGTTATGTGCCTTTCCGACAACCTGAATCTCTTCGTCCGTGTGAAGTACATCTTCAAGAAGCTGAAGCATCCTTTCATTATCATCCGCAATTGCACAGGTTAATTTCCCCATATTAGTCTCCTCCTAACTATAAAAAAAATATTGACTTGTATTTAATTATAAATAATAATGCAAAATAATGCAATATACTGTCGCCGCAAATGTGATTAATTTTCGACATTTAGCGACAGTGTTTATTTAATAATTTTATGTTTTTTCAAAAGGTATTTTTAGCTATTGATTTTTGTCTGCATCTGTGATATTATAATATGGCTTGCGGATGTGGCGGAATGGCAGACGCAGCAGACTCAAAATCTGCCGGTGGCAACATCGTGTGGGTTCAAGTCCCACCATCCGCATTATTTATGAAGGTCTTGATTGTTCAAGGCCTTTTTATTTTGATAATTTCCGGAAGGTTCATACAAAATGAAGAAAAAAATCACAAAAATATCAACGTTTATCATATCGGCATTATTGTCTCTGTTTATATTTAAATATCAGCCCGTTTCTCCCGTCGTTACCGAAACATACAGCACAGGCTCAGACCAGTCCGAGACATTCTCCCTGGATTCGGTTCCGGCATATTCACAAAAGGCATATGCCGTCATTAACAACAACATACCGTATTTCACCGAGGCCGATTATACAACCGAATCATATGAATATTACAGTAATCTCGATTCACTCGGCCGGTGTGGTGTATGTATAGCTTCAATCGGCCGCGATCTGATGCCGTCTGAGGAGCGCGGGCCTATCGGACAAGTGCGTCCCAGCGGATGGCACACAATCAAATATGATAACATTGACGACAATTATCTGTACAACAGATGCCACTTGATCGGATATCAGCTCACCGGCGAAAATGCCAACACCGAGAATCTTATCACTGGAACAAGGTACCTGAATGTGCAGGGAATGCTGCCATTTGAAAACATGACTGCAGATTATATTAAAGAAACAGGAAATCATGTACTTTACAGAGCCACGCCGGTATTTGACGGTGACAACCTGGTTGCCGACGGCGTACTTCTTGAAGGGTATTCTGTTGAGGATAACGGCGCCGGCATATGTTTTAATGTGTTCTGCTATAATGTCCAGCCGGGAATTGAAATTGACTACGCTACAGGGGACAGCTCGCAGACAGAACTTCCCGCAGAAATCACACAGACATATGTCCTTAATACCAATACCATGAGATTCCACAGACCGGACTGTTCAAGCGTCATCCGGATAAAAGAGAAAAACAAACAGACTTTTAAAGGAAACAGAGATGATATAATAGCACAGGGTTACACGCCATGCAGTCAGTGTAACCCATGAAGATGATATATTAGCGTATAAAATTCGTAAATACAAACTCACGCGGCTGCGGTTTTTTTAATCCCATTTTGGAAGCAATGTTTTTACAGTTAAGGAAGTATGCCATGTTGTCGCCAAGTACCTGCATAACCTGGATCCCCTCTTTATCCTGCCTTACTTCATCAGGATTGGTTCCGTGAACCATATTCCAGTATCTTGATGTTATAACCGGCATCTGCATGAGTCCGAAATATTTATTAATCTGGTCCCATGTTGCAGTAGTTCCGGCTCTTCTTGCCGATATTACCGCTGCTGCCGGTTTTAATCTGAATCTGTCTCCTCCGCCGTTAAGGTCGGCATAGAATACCCTGTCCATAAATGATGTCATCGCACCTGACACTCCGCCCCAATGCACCGGTGTCCCGAATACAAATCCATCATAATCTCCTGCTATATCAAGAAATTCATTGACAGAATCATTGAATACACATCTGTTATTTTCATTGCACTTTTTACATGCTATACAGCCGGAAAGCGCTTTATTGCCAATCCAAAATATATCCGTATCGACTCCGTTATCATTTAATGCTCCGGATACTTCACATAATGCCGTGTATGTACAGCCATCCTTATGAGGGCTGCCGTTTACCAATAATACTTTCATTTTAATGCCTTTCACTTTTAGTTGCCGAGACTAAGGGAACTTACCCATTCATTAATATCTGACTCAGATGCCCTTGAGCTGAATCTGTGGCCTTCCTGCCAGTTTCCTGTACCTGCCATCTCTTCTAACAGGTTACCACTGTCACCAATTCCTGATGAAGCAGACGTACAGAACGGTATTACCGTTTTACCTGAAAAATCATTTCCCGATACAAAATTATTAACCGGCCATGCCGCAATATACCACCAGATTGGGTAACCGATAAAAACTATATCATATGATTCCCAGTTATCCGGTGTAACCTGTGTGAGTTCAACATCTCTGAGGCTTTCGTCATTATGTTCTCCGGATACACGGCTGTCATCATTTCCCCAGTTGAGGTCATCGCTTGTATATGGCTGAACCGGTGTTATAACAAATGTATCCGCACCTGTTTCTCTGGCAATTTCCTGCGCAACTTTCTCAGTGCTCCCGGTTGCCGAATAATATGCCACAAGAATCTTTCCTGTCTTATTATCACTTTCCTGCACTGTTTCCTGCGCTGTATCGGTGCCATTCTCCGTCACCTGTTTAGTTGTTGTTTCATTGACTGCATCGGTTACTTTTACCGTCGAGCTGCCGGATGAACTGTTTCCGCATCCGGCCATAACAGCTGCTGACATGACCATAACCGAAATTACACTTAAAAACTTTCTGATTTTCATATAGTTACCTGCCTTTCCATATGTTCAATTACCAGTTTTTCTTTTCCTTTGAACTGTCATGGTTATTTTTTCTCTCTTCAACCATATTGACAAACCACTCAACCATCTTAGGATCCTGATGTGAGAAAAATGAACTCTGAGCCTTGTCAAGCTCTGCTATCTTATTCATATCCTCATCTGAGAGTTCAAAATCGAAAACATTAAAATTCTCTTCCATTCTCTCTATATGTGTGGATTTCGGAATTATAACTATACCTCTTTGAATATGCCAGCGAAGCATTACCTGTGCGGTTGTTTTCTGATACCTGGCGGCAATGGCTGTTATAACCGGATTATCAAATGTGCCTCCCCTGCCTTCTCCGAAAGGTGCCCATGCCTCAAGCTGGATTCCGTACTTATCCGCCCACTCTTTCATCTCTTTCTGTTGATTGTGTATATGGGTTTCCACCTGATTGACCATTGGTTTTATTCTGTTAAATGACGCAAAATCCACCATTCTGTCAACATAGAAATTAGATATTCCGATAGCCCTTATCTTACCTTCATCATATAATTCTTCCAATGCACGGTATGCACCGTACGCATCTGCAAACGGCTGATGAAGAAGTACAAGGTCAAGATAATCCGTCTTTAATTTTCTCATTGATTCCATAACCGATTTTTTGGCATTCTCATATCCATAATGCTCAACCCACACTTTGGTTGTGAGGAAAATCTCTTCTCTCGGAATTCCCGATTTGGCAATCGCATTTCCGACTTCTTCTTCGTTAAAATAACTCTGCGCGGTATCAATGGCTCTGTAGCCTACTTTCAAGGCATTCGAAACGCACCTTTCGCACTCGTCTTTTGTTACCTGGTAAACTCCGTAACCAAGTATAGGCATCTTAACTCCATTGTTTAATGTAACGTATTTCATAATTGTGTCCTCCTGTTATATATTTTTTATCTGCTCAAAAATCCAATTCATAATCTGTTCATCCCTGGCGAACAGTGCCCCTCCGAACGCATGTTGATTGGACACACCGTTTTTGGTAAAGTATGAGGTTGGTTTAATATCCAAAACAATAAGTTTATCTATTTCATCATCCTTCAGACCCTCTTCTTCATATAATCTGTGAATTTCATCATAGGCCTCCTGCGATGGTTTTGAACCGTAATATTCATCATTTTCTCCGATAACAAGGTACACCGGCGTCCTGCTTTTTACGACTTCTTCATATGAACCGTCCCACTGAGAACTGCACTGGAGATATGCCGTATAAAGTTCCGGGTTCATTCCCATAACTCTCGAACCAGTCTCTCCGCCTCCCGAATATCCTTCAAGATATACTCTCGAGCGGTCAATGTTATATGTATCTAACAAATATCGTGTAAGTTCTATTGTCTGTATCGCCGAAGTATCTCCCCAATCATTAAGCTGCGGTGCGGCAATTATCATTTTGGAAATATAATCTCTTGCTATATATCCGAATTCTTCTGTTTTCACATTGGCTCCCACTCCCTGGAAATATAATCCCTGATACCCCGGCAATGTAATAAACAATGCGTATTGCACGCTTCCGTCATAGTCATCCGGAACATACAGGTTATAATGAATATCTCCGTTACTTTCCGAGTGAAGAACATTATCCAGAACAAAACCATTATATGTTTCGGTACCGGAATCCACTGATTCCGGTTTATTTTCCTCTGTCGGCGATTCCTTGATATCCGATACTTTGCCACATGCACAAACGCATATCATTACCAGTACAATAAGAATTGAAAATATGATTCTTCTGTTCATTTTTTATCACCTTACCTTTTTCGTAATGAGTTTTTTCTCAGTACTAATCCAAAATAGTATCCTATAACAGCAATCAAAATCATTGCCGCCATGTAATCAAAAATATATGTAATTACACTTTCTCCAAAGTCATAAAATACAAAGTGCATTTTCATTAAGAGATATGAACCTATCTGCCTTTTATAAAATACATATATTCCATTTGCCGCAAGAAACGGTATTGGAAGTCTTACAAGCCATCTGCGCAACATAGAAGTTTTCTTGAATTTCCGGCTTATCATGCCGACAACCATATTCCAGTGAAAGCCAAGGTGCAGTGACATTATCACAAAGCCCCAATAAGCACAGAATATATGTATACGGTTAGCAATCTCGGATATTCCGAATATTTTAAGTAACTTGAACAGATACTCTGATAACAGTATTCCGCTTACCATAGATCCTGCCATAAGCACAAGCATTACTATTACCAGAATCGTCTGGATAATGCGAAACAGTGTGTATTTTCCTTTAAAAACACCGGCAATCCATTTTCGATTTAATATATGATGCGTCACAAATAGGATAAGCATTGCCATTCCTATCCATTCATGTGCTTTTTCTCCCACCAGGCTGTATGCCATAAGCATAAGGAGGCATATCGTCATACATATATCAATTATTATCCTTATAATCTGCTTTCTGTTCATATCACTGCTCCATGTTTTCTTTCCAGAATCCTATGGCATTATCAATCCATCCTTCTGCCACGGTACCTTCTCCAGGTCCGAAACCATGGGACAAACCGTCAAAAACTTCTATCATGGCATTGGTCCCGTCTGCTTCTATCCCGGAAATATATCTTTGAACGTTTCTGTATGATGCAATTTACAAATCTAATCCCTGAATCCATGAATTTACCTCATCTTCGGTTACACTTGATTTAAAGCGTCTGCCATCCTGCCAGTTTCCTGTTCCCGCTTGTTTTTCAAGCAATTTGCCGCTTTCACCAAGCCCTGAAGATGTGGATGTTGCAAACGGAATAACCGTTTTACCGGAAAAATCGTTAAGCTGTACAAAACTGTTTACCGGCCATGCGGCAATACCCCACCAGATCGGGTAACCTATAAAAACCGTGTCGTACGAATCCCAATTATCGACTGTATTATATTCCAGTTCCACATCCCTCAAATCAGGATCATCATGTTCCTTGCTGACTCTGCTGTTCTTGTCGCTCCAGTTAAGGTCCGCACTTGAATAAACTTCTGTTGGAACCAGTTCAAACATATCTCCTCCGGTTGCAGCCGCTATATATTCCGCTGCTTTTTTCGTATTTCCCGATGCCGAATAATACACTACCAATACTTTTGACTCATTTCCTTCCACCGTTTCTATCTGTGTTGATTTCAATGACTGTTCTGTTTTCTTTGCATTTCTGTCCTTACTGGAGGTACAACCAATCAATGCCATGACTGTCATAATACCGACAACCGCAATTGATAATAATCTCTTAATTTTCATAATTTATTTACCTCGTTTTTTTTATTTCTGATTTTATTATAGAAAAAAGAGACCTCATACAGAAGTCTCTCTTAGTTATTCAGTTTAAACCTAAAGGTTATCGCTGATTATTTAACTTTATTTATGGCTTTTATAAGCTTTTTAACTTTATCCGACGGTTCCTTTGAATACAGCAAGCCAAAAGGAATGGAATAATCCCATTCAACCGGAATAATCTTTATCAACGGATGCACACTTTCCCAGCTTTTTACAGTAAGCAGTATCTCATTGTTATTCTCACACCGGTTAAATACTTCTATATTATAGAACTCAAAATCCGATATGGATATCTGAGGATATTTCCGGGTCAGATCATCACGGAGTGTGTCCACATAATGACTCCAGCCGCGTTTCATAAGCATAAGAGTTTCACCGGCCATGTCATCAATCCTTATACTGTCCTTACCTGCAAGTCTGTGATGAATTGACACTGCTGCGCAAAACGGTTCCATGGATATCTCCACTCCGCTGCACCCGCGCACTTTAAGCATAGTATCGTCAAAAATACCGGCCACAACATCTATGTTATGTCCGAGATTCCCAAGAATTTCCCTTGCATTCTCAGGTGTATTTTCAAAAGTTATGAGTTGAAACTTCATATCCGGATATAATTTCTGTATTTTGGGCCATAGTTCAACAAACACCTGTGGTGGTGTAAGAGGCGATATTCCTGCCCTTATTACTTCATCCGATGAAGTTAATGTATTTTTCGCACTTTGCACCGATTCATTACAATATCTTATAATATATTTCGCATCTTTATAAAGGGATTCACCTGCCTGCGTGGGAATGAGCCCCCTATGCGTCCGCAAAAACAACTGCAGCCCAAGGCTTGCCTCAAGTGAATTAATCTGTTTAATAACTGCCGGCGGGGAAATATATAACTTATCCGCCGCTTTACTGAAACTTCCGGATTCAACAACGCACACAAATGTATCCAACTGCGGATTGTACATCAACTGTCCTTACCTCGTTTAATATTTTTGACACCATTGTCATTTTTATTAATTCTAATTCTTTTTGATATAATTTTCAAGAATTAAATTGCAAACAGGAACGAGATACGCTCTGCGAATCCCGCTCCAACGCATAAAATGCGTGTATTTTGCTCGTCGCCATAATAAAAAAAACAGCCATCCGATTGGATGACTGTTCTCTATTTAGCAGGGGCAGTAGGATTTGAACCCACGACATTTGGTTTTGGAGACCAACGCTCTACCAGCTGAACTATACCCCTATATTCACAAGCGACATCTCTCGACGTCACTTGTTAGTTATACCATATAATTGATTTAATTGCAAGAAAAATTTACACAATTTTGCAAATTATTTATTACATTTGGAAATAACATCTTTGGCATTATCGGTAATATCTCTCTGATATGCTATTTCATGTTCCATTCCGCGTGACTCATCATTGGCAACCTTGGCCGCTTCAAGAATCTTATTAAGAAGAACGCCTATATCAGCCGCTTTACTGCTCTGTTTCACAGAACGCTCATATATATCATTCATCATCGAAACCATTGTCTCCACAAAATCATGTACCTCATGAACTGTATCAGCTATATCCTTGGATGAACTTGTCGATTGCGCTGCAAGATTACCAACTTCCTTGGCTACAACCGCAAATCCTCTGCCCTGTTCGCCTGCTCTTGCCGCCTCTATCGATGCGTTGAGAGAAAGCATATTGGTTTTGGATGCAATTTTAGATATCACGCCGGCAAAATTCTCAATCATCTCCGACAATTCTTCAAGACGCTTTATATTGTCCTTTGATTCCTCAACAATTGTATTAAGTCCGTTAATCTCATCCACAATGTCATTAATGCTCGCAATTCCTTCTTTGACAAGATTAAGCGATGTATCCGATGAATTAATTACATCAAATGCATGTTTCTCAACCTTAAGCTGTGACTCGTCCAGATTATTGATAATCTGTGTAAATTCTGTTAAAAAATGTTCTTCCATTATCCAATCCTCCGTAAATATATTTACCTTCTGCATAATTCGGAAACTGATTTAACCCCGGTAAGCCTGATACCGCTTATATCTCCCACACTCTTAAGACATGCCGCCGGAAGAATGCATTCTTCAAATCCAAGCTTTACTGCTTCGGCAACCCTTTGCTTGGCCTGGCTTACCGAACGCACCTCGCCCGTAAGGCCAACTTCGCCAAACACTATTGTCCTATCCGGTATGGGAATATTACGAAAACTTGATATCAACGCCATTACCATCCCTAAATCCAACGCAGGTTCGCTGACCTTAAGTCCGCCTGCTATATTAAGATAAGCATCACATCCGGAAAGCTGCATTCCTGCTTTCTTCTCCAATACTGCCATTAGGAGATTCATTCTGTTATAGTCTGCTCCGGCAGCTGTACGTCTCGGCATTCCGAAATTCGTATGGCATACAAGAGCCTGAATCTCTACCATGATCGGTCTTGTACCTTCCATAAGACATACAACGACCGAACCCGGTTCGCCGGAAGGCTTACCCTCAAGCATATATTCCGATGGATTAAGCACTTCCCTGAGTCCCTCATGGCACATCTCAAACACGCCGATTTCATTGGTTGCTCCGAATCGATTCTTTACCGCTCTTATTATCCTATATGATTCACTTCGTTCTCCTTCAAAATAAAGAACCGTGTCCACCATATGCTCAAGAACCCTCGGTCCGGCAACAACGCCTTCCTTCGTCACATGTCCGACTATAAATACCGTTATTCCGAGTCCCTTGGCTATCTGCATAAGAGCATTCGTAGATTCACGCACCTGACTTACGCTGCCTGGTGCCGAATCCGATGTCTCACAATACATCGTCTGAATAGAATCAATAACAACAGCATCCGGCTTCTCTGCCCTGATTGCCGAATCAATTGTATTAAGATTCGTTTCACACATAAGTGTAAAATTATCCGGCATATTACCTATTCTGTCTGCGCGCATCTTAATCTGTCCCGGCGATTCCTCACCTGATATGTATAGAACCTTGCGCGATGCTGCTATATTGGCACACACCTGCAGCAGAATCGTAGACTTACCGATTCCGGGATCACCTCCCACAAGCACCATGGAGCCTGCGACAATTCCGCCGCCCAAAACTCTGTCAAGCTCGCCGAATCCCGTGGTATATCTGTCCTCAGAATTAGAATCTATCTGTGAAAACCTGATAGGTGCATTCCCCGATATACCTGTTATACCGACATTATGACTTCCGGTCTGTGCCGAACCCTTCACGGGTGCCTCAACCATTGTATTCCATTCCTGGCATGACGGGCACTGCCCCATCCATTTGGATGATTCATACCCGCATTCTTTACAGAAAAAAGTTATATTCTTAGCCTTTGCCATATCCGCCTTTCCGGTGTGCAAAGGACTGTGTTAAACACAGTCCTTAATAACATAAATTAAATTCATTCTATGCTCTTACAGCCTTAACCTCTGCGGAATTACCGCCTCCGAGTGTAACTGAAAGGACAAGCTTACCACTGATGTTGGTAGTCATGCTGCCAATGCTTACGCCGTCAACGTATACCTTGTACTCTGTAGATGGTTCAAGTTCAAGTGTAATCTGCGGGTCTTCACTGCCTTCCACTCTCATGCTGACAGCACCGTCATTCATAGAAAAATTATTAACAGCTGTTCCCGGAACAGACTCATAAACAAACATTCCGTTCCTCTCAAGCTTGGTAATCTCCTTGAATGTCTTAACCTTATAGATATCTCCGTTGTACTCAACATTATCGAGCTTGGTCTTGGTATCAAGTGTATAATCACCAAAACTGATCGTTCCATCGCCCTCTATGTGGATCAAATCGTTTACTACAGCCATTGCCGTTCCTCCTGATTGTGTTTGTAAAAAGAATGTAATCTTATTATAATATATCTCCTGTCTAATTGCTACATTAATTTGTAGAAAAAATCAGTTTTTTATCACCGTCGTCTGCGCATGTTATGTGAACATTATCGCCATTCTTAATTCTGCCTTCGAGAATCTGTTCGGCAAGTTCGTCTTCCACAAGCGTCTGAAGTGCTCTTCTTAACGGACGCGCGCCGTATTTCTCATCATATCCTTTGTCAACAATAAGCGCCTTGGCCGAATCATCAAGTTCGATATGAAGATTCATCTGTTCGCCGATTCTCTTGTTGATAGAATTTACCATTATGTCAACAATCTGCGCTATATCACTACGTGTAAGCATATGGAATACAATTGTCTCGTCAATTCTGTTAAGGAATTCAGGTTTAAACAGACGTTTTACCTCTTCCATAACTTTGCTCTTCATTGTTTTGTAATCCCGGTCAGGATCGGTCGATGTGTTAAATCCGAGATTCTTTGGCGCAACTATGTTCTCAGCACCTGCATTACTTGTCATGATGATTACGGTGTTTTTGAAATCAATCTTACGTCCGGTAGAATCAGTTATTATACCATCATCCAGTACCTGCAATAAAATATTAAATACATCCGGATGAGCCTTCTCAATTTCATCAAAAAGTATTACCGAATATGGATTGCGGCGCACTTTCTCGCTTAATTGTCCGCCTTCTTCGTATCCCACATATCCCGGAGGCGAGCCTATCATCTTAGATACACTATGTTTCTCCATATATTCGGTCATGTCAACCCTGATAAGATTAGCCTCGCTACCAAACATTGCATCAGCCAGTGCTTTGGACAATTCTGTCTTACCCACGCCTGTAGGTCCGAGGAAAAGAAATGAACCCGTAGGTCTCTTAGGGTCTTTAAGACCGACTCTGCCTCTTCTTATCGCCTTGGCGACTGCATTTACAGCTTCTTCCTGTCCGACAACTCTTTCGTGGAGTGTCTTCTCAAGATTCATGAGCTGCTCTGACTCTCCCGCAGCTATTTTATGAACCGGGATTTTGGTCCAGTCAGATACGACATCCGCTATTTCTTCCTCTCCTACAACAAGGTTACGGCTGTCTTTCTCCTTCTGCCACTGTGTATTAAGGCAGTCAAGTTCACCGGCAAGTTCCACGCGGCGTGCCTTAAGTTCTCCCGCACGTTCAAATTCCTCATTGACAACAGCCTGTTCTTTATCCTTGTCAAGTTCTTCTATAATGTGCTCGATTTCGCTTATTTTCTCAGGCTTTACATATACCCCAAGCCTTGTCTTCGATGCCGCCTCATCAATAAGATCGATAGCCTTGTCAGGAAGGAATCTGTCATTGATATATCTTTCCGATAGTTTAACGGCCGCGGTAAGTGCCTCATCAGTGATTGTTACATTATGATGAGTCTCATATGCTTTACGAAGCCCCTTTAATATCTCAATAGCTTCGTCTTCCGACGGTTCTTCAACATTAACAGGCTGGAATCGTCTCTCAAGAGCAGCATCTTTCTCGATATACTTACGATATTCATTAATGGTTGTGGCACCTATTATCTGAACTTCACCACGAGCCAACGAAGGTTTTAATATATTGGACGCATCTATCGCACCCTCGGCACCGCCGGCACCGATAATTGTATGAAGCTCATCTATAAAAAGAATAACATTTCCGGCATTACGGACTTCGTTGATTATCTTCTTGATTCTTTCTTCAAATTCGCCACGGTATTTGGATCCCGCAACCATTCCGGACAAATCAAGTGTCACAACTCTTTTGTTCTTAATGGTGTCAGGAACATTTCCTTCAGCAATCTGCAATGCCAGGCCTTCAACTATTGCCGTTTTACCTACACCCGGTTCTCCGACAAGGCAAGGATTATTCTTGGTCCGCCTGCTGCTTATCTGTATAACACGCTGGATTTCATGTTCCCTTCCTATTACCGGGTCGAGCTTACCTTCCGTTGCAAGCTTAGTCAGATCCCTGCTGTACTGATCAAGTGTGGCTGTGGGAGATTTTTTCTTATTCTTATTGCTTATTTCATCTTTATAAGCTCCGTAATTATTCGCATCTCCGACCGCCATCATCACATCGACATATATTTTCTGTATATTGCACCCCATGGTTGCAAGCAGCTTGGTAGCCACACATTCTGAATCCTTGAGCATGGCAATAAGAATATGCTCCGTACCCACTAACTGCGCTTTAAACCTTCTGGCTTCCCTGGCTGCCATATTGAGAATACCCGCGGCTCTCGGAGTGTAACTCTCCGGTTCCGAATATTCGGCCATATTATCAGGATGCATAAGCTGGCTCACCATTTCCTCAAAACGTTCCAGATCGACTTCATTCTTAAGAAGCACTGTCTGTGCAACGCTCTCGTCCGTCTGCATAAGTCCTATAAGAATATGTTCCGAACCTATACTTGAATGTCCGTACGCATATGCTGTTGTCGCGGAATTTTTTAATGCTTCCTCTGCTTTCTTGGTAAATCCACTTTGCATATATAATCACTTCCTTCATATATTAATTAATCAATTTCGGGCAGATTACTTCTTAAATATTGTGCCCTTAACATATCTGTTTCAGCCACCGATAATGCCTTGCCGGCCGAGTTATTAAGCACAGCAGGCTGTATGTCCATAATCAGCCGGTTAACATCAATATTATGACCGTCCTTCGTTGACAAAATTCCGATTGCAAGACCTGTCATAAGTTCAGATAAAAGTGTCATCGCATCACGTAATGTGAGCTTTCTCGCGTATTTGAGTACGCCGTATGATTTGTATGCCACATCCTCGGCGCGGCATTTATCCTTGTCATATATAGCACTTCTTTGTTCACGTTCCTGACTGATTATCTGCAGGACAATATCATCAAAATCCTTGATGATCGTCCTTTCATCCTGTCCAAGCGTCTTCTGTGTTGACACCTGGTACAGATTACCGAAACTGTCTTCCTCATCACCGTAAACCTGACGCATTCTTATTCCGAAACGTCCAAGTTCCGTACCTATCTGGGTGATTTTTCTTGTCTGCGACAATGCCGGCAGATGTAATGTATATCCGGCGCGGAGTCCCGTACCGACATTAGTCGGGTATGTGGTCTTATATCCGTATTGTTCATCATAGGCATAATCAAATCGTGAATCTATATAATCATCTATTTCGTTGGCTTTCTTAAAGCAGGCCGGAATATTCATTCCATTGGCAATAACCTGGATTCTTATATGATCTTCACCGTTAACCAGCACCGATGTTCCCTCGTCCCCCGACAAGATCACGGCACCGTTCTTTGACTTTACCAGATACGAGCTTATAGAACGGCGTTCCTTGAGCGCATTCTTCTTAGCCTCGGTGCAGCTGTTCATAAAATAATATCTGTATTCGTCCGGAAAATCCTTCTGAAATGTTCCGACAACGGAATTAACCAGCTCGGTTCCGTCTTCATCGCTTATCTTGGATGCAAACGGATAATTTGAGAAATTCCTCGCGAGCCTTATCCGGCTTGAAATAACCACATCACTGTTGGCGCCGTTACTTTCGTACCATTTATTCATGCCTGCTCCTTTCCCTTAAGTTCGGCTATCGCATCACGTAATCTGGCTGCTTCGGCGTAATCTTCCACAGCTACGGCTTCCTTAAGCTTCTTTGTCATAAAATCTATTTCTTTAGCAATATCATGTTCATCTACTCCAGCGGTTCCTTCCGGCTGTATCTGTTCCTGCTCCTGCATCTTATATAGCATCGGCTTCTTACCGGTATGACGGTCGCTGCCCTGTATCTTCTTAATTGTACCCGCAATAAGCGGTCCGAAAACATCATAACATTCAGAGCATCCGAATCGTGAACTTGCAATGAATTCACCATATGTCATGCCGCATTTCGGACATACAACATTCACTGCCGGATCATCGTTCCCATTATCTGACAAGAAACCCTGTGCGCCGAGAAGTCCCGACAAAAGCTTGGTAAAATGCATATCATTCTCAAAAATACTTGAATAATAACTTACATCCGTATTGGCCGCACAGCTGCTGCACAGATGATGTTCATTCTTAACGCCGTTAACCACTTCTGTATAATGAAATGTTGCAACATTTTTCTGACATTTTTCACATAACATAATTATACCTCCTGTTCTCCTGTAAATTCAGCTATGACATCATCAACAAGTGCATGAATCTTATCCGTCGAGATATTACGGCACATTGCCTTGGCCACCACAACCCTGAGTTCGTCCGTAAGCTCATTCATAGCCTTAATCCTATCTATATCCAGTGCGATCACTGCCCCATGCCGTCTGTCCAACTTAATATAGCCTTCCTGCCTGAGAACCGAATACGCCTTATTAACCGTATGCATATTAATTCCTATATTATCGGCTAACTGTCTTACCGACGGGAGCGAATCACCTTCATGTATCTTCTCATTCGCTATACACATTATAATCTGGTTACATAATTGAACATACAATGCCTCATCACTGTTAAAGTCAATTGTAAAAATCATATATCATCATCTCCCTATGACATAACCATATGTCTGTGTTATACATATACTATAACAAACAAGCGCAGAAAAAGCAATATCTTTTGCTGATTCTGCGCTGATTTAATACTTTTTTAATAATTATTTATCTTAGAGGAAAAATTCCTCGTCATCTCCGTCAGACGGCTCAAGTTCTATTGTTTCCGGCTCTTCCCCGGTTTTTTCCGGCTCTTTTTCCGGCTCTTTTTCCGGCTCCTTAGCCGCCGGTTTTTCGTCGTCATCAAATATATCATCTCCGAGGTCAATGATTTCGGTCTCGATTTCAAGCCCGTCTTCATCATTCTTCAATGGCTTAATCTCAGACGATTTCTGTGCGGGTTCATCATCAACCTGCTGTGCCTCGGTAACAAAAGCATCCATATCCGCCTGGGTTACCTTATCTTTGACATCATCAAAATCGTCTTCTTTTACCTCCGGCTCAGATGGCGTCTCAGGTGCTTCGGTTTCCTCCTCGGTGTCTGCTTCAGGTACTTCAGTTTCCTCCGCTTCGCCTGCTTCAGGCACTACAGTTTCCTCCTCGGTATCCTGAACCGGTTCTTCCGTTGCGGCCTGTTCTTCTTCTGCTGATCCGGATTCCGTATTCTCTTCTGCGGCAGCTAACAATGCATCCGGCTCATCCTGGGCATTGTCAGACTGTGAATCGTCATCTTCATTATCATAGTCATAATCATCTTCATCAGGTATTACCACCGAATGTTTCTCTTCTGATTTGTGTGCAGCCAGAACTACCACAAGCACTATCAATGCTGCAAGCACAACTCCTCCGGCTATAAATGTAATATTACGGCCTTTTATGAGTGATGCCTTGGACTCTGTAAGCTTATCATTGTCCTGTTTAAGTGAATCCAGTTCTTTCTGCATATTATCATCGGATATTGCCGGCTGCGATGATGTATTATTACTTCGCTGTATTGTTTTTTCTACAGTGTCATATACATACCATATGCGCTCGCCTTTGGAATTGACCGCATAGAAATATACAAATTCGCTGTCTTTATCCGGTGTGTAAACTTTGACTTCAGTGCCCTGTATCTCACATTTGGTTTCTGCCATTCCTTCCGGTTTCTCTGATGCGTGTGATGCATCCAGATATACATAAACATTCTTTCCGCTCTTGAATGCAATATACTTCTCAAATGTCTTGGTTTCCTTATCATAAATATATATTGCACCATTCTCATCGGCATCTGTAAGGTATACAAGATTCAGTCCCGTAACGTCGTTTGTAACGGTTTCTATTGTATCACCGCTGATATCAAGTGTTCCGGCTGTATATCCGTCAGGAATTTCATCCTCCGGGAAAGTCTTGCTTATAACATATTCCTTGCCGTCTATCGTAACTGTGGTATCCTTAACCGGTTCAGTTTCGGTCTCGGTCTCGGTTTCCGGCTCGGTGGCAGGCTCGGGTGTTGGTTCCGGAGCCGGAGCCGGAGCACGAACTACGTTGATATTGTATGTCATAACTTTGCCGTTCGGAGCATATGACTTAATCGTTATGGCATTATTACCGACAGCAAGATTGTTATACGGTCCTCCAAGCTCAACCTTTCCGCCCTGTGATGCGGTTGCCGAAATGTTTACAGCAGTTGTATCATACGAAACATAGCATATATAATCAAGCGTCCACTTAGCAAAGGCCTTATTCAATGATGCTCCGGCAATATTGATGCTGCTTAATGTAGCATCATCCGAGCCCTGTGTCATTACCTGAACAGATGCTCCGCTATAGCTCATGTTTACCTCTGTAGGTTCTGCGCCGTCAAATTCCATTATTGTCCCGCCGGTAATTGAAAAATTGGCAGTACCAACCGCTTTAGCTTTAAGTTTGATTGTAATCGGAATGGATTTGGTTGACTGCGTTAAATCTGTATCAATCTGATACGGAATCGTTCCCGCCGGTGATGATGTAGTACCCGCCGGTGTACTGCTTACAAAATCAAACAGGCTGCTATCATACTTAACATTAAATTCCGCATAATATATATTGGCAGATGATGATATATTGACATTGACAGTCAGTTCATCACCAACCATGACGCTTGTCTTGTCAACCGATATCGTTCCTGTTCCCGATGCAGCATATGCTTTTTCGGTAAAACCAGCCGACATTGCCACAACAATCATAGTAAGAGCTAGTATTGTACTTAAAATTTTTCTTTTCATATTAATCTCCTATCGTGTCTGAGTTATCGTTCCGTTCTTCCAGAGAAATTTCTTCATTACAGCCATATCGAATAAATCAACTCCTGATGATTTGGAATAAATATTAGCTGCTTCTAACTTAATTCCCGTTAAAATCGGTTTTACCCAATGATGTTTCTTAAGATACATGTAATCAAACAAATCCACTTTACCGTCCCCGTTGACATCACCATATAGGACTATCTGGTACTGTTTCATCACTTTGCCGTCGGCATCATATACAGTAAAATAGTCTCTCGTTGCTACCATGCTACTGTCTGACTTGGCTTTTTTATCAGAATCTAGTATTTTTACGGAACCGTTTGTCACAGATACCGCCTTGATTGCATTCGATACTTTCTCACCTATTGTAAATCCGTTGATGTAACTGCCGTTAATCTGCAATTTCTTATTATCGAAAGTTGTTGCTGCATTTCTTGTTACATCCACCTGATATGTTGTTTTCTCTCCTGACTTATCAGCCGAATCATACACATCTATATAAAATGTATTAACTCCTACCGTCAACGACTGTGCCGCTATTTTACCGTCACTGCAGCTTATCGTATGCTTTCCGTATCTGAGTTCAACAAGTGACTCGGATGATTCCATTGTGTATGTAAAACCAATACTTGATATACTGTTATTTACAGTCATCTTGTATTTGCCCGTTGCTTTATTAAATGTGCCGCTCAAACTTCCCGATGTAGGCTTCAATGCTGTTAAGTATGTACTTTTTTCAGGACTTTTTTCTCTTGTAATATTCAATGTATATGTCCTTGTCGTACCATATTCCGACTTGCATACTATTTTGTATTCATTGGGTCCGACTTTCAGTGATTTCTTGCCGGTTCCGCTTACCGTAGAAGTCCCTGCGATAGCCTGCGCCGCTATTGTGACCGCCTCCGTAGAGTATGGCACCGTTATGCTATATGAAGTTTTCTCATGAACAAATGTAGGTGTAAGAGCTAATTTGCCACCATTTACCGTGAGCGACTTAAGTCTGGTATTAGGATTCGCCCGCAATGACGCATCGTCGCCATTCGTATACCATCCCGGGTTCGGGCAGGCCTGTTCCGGCATATTATTATAAACAGGTATTCTGAACACAAATGCCGAATCTGTTATTCCCGAATTCTTATATGTAGTGTATATTTTACATCCCTCCGTTAATGATGCCGTAAGATTCTGAGCATATTGCTTCCAGTAATAATATGCCTTATTAACCACGCTGAACATTTCAAAATATATTGTATCCTGTCCAATTGCAATGTATCCGTTATTAACTTTAACAGCTCCTCCCATTATCGCCAGATACGGACTTGTCCAACCTTCGGACATAGCCTCTTTACCACCGTTGTTGATTACCGTCTGTTTTCCGCTTCCTGCTGCTCCTATATTAAAGAAATTATAATATATCGTTTTCTCCTTGCCGGTTGCCTGAGTGAAGTTCTTACCATCCGTGGTAATAACACCTTTACCCAATTCGTCATTACTTGTTCCCTTTTCCTGAATAAGTCTCACCGCCAGATGAATAGCACTTACTTTAGCCGCCTTAGCTGCATCGACAATTACCTGCGCATAGGTTTTATTGCCACTCGCCCCAGGGCATTTAGCATTATACATAAATGTACCCTTTAATGTATTATTGATAACCGTTACCGTATCATGCGATGCGTTATAACTTAATTGTTCAAACATAAACATGTATTCTTCTGTAAGCCAATTACGCGGATCCATAACATACGAAATTGCCGCCGGTGATGCCTGGTTCCACTGTCCTGTATCAAATACGACCCATTCGTTCTTATCATAATTAAATGCACCATCTATCTCATCATATGCTTTCCATGCAGTCGGCGTCTGATACCATCTGCTATTATCCATAAGTCCGAGCGACATACTGTGTCCACTTGCCGGAACAAGCTTCCTCCTAATCTTGCTTTCATTGGCAAGAACCGTATTCCAGTCAAGTCCCGTATTCACTGCCTCAAATGTCCATTTCGGATGTTCATCATGCAATGCACGCAGACTGTCCCTGTACGATTCTGGAAACTGTTTAAGTGATTCATCAAACTTCACATCCGCCACAACATCTATTGTCTGCTTAATCCCATATGCTCCGACAGCAAGCATAGAAATAACAGCGACTATTACTGTCGCTATATTTATCCTTCTTTTTCTAAACATCTTCAACATCTATCTATGTACTCCTATAATCCGGGCGAAAACCTGTTAATAAAATTATTATAAATAATTTTACCACAAATTTCAATAAATGGCGAAATAATTCCATATTTTTCCACAAATTTCACATTTACTCCATGGTTGGGACAAATGTATCTCTTATACCGCTGAATTTAGTTTTGAAATATTATATTTTTATCACTTTATTGGGGTTTTCGGACAGATTGGTGTGACTTCACATTCCTGTACAAACACTTGTCAGGAGCATTTTATCACTTTTTTCTAAAATCTGGGGAAGATAGTGATACCTTAAGTATTGTATATTACATATTCATTATTGATTCATTATGAAAAGGCGTAAATTATTATCCCCAAATAATAGAATTTACGAGTTGAGGTGGTAATTTACCACTTTGGCAGAGTATTATATGATAATTCATTCTCACCATATTGACCGGAACCGTCAAAAAAGTGATAAATCACCTTTGGGGACGGTTCCGGCTGTAACATATAATTCACCAAATCAAAAAAACATTGGACATTTGCGTTCAATACGCTTATACTTCTATTAAAGCATTTAAACTTAATTTCTACGGCATACGCCGAATTATAATCTGATATTTCGTATGAAATATTCTGAATTTTCAATGCTTTGTATCAAACAGTATTTTAATTACACCGGGCTTACTTTTATATAATTCACGCGCGGTGACACCCTTCCCAACTTGAAGAACATCTCCGCGCGTACTCTTCCATATCAGACACCGGGTAAAGTGTACTTTGATAATTGAATAAGGCTTTACACTATGATATAATGTTTCCAACGAAAGGAGGAGACAGAAAGTGAGCGAATACATGCAAAACCAGGAATTATGTATTTTATTAGATTCAATTTTAGCACTTCTCGAAACTGACAATGTAGACAAAGCAAAAGATGTTATACAAAACGCAATCAACAGAATTGACCGTGGGATGACATCAAGTTCAAAAGAATAACCCGTTAACCGTTATCTAAGGTGTAAAGTCTTATTGAAACATCAAGGCTTTACACCTTTTTATGTCTGATACAATTCACGCGCGGCGACACCCTTCCCATCTTGAAGAACATCTCCGCGCGTGTAATAATCCTTTATGCCTCGTCTATGGCCTTGCCAATGTCGTGGCGCATATACTTGTTTTCAAACTGAATCCACTCGGTTGCCTCGTAAGCCTTGGCTCTTGCCTCCTTGAGGTCCTTGCCGAGAGCGGTTATGCCGAGCACGCGGCCGCCGTTGGTCACGATGCCCTCATCGGTGAGCTTGGTTCCGGCGTGGAAACAGAAATAATCATCCTTGCCGTCAAAATTCTCGAAACCGGTGATAAGCTTGCCTTTCTCGTAAGCAACCGGATAACCGTCGGATGCGAGAACGACACATACGCAGGCATTATCCTCGAACTGAAGGTCTATCTTGTCGAGAGTGCCGTCAATGCAGGCCTCGAATACATCGATTATGTCATTCTTCATACGAGGAAGAACAACCTGTGCCTCCGGGTCACCGAAACGTGCGTTGTACTCAAGCACCTTAGGTCCCTTCGGAGTAAGCATGAGACCGAAGAAAATTACGCCCTTGAAAGGTCTTCCCTCCGCTTTCATGGCATCAACCGTTGCCTGATATATATGTTCTTTGCAGAATTTATCAACTTCCGGGGTGTAGAACGGACTTGGTGAAAAATTACCCATGCCGCCTGTGTTAAGTCCCTGGTCACCGTCCTTGGCACGCTTGTGATCCTGTGCCGAAGACATGATCTTGATGGTATTGCCATCAACAAAAGACAGAACAGAAACCTCACGGCCCGTCATAAATTCCTCGATAACGATCGTATTGCCCGCATCTCCGAACTGCTTGTCCGTCATAAGGGTTTTGACACCGGCCATTGCCTCGTCTTTAGTGTTGCATATGATAACACCTTTGCCAAGTGCAAGACCATCTGCTTTAAGAACTATCGGATAATCCGCTGTTTCAAGATATCTGCATGCATCATCGGCAGATGTAAATGTCTCGTATGCCGCGGTCGGGATGTTGTATTTACGCATAAGTTCCTTGGAAAAAGCCTTGGAGCCCTCAAGGATGGCTGCATTCTTACGCGGTCCGAATACGCGTAAACCTTCCTTCTCGAATACATCAACGATGCCGCCGACAAGCGGATCGTCCATACCAATCACGGTAAGATCTATTGCATTTGATTTGGCAAAATCAACAAGCTTGTCAAACTCCATGGCACCGATCGGCACGCACTCTGCAATCTGTGCGATACCGGCATTGCCCGGTGCACAATATATTTTATCAACCTTCGGGCTTTTGGCACAGGCAAATGCGATTGCATGCTCGCGGCCGCCGCTTCCGACTATAAGTACTTTCATAATGACTCCTTTCGATTAAATCTCTCCGTTGGCAATCATATCGATAGCCTTAGGCAGAATTATCCATTCAGCCTGCTCCATTACACGTTTCTGGAGAACCGGGGCTGTATCGCCGTCCTCAACCATTACAGGCTTCTGTAAAATGATACGCCCGGTATCTGTTCCCTCGTCCACAAAATGAACTGTCGCACCCGTAACCTTGACGCCACGCGCAAGCGCTGCTTCATGCACCTTAAGGCCGTATAAGCCCTTGCCACAGAATGACGGAATGAGCGATGGATGTATGTTAATAATCTTGTATGGAAAAGCCTCGACCATGGCCGGCGGGATTGCCACAAGGAATCCCGCAAGCACTATAAGGTCAGGATTATATTTCTTTACACCTGCAAGCAGAGCCTCGTTAAAAAGAGCCCTGTCCGCATAACTCTTAGGTGAAATGCACTCGGACGGTATGCCGTGCGATGCAGCACGCTCAAGTGCATATGCGCCGGCATTGTTGCTTATGACTCCGACGATTTTGGCGTTACGTATTGTTTTATTATCAATGGCATCGATTATAGCCTGGAGATTAGTGCCTCCTCCCGATACCATGACTAATACTCTTAACATATTGTCACACCTTTTTCGCCTGAAACAGCCTTACCGAGGATGAAAGCTTCCTCACCTGCTGCATTGACAGCCGCTACTGTCTTATCTGCATCGGCAGGATCTACGGCAAGTACCATTCCGACACCCATATTGAATGTGTTATACATCATTTCTTCGGCGATGTCTCCATCCTCTTTAAGCATCTTGAAGATAGGAGGGATTTCGTAACTGTCTTTACGAACCTCTGCCCTTATTCCGTCAGGAAGCATTCTCGGAATGTTCTCATAGAATCCGCCGCCCGTGATATGGCTGCAGCCCTTAACCTTGATGCCTGATTCCTTGACTGATTTTAATGCCTTGACATAGATTCTGGTAGGAGTAAGAAGTGTTTCACCAAGTGTTGCTCCAAGTGAATCGTAATATGTATTAAGTGATTCCTCTGTCATAGAGAATACTTTTCTTACAAGTGAAAAACCGTTGCTGTGTACGCCTGATGACTTGATTCCGACAAGGATATCTCCGTCCTTAATGTCTTTACCAGTGATAAGGTCTTTTTCATCAACTACACCAACCGAGAAACCTGCGACGTCATATTCATCCTCAGGCATAAGTCCCGGATGTTCGGCAGTTTCGCCGCCTACAAGTGCGCAGCCCGCCATCTTACAGCCCTCAGCCACACCCTTAACGATTGTAGCTATTTTCTCAGGCTCATTCTTGCCGCATGCTATGTAATCAAGGAAAAATAAAGGCTCACCGCCGGCACATGCAACGTCGTTAACGCACATTGCAACACAGTCGATACCTATTGTGTCATGCTTGTCAAGAATAAATGCAAGCTTGATCTTGGTTCCGACTCCGTCCGTTCCGGATAAAAGTACAGGGTTCTCCATATCCTTGATTGCTGCCATTGAAAAAGCTCCGGAAAATCCGCCAAGACCTCCCATAACTTCAGGTCTCATTGTTTCCTTAACATACTTTTTCATAAGTTCCACAGATTTGTAACCTGCTTCGATATCCACTCCGGCTTTCTTGTAATCCATTTATTTGTCCTCCATGTATTTCTTATATCCGACGTTCTCTATTTTTTCTTTTTTCTTCATAACGCCGTCTTTGAGATCTTCTTTATATTCTTTAAGTCTGGCAAGAAGTTCATCATCAGATGTTGCAAGTATCTTAGCTGCAAGGATTCCGGCATTGGCGCCGCCGTCGATTGCAACAGTTGCAACCGGAATTCCGCTAGGCATCTGAACTATGGAATAAAGTGAGTCCACACCGCCTACAGTCTTAGTGTAAATCGGAACGCCGATTACAGGCATCGGGAAGATGGCTGCACACATGCCAGGGAGATGAGCTGCCCCGCCCGCTCCGGCTATGATAACCTTAAATCCTTTCTCTTCTGCCTTCTTGGCGTAATCGAAAAATACATCCGGCATACGATGTGCCGAGATTATCGTCATCTCATATTCGATGCCGAATTTTTCAAGCATCTCAGCTGCTTTGCTCATAACGCCGAGATCTGAATCGCTACCCATAACAATTCCTACTTTTGCCATTTTAAATGCTCCTTTTGTTTATTTTTATAAGCCTACGATTAATAACATTATCAAAATCACTGCCATAATGCCGTTAATCAATGTACCTGCGAATGAAAAAGTGTAATATCTGTCACTTTCCCTGTAACTCATTATTCCTACAATGCATCCGAAAACCGCTATTGTCAATGCAGTAAGCGCATATGAACCTACAACGGTACCGCCTTCGCCCCTGGCCATGAATGAAATCCTCACGGCAAGAATAAAGATAATTATACACACAGCTGCCATGACCGTTGAAATCACGCCGCCGACACTGTGTTTTTTGTCTGAAAATTTATATTTATGTCTGGCCATTATATTTCTTCCCTTCGATTCTTATAAAGAGCTTATACAGAAGAACTCCTGCCGCACCGCCCAGTGTATTAAGAATGATATCATCAACATCGAACGAACCGACCCTGGCAATAAGCTGGACAATCTCGACCGCAATCGAAAGATCCGCCGCAAGCACTATAGCTTCCGGTATACCGATGCGTCTTCCGGTAACAGGTATTATAAAAAGCCCAAACGGTATGAATGCGACAACATTGCCCGCAATATTAAGCCACACCGCCTTCGTTCCAAGCACATCCGCATAAACTATATAACGCTTGATTTCACGGAAGGGCATAAGATTATAATGATATGTGCTAAGGGTGTAACTTCTTCCCATACTTTCCGCAAAAAACAGAAAGTATATCAGCACACACATATAAGCCGTGAAAAATATAATGCTTATACATCTGCGCACTGTACTCCTGTCCATATTCATCTTCATCTTATCAGAATAATGTGTCAGACTTGGCTGCCAATAGTTTAGCTCCGTTAAGTATCATAAGCACACCTGTTGCAATGCCTGTGCAGATTGTCACAATGCCAAGCGCAAGAGCGCATGAACCGGCACTCTTAATTGATTTAAACAGTTTTTCATTCATGGGATAATCTCCTTTACTGTGCCCCATACTGAGCATAATATGCGTCTATTGCTGCTTTAATCTTATCATCTATTATCACTTTACCCTTGTAAGGCCTGTTATAAAGATGCTCTATTACTTCCGCCATTGTTACAATAGCGGTTGTCTTAAATCCATATTTCTCCTGTATCTCGGACAGCGCGCTCTTCGTTCCCTGACCGCGTTCCATCCTGTCTACGGACACAACCATTCCGACTACATCAACATTGCCCTGCGCCCTGATTATCGGAAGTGTCTCTTCTATAGATGTTCCTGCTGTCGTAACATCCTCTATTATAACCACTTTATCACCGTCTTCAATCGGGCTTCCGAGAAGAATGCCCTTATCTCCGTGGTCCTTAACTTCCTTACGATTAGAGCAGTAGCCGATTTCTGCGCCGTACATATTATCAAGTGCCATTGTTGTCGCTACCGAAAGAGGAATCCCCTTGTATGCCGGTCCGAAAAGGATGTCAAAGTCTGTTCCGTATTTGTCATTTATTGCTCTGGCATAATATTCGCCGAGCTTATTAAGCTGTGCTCCGGTTCTGTAAAAACCTGTATTAATGAAAAATGGTGTCTTTCTTCCGCTCTTGGTAACAAAATCGCCAAACTTAAGTACATTACAATCCACCATAAATTCTATAAATTCCTGCTTATACTGTTCCATTATAATAAAACCTCCTGTTGATGCGGCTGTGCGCTTTTCTCATCTTACCATAAAAGATTATTACTTTCAATCACTTAACAATTCCTATCAATTCATTTATGTCATCGACATTCTTGGCACGCATATAATCTTCGATACCATTAACTATGTCTATCGTCGCGTGCGGATTACAGAAATTAGCCGTTCCGACCGAAACTGCGGTTGCCCCTGCAAGTATAAATTCAAGTGCATCCTCGGCAGTCATTATTCCGCCCATTCCGATAATCGGAACCGATACGGCATTGGCAACCTGATATACCATTCTTACGGCAACCGGCTTAACTGCCGGGCCTGACATTCCGCCCGTTTTATTGGCAAGTGCAAAAGTCTGGCGGTTGATATCTATCTTCATACCGGTAATAGTATTAATAAGTGATAACACATCCGCTCCTCCGGCTTCGGCCGCCTTTGCCATCTCGGTTATGTCGGTCACATTCGGACTGAGCTTCATGATAACCGGCTGTCTTGCTTTTTTCTTGACCGCTGCCGTTATGTGTTCGATATTGGCCGCATTCTGTCCGAATGCAATTCCGCCTTCTTTAACGTTCGGGCAGGAAATATTGATTTCAAGCATATCCACAGGCTCGTCTGCAAGGCGCTCAACAACCTCAAGATAATCTTTTTCGGACTTACCGCATACATTAACAATTATTTTGGTATCGTACTGACGTAAAAAAGGAATATCACGCGATGCAAAAACATCAATCCCCGGGTTCTGGAGTCCTATGGCATTAAGCATTCCGCCGTAAACCTCCGCAACTCTCGGAGTCGGGTTACCCGGCCACGGAACGTTGGCAACACCTTTGGTCACAACAGCCCCGAGCTTATTAAGATCTGCAAATTCAGCATATTCCATTCCAGAACCGAATGTGCCTGATGCCGTCATAACGGGATTCTTAAGTTCAACTCCCGCAAGATTTACTGAAGTTTTCATTATAATTCCACCTCCGTAGCATTAAATACAGGTCCATCCTTACAGATTCTCTTATTATGAACCATGGAATGTGAATCCACATCTGTCGACTTACATACGCAGGCAAGGCATGCACCTATTCCGCACGCCATCCTTTCTTCCAGGGAAATCCATGCCTCGATACCGTTATCTGCCGCATACTGTTTGATTGCGCGAAGCATCGGTGTCGGTCCGCATGCAAAAATCACATCACCCTTAACGCCGCAGGATTTGATTGCATCGATGACCGTACCGTGTGTACCTATGCTTCCGTCATCGGATGCGATAGTAAGATTTCCGTATTGCTGAAGTTCTTTATCAAGGAAAGTATCGCTGTTTCTGTATCCGACAACAATTTCCTTGTCACAGTCAAGATGTTTTGCAAGTTCCAGCATAGGCGGGATTCCTATTCCGCCGCCTATAAGGATTGCCCTCCGTCCGGCTGCCGCTTCAAGCGGAAAACCGTTGCCTAACGGTCCGAGAATGTGTATTTTCTCTCCCTTGGAATATCCCGAGAATTCCTTCGTTCCCTTACCGGCAATCCTGTACACAATTCTAAGCCTTGAACCGTCAGTCTCGCAAATGCTTATGGGTCTTGGCAGAAGCTTTGACGCGTCCTTCGTATATACCGATATGAACTGGCCCGGAACCGCATTTGCGGCAATATTCCCGGTATCTATCCACATATCGTAAATTCCGTCAGATATTTCATTCTGACTTACTACTGTAGCTGTCTCATCAAATTTCATCTTATAATCCTCTTGCGGTGTTAATATCATTTATCATATCTATCGCTGCCTGTCTGGATGCATCCGCATAATTGGCAGCACCGAATTTCTCATATGCTTCCTGCTTGTAAGCACAGATAATTCCTCTTGAACTGTTAACAATTGCTCCGAGTCCGTCCTCGTTAAAATAGTGTACAAGGTCTTTGCCTTTACCGCCCTGTGCGCCGTAACCCGGTACAAGGATAAAACTCTTCGGCATGATCTTACGGAGTATTTTGCCCTGTTCAGGGTAAGTTGCGCCGACAACCGCACCTACATAACTGTATCCGTTACCCATGCAGTCGCTGCCCCACTTGTCAACCTGCTCGCCGACATATTCATAAAGCGGTCTTCCATCTATAAGTCTGTCCTGAAATTCGCCGCTTGACGGATTGGAGGTCTTAACAAGGATAAAAATACCTTTATGCTCTTCTTTGCATACATCAACGAACGGCTTGATTCCGTCTGTTCCGAGATACGGATTGACTGTTACGAAATCTTCATCAAAGCCTGCGTATGATTTGCTTCCGACCGTAACTTTTCCAAGGTGTCCTACTGCATATGCTGTTGATGTTGAACCGATATCGCCTCTCTTGATATCACCGATTACAACAAGATCTTTCTCCTTGCAATAGTCAACAGTCTTCTTGAAAGCGATAACACCTTCAACGCCAAACTGCTCATACATGGCAATCTGCGGCTTTACTGCTGGCACAATATCATATATCGCATCAACTATTCCTTTGTTATATTCAAAAACAGCCTCGGCTGCTCCTTTAAGCGTCTCGCCGTATTCCTTATATGCCTTATCCAGAATGTGCTGCGGAATATATGAAAGCATCGGATCAAGTCCTACCACAACAGGCGCGTTTGTTTTTTTGATTTTGTCAATAAGTTTGTTAATCATTACGGTTCTCCTTAACTTCTCTTGTATACTATTTTACCACCAACAATGGTGTATTCGACAATTCCTTTAACTTTATATCCGTCAAACGGTGTATTATGTCCCTTGGATACAAAATTATTTCTGTCTATTACGATCTCATCATCAACGTTCACGATTATAATATCAGCCGGTCTTCCGGGGAGCAGTGTTCCACGGTCAATTCCCGCTATTTTCGCCGGATTATAGCTCATCTTCTCAACCATCTGCATAGGTGTGAGTATTCCTGTAAGCACAAGCCCCGTATATGTAAGGCAGAGGCTTGTCTCAATACCCGTTATTCCAAACGGTGCAGCCCCTATCGGCTTAGCTTTCTCTTCGGCGGAATGCGGCGCATGGTCAGTAGATATCACATCCATCGTACCGTTTCTTAAGCCTTCCCTGACAGCTTCCATATCAGCCCTGCTTCTTAGCGGCGGATTCATCTTATAATCTGCATTATCTTCTATTATATCTTCATCACAAAGCATGAAATGATGCGGACACACTTCTCCTGTGACCTTAAGGCCTTCGTCTTTGGCAGCCTTTATAAGCTTTACACTGTCCGCTGTTGAGCAATGGCACAGATGCAGTCTGCATCCCGTCTCCTTGGAAAGCAGTATATCCCTTGCAACAATAACATCTTCGACCGCATTGGTTATTCCGTTTACATGGTATCTGCGGCTCGCCACACCTTCGTTAAGTGCTCCGCCGTTGACAAGGTTCTTATCCTCACAATGCGCCATCACAAGCACATCCTCAGCCGCTGCAGCCTTCATCGCCTCACGGTATACCTGTGAGTTCATGACCGATTTACCGTCCTCGCTTATGGCAATGCAGCCGGCTTTCTTAAGAGCAGCCACATCAACCGGCGTCTCGCCCTGCTGCCTGAGTGTAACCGACGCAACCTGATGCACATTGACTACCGCATCCCTGTCAATAATCGTCTGAACCTTATCGTACATGTCAACGCTGTCAATAACCGGCTTCGTGTTAGGCATAGGAAATACTGTCGTCACACCGCCGTGTGCCGCTGCCATGCTTCCGGTCTTAATCGTCTCCTTATATTCAAATCCCGGTTCCCTGAAATGCACATGCAGATCCACAAGTCCGGGCATAACAAAGCATCCGGCAGCATCTATGATGTCATTATCTCCTTTTGGAATACTGGCATCAACGCAGGCAATCATTCCATCCTCAACGAGGATGTCATAAATGCCGTCTTTACCGGATGCAGGGTCTATAACTCTTCCGTTACGTATAAGTGTTCCCATGAATAAGTCTCCTTATATTATGTGTAATCTAAATCACCTGAGCCTGCTTCATATCATCTATGATAGCTTGCTTCGATATATAGTCCGTAAGTTCCTCAACCTCAACCCACTTATAATCTCCGAGTTCTTCCGAAAGCATAACCGGTTCGTCCGGAACTTCACACAAAAACGCAAGTCCGAGATAGTTATTATCTCCAAGCTGGTATTTCCATGAATAAGCCATGGATACAATACGCGCCGAATTAATTCCCGTGCTCTCTGCTATCACACGCATGCAGGCAGTCTCCGGCAGCTCGTCATCCTCAAGATCCGTATCCAGAAATTCCCACTGATACGGTTCTTCAATTCTGTCATCATACCATCTCTCAACTATCAGAAATTTATCATTGCATTTAACTATGCTTTTAATCTTAATTCCATACTTCTTCATCGTCGTTCTCCCATCTTAATACCTTTTCTTATCTTTACCCAGGAAACGCATCTTACCGTCGCCCTGTGACTTCTTCTTAGGGACTTCTCCGGCCTCAAATACGCCCTTCAACTGCTTGCTGAGTGCCGCGGCACATTCCGGACAGAATCGTCCGAATCTGATATCTCTTCCGCATCTCTCGCACTTAATATACACATCGGACCCTTCCGGAATCTCGACCCTGCCTTCTCTTAAAAAAGCATTGATCTTATCTATCTGCACGCCTGTAGCCTCCGCTATTACAATCGCGGATGACGGTCCGTTATCGTCTATATATTTATATACCTTGCCGAAGTCGTCATACTCTATGTTTCCACATGTATCACACTTGTACTGTCCATGCCCGATATACTGAAGTTCGCCATGGCACTTCGTGCATGCTGACGGCTTCGAATCCAAATTAAGTCTGTGACTGTTCTCAACAGGTTTCTCAATCATAAGCAGCAAACCTCCTCCGATTAATCTGTAATTAGTATAAGTATATATTAAAAAAAGAGCTGTTGCAAGAGGACAATTTCTTAAACATAAAAATGGCGAAGTGCTTATCGTAACACTTCGCCGAAAACCTGACCGGTTTGAGCATGGAATGCCTGGTCAGGTCTGCACTGATATTTTATTCATCTGCAAATTCTATACTTGATACAGGTGCTCTTTGCTGACGTTCTTCTAATGGTGGCGGTGTCATATAATCACATCCATAACACCAACTGAGAAAGCAGTCATAGTCTCGTGGTATCAAAAACATATGGCCCTCGAATTCTGCCTCCTGCCGGAATTGAAATAATTTGGCACAATAATGCTGATTTCCCAGCGTTGCTGTTGAAAATACAAATGGTGTATTTATGTTATTATATTTGCATCTGTATTCCGCGAATTTTGCTTTTACCCTATCTTTAGGGAATATTTTTAGTATTTCATATCCTATTCTTTTAAAAATATTTTTCTCACACATTGCACCCGCTGTTGAATAAAGTAACTTACGGTAGGCAATGCATCCTCTTTTAAACCTGTTACGTTCTTTTTCATTATCTATTATTTTGTCAAACACCATTATATCAATATATATGCCATTATGATATTTCATTTTTTCCTGTCCGACTCTTACATAATGGGTATTATTTCTTCTCAGTTTAGCATATCCTGAATTAAAATTTTTATCTGTTTCCCAGTTTTGTAGAAAAAACTTTTCCTTATCAAGATCCTTTTCACATGCATCACAAAAACGTTCATATTCATCGCGCATCAGAAAAACATCAACATCATCATCCCATGGGATAAATCCTTTATGTCTAACTGCTCCTAACATTGTACCATATCCTAATATGTATACTATATTATTCTTTCTGCATATTCTATCAAATTCAACAAGTAATTCAAGTTCTGTAAGCTGTAATTTTCTAAGCTGCTCCTGTGTCAGTCGAATTGCATTCCTTTTAGTCTTCATTTTCTATCCTTCCGTATATTCTCTGCAAAAATTTTACCATAAGTGTAGCATCAAACACTGGTAAGTTCAGTTTTTTCTGAATATAGAATGAACACGGCGGCATGTCTGTGCATTCTAACAAAAAAGCGCCAATACGATAGTCCTTAACGGTATTTTCTGCTATTTTAATCAGTTCATTTCTGGCATTTGTAATGTTATAATGTCCCTGATCCTTTATAATATTTGAAAATTCTTTTTCGTTTATCACATCACGTATAACACATTTTTCTAACATATAATCAGTTACATTACATGCTTTAAACAAATTTGCAGTAAGTTTACTTTTATTATAACAAATCAATGCTAATTTTTCTTCTGATTTAAGTAGTGAAAGTAAAAAAGGTATCAACGTTATAGTTGAAAGGCACACGGGAATACTGACCGCCTCCGCTACTTCCTTCTGAAAATGTGCAAAATATCCGCACGATGATGTTATACACTTGCATCCCATTTCCTCCAAATGTTTTGCAGCTGCTATTAAATCCGGTAATATTGACTTATCGCCTCCGTGTATATTAGTTGTATTAGTTGATTCTACCGGATAATAATATATCGGGAAATCATAATTACCAGCCTGCGAAATATGACCCATCGGTTTTGGAACCCACGATGTCATAACAAGTACACCTATATCATAACCTGTAAATGGATAACTCATAATTTATCTCCTTATAAAAAGCCTTCATATGGTTTCTGCGCCACTGCCGAGTGCATAAAATATATCGCATCACACATTCCATAAACCGGAATGTCATTTATGTTACATTTCTTAGGACTATCCCATATAACTGTTCCTACATTTTCAAAATTTGGTTGTCCACCCATAGAATTAATAATTTTTTGATTTTCATCAATCTTACAAAATTCTACATTTTTAATATCCGCAAATGAGTTTTCTTTAATTATGTCAAACGTCAAATCCATATTATTTTCACTTATAATCATTATCTTTTTTTTCGAGGATAATGTTATATTACAAAGAGGGAGCATCATTAATGGGGTCATTATCACCGGCAATTCTGTCATGTTTGCTGCCTGTTTCTGATAACTGCCAAACTTTCCACCAGTAGATGCAACGAATCTGCATCCTTCTGTTTCAAATTTTTTGATTATTCTGTTCAATTCTTGTTCTACATTGTTCGAATGCGTAATATCAAGCAATTCATACCGTACTGGAAATTTAAAGGTTTTGGCATTACATATATCACCGATTTGCTTATAACAATTATCCGGATTCACTATAATTCCTGCCATATTGCCTCCCATATATTGGTTTTTAGTAATATACAATTCCCCAATATCTTCATCAGATTGCACATATCCCCAATTTCTCACCATATTCATCACCTGCTTTCTAAATAAGCTTTATATGAATCATCATATTTGCTGAGTTCTTCTATTGTGTCAAATTCCACAGCATCCTCAGGACTGCATACATTTATTCTCACTTTAAATTTATCGGGATACAGAACAAAAGGTATATTGCTCCAGTATCTCTGCATACCATCATAAGTTTTGCAAATATCTTCGGCATACTCTGAAATTTTTTTCCCGTCTTCTTCATTCCAGTAAAATATGCCTATATCCTTGTAGCAATTTACTCCACCAATCCCACATCTCGTAACTATACCGTCACTTGTTGTTTCAAGGCACCAGTCGTCTGTTTTGTCGACTTTGACTCCACACGCGCCGGATTGGAATTGATATGGTTTAATAATTGATGCGTTTGATATAAACAAATCCGCTGGAAGTACATAGGCATTACATATATGTTCCTTTGCTGCCAATATTGATGTAATATTGTTACCTTTATCATACAATTCATTTTCTATAAATTTTACATTAGGATAGGAACACAACAAGCTGTCAAACTGTTTTCCCAGATATCCTCTTACAATATAAATATTTTCAATGCCGGCATTTTCCAAGGCATTTAATCCTGTTTCTATCAATCTGATTCCGTTTATTGTGACTAACGGTTTCGGAATATTGTCAGTTATCGGTCTCATCCTGCTGCCTAATCCGGCTGCCATGATTACAGCATTCCTTACCTTATATTTTTCAAGTTCCCTCAATTCATTAGCAGATTTATAATCTTTGTTTGTCAACTTACAGAAACGATCATAATCCATGCTATATTTCCTCCAGTTTTTTCATCATTGTTCTATGTACTAATTCACCTGCGTTTTTATCAAATCCCATATCTTTTATATATTTCAACCGGGCTGTCAAGGTAGGGTCTTTTCCGCTTTCAACCATATTCACAAAATCATTTACAGTAATTCCGTCTTTGTAAAAATAGCTGTCATAATGATCGAAAACGCAAATATATCTGTTTCTGTATTCCCTCTTTCCATTTAAACATAATATAGGCTTGCCTGTAACATAATATTGAGGCACAAGTGAGCTATAATCTGATATCATTGCATCTGATATTTTCATTACTTCGATAGGATTTACGCTTTCATCAATATATACGTTTTCCATTTTTTGCATTTCATTCTTTATGCTTGTATACCTGATTTTCTCTGAAATGCGCATTGTATTTATTGTTGCTAACATCAATGGATGCGGTCTCCATATCAGGCAATCTTCTTTATGTTTGTTAAAAACATTCATTATTTCATATATTATTTCAAACCATTTTTTATTATTTAAAAGTTCGCTTATGCTGGTATTAAAAAGAAATATTTTCCCTTTAGAATACTTGTCTTTCATTTTTTTCTGCATTTCAGGTTCATAATCAGATTGAATTGCATCAAACTTAGGTGAACCTGCTACTATCAATTTAGCATGTTCTATTCCTCTTGAAACCATTATATTCCTATATTGTTCCGATTGGACAACAACATTTGTAGCATTAAAAAATCCCGGGAGTTCTGACATTTCATATATTTTATTCTCATCCGAATAAACACTTGCAATATAATACGGAACATAAACCAGTTTATAGCTGTTTTTTCTTATCTGGTCCGAAAAGAAATATGGATGAACCATTGTAACCTTAT
>ENA-UOJA01000096-UOJA01000096.1-human-gut-metagenome-genome-assembly--contig:-C19-NODE-96-length-87282-cov-50.390865_pt1 | contig 87282 bp, 79 predicted proteins | sample MGYA00242337_ERZ723884 | MGnify/ENA metagenome assembly ERZ723884
CCTGGAACGGTCAGTTTTATGTCATCCAAAGAACAAAAATTTTCCAGGAATCGCCATTTTTTGCCAACAGGAGGACGAAAATTTCCAGGAAACGGCCAGTTTTATGCCAGCCGAAGGACAAAAATTTTCCGAGAATCGCCATTTTTTGCCAACAGAAGGACAAGAATTTCCCGAAAACGGCCAGTTCTGCGCCAGCCGGAAGACGAAAAAAATGAATCCAACGACCATTTTCCTTCGCCCGGCTGGGAAATTCCGACCAAAATTCCTCCCCCGAAAGGCAGGAAATCCGAAAAAAATTTCCGGAAAAACTGGAAACGGAGCTACATGTCCACAAACAGAACCGGGATTTTTCCATGCAGCAGGGCAAATGACGTCACGGAAATCTCGCATCGCAGGGACATTTTTGCACAGGACGGCCCGCATTTTTTATGTTTCCTTGCCGGGAAACGTACGTTCTACCCGGCGGAAACCTACGTTTCCCGACAGGAAAACCTACGGTTTACACACCGGAAACATAAAAAACAGAGAGAAAAAAGAGATTTATCGCCCTAGCATTTCTGAAAAATAGTCCCTTCCCTGAAAGAATCAGCCCTGTCAGCATTCAACTTCTACGGAAAAAGCTGCTGCAAGACCTACAAAAATCATAGAGAATTCCAAAAAATCTACTAACTTAGGCCGCTCTATCAAACGAATCAACTTATGGCACTTATAAAATCTGTCAGAGGATTTACTCCTCAAATCGGCGAAAACTGTTATCTGGCCGATAACGCCACGATTATTGGCGACGTAGTAATGGGACGCGACTGTAGCGTATGGTTCAATGCCGTACTTCGGGGCGATGTGAACTCCATCCGCATCGGCGACCGGGTGAACATCCAAGACGGCACCGTACTCCACACCTTGTATGAAAAATCGACTGTGGAAATCGGCAACGACGTATCCATCGGTCACAACGTGACACTTCACGGGGCCTGCGTACACGACAATGCCCTGATTGGCATGGGGTCTACCCTACTCGACCACGCTGTAGTGGGAGAAGGAGCCATCGTGGCTGCCGGTGCCCTGGTGTTGGCAAACACCGTCATCGAGCCCCATACCCTCTGGGGAGGTGTTCCGGCCAAGTTCATCAAGAAAGTCGATCCGGCACAAAGCAAGGAACTCAACCAGAAAATTGCCAACGGCTACCTGATGTATGCCTCTTGGTTCAAGGAAGAAGAGGCGAAATAAACACAGCCGGCCCCGCAAGACGCCATGGTAAAAACCGATGGCTTTGCGAGGCCGACTGCTTAATTCCACTATTTATTAGCGGTTATTTCTTTTTCAACTCTTCCAGCAATTCGGCTACATCTTCTTCCCGAGTGGCCCAGCTGGTAGCAATACGTACCACCGTCGTTCCGTCGGCACGTTTTTCCCAGACTTCAAATCCGACGCGCTGCACCAGTCTCTCAAACAAACAGTTTTCGAGCGTGACAAACAACTGGTTACTCTGCGGACGAATGAAAAATGTATAGCCGTATGCCTTCAGACCTTCCACAATCCGCTCCGCCATATCGATGGCATGACGGGCAATCTTCACATACAACCCGTCGGTAAACAGGGTATCGAACTGCAAGCCCAGCAGACGTCCTTTAGCCAACAATACACCCCGCTGCTTGATAATCGTATCAAACTGACGAATCATTCCGGGCTGCGGAATCACCACGGCTTCTCCAAACAACGCTCCTACCTTGGTTCCTCCGATATAGAAAATATCACACAAGGTAGCGATGTCCTTCAAGGTCACATCCGTATCCCGTGCCGCCAGTCCATAACCTAAACGGGCCCCATCCAAGAACAACGGAATCTTATGCTTGCGACATACGGCAGACAACGCCTTCAGTTCTTCCAAGGTGTACAGTGTACCGTACTCCGTCGGATGCGAAATATACACCATCCCCGGTGCCACCATGTGGTCCCAGCTCGGGTCCTGATAAAAGGCTGTCACATAACGGTCTACCTCCGCTGCATCCAGTTTTCCTTCGTGGTGAGGCAAAGCCAGCACCTTATGGCCTCCCGCTTCCACCGCTCCGGCTTCATGCTGGTTGATGTGACCGGTTACCGCCGCAATCACACCCTCATACGGACGCAACACTGCCGTGATGACCGTAGCATTGGTCTGCGTACCTCCCACCATGAAATGCACTTCCGCCTGCGGACAGCCGCATGCCTCTGCAATTTTCCGACGGGCCGAAGCACAATACTCATCCGTGCCGTAACCCGAAGTTTTTTCCATATTCGTCTGACTCAAGCGCTCCAGAATCAGCGGATGCGCTCCTTCCATGTAATCACTCTTAAAATATTGCATATTCGTTTTGTATTTAAATTAGACTTTTCTTTCTTCCAAAATCAGCCCCACACCCTTCACGGTCTTCAGCTCCACTGTCTCATCAGCTGCCAGCAATTTGCGCAGACGCGACACGAAGACATCCAGGCTGCGCGAAGCGAAATAATCCTCCTCCGTATTCCACAGACGCGACAAGATAACCTCCCGCCGTACGACCTGCCCTTTGTGCTCGCACAACATACGGAGCAAATCGGCCTCCCGCACCGTCAGCATACGTTCTTCTCCGCCTTTCTGCTTCAAGACTCCGCGTGTAGTATCAAACGAAAACAATTGTCCGATGGATACCTCCGGCACCTCATTCTTCTGTACCTGCAGGCCTCGGGTCAGTTTCAACAAAGCCGTGACATGTGCATGCAGTTCCTCGGCCAGAAAAGGCTTCTTGACATAGTTATTCACACCCAGTTCATAACCTTTCACTACATCTTTCGGCGAAACCCGTCCGGAAGTAAACAAAATGGGGATATGCTCATCCTCTTCCCGGATACGTTTCACCATCTCATACCCGTCCATCACCGGCATCTCGATGTCGGCCACGATGACATCCGGCTGCTCTGCCTTCCACACCTTCAGCCCTTCCTCGCCATTGGCTGCCGTCAGCACTTTATACCCGCCAATCATATCCTCCAGGCCCCCCTGAATGATATAACACAGGTTCGCATCGTCTTCCACTAACAGCAGTTTGATGATCTGTCCTTCCATATTATTGTTCCTCTTTTTTATCGTTCATGGCACTCTCTGGAGGGAAAAACAACGTAAACCGACTGTATTCGCCCTCCATGCTTTCCAGTGTCACCCGCCCATCGTGTGCCTCCATAATCCGGAGCACATAGTTCAGTCCCAGTCCAAAGCCGGGAACACCTCCGGAACGGCTGCGCGCACTGGCTTCTGCCCGTTCATATTTCTCAAAAATCTTCCGCTGGTCTTTTAAAGGAATACCGAAGCCATTGTCGGCCACCGTCACACAGACCGTTCCATCCGCTTTCCGTTCCGAAACGAACGTAATCTCCACCGACTCACCCGAATACTTCAAGGCATTGTCTATCAGGTTGCTGAGCGCTTCTTTCAGAAATTCCTCGTCCGCCCAGACCGTTTCTTCCTGCAAATGCCAGACAAACGTCACCGGCTTGGTTGCCTTCGCCTTGTACTTCTCCGCCAAATCCTCCAAAATCGGTCGGAGCAGACAATCTGTCTGCTCTAATTTCAGTGCATGATTCTCCAGTTTGGAAAGTGTCAGCACCTTGTTGGTCAGCGCCAGCAGATGTTCTCCTTCCTCCTTCACAATCCGGAAATACCGTTCCTTCTTTTCCGGCTGTCCGTCCAGACGCCCGCTTTCCAGAATCTCCGTTCCCATCAGAATGGAGCTCAGCGGTGTCTTCATGTCGTGAATCATGGCATACGAGAAATCCTCCCTCACCTTGGCAATCTTGTCCTGACGGATAATGACCCGTATCTGATACACAATACAGACAATGACCAACGCCATAATCAGCACCGTGGCAATCAGCAGCAGCGTCATACGCTGGAAAATCACCCAATAAGGATTCAGAATCACCCCTTGCAGATAACGAGTATGTGCCATGTCGAGAGCTACCGGTTGCGTTTTCAAATATTTCTGTCCCTCCAGCTTTGCCTGCGGAGAGGATGCCTGCAACACATTCCCCAACGAATCCGTCATACAAGTCGACACCTTGGCCGAGATTCCGACCGAGTCCAGCAGGTGGGTATAAATGGAATCCAAACGATGCAAGGACACGTCCATCTTGAACGTATTCAGCACCCCTTCCTGCAGAGCGATAAAGACTGCAGATTCGATGAACTGGCGTGTTTCCGGAGTGGAAGACTGCAGCGTATCGCTGTCCTCCACCTCCTCTTCCAGTTTAAATTGATAAGTATACGTGGAATCCTTCTTCCCATACAATTGCTTCCAGAGGCTCATCCGACAGAAAGTTTCCTGAAGTGCCGCGTCCTTGAAGAGCTCATGACTTTGCCGCATGACATTCTCCCGTGTCAGCTTGTAAGTATTGACCAGCCAGACATACTGCAGTTCGACAATCGCAATCAGTCCCACTACCGCAATCCAGCGAATGTGTTTCATCTTCATAACCGTATATTCTTCACGTAAACGAAAGCCGTTAACGTAGCGTTAACCTTGCCTTAACCCAAAAAGCAAAACGGGCTTTTTAGTTTTGCAGTGTCAAAGATAATGAAAGATAAAGACACGAACGATATGAAAAAGTATTTTTTAGTGAGCATCTTGTTACTGCTCGGTACGATGCTCGGCACAGTCACTGCACAAACCATCACAGGAAAAGTCACCGACCCGTCTGATCAGCCCATTGACGGGGCTACGGTCGTACTCCAGACACTCGATTCCGTATTTGTGGAAGCCACCATCACGAATACCGATGGCACCTTTCTGCTGAATCACCAGCCGACACGTTACCGCCTGCTCTTCCAGCACCTGCTGTATGAAACCCTGGAAAAAGAGGGAAGCGGAAGAGATGTCGGTACATTTGTGTTGCAGCCGAAAGACTACGCCCTTCAGGAAGTCGTGGTAGAAGGCGAACGCCCGCTGGTCACCGTGGAAGGCAGCCGTCTGAGCTACGACATGCCGCAGCTGATTTCCCAACGGCTGGTCACCAATGCGTACGAAGCCCTCAAACAGCTTCCGGGCGTGATTGAACAGAACGACGTACTGACCTTGGCTGGGGCAGGCGGCGTCAGTCTGCTGCTGAACGGCCGTCCCTCGTCCATGACCTACGAACAACTCATCACGCTCTTAAAGGGGATGCCGGCTTCACGCGTGGAAAAGGCAGAAGTGATGTACAGCGCTCCTCCACAGTACCACGTACGCGGGGCCGCCATCAACCTCGTGCTGAAAGGATACAAGCCCGGGGAAGGAGGGCTGCAAGGAGAAATCCGCGGTGAATACAAACAGCAGAAGGAAGCCGGCGGCAACGGAGGGGTCACACTGGCCTATACTTCTCCCAAAGTCGACCTGGATTTCATGTACAACCTTCAAAGCAGCTACACCCGCGGTTACATCGACTTCCTCGCTCATCATACGGTGAAAGGACAGGTGTACGACGTGAACCAGGTGACCGAACATACGGGACGCAGCCTGGCACATACCCTGCGGGCCGGAGGAACCTACAAGTTCGATGCCGACAACTCCCTCGAATTGTCGTACACCACCCAGTTCAGCCCTAACAGCCAGCACCACAGCCATTCCAGCGGCAGCATCTCCGAATCGTTCAATGATTCCCGCACACACCATCAGATGCACAACGCCGCCTTGAGCTACACCTCCGGATTCGGTTTCCGGGCCGGTGCCGACTATACCAATTTCACCTCAACCGATACTCAAAATTTCTTCAACCAAAGCCCGGAAGAAGTGGAAACCCGTTTCGTCAGCCGTTCCGACCAGCACATCGACCGCTGGAAAATCTATGCCGACCAGAGCCATTCACTGCCGCACGACTGGACGCTGAACTACGGGACTTCCTTTTCCTACGTGCACAACCGGAACATACAAGACTATGACTTGCCGGAAATGCAGGGCCAGAACCTGTACAACCGCATCCGTGAATATACCTACAACGTCTACGCCGGATTCGACAAGCCGTTCAACTCCCAATGGACGCTGAGTGCTTCTGCCACCTTGGAATACTATCAAATGCAGGATTACCGGAAATGGGCCGTCTACCCCACTCTCCAGTTGAATTACATGCCGTCGGCCTCCCACATCCTCCAGCTGTCCTTCAGTTCCGACAAGACTTACCCCGACTACTGGACACTGAGCGGAGCCACCAGCTACCTGAACGGCTACAACGAGAGTGTAGGGAATCCCTTCCTCCGCCCTTACACCGAATATGATGTCGACCTGACCTACATTCTGAAAAGCAAGTACATCTTTCAGGCAAGCTACAGCTATATACCCGACTATTTCATGCAGACCGTCTACCTGAATTCCGACCGCCTGAAAGCCATCTACAACTGGCAAAACTGGGATTACAGCCAAGAGCTCGCTTTTACTGCCATCCTTCCTTTCAAGGTGGGCCACTGGTGGGACAGTCGCCTCACCCTGCAGGCAAGCTTAAAGCACGACAAGGCCAGCGCATACTATGATGCGCCTTTCAACCAACAGCAATGGGTAGGAGTCGGCCAGTGGATAAATACCTTCCAGCTGTGCCGCCGGCCCAACCTGAAAATGGAAGTCACCGCTTTCGGGCAGACCCAGTCCATACAAGGAAGCTACGACATCCAACCGGTAGGCTTCGTGGATGCCGCCTTGCGCTATACCTTTGCCAAAGACAGGGCCATGCTCCAACTGAAAGGCAGTGACATTTTCAACACGATGAACCCCAAGACCAGAGTCCGGAACGGAACACAGTATCTCGACATGAATACCAAAAGCTACCTGCAGAGTGTCACCCTTTCGTTCAGTTACCGTTTTGGCGGATACAAGAAAAAAGAAGTAAAAGATGTGGATACCTCCCGGTTCGGGAATCATTCTTGAGTTTACTTCCGTAAACCATCTACAAAAAGATTTTTGTCTTACTATAAATTCTTTAAAAAAGATAGTATATTTCTCCTATTTCCTCTTTTTTATTTCCAATTTATGTCTAACTTTGTGAAAACGTCTAAACAAAGTGAAATATGAAAAAGTTATTATCTACACTGATGGTGATAGCCTGTCTGGCGTTCGCCATTCCGGCGCAGGGGCAAATACAATTCGGGCTTAAAGGAGGTTTGAACATCTCCAAGATTTCTCTGACAAAAGAAGTCTTCAACCCAGATAACAGAACAGGATTCTTTGTAGGTCCGACGGCAGAGTTTACATTGCCGCTTTTGGGAGTAGGCATCGACGTCGCAGCCCTTTATAACCAATCGGGTATTGACACAGAAGCCGGAAGTACCACCAGAAAAAGCATCGAAATTCCGATTAACTTGAAATGGAGCATCGGATTCAGCAGCGTAATAGGAGCTTATCTGGCAGTAGGTCCTCAATTTGGATTTAATGTAGGAGACCGCTGGTTCAAGGATATATGCGAGTTCAACAAAAAGACCACCAGCTTGAACGTAGGTGCTGGCTTGAAACTTTTGGGTCATGTACACCTCGGTGCCAACTACAACATCGGTTTGAAAGACAATGGTATCATGGTCAACACTGAAGACGGAAAGTCAGAAGGTTTCAAGAATAACAGCTGGCAAGTATCCATTGCTTATATGTTCTGATTCAATCTGCCAATTATAAAAAGGCCTCTTTTAAAGTGCGTTCAAGCAGCTTTAAAAGAGGTTCTTCTTTTTTATACGAGTCAAACTTATTCTTTATCACAGGGATATACCACTCCCCATTCCTTGCGGAGGGCATCCATCTGCTGCATGAGGCGTAGCGTCTCGGCGTGCGGCATATACGGCGATTCCAGCCAGCCTTTCTCGATGGCTTCCAAAGAGGCATATACCTGGTATTCGTAACCTGTAATCTGCTGCGGAGCTTCGTACACCGCTACCGTCTGATAGTTGGCATCCAAAATTCGAACCGACTGTGGGTTGTTGATATTCTCCACAATCAGATGACCTTTATCGCCCGAAATCACTCCCATACGGTCGGTCACGGCATGAATACTGGCCTGCAAAGCCGCCATCTTTCCATCCTGGAACAGCAAGGTGATGTTTTCCTGTGCATCGACCCCCGTATCGGTCTTCTGACAAACAGAATGTACGGAAGCAATCTCCTTACCGAAATACATGGCGGCAAAGTTGAGCAGATACACTCCCAAGTCCAACAACGCACCTCCCGCCAATTCCGGACGCAGGATGCGTTCTTTCCGGTCAATCACATAGCCCAAATTAGCCGAAAGCATATAAGGCGTACCGATGACTCCTTCTTCCAGCAGTTCCCGAATCTTCAGTGAAAGCGGCATGTAGCGGGTCCAGATAGCTTCGGTCAGGAATACCTTTTTTTCCTCGGCCAGTTTCAGCAGCTCGGCAGCCTGACGGGCATTGGCGGTAAAGGCCTTCTCACACAACACAGGCTTGCCTTTTTCGATACACATACGGGCATTGTCGTAATGCATGGCATGAGGGGTCGCAATGTAAATCAAGTCGACTTCCGGGTCTGAGGCCAGTTCCTCATAACTTCCGTAGGCCTTCGCAAACTCCCACTTGTCGGCAAAAGCCTGTGCCTTCTCCAACGTACGCGAAGCCACGGCATACCGTTTCACTCCTTTCATTCCTCCAAGGGTGGCCGCCATTTTGCAGGCAATTCCGCCACACCCGATAATTCCGATATTGTAAATTTTCATTTTTCATTAAATATTAAAACCAGGACACAAAGCTATAAAAGTTTCAGAAGGGAACCAGCTATGTGAGGGGCTTTTTATACCTTTGCAGTATGAAAAAGTTCGTAGATGTCATCGTTCCGCTGCCCATTGCCAGCCAATATACTTACTCGCTTCCGGAAAGCCTGGAAGAGAGTGTACAACCGGGCTGTCGGGTCATCGTATCCTTCGGTCCGAAGAAGTTTCATACAGCCATCGTAACAAAAGTACATGAAACGGCTCCCGAGGCATACGAGACGAAGGACATTTCGGAAGTACTCGATTCGCGCCCCGTCTTATTGGCCCGTCAGTTCTCTTTCTGGAAATGGCTGGCCGACTATTATCTCTGTACGCTGGGCGATGTGTATAAAGCGGCTCTGCCTTCGGGCATGAAGCTGGAAAGTGAAACGCTGGTGGAATACAACCCGGACTTTGTGGCTTCGGAACCGCTTCCTCCACGGGAACAGCGTATCCTGGACTTGCTCAGCGCCGACCCGGAACAATGTGTCACGCAACTGGAGAAGGCCAGTGGGATGAAGAATCTGTTGCCGGTCATCAAGTCGCTGCTGGAGAAAGAAGCCATCTGCATCAAGGAAGAAATCAAGCGGAGCTACAAGCCACGCACGGAAGTACGGGTCCGCCTGACAGAGGCTTTGCAGAACGAACATCACCTGCACATAAAATTTGATATGCTGGCACGGGCTCCCAAACAGCAGGCCATTCTGATGAAATACCTGGAACTGTCGGGATGGAATGCCCAAGGGAAAGACATCCGGGAAGTCAGCAAGAAGCAACTGCTGGAAGCATCCGGACAAACCCAGTCCGTTTTCAAGAATCTGGTAGACAAACAAATACTGGAGACTTATCTGTACGAAATCGGCCGACTGACTGACAAAGAAACCGAAACGGTCCCCGTACATACCCTCAGCCCCGCTCAGCAACGAGCCTTTTACGAAATTCTGACTTGTTTTCAGACCAAGAATGTCTGTCTGCTGCATGGAGTCACGGCCAGTGGCAAGACTGAAATCTATATCCACCTGATAGAAGAAGTGCTGAAAGCCGGCAAGCAGGTACTCTACCTCCTTCCGGAAATTGCCCTCACCACCCAAATCACCGAACGGTTGCGAAGGGTGTTCGGAGCCCGGCTGGGAGTGTATCATTCCAAGTTTCCCGATGCGGAAAGGGTGGAAATCTGGCAGAAACAACTCACCGAGCAAGATTACGACGTGATACTGGGAGTCCGTTCGTCCGTGTTCCTGCCATTCCGGCGACTGGGACTGGTCATCGTGGACGAGGAACATGAAACAAGTTACAAACAGCAAGACCCTGCCCCACGGTATCATGCCCGGAACGCGGCTATCATGCTGGCTTCCATGTACGGAGCCAAGACTTTGCTGGGCACGGCTACTCCCAGTCTGGAAAGTTATTTCCATGCCCGAAACGGGAAATACGGACTCGTGGAACTGACGGAGCGTCACCAGCAAATTCAGTTGCCGCACATCGAACTGGTGGACATCAAGGAACTGGCCCGTAAGAAACGGATGACGGCCCAGTTCTCTCCCCTGCTGTTGCAAAAGATACGGGAAGCCTTGGAGCAAAAGGAGCAGGTCATCCTATTCCAGAACCGACGAGGCTTCGCACCGATGATTGAATGTCGCACCTGCGGATGGGTTCCCCGTTGCAAGAACTGTGACGTGAGCCTGACCTACCACAAGGTGCTTCACCAGCTGACGTGCCACTACTGCGGCTATACCTACGCTGTACCCACGGCTTGTCCGGCTTGTGGCGGAGTGGAACTGGTGAATCGGGGCTTCGGAACGGAAAAGATAGAAGACGACATCAAACAGATTTTCCCGGAAGCCCGGGTAGCCCGGATGGACTTGGACACCACCCGTACCCGTACGGCTTACGAACGCATCATCAGCGACTTTGAGGAAGGAAAGACGGATATTCTGATTGGCACGCAGATGATTTCCAAAGGACTCGACTTCGACCGGGTGAGTGTGGTGGGCATCCTGAATGCCGACTCCATGATGAACTATCCCGACTTCCGCTCGTATGAACGGGCTTTCCAACTCATGGCGCAGGTGGCCGGACGGGCCGGACGAAAGAACAAACAGGGACTGGTGGTACTCCAGACCAAATCGCCGGAGAACCCGCTCATCCACCAGATTATGGCCAACGACTATGCGAGTCTGTACCAAGAACAGATGGAAGAACGGAGACTGTTCAAATATCCTCCTTTCTACCGCCTGATTTATGTGTACCTGAAGCACCGCAAAGAAGATATTCTGACGCAGGCAGCCGACCTCATGGCCGCTCGTCTGCGCCAAGGCATGGGCGAACGGATACTGGGACCGGACAAACCGCCGGTGGCCCGGATACAATCGCTCTTCATCCGGAAAATTGTCATCAAGATAGAACAGGAAGCCTCGCTGAGCAAGGTGCGCCGTTACCTGACCCAAGTGCAACGGAGCCTGATTGAAGACGAGCGTTTCCGTTCGCTCATGGTATATTATGATGTAGACCCTACTTAAACCATATCACAATGAAGATAGAATTAGATGTACATACGCACACCATCGCCAGCGGACATGCGTTCAGCAGCCTGCAGGAAATGGCACGGGCAGCTGCCGACAAAGGACTGAAGCTGCTCGGCATCACGGAACATACACCGGGCATCCCCGGAAGCTGCCACTTGATTTACTTCCGCAACCTGCACGTGGTGCCACGGCAGATGTACGGCATCGAACTCCTGCTCGGAGCGGAAATCAACATCCTCGACACAGAAGGTAACCTCGACCTGGACGAGTTTCACATGAACCTGCTGGACCTACGGATTGCGGGGATTCACTCTTTATGCTACACGCCGGACACTCCCGAAGAGAATACCCATGGCATGATCAAGGCCATTGAAAATCCGTACACGCACATCATCAGCCACCCGGGTGACGGAACCGCCAAACTGATTTTCGAACCGATTGTACAGGCCGCCAAGGCGAATCACACGCTGCTGGAAATCAACAACAGTTCCCTGAAGCCCTGCCGCAAGAAAGTGGAGGCACGTCCCAACAACCTGGAGATACTCCGTCTCTGCAAGCAATACGAAGTGCCGGTCATCCTGGGAAGTGACGCCCACATCTCGTTCGACATCGCTACCTACGACCATGCCCTGGAGCTGGTCAAGGAAACCGAATTTCCGGAGAGCCTCATCCTGAACACCGATGTGGCCCGTTTTAAACAGTATTTACACCTCGACAAATGAAAAAACAACGCATACTTTTTGTCTGTCTCGGCAACATCTGCCGTTCCTCTTCTGCCGAAGAAATCATGCGTACGTTGGTACGTCGGGCAGGAAGAGAAAAAGAGTTTGAAATTGATTCCGCAGGCATCATCGGCTTTCACGAAGGAGAATTGCCGGATGCACGCATGCGGGCACATGCCATCCGCAGAGGCTATGAGCTGACGCACCGTTCTCGTCCGGTACGTACGGAGGATTTCTATCACTTCGATTGGATTCTGGGGATGGACGACCGCAACATCGATGCCCTCCGAGAGAAAGCACCCGATTTGGAGAGCGAACAGAAAATCCATCGCATGACGGAGTTCTGCCGTACCAAGGTCATCGACCATGTACCCGATCCTTACTATGGAGGGGCACAGGGCTTTGAGAATGTGCTCGACATCTTGGAAGATGCCTGTCAAGGACTGCTGGAGCATTTAACAGAGGCTCCCGAGCACAAAGAAACCGCTGAAAAATAACTTGAATCATTTACCTAAACAAAAAATACCATGAACCCAACCATTGCGCCTTTCGCCCGCCCGCTGTATGTGATGACCAAACCGGTCGGAGCGGTCTGCAACCTGGCATGCGACTATTGTTACTACCTGGAAAAGGCGAACTTGTATAAAGACATCTCCAAACACGTGATGAGCGACGAACTGCTGGAAAAGTTCATCCGTGAATACATCAGTTCCCAAACCATGCCACAGGTCCTCTTCACCTGGCACGGAGGAGAAACCCTGATGCGCCCGCTGAGTTTCTACAAACGGGTGATGGAACTGCAACAGAAATATGCCGGTGGACACACCATCGACAACTGCATCCAAACCAACGGTACGTTGCTGAACGATGAATGGTGCGAGTTTTTCCGAAAGAACAACTGGCTGGTAGGCGTATCGATTGACGGTCCACAGGAGTTCCACGACGAGTACCGAAAGAACCGTCAGGGACGCCCGTCATTCGTCAAGGTGATGCAGGGCATTCAACTGCTAAAAAAACATGGAGTGGAATGGAATGCCCTGGCCGTAGTCAACGACTTCAATGCCGACTATCCGCTGGATTTCTATCATTTCTTCAAGGAGATTGACTGCCGCTACATTCAGTTTACTCCGATTGTGGAACGTATCAGTCCCCATGCCGACGGACGCCACCTGGCCAGCCCACTGCAAGAAGGGGAGAAACTGGCTGACTTTTCCGTATCGCCGGAGCAATGGGGAAACTTCCTCTGCACTCTGTTCGATGAATGGGTACGTGAAGACGTGGGCAAATTCTTCATCCAGCTGTTTGACTCTACCCTGGCCAACTGGGTAGGTGTACAACCAGGAGTCTGCACCCTGGCCAAGACCTGCGGACATGCCGGTGTCATGGAGTTCAACGGTGATGTGTATTCCTGCGACCACTTCGTCTTTCCGGAATACAAACTGGGCAACATACACGAGAAGACACTGGTCGAGATGATGTACAGCGACCGCCAGCTCCAGTTCGGACAGATGAAACAAGATGCCCTGCCCCGCCAGTGCAAGGAATGTGAGTTCCTTTTTGCCTGCAACGGCGAGTGCCCCAAGAACCGCTTCACCCATACCGCCGACGGCGAACCGGGATTGAATTATCTGTGCAAGGGATACCATCAGTTCTTCCAGCACGTGGCTCCTTACATGGACTATATGAAAAAAGAATTGCTGGCCGAACGCCCGCCAGCCAATATTATGGAGGCCATCAAAAAGGGAGAGCTTTAAAAGCCCTCCCTTTTTCTATTTCCTATTCCAGCACACCGGCTTCTTTCCAGGTCTGACAAAGATGAGCGGCATCGGCAGCTGCCTGTTCCTCACTCACCTCATATTTACGTACCAGCAAGTCGGTCAATGTGTGCAAGTCAAAATCCTTGTGCGCTACTTCTTTCCACAAATAAGCAGCAGTGGCATTCAGATTCAGCATCTTGTTGAAATCCACATATTCCATACTCTCACCTGTCACGATATACTCTCCGCACATCTCGCGCATTACAAATCCATCTTTTATCCTCATAATCGTATTCTTATCCTAAATTATTCATACAGTCTGCGCCGGATAGCCAGCAGATAACGACGCACAGGCAACAGCCACCTCCAGATTCGGGCCTTCCGCCGTTCAGAAACTGAATTGCAGTCCACTTCTTTTCCGTTTTCCCGAATCACGGCATTCACCTTTCCGATAATGTGGCTACGCTGACATTTTTCCCGTCCGTAGCAGTTTCCGTCACCCATGAAAACAAAAATCTCCCCTTCTATTGCAACCAGCCGGTGAAGAATAAAATGTCCCAGAGTCGATTCAAACAACAGGATATCCCCCACCTGTATGTTTGTAGGAGGCCCTAGTCGCACGCAATCACAATCTCCTTTCAGAAAAGGAAGCATGCTCCGCCCTTTCACTCTGAAAACAGCCTCCTTCCCGGAAGCAATTATCTTACGTATTTCTGAAAAAAGTATCTCGTTGGGTATTATTTTCTTGTTCATCCGTTCATGCTGACTTACCTCGGGCCACAAATGTAACGAAAAAATCCGGAGCAACTTCTTTTTTTACTACTTTTGTTTCAATCAATCAGAACCCTCACAAATATGATTATAAAAACTTATCAAGTCGCCCGCCACTTGTTCCGTCTGGAACTGCCAGTAGATAAACCGACGGGAGAAAAAATACTGAAAGCGTATGCTCCTTTCGAGACACAAACGGAAGAACCTCCCTTATTTACACTTCACCTCCACTTGTGCCAGGAACTGCCTGTTCCCCCACAGGAACAACTTTTGAAGCATTTTGATCAGGAACTTCCTTTTCTTTGGGCCTTTCAATCGAACATAGGGTATACCTTCGGCTTTTCACTGACACCCGGCAAACCGGAAGCATTGGTTTGCGATACCGTGCAACCCACCGAGAAGACACTCTACTTGTGCGAAACAAGTACTCCCGAACAACTCACGTTCGGCCTTCACAATGCCTTGATGCTGACCTTTACCCGACAGACAGCCCCTTTGGATACGCTGCTGATTCATTCCTCTGTCATTTGCAAAGACCAGCAAGGTTATGCTTTTCTGGGAAAGAGCGGAACAGGGAAAAGTACCCACAGTCGCCTGTGGCTGCAATACATTCCAGGAAGCGAACTTCTGAACGACGACAATCCGGTCATCCGTATCTGTCACGGAACACCAGTCATATTCGGAAGTCCCTGGAGCGGAAAGACTCCCTGCTACAAGAATAAGGAAGTCCCCTTGAAAGCCATTGTCCGGCTCTCACAAGCTCCAGTCAACCACATCACCAGCCTGACAGGCAGCAAAGCATACGCCAGTCTGCTTTCCTCCTGTTCCTCCGTCAAATGGGACTCTTCAATCACCGACTGCATTCATCACACCTTGGAGCAAGTTGTCACACATTGCAAGTTCTATCACCTGCAGTGCCGTCCCGACCAGGAAGCAGCTGTGCTGTGTGCCCAAACCCTGCAAACCAGTTGACACAAAAAAGCCTGTCCGATGCGGATTACCGGACAGGCCTACTTCTCTTCTTCCTTCATGCAACAAGGAATGGCTTCATTCAATCATTTTTCAACAACACATTCTGGATAGCCTCCTTCAGGTTCTTCTTCGGCAAAGCTCCCTGTGCCATCTGCGGAGTACCCGTCATCGGCACGAACAGCAGTGAAGGTACGCTCCGGATACCGAACAAAGCAGCCAGTTCTTCTTCCTCGTCTACATTCACTTTATAGATATCCACTTGTCCGGCATATTCATCGGCCAGTTCGTCGAGTACCGGTGCCAGCATCTTGCAAGGCCCGCACCAAGTGGCATAAAAATCAATCAGCGCCGGACGGCTACCGAGGAACTTCCATTCGTTCGGATTGGCTTCATAGTTAGCTACTTTCGTCAAAAAATCTGCTTTGTTCAAATGTACTGCACTCATATTCTTCTGTTTTTAGATTTTACACTTTTATATTTATCTCTGTTATTTATTCTCTGCCCGATAAGGTTTCACAAAATCCTTATACAAAGCCTTGTATTCACTAGAGGTACCGCATCCCCCCGCCGCACAGCAGGACCAGTTGACCACAGCCATCAGCATCAACAACCCGCCCAATATGATCATCAGGGAGTCGGAGGCATAGATACCATACCCTGCAAACACCGCTCCGGCCAGCAGGCGTATTACCCGGAGCACATCCCAATTGCGAAATAATCTTTTCATTGTCAATACTTTTTTTCTTGGTTTCTGACGCAAATGTACAAGGAAGCAACTACCCGCACAACAGATTTTTCCTATCTTTGTATTGATAAAATCTATTGAACCATGACCTTACAACAGATGGAATACATCGTGGCCCTCGACAAATACCGCCACTTCGTACTTGCCGCCGAAGCCTGCGGGGTGACACAGCCTACCCTCAGTGCAATGATTCAAAAGCTGGAAGAAGAGCTTGATGTCAAGATTTTCAACCGCGACCGAAAGAATATCTCCCCCACCTGCCTCGGAGAAAAGATTATCCGGCAGGCACAGATAGCCCTGAATGAAACCCAGCGCATCAAAGAAGTGGTGGCCGATGAAACAGACCGCATGAACGGCAGCCTGCGCATCGGTGTATTGCCCACGGTTGCCCCCTACCTCGTGCCCGACTTCATTTACCATTTCCGGAAAGCCTATCCCCATGTCAGCCTCTTCATCGATGAAAGAGAGAAAAAAGCATTGCTGCAGGAACTCAAGTACGGCAACCTGGACATGGCCCTCAGCACCTCCCCGGAGGAACCAGATGCCCGCATTCTGGAAATACCGGTCTACACCGAAAAGTTCGTGGCCTACCTTTCCGAACAATGCGACCAAGTCAAGAACTGCCTCGCCAACGGTACCTTGCCTCCGGAACAGATGTGGATATTGAAAGAAGGACACTGCATGCCCCACAGTGGTATGAACTTCTGCCAGAACAAAGACATCGGCAATCACATCTACGAGGCCGGAAGTATTGAGACGCTGATTAAAATCGTAGACCGCAACGGAGGATATACCATCATTCCCGAACTTCACCTCCAATCGCTTACAGAGAAACAGCGGAGCCATATCCTGCCGCTTCAGTTCAACCCACCGGCCCAACGCCGCATTTCCATCCTGATAAAAGAAGATTTTATCCGCGAACGGATGGTCAATGCCGTACTGGATACCCTGAAACGTCTCATTCCCGCCAATATGCTGGAGAAACGACTTGCCACCCATGCCGTCAAGCTGCGGCATACTCCCAACCCTTCTTCCTCAAAGTAGCGGACAAAAAAGAACTGCAAGCTCCGGATTGCTCCAAAAGCCTGCAGTCACTTACCAAGAAAAAGTGTTATTTGTGATAGAATTTCCGCATAGGATAAATCCCTATCGGATAATTTGTCTGGTTTTCAATCTTCCGCACCAGCGAAGGAGTATTTCCACTACAGTCGTACACCAACAAATAGTTCTTATCGGGCCTCACGTTCTCTAGATATACATTGGATACCGCCACATACACATACTGGTTGGTAGGATCGGCAATCACGTTACAGTTCAGGTACTTTCCCTCGGGGGCATCATTCAACACATTGATAAACTCTTCACTCTTCCAAGTCTTTAAAGACAAGCGTTTGATCGTGGTGCTTCCAGCCGCATAATACAGATAATCTCCTGCCAGCGTAACCCCGGAAGTGTTGAAGAACTCGGCAGAAATATCCTCCGAAATCTTTTTGCTCTTAGTCACCTTCCACTCATCCAAGTCGACAAACTGGAGATAACTGTTCTTCTCTCCTTTTCTACCGCAAGTCGCCAGTACAATTTCCCGTTCACCGGTCTGGAACAACCCACTGATAAATTCTCCTTTCAAATCGGGCAACATCCGGCTCACCTTATTCATCCCTTTTGAAATTTCCAACAGACGGGTAGACTCCCAGAAGCCTCCTCCCCCGCAATACAGGCAATCGCCAACTCGAAGAATACCACGAGTGCTGGCTACCTTTTCAACAGTGTTTCCTTGATTTCCGAAATGAAACGCTCCTTCTACCACATTCACTTCGCCGGTCGTGCTGTCAAAGCGGAAGAATCCCTGCCCTTCCGAGAAAAAAATATTTTTTTCATCCAATACCGCAATATTTTCAAAAGGGATAGACAAACTGATTAACTCATCCTCGTCCTTGCTTCCTTCCGGGCGCTTGAACTTCAGATCATCCAGTTTGTAAGCTTTCTCACGTTTCAAGGTCACAGCATCTGCCACAACCAACACTCCATCGCCTTCTTCTCCATTGGGGGCATACATCCCGTCACTAAGAATGTAAAGTTTGCCATTATACATCCACATATCCTGCACTTCGTTACCCAGCGCCGTCCCGTTCACCTTGCGGTACACTCCTTCTTCCACCGTGCCATCGGGAGCCAGATAAGTAATGGAACTGTTTTCAATGGCACGTGCCCCCTGGTTCAGAATCAAAACGCCGTCCGGACGGGCATACCCATCCAAATACACAATTTCTCCCGTACCCTCAGAAGGAGTCTCGGCCGGTGGCTGTTCCAATTTCTGTTCTTCCTTACACCCGGGAAGCATACCCATGCCCACACAGGACATCCATACGATATAAAAAATTTGTTTTCTCATCTTTTCATCCTTTCATCAGTTATTATTCGGCACAAAGAAGAAACCTGCCGGGAAATGCGTATAATTCTCATATTTGGCTGCCGGAGCTTCTTTACTGGCTGCAAAATCAAAATCCCAAATCTGGTTTCTGGTGAACTGCGCGTACCCCTTGATGGTATTGGCATACACATGCCCGGTCACAGGATGTACCGCCAGTCCATTGTACAGCATGACCGCATCGTCATCCAGGGCGTTCAGGTCACAAACCTGTTCTTCCGCCTCCAGCCCGGATGCCGCATTCAACTGCGGACTGTCATCAAAAGGCAACCGGTATACGGTGGTACGGTCGGCATAATAAATATCATTGCCCTTGACCGCAAAAGAGACCCCCGAAGAACCCACGTAAGGCTTGATACTGATTTGCCGCTGAATCATCTTCCGGGTGGAAAGATTAAACCTATTGATGGAAGACTTGCCCAAGCCGAATCCCATCACCCACAGTTCACCGTTGCCTGCCGCTTTCACCCCCAGTGTCTCGTTAATCTGAGGAGAGAGTGTATAGGGGAAATTAATCTTACGTGCCTCTTCCTGGTCGGGAGAAATCTCGATAATTCCTCCAATTTTTCCCGTTCTGTACGTATAGACTTTTCCGTTCATCACTACGAACTGGCTCTTCGGCGCTTTTTCCGTTCCCTTCACCAGCTTCATTTCCTTGGTTTTCAGGTTCAGGCAATACACTCCCGTGTTGTCACGCAGATACACATGCGCCTCATCCAGCACGGCAATGTGCGTGGGCCAGTCAATGCCGGGCAAATCCGCCTTGCTCAATGCCTTCTCTTTCTTCAAGGTCTTGGCATCCATCACAATCAGCATGCCGTCGTTTTCAAATTTCGTACCGACAGGATTCTCATTACCGTTCTGCGTGATGACATAAATCTTACCGTCGTGAAAAGCCATATCCTGTGCCACATTTCCCAGTTCCGTACCGTTGACCGCCTTATACGCATCTCCTACCACATACCCTTCGGGGGTGATGTAAGTGAGCGAACCATTCTCGGTCGTCATGTTTCCTTCGTTCAGCACAAAAACTCCTTTCGGGTCGGAAAACGAATTCAGGCAATAAAATTCCACCGCTTTCGTTACTTCCTTGTCATCTTCGCCCACCGCCTTCAGCGTAATTTTTGCCTTCTGCACCGCCTCAGCCGAAGCCTTCACCGTGACAGTGCCCGCCTTCTCATCCACTTCGGCTGTCCAGCCTTCCGGCACGTCTGCCACGGCAACCGATTTCACATGCTCTGCCGCATATTCCAGTTTGCACTCTGCACCTGGAGCCAGCATTACCGGACGATCGGCTTCCAATTCTGTCTTCAACTCAAAAGAAGCCGCCGAACCAGAAGGAGGGGTATCTCCATTTCCTGGCCCTTTCTCTTTACTACAACTGCCTGCCAGCAAAGCCACCGCTAGTAAAAACACAGCACCGACATGCTTCACATTAAATAAGTCTTTTAGTTTCATGTTACTTTAGGTTTAAAATAGAATGTATGTTAAGTTGATTAGTTTTTCAGCAGATGCAAGTCTTCCACCCCCATCACTTCCGTAGAGCACTCTCCCAGCCAGCCGTTCACCTGATGCACTCCGGTATAGATTTTCACGAAATCCACGCCCGGCAGATGCATCGCCTTCCCGTGGGCATCCACTGCCCAGTCGATGTCGATGCAGGCTCCCTCCGTATCGTTCACGGCATTGTCGGCATAACCGTAGGCAAAACTGAACAGCACGAAATAAGGCGCTTCTTCCGTTCCGTGGTTCAGTCCGTTCTGCGGCAGACGAGTTCCCTTGAACGTCAGCTTGTCCGACTGAATCCACTGCGGGAAATACGGCTGGCGATGATACTCGTTCTTGGGCAGATACCCTTCGCCCCCCTTGTTGTCCGTCCAGCGGATGTATTGCGCCTCTTCTTCCTGCGTCTTCGGCTCCGCTTTCGGCTTATAGTACGTAATCTCGTAATCGGAATAGCAATGCAGGTCGTTCCCTACCGCCTTCGCTTCGGTATACCACGGTTCCATCTCTCCTTTCTGGGCACTGCCCTGAATCTCGTACCACTCGTCGGCATCCGGCTTGCCGTTGCCATTCTTGTCGTAGGCCACCAGAATCACACCGGGCTCATAACTTCCTCCTTTAGCCGTACCGCTGGTAGCCGCCGAAGAATTGCCGTTGAAGGCATTGCCCAACACCCGAAAATCCCGGCTGCCCGGCTTGTTCTCGATGGTATGGTCGAAACCGACTACCACATAACCGCCGAAGCCTCCCAGCGAAACCAATCCTCGTTTGTTGTTTCCGATAAGTTCCAGCACTTTCTGGTTCATGGTTTCCTGCGTGTCGCCCTCCTTAAACTCTGGCAGCACATTGACAAACTGCCCCGGACAGGGCACAAACTCCAGTACCTTCGTAATGTAAGGAGTAGCCGGCACTTCCGGCTCTTTCTCCACCGGGTCCTCTTTCTCACTGCGACAAGCCGAAAAAAGGCCCCCGCATAGCAGTATCATCCACAGAAGACGGTCTGCCAGACAAATGATTTTTTTCTTCATATTTTATTTATAATTATCACAAGGTTTCCTTTTCGTATTCTTAATAGAAGTCTGCCGAAGTAAAGGCAAAATGCGCCGGAATATCCCCGGTACGCACCTTCCATTTCAACTTTCCTTCGGGAGAGAAACAATACAAATAACCGGGAGTCACATAGTTGGTGGCATCCGACACGAAAATCTCCTTGGTCTCCGGATTCACCCCAAGCCCGTAAGGAATGCTGATATCCTTCTCCGTGCCGTCCGTGATGAAATTCCGGGGAAGAATCTCCCGTTTTCGGGTGTCGTACAACGTGTACCGGATTTCATTTTTTCCCGACACATAGCTCCATTCCACACTAATCAGGTACAGTTCGTCGCCGTCCATGCACATCTCGCTGGCTGCCACTCCCAACCGGCCCACCACCCGCTGTGCCTCCGGGTCGATGACAAACACGTCCGACTTCGTGCCGTAATAGTCCCCACGGGAACTGACGTAAATCAGTCCGTCGGGCGCCAGCTTCATCCGATGCAGGTTGATGGCCACATCAATGGTATTCACCACCTCGAACGTACCCAAATCGACCACCGACACCGTACGGTCGTAATTAGGGAAACGGTAACCTCCCGAATTGGCCACATACAGCAGCCCGTCCTTGATGACCATCTCCTCCGGCTGATAGCCCACCACCACCTCCCGGGTGATTTGCAGGGTGTTCACATCAAACTCCACAATCTTTCCCGGACGGGCATTGGGGTCAATCTGTACCGGACCGGCATACGAACTCACGTAAGCCTTGTCGCCCGCAAAAACGATGTAGCGGCAGTTGGTGACATTCACACTACCGATATGCTGTGCCGTACGCACATCCATCACCTCCACATAATGCGAACAGTTGATGACCGCATACAGCCGGTTGCCATACACCTGCAGGTCGTTGCCCACATCACCCAGTTCCTTCACCACCTCCGGGTTCCGTTCCGGATAAATATTGCGGGTGTAGAAACCGCTCCGGAAATCCAGAAAATCGAGGGTACACTTGTTGCTTCCCATGTTGCCCTCGTTCAGGACAAACATTCCCTTTATCTCATGCGGACTGCCCGGACGACTGACGGCCTCACTTTCCGAACGAAGCACCGGAAGGTCTTCCCGGCAAGCCAGACACAGGAACAGACAAACCGCCACCCACAGATATCTTAAAAATCTACGTTTCATAAGTCTCAAAAACTATATTGCACGATACACTTGAAATTGATTCCCGGCATGGGATAACACGTCACCACCTCATACTGCTGGTTGAACAGGTTGTTCACTTCCAGCGTCACCTTCAGCTCACCCGGCCCCCAGTCCAGCCGACGGGCCACCGAGAAGTCACTCGTGTACCACGGCTGCTGGTAGTTGACCGGGATATTGGCTTGCGAGGTGTATCGCTCGCCAGTATAAATAAAGCTATAGTTGGTTTCCCATTTTCTCCAGTTGAGATTAAGCACCGCCGAACCGCTGTGCCAGGGGATATAGGGAATCTGTCCCCCGTAAAACTCCGCCGTAGGGTCGGTAAAATCCTGTGCCTTCTGGTAAGTATAGTTCACCCGGGCCGTCAGCATCGTATGTCGAGCGTACTGCCACACACTCTGCAACGCCGCATCCACACCCCGGATTTCCACCCGTCCCAGATTCACCATCGTCCAACGGAAGAAGTTGGAAGTCGGAGTAGCCACAATCTTGTTCTCCACCTCATTGTAATACGCATCCACCTGCAGTTCCAGGTGACGCAGCCAGCTGCCGGTCCACGACTTGCCGTAAGTGAACCCCACATTAAACTGGTTCGTGAACTCCGGCTTCAAGTCCACGTTGCCGATAAAGGTATAATACAAATCATTCAGCGTAGGCATCCGGAAAATCCGCTTGTAAAAAGCCCGCAGGTGAAAATCTTCCTTCTGAAAAGGCCGATAGGAAGCAATCAGCGCAGGTGTCCACTCCCGCTTGTGGGGAGCCGCCCTTCCGGAGCCCTCCACCCGCTCCTGCACGAACGTGCCCAGCAGACTGCCCTGCAACTTGAGTCCGTGATAATCCAAGGCCGAAGCCACAGCCACCATTTCCGTATGCCGGCGAGGATAGGCAAAATCCGTCAGGTCGGCATTCAGCAGATTGAACTGGTAATCCGCCGACAGACTGACCTCCCAGAAAGGGGTCAGCGCCCAGCGGTTGGCCAAAGAAGCATACCCCTCCTGCTGGTAATAATGATTGTTGGTGTACATCAGCGACTCGTCCTTGTGCGGGTCGGCCAGGTAATGCAAGTAATCATACGCATATTTCACGTGCGCCATCAGGCTGTACCAGTCGGCCACATCCTTCTTGAACGCCCCCTGCGTAAAGAAATTCGTATCCCACTGCCGGTCCTCGTGCGAGAACTTGTTGCGGACAATCGCTCCCGGGTATCCCCGTTCCGAACGATACAAGTACGACTTCGCCCGCCAATAGCCCCGCGGCAGCTTTCCGTAAAAGCCCCCTTCCACCCGCAACGCATTCACATCGCCGTTCTGCCGCACGGCAGTGGTGTCATACCCGTCCTGCTTGCGGTAGGAAAATTTGTATTTTCCCGTGGTGTACAAGTATTCCGCACTCCACGACGTGCTCACTTGCTCCGTCAGCTTCCGCTCCCACAGCAAGGAAGGATTGGCCAGCCCGAACGAACCCGTCTTGAAAGTCGCCTTGACATGCTGCAATTCTTTTCCGGAAAACACAGGCACCCGAGACTGCAAATAAATGGAACCTGCCGAACCGAAATCCTTGGCCGGCTGGAAAATGGCACTCTTCTGTCCGTTGTACAAGGTGACAGACTCCATGTTGTCGAGCGAGAAACGTCCCAAATCGACCGTCCCGTTCTGGGCATTCCCCAGCTCCACGCCATCATAGAACACCCCCACATGGTTCGTGCCCATGCTCCGGATGTTGACCGTCTTCAGACCGCCCACGCCGCCATAGTCCTTTATCTGCAAACCCGAGAAATACCTCAGGGCATCTGCCACGCTGTGCGATGACAACCGACTGAGCTGTTCACCCGCCAGTTGCTGCACGGGTATCACTTCCTTGGGCAACGCACGTACCGTGACCACCACTTCGTCCAAGTGCTGCAAGCTGTCGAGCCTGCTCTGCGCACGAAGAGTCACAGTATTCCCAAGGCATAGAATACCCCCCAGCATGACAGACAGAAACTTCCGTCTACCCATACTTTTTTCCGTACTAATTGAAAATCCAAATCGTTTTAACCACCTAATCCCACGAGCGTGGTTAACATGTATGATGGCAGGTCTTCTGACTTACTCCCCTCCTGGAGCCTTCCCGATTGTGTTCAGTCATCAGTGGCATGAGTCTTTTCCAGCAGGTTGAATGGAGCTTACAGCAGCGGGACTGTTCAGGACTTGCACCTGATTCCCTTTTCATCCGAGGGCCTGAACAGACACTCGGAACCATTCGGAGGCAAAGATAAGACAATTTGACAAATTTTTCTTATAAAACGGACAAAATATTTTATCTTGTTAAAAAACGTTCCTTTTATTGCCTGTCTATCTTATTATTCGTATTTTAGCGAACAATAAATAGAGAAAAAGCTTATGACCGATAAAAAATACACAGAAGAGCAAGAACGGATAGCCCGGTTTGCCAAAGCAATGGGCCATCCTGCCCGCATGGCCATCCTGCAATTCCTGATACAACAGGAGAGCTGTTTCTTCGGCGACATCCACGATGAACTGCCGATAGCCAAGGCCACGGTTTCGCAGCACTTGAAAGAACTGAAAGAAGCCGGACTGATTCAAGGCGAAATCGAGCCACCCAAGGTAAAGTATTGCATCCACAAGGAAAACTGGGCACTGGCTCAGAAGATGTTTACCGACTTCTTCGGACAACCTATCTGCAAGAAAAAGGGCTGCTGCTAAGCAAGCTCTTTTGTACCTTAAATACAAGGCTCCCATCATACAAGCAAAGTCGTCCCCAAAACGACCTCAACGTGAAACTGACGAAGGCAGACGACCGCATGGGAATCACTTACACGCAAAGCCAAAAACGTCCCGACGAAGAAAGGCTTTCTTTCCGGCATTGTCTACGTTTCCCACCTGGGAAACCTAGGTTTCACTACTGAAAAGCATACGGTTCAGCTGCGGAAAACGAACGTTTTCAAACTAGGAAACGTAAAAATCTACCGGACGTTTCTCTGAAAGCATCCTGCCATTTCCGGGAAATATCTCTATTCCTTGCACCGCAAAAGCCGGAAAACGGCTGTACATCGGCCTCAATGGCCTGTCGCATGCCACCGGCACACATCAGCCTTCATCGAATCCAAGTTTTGCCACATCCGCGGCGATACACATGACAATATGTCAACAAAATGGACTTTTTGTCGGTATTCATCTATTTACAGGTGACAATTTGTTACTATTTTCTACACGGTACACTAAAGTCATAATTCCCAGCAAACGAAGCAGAGCATGTAACCATCTTATAATAAGGAAGTTATCAAAAATATTCACAAAAAAGGCAGCTATGGCACCCGTTTGTGGCACAGCCTTTGCAAATAGAGAAGTGAACTTGAACTTCAAGAAGTTGAAAGACCTCAAGGAGCTCGGGTTCAGAAACAAATTGATAATAAAAAAATAAAATATAGGAGATTACAACTATGATGCCGACTAGAAAATATTACAATCAGAACTGGTTACCAAGTATCTTTAATGATTTCTTTGATAACGATTGGATGGTAAAAGCTAACGCTACTGCCCCTGCAATCAATGTAGTGGAAAGCGAGAAAGACTACAAGGTAGAAGTTGCAGTTCCGGGAATGACGAAGAACGATTTCAACATCCATCTGGGTGAAGACAACGAACTGGTTATTTCCATGGAAAAGAAGAGCGAAAACAACGAAAAGGACAAAGAAAACAAGAAGTACTTGCGTCGCGAGTTCTCTTACTCAAAATTCCAACAGTCACTCTATTTGCCTGACAATGTAGATAAAGACAAAATCAGTGCAAACGTGGCAGATGGTGTATTGACAATTGATTTGCCGAAGTATTCTGAAGAAGAAAAAGCAAAAGTAAACCGTGTGATTGAGATACATTAATCATAACAATTAATTGAAAAACTCTCGTCTGCACTTCCCTGCGGGCGAGAGTTTTTTATTCTGGAACCCACTAAAAACGATTGATATATGGCATTTATTGATTACTATAAAATATTGGGTGTTGACCGTAATGCCACACAGGATGAAATCAAGCAGGCCTACCGGAAGCTGGCAAAGAAATACCATCCTGACCTGAACAAGGATGACCCATCGGCGGAAGGAAAGTTCCAGCAGGTGAATGAAGCCCATGAAGTATTGAGCGATCCGGAAAAGCGAAAGAAATACGATGAATATGGGGAACACTGGAAACACGCTGATGAATTCAAGCAGGAACGTGAGGCATACAGTCGGGCCCAGCAGGAGAACGGTGGCTCAGGCTACTGGTACTCCATGAATGGCGACGAGTTCAGCGGAGGATTCGGAGGAGCTGGCGCAAGCGGTTTCTCAGACTTCTTCGAACAACTCTTCGGACACAGAAGCGGTGGCCGTGGAGGATACAGCATGCGGGCCAAGGGTGGTGACATAGAGGCCCAGATGCATCTGTCACTCAGTGAAGCATACGTCACCCACAAGCAGACGTTCAGCGTCAACGGTGAGAATATCCGTATCACCGTCCCGGCGGGAGTAGCCGACGGACAGACCATCCGGCTGAAAGGCTACGGAGAGAAGGGCATGAACGGAGCAGAAAACGGTGACTTGTACATCACTTTCGTGATTGACAAGGATGCTACTTTTGAACGGGAAGGCGACGACCTTTATACCCACGTGGATGTCGACTTGTACACCGCCGTACTGGGTGGAGAAGTACAGGTAAGAACCATGGACGGTATGGTCCGGCTGAAAGTAAAACCGGGCACACAGAACGGTACGCAGGTACGTTTGAGGGGCAAAGGATTCCCGGTCTACAAACAACCCGGTCAGTTTGGCGACATGATTGTAACGTACAACGTGAAGATACCGACTTCATTGACCGAAAAACAGAAAGATTTGTTCAACCAGCTGCGCGCTGCCAGCTGATAAGATATAAGCAACCCCGTAGGAGGTTTCCGCAAATGCGGAGGCCTCCTACGGGGTTTTTTTGTGTTTATCCCCAACCCCTTCAGCCTATCCTCGCAGCACATAGCCTTTTTTCATCACAGATTCAATCTTAACCGATGAATCTCCCTTCAACGCCTTGCGCAGGTACGTAATCTGTACGTTCAAAGCCAAAGAGTTCGCATACGAGGTGTCTCCCCAGACGTGCTCCAGCAACTGCTCTCTGCTCACCACAGAGTCCCGGTTCTTAATCAGCATACGGAGGATTTCTGCCTGACGGGAAGTAATCATCACCTTGTTGGCTTGGGTACGTAATTCATTGTTCGTGTAATCAAAAGTGGTATGCCCCAACGGATAGACTTCCTTAGCCACCGTATCTTCCACCTCTCCGAAACGCTCCTGAATCCGGGCAATCAGTTCCTCCGGGTAGAAAGGTTTGGCCAGATAATCATTGGCCCGCACCTTAAAACCTTCCAGACAATCTGTCTTGTCGGAACGGTCGGTCAGGAAGAAAATCAGCACATGCCGGTCATGCTCCCGAATCTGCCGGGCCACCTCATACCCATTCACCTCGGGCATATTGATATCCAGCAACACCAGGTCGGGCTTCACTTCGGGATACTGCTCCAAAGCAATCCGTCCGTTGCCGGCATAGAATACCTCATACCCCTCGGCTTCCAGAAAACGTTTCAGAATCAGGGCATATTTCAAATCGTCGTCTGCAAAAAGAATCTTCAAATGTTTCATACATCGTATCGTCATTTTGATTGAGGAATTTCGAGGGTAAAAACGGAACCTTTACCCAATATACTTTCTACACCCACAGTTCCTCCATGGGCTTCCATCATCAGCTTTACATAACTCAGTCCCAGGCCAATCCCCGGTAAACCGCGGCCGACCATCTGCTCCGAACGGTAGAACTTATCGAAAATGTGCAACTGGTCTTGGGAGGAAATGCCGAAACCATTGTCGGCTACCCGTATCACCAGTTTCCCTTCTGCCAGCGACGCACTGATACGAATACACACCTCATTACCCGAGTACTTTATGGCATTTTCCACCAAGTTACTGATGCTATTCGTGAGATGTACGGAATCGGCAGTTACCCACAACGGATTAGGAGTGAGCCGGGTTTCAAAACGTACATGCTTGTCAGCCGGAATTACGGTCAGCCTCAACAATTTCTCCAAGGTCTCGGTCAAATTGAACAAACGCACCGAGAGCGGAGTCTGTTCATCATCCGCCCGTGTCATTTCGCGTACCTTCACCAGATAAGCCGAAAGATTATCGAGTTCGAACATGGAGTCTTTCACCACCTCATCCATCATCTGCTCATCTTTCCGCATCCGCTTGTTGTTCAAGAACGCCACACACATCTTCAAGGTCTGCACCGGACGTTTCAGTTCGTGAATCATCGTATTGACAAAACCTTTCCTCAGCTCATCCAGCTTGTATTGTTTCAAGATGGTCCGTACCTGATAAATCAGACAGAAAATCAATAACAGAATCAGTATCAGCGAACCGACCAGCTGCCATCCCATCTCTTTCAACAACGGGTTTGTCGGCAGGTCGACATAGCCCGTCACCGCATCGCGGACAAAAGGATTGTAGGGGTAAATAAATTTCATGCGATACCTCATGCATGATTTCTCCACCACATACGTCCCCTGCCAAAGAAAGGAATCAAGTTTGACCAGCTGCCAATCCGTCGCATGAATGTGGTGGCTGGTGAAGAGCGAATCTAACGCCTGCAAATCAAACGGTCGGTCTGCATACTTTGTGTAATGCAAGCTTGCATTCACAACTTCGTCAAGAGACAAACCGGTAACATTAAATGAGTCTACCAGATGCAAATTCCCCAACGAATCCGCATCATATAATTTAGAAAATCTGACATACGATTCAGCCTTCCCTTCCTCAAAATTCATTTTCAGGGAATATCCCAGCTTGACCAAATCAGAATCTTTCGTTGCCCGGTTCGCGTCCACCATCTTGATGGTATGGTTGGCATCCAGTGCCAACGTAAAGTTCTTATCCTGAAGTACCAGCAGGGTATCATTCAACCGGGCCATATAGGCCAACGCCGTATAGGTATATTGTTGATACAACCAATACACCTGCCCACCAATCACCAGCAAAGCGGTTACAATTGTCAATATCCACACCAGCTTGATTTGTTTTCCCATCTTTCAAATTCTTTTCCACAAAAATAAAAACCTTATGCGATTTACAAGATATGTCCATCCTCCCAATTTGAAGAGGATAATATTTCAGTAATAACTTTTTTCCATTACTCGCCGCACCACCGTTTACCTTTGCCGCATCAGAAAACTTTAAATTACGGGAATATGAACAAAAAATTATTTCTTACACTCAGCCTTTTAGGCTGCCTGTACACTGCGCTCTCTTCACATGCACAACTTTTTGTGGTGGATACAAGTTCCATCTTTAACCAAGACTCCATTGATACCCAACGCATCAAGGTGCAATATGAGATGACCTATCTGCAAGACACGGTTTCGGAAGATGCCAAACCCGGTCAAGAGACCCTGATGCTGGAAATCGGCAAACAGTACAGCAAATGCTACAGCTATAACTTTTATGTACGTGACTCGTTGTTGATTGCCGACGCCCAAGCAGGTGCATCGAAGGAAACCATGTTACAACACGCCGCTGCAATTGGGCACTCTCGAATCTCTTACCAGATATTCAAGCATTACCCAGCAGGCAAAGTCACCACGCTCGACCGTCTGGCAACCACCAATTTCTTGTGTGAGGAAAAAGAAGAAATGCCGGAATGGACGGTTCTCCCTGATACGGCCACTATTCTTTCTTATTCCTGCCAAAAGGCTACCTGCCGCTTTAAAGGCAGAAATTATACTGCCTGGTACACGATGGAAATTCCCATCTCAGAAGGGCCCTGGAAACTGTACGGATTGCCGGGACTGATTATCAAAGCAGAAGATGACAAAAAGCATTATACGTTCAGCTGTACCGGAATAGAACAATGCAAAACTCCGAAACCCATCCTGATCAATCTCAAAGGAAGGGAAAAGGTTTCCCGCCCCAACTTAAACAAGATGTACGAACGGATGGCCAAAGACCCGATGAGTTTCATCGCTTCGACTGCACCCAATGTAAAGGTCAGTGTGACCGACGAACACGGGAACCCGATGAAATCATTCTCCATACCTTATAACCCTATTGAACTGTCTGAATAATCCTCTGCCGTATGAAATCCTTGATTTTTTTCTTCTTCCTGCTTTTCACCTGTCAGATGCAAGCGCAATCCCTGATCAAAGGGAAAGTCATTGACAATGAAACGCACCAACCGTTGGAAAGAGCTGCGGTCACCCTCACCCGCGACTCAAGTAGCACCGTCTACAAGTATGCTTTGACCGACCCGAAAGGATGTTTCTCGTTCTCCGTATCCGAAGACGCTGCATGGACGGTACATGTCACCTACTTGGGATACCAGAAAGAAAGCCGGCCTGCGCAGAAGGGAAAAGAAATAACTTTCCAGCTGAAACCGGAAGCCATCTCCTTGAAAGAAGTGGAAATCAAGGGAGGACGTATCTACGGACGACAAGATACCGTGAAATACGACCTGTCCCATTTCACTTCCGGGAAAGAGCAGAACATCAAGGAGGCATTGAAAAAACTACCGGGAATTGACGTAAACGAACAAAGTGGAGAAATCCGATACAACGGGAAAGCCATCAGTCAGTTTACCGTGGAAGGAATGGATGTGTCGGGAGGACGCTATAACCAAATCACTGAGAATCTCAAAGCAGATGCAGTGGAAAAAGCCGAAGTAATCGAGCACTTCCAGCCCATCCGTTCCTTACGCAACAAGATGCCGAGTGACAAGGTGGCTTTGAATCTGAAACTGAAACCGGAAGTCCGTTCCCGCTGGCTGCTTACCTTGCAGGCAGCCGGCGGGTATGGCGACCAAATGTTGTATAACGGAAAGCTCAATGCCTTACAGCTAGCTCGTGAACGGCAAGGTATCTATTTGTATAGGCTGATCATACCGGAAAAGACCTTTCCACCGAACTGCAACAACTGACCACCGACAACCAGAACTTCCTCACACCTACCGATGCTCCGACCTTTATCGACCAGCCCACCTTTTCCTTCCCTTTGGAAAAACAACGGTTGATGAACAATACCACCCATCTGGCATCTGTAAACCGTCTTTACCGAAAAAACGAGGAACAACAGTCCCGTTTCACTTTCCACTACTTGTACGACGAACAACACCGTAACCAAGGAACCCAGGAAATTTACTACTATCCTACCGACACAATCCATATCGCACAAGCACAGAATTACAGTCTGTACACGCATCAGGCACAAGCCACCTACAACTACGAACGGAACGGCACACGGTCTTTCTTCCGTAATCTACTGGAAGCCTACGGAGTCTGGAGTCACAGTCAGGAAAACCTGCACGGCAACCGGGAACTGACCCAACGCCTGCAAACAAACAGTCTTCAGCTGACTAACCAAATGAATCTCTTGACCACCCATGAGCACGCCACCTCCGGCTTTCGCTCTTTCTTCCGCTATACCTACCAGCCCACCACACTTCATTTTGCGCAAGTCAACCAGTCGCTCGGGCTCCAGCAGGCCTATATGGACAACCAAGGTTATTACCAATGGAAAAAGAACGGAATGACTATTGGAATTACCGGAGGCGTCCAAGGAGAATGGTTGTCACTGCACCAAACAGCTAATTTCTCCAGTCCTCAATTCAAGCTCTATGCCATCCCGATGTGGATGTGGGAACGAAACGCCTTCCGTCTGACCATATCTGCCGATGCGGCTTATCTAAGGAAAACCAATCCACAATATACAGACCTACGAATCAGTCCGACGGCCTCACTATATTGGCAGTTCAGCCCACGTTGGGAGTTGACCGCCCGTGCCCAATTCCAACAAAAGAATGAAGAAGTCACCGCATACTACCCGTATTCCTATTGGCAGAACTACCGGACCATGGTTTCCTTTTCACCCCGTGTTCCAGAGTTGCAAGATCAGCTCTACTCCTTTTACCTGACCTGCAAACGGACTGTCCACGAATTTTTCTGGTCACTTTCAGGAAGCTACTGGAACCGGAAAAATCCACAGTTAGTTCATTCGGAATATCAAGACAGTATCTTCACGCTCACAACCTGGGAAGTACCTAATCGTAATCGCAGCTACAGCCTCACCAGTCTGCTCTCAAAAGGCTTCTATGACTGGCATCTGAAAACTTCGCTGGAAACCCAACTCCTTTACAGTGAAGGAAAAAAAGCCGGACAGGGCTCGGTCCAAAACTACCGCTACACCCAACTTACTCTCACACCCAAAATCGATTGGTCGCCTCTCTCTTGGTTCAATGCTACGTACCTGGCAACCCTTACCTACAATCGTTCCCGCATCGGAGAAGGAAACAGTCTGCCTGCTCTATGGGATATCCGTCAAAAAATCAACCTTGAAATAGGGAACCGTACCTTTCTAGTCCGTCTGATTGGTGAACATTACTATAACCAGCTCGACAAAAACAATCACCAACATGTATGGCTTGCTGATGCCGAAGCTTCATACATCAAGGACAAATGGCGGTTTTCCATGAGCCTATGCAACTTGTTCAATCAAAAGGAATACCGATATACAACTTATTCGACCATCCAACAATATACTTCATGGATCAAAATGCGACCAAGAGAAATCTTAGTTTCAATTCAATATCAGTTATAACGCGTACTAAAAGCAAAGAAAAGTCAAATCTTGGTTTAACTTGAAACTTCCCAGTTTAGGCTTCGTCAACGAATCCCTCAGGCTTTTACGTTGATTCCCAAACCCACTTATTAAATATAGCCAAAGCAATTTTAGAATAGCTCAAAAAAAGAAAAGCCCTTGTAAAACATTAATTTACAAGAGCTTTAACGATAATATCTGTACTCGAAGCGGGACTTGAACCCGCACAGCCATTACTGGCCAAGGGATTTTAAGTCCCTCGTGTCTACCGATTCCACCATTCGAGCATCCTTTCAAAGAAAGAGCGGAAAACGAGACTCGAACTCGCGACCCTAACCTTGGCAAGGTTATGCTCTACCAACTGAGCTATTTCCGCGTTTACGGGTGCAAATGTAGGGAGTTTTGCAATACACTCCAAACATTTCACCCGTTTTCTTCTTAATTTTTATGCGTTTATCGCCCTAGAAGGGCTTTTTCGGCCTCTTCTACTTTCTCAAAGTTGAATCCACTCACGGCCTGCTGCATCAGTTCCTCAATCTTGTCGTTACACAAATTGCCGATGCTTCCGGCATGGGTGTGATGCACGGTCTTTTCGTGAGTAAACTTACCGGCTTCGATGTCCAGACCTACTTTCTTGTAGGCGTCACGGAACGGCATGCCTTCTGCTGCCAGACGGTTCACTTCTTCCACACTGAACATATACAGGTACTTGTCGTCGTCCAAAATATGCTCGTTGATTTTAATCTTGTCCATGATGTAGGTAGCCATCTGCAAACAGTCTTCCAGTTCCTCGAATGCCGGGAGGAACACTTCCTTAATAATCTGGAGGTCACGGAAATAACCGGAAGGCAGGTTATTCATAATCATCATGATCTGCTGCGGAAGTGTCTGGATTTTGTTACATTTGGCACGGGTCAGTTCAAACACATCCGGATTTTTCTTGTGGGGCATGATACTGGAACCGGTGGTACATTCATCGGGCAGTTTCACGAATCCGAAGTTCTGACAGCTGAACATACAGGCATCAAAGGCCATCTTCGACAAGGTGCCGGCAATGGAAGCCAGCGCAAACGATACGTTGCGTTCCACCTTCCCACGTCCCATCTGGGCATACACCACATTGTAGTTCATGGAATCAAATCCCAGCAGACGGGTAGTCATCTCCCGATCCAAGGGGAAAGAAGAGCCATAACCTGCCGCAGAACCCAGCGGGTTACGGTTGCATACCTTATAAGCGGCTTGCAGGAACACCATGTCGTCTACCAGACTCTCGGCGTAGGCACCAAACCACAAGCCGAAAGAAGAAGGCATGGCAATCTGCAAATGAGTGTAACCCGGCATCAGCACGTCTTTATAACGGTTACTCTGGGAAATCAGTACATGGAACAGACGTTCCACTGCCTCGGCCACCGACTTCAACTGGGCGCGGATGAACAACTTCAAATCCACCAGCACCTGGTCATTGCGCGAACGGCCGCTGTGTATTTTCTTTCCCACATCTCCCAGACGACGTGTCAGCATCAGTTCCACCTGTGAGTGTACATCTTCCACCCCGTCTTCGATGACAAATTCTCCGCGTTCTACGGAAGCATATATTTTTTTCAGTTCTTCCAGCAAAATCTTCAGTTCGTCGGCTGTCAGCAGTCCGATGCTTTCCAGCATCGTGATGTGTGCCATCGAGCCCAATACGTCATACTTTGCCAGATACATGTCCATTTCACGGTCACGTCCCACGGTAAAGCGGTCAATCTCCGCATTTACCTGTACATTTTTCTCCCAAAGTTTTTGAGCCATAATCACAATTTTTATTCACCGGAGATATTCCGGTCGTTTCATTTAATAAGGAAGCATGGCCAGCATGTCTGCCAGTTTCTCCACCCCTTCCTGCAACGGCTTTGACACCATGGCCTTCATAAACATGTTTACTTCGGCACGGATGGTGACTTTCATTTTGGCTTCTCCCTCGGTCACGGGAAGAATCTGAATCCACAGGTTCAAAGGCACCGGCGATTTGTCGCCTTCAAACTTGATGCACTTCAGGGGTTCACGCTCAATGATGCGCAATGTGAGGTTGATGCCCTGCACCTTCAGGGTGATGGAATCACGGTCGAACGACATGTCTTCCAGCTTTCCGTCCAGTTTGTCCTTCACCTCATTCAGACGGTCCCGAACTCCTTCCAGGTTGTTCAGGTCGGACAGTTTGTTATACACTCGTTCCTGACTATAAGGAACATGCTTCACATTACTTTCAAATTGTACAGCCATGTTGTTTTTAATCTTCGAGGAAAACCGTTCGCGGCATTGCACAAAAAAATGTCATCTTGAGCAGAGTGGACTCGCTCAGGATGACATCTCCTATTTACAATCCGAGACTGCTTTCCTAATTACAGAATCTTTTATTTTCCAGTCCAGTGAGAAGGATCTTCTCTCCATGCCTGCAGCACGGGGATATCTTCTTCATTGATGTAATCAGTCTTCAAGGCAGCATCCAGCACGGCATTGTAGTTGGTCAAAGTAACCAGTTCTACTTTTGCTTTCTTGAATGCTTCTACTGATACATCGAAACCGTAAGTGAAGGAAGCCACCATACCGATCACTTCGCAACCGTCACGACGGATGGCATCTACGGCTTTCAAGCTGCTGCCACCAGTTGAAATCAGGTCTTCTACTACGACCACTTTCATACCCGGACGCAATTCACCTTCAATCAAATTTTCCAAGCCATGATCTTTCGGGCTTGAACGAACATATACAAACGGCAAGTTCAACTCCTCTGCCACCAAGGCACCCTGTGCGATAGCACCCGTAGCTACCCCGGCAATGGCGTCAACTTCACCGAACTTTTCCAGAATAACACGACAAATCTCCAACTTAACGAAGTTACGAAGTGCAGGATATGACAAAGTCTTACGATTGTCACAATAAATCGGTGATTTCCAACCTGAAGCCCAAGTAAACGGGTTAGCCGGCTGAATCTTCACAGCCTTCACCTTCAGCAACTTTTCTGCAAATAATCTTTCCAAAGCTTTCATAACTTTTTAATTCTCTGATAAATGTTTTTGCAAAATTATGGAAATACATCGGGAATAGAAAATTTAAGGGTATTAAAATTTTTAAAAGGTGTCAGAATGTGCTATCTCGTCCATGCCAATGTAACAATACTGAGATGAATTCCTTTTATTTCTGACAAAACCTCGGCACAGGAGGTGAGTGTGGCACCAGTTGTCAATACGTCATCGACCAGCATCACGTGTTTTCCTTCCAACACACGAGTATCGCCTGCCAGCTGAAACAGATGAGAAGCATTTTCCTGCCGCTCCCAAGCCGATTTATGAGTCTGTGTCTGGTTATTCCGCACCCGCTGAAGCAATCCGTCGCATACAGGTATACCGGTAAGCCGGGAAATACCTTCCACCAACAAGAGACTCTGGTTATACCCTCTGGTACGCAGACGGCCTGGATGCAAAGGTACCGGCAACAGATAATCCACGCCTTCAAAGAAGCCGGAAGGCTGAAGTTCATAGGCCAACATCTCTCCCATGTGCCGGCATACCTGCTGACGCCCGTAGTATTTCATACCCGCCAAAATATGTGCCACCTTCCCACCGCGAGAGTAATACAATAACGAAGAAGCTCGCACAAGGGGAAAACGTCCCCAGAAAATCTTTTCCATTTCATTGCCGGGTGTATTTCCCAGATGGGTAAAAGGCAGCTGCGACAGACAGTCACTGCACAAGACCCGCTCCGAAACCAGCAACTTTTTTCCACAGGCCATGCACAACCTGGGAAAGAAGAAATCGCGTATGTCAGTCAAAATCCTCATCCGGATCCAGTTGGTTGACGTAACGGCGTATCTCTTCCAGCGTAAAGCCCCGCCCCATGGCAAAACGAATCAACTTCATGCTCCGTTCATAGTCATTGGCAGCCTTGATGCTTTTCATCTTCTGCTTCAAGAGTTTTTTCAGGATGCTGTCGTATTCTTCGGTATCAATCTCTTCCAAGCCGCTCTGGATGTCTCTGTCCGACAAGCCTTTCATGCGGAGCATCTGTGCAATCTTCATGCGCCCCCACTGATTGAAACGATACTTGTCGCGCACATAGAAACGGCAGAAACGCGCTGCATCCAGGTAGCGTTCCCGATGCAAATGGGCCATAATCTGGGCCGTGACTTCTTCCGAAGCCCCCCATTTACGGATTTTTTCCTCCACCTCCGACGGACAACGCTCTACTGCCGAACAATAGGCCTCGGCCTTGCTCTTTATCTCTGCTTCACTCAATTCTCTCATGGTCTCACTGCTTTTATCATCCGGTCGTTTCCCGACAAATCTTTCCGCAACGCAATGTCGCGATACCCACATTCTTCCAGCATCCGGACGGTTTCTGCTCCGTAAGCCCGGTTGATTTCAAAATACAATGCCCCGCCTTCCGTCAGCCAGTCGAGTCCTTTTTGGGCAATCCGCCGGTAAAAACGCAACGGGTCCGTATCGGGTACAAACAACGCCAGTTCCGGTTCCCAGTCGAGCACATTCGCCTCCATGTCCTTCCGCTCGCTGTCGGTAATATAAGGCGGATTGCTTACCAGCACGTCTACTTGGCAATCGGGCAGCTCATCCTGAAGGATGTCGGCCTGAAACAAGGTCACTTTGTCGCCATACCGCTTTACATTGGCGGCGGCTACCCGTAGGGCCTCAGCCGAAATGTCACAGGAAGCCACCTCGGCTTCCGGCAACCGTTCCGCCAGCGTCACCGGAATACAGCCGCTTCCCGTGCCGATATCGAGAATGCGTACTTTCCCGGCTTTCTGACAATCAGACACTATCCATTCCACCAGCTCCTCGGTCTCGGGACGGGGAATGAGCACGCCTTTTTCCACGTGGAAAGACAGGCCGCAGAAAGGTGCTTCCTGCAGAATATACTGAAGAGGTTCCCGCTGTTTCAGGCGAGCAAGAATATCCTCCACCTCCTTCCACGCTTTCGTGGAAAAATTCATATCTTTGCCTGTATAAAGTTCCATTGTGGAAAGATGCAGAATGTCCGACGAAATCCATTTCGCCATGGCCGAAGCCTCTCCTTCTGCGTAAAAGGGACTCAGTTCTTTTTTAATATGTAAATAAACCGGATGCATGTTTGCAAAAGTAAGGATAAAAAACGAAGATTATGACGATAGATGAAAAATATATGCAGCGCTGCATACAGCTGGCCAGAAACGGCATCTGCCACACAGCCCCCAACCCGATGGTGGGAGCGGTGATTGTGCGCGACGGAAAAATCATCGGTGAAGGGTATCATGTGTGCTGTGGCCACGGACATGCCGAAGTGAATGCCATTGCTTCGGTGAAGGATGAAAGCCTGCTCAAAGAGGCCACCATTTATGTCAGTCTGGAACCCTGTTCCCACTATGGAAAGACTCCTCCCTGTGCCGACCTCATTATCCGGAAAGGTATTCCCCGAGTAGTTGTGGGCTGTGTCGACCCGTTCTCTTTGGTGGCCGGAAGAGGTATCCAGAAACTGCGGGATGCCGGCATCGAGGTCACGGTGGGCGTACTGGAAAAAGAATGCCGGGAACTGATTCGTGCCTTTATCACGTTCAACGTGAAGAAGCGTCCCTACATCACCCTCAAATGGGCCCAGTCGGCCGACGGATTCATCGACATCCGACGCGACGAAGGAGCTCCTGTACGCCTTTCTACTCCGTTGTCTATTTTGGCTGTACACAAGATGCGAGCTGAACAGAAAGCCATCCTGGTGGGACGACGCACCGCCCTGCTCGACAATCCGTCGCTGGCGGTACGCGAATGGTACGGGCAGAACCCGCTCCGACTGGTCATCGACCGACAGCTGACCTTGCCGCCTCACCTGCACCTGTTCGACGGCAGTATCCCTACCCTGGTCTTTACGGAAAAAGAAAAGGCCGATACCCAGAATCTCACGTATGTGACACTGGATTTCGGCCAAAATATCCTCCCGCAAATCATGCAGGTACTTTATGAACGGAAAATTCAGACATTATTGGTAGAAGGAGGAAGCCAGACACTCCAATCCTTCCTGGAACAAGGGCTATGGGATGAAGCCTTCATCGAACATGCACAAGTATCCTTGCACGACGGAATCCCGGCTCCTACTCTGCCATGCGGTCAGGAAAGCCGTTTCTTCTTCCGTGACGGCGCACTGGTCCAGCACTGCCGCCACGCAGAATAAGTTTAGAAACGGCAGCTGATGCCGGCCATGAAATGGAAGCCCTCCACCGGATAGCCTGCTTCTGTCACATACGTCTTGTTAAGCAGGTTATTCAGGCGGACAAACACGTTGAAACGGTTCAGCAACGCATATTCCGCTCCTACCGACAAGTTATTCACACCGTCAACACGTCCCAGTTCACCCATCTTCTGACGGCGTTCGTAATTGTAATTCAACATTGCATGGCAGTCTTTCCATACTTTAGCACGAATACCAAAATCGGCTTTCACCTGTGGCTTGAAACACAAAAGAAAGTCATTTCCATCCGTCACATTCCAGCTATAATAGGTACCATCCAATGAAAAATCCACCCAGTCACGGTAAGCATAGCTCACGGAAGCGCCTCCGTAACCCACTTTTCCTTTATCCTGAAGAATACCCGTATAGAACACATTCTGTCTCTCCATGTCAAATCCCCAAGGCACGGCGAACAGTTCATTCTTGGTGATGCGATATCCTCCATAAAGTTCAAAGCCCAAGCCTGTCACCGGAGACGCTTTCAGTCCCAGTTTGGCATCCAGCGGCGTATAGGAAGTCCGCATCTGCTGTGCCACCACCCAGTAAGGTGAGAAATCATTCAGCCGACGGAAGTCATTCAGCCGGCTCCCTCCCAGCAGGTTCACATACACCACATACGAATCGGCGAACGTATATTCCAGTTTCACATCGGGCGCCGCTTTCACTCCCCCCGCATTGGCGGTCTGGAAATCCACATGTACGCCCAGACGTAATCTCACGGCTTCATTCTGAAAGGTATAATACGGATTCAACTGAACCAGCGTATAGTCCTGCTGCGACACATCGTGAATCAGATTGTCCATTTCCAATCCTACGCCTACCTGTTGCTCGTCGTTAATGTTTCCCAGCATGAATCCTTGGGTATGGAATATGTTTTCTGACCCGTGCCGCATGTAATAGGTATCGTAGCAGGTACTGAAACTCCTCAAGCCCGTCTGGAGACCAAACTGAATAGGCAAATCCTTATCACGGGAAAAAACACCGATGTATCCTTCTCCCAACGTATAACGCTGTGTGGTAGGAAAAGACTCCACCCATTCACCTTCCTGCAAGGAAGGCATGTAATTGAATACCTGCGAAGCAAAAGCGCCTCCCAGTTTCAAGGCCACTCTCCGGAAATCGTGGCGGTAATCCAACGACACATCCGTCCGGTAGAAACGGGATTTCCAGTCTTCCGTACTCTGGAAATGCGGAATATCTCCGTTCCGCCCATACAAGGAAGCCATCACTCCCAATTGGTCTTTCGAAGAAATGCCCCACAGGTAACTTCCCCTCAGGTCTACATTGTTCAGGTTGCCATACGCCAGACGGACATAACCACGGTCAGCTCCCTTCTGTGCGAATTCTCTCGGCATGGCTTCCATCGGAGTCACCTGCCAGGCCCCCAGCGGATGCCGTTCCGTAGCATACTGGATGGCCTGTTTCGGAGCGGCGGGCTCTTCCACTTCGGGCATGACATTCACCTTGAATGCATCCATCACTTCAGGATTGTACTCATTTTCCACCACCACCGTCCGGTTCAAGGTAGAATCTTTTTCCGCTCCCTTCTGCGCACATATTGTGGATACAGGCCACAAACCCGCGCAAATCAATATCGTACTTATGTATCTCATTTTACTTTACACTTTTAAGTTTGGCCAGACGGCTTTCAATCATTCCGGCGATGTCATCGTTCGCCTGATAATTCTGTTGCAAGGACAGCAGATACTGCTTGGCCTCCATCTTTCGGTCCAGTTTCACGTACACATCCGACAGGAGGACAAAACTTCTCGCCAGCCAGTAGGCATGTGGGGTGCTGACCTCGATGTAGTCGAGCACTTCTTTCTCAGCTTTAGCTGTTTCTCCCTCGTCGAAATAGGTCTGTGCTACAAGATACTTGGCCTCTGCCCCGTACACGTTACGGGTGTCCTTGGCCAGTTCCACCAAATCGGCCAGCGCTTCCTGTTTCCGGCCTTCTGCCTGCAAGGCTTTGGCCCGAAAATACAAGGCCTCATTCCGCACTTCCGGCGTCAGTTTGGTCTGCTTGAGCAGCGCCGAAGCCGTGGTCACGATTTCGGCCCGGTCGTTCAACGCACGGGCACTCCGCAGAGCCCCTAACTCAGCCTGCAAGCGGTCTTCCTGCACCGACGAACGGTCGGCCAGACGCTTGTACAAATTCAACGCCTTGGCATATTCTTTCTGGTTGTAGGCCATCTCGGCACAAAGTGCCAACGCCTCCCCTTCGTATTTGCTGCCCGAGAAGCGGAGCACTTCTTCCAGTCGGGCGGCAGCCGATGCATAATCTTTCTGGTTGTAGTCAATCAATCCCAGATAATACGCCGCATCCACACTGAAGGCTCCCTGCGGGAACGACTGCAAGTAACGCGTCAGGCTGGTCTTGGCATCGGCAATGTCGCCGCGCATATAAGCCCGTTCGGCTGCCGTATAGGTCAGTGAATCCCGTTCACTCACGTCGAACTTGGCCCCACCGGGGATGGTAGAAGCGAACGCCATGTAGTCGTCCACCTTATTCAAGTCTACATAAATTGATTTCAGGTCGCGCTGCGCCAGACGAGCCTCCGCACTACCCGGATAAGTCGTAATCACCTTCTTGTAAGCGGCAATGGCTTCCTGGTAACGGTCGTTCTGGTAATACAACAGACCGATTTCGTTGGCGGCCCGACGAGACAGTTCGCTTTCCGGATAGCGCTGTACCAGTAACGAATAACGCTTGATGGCATTCTCGCTGTCCTCCATCTGCACGAACGCACGTCCCTGCTCATACAAGGCATCGTCCAGATACGATGAAGAAGGATAATCCGTAATCAGCTTGTTGAGCAACTGAATCTTTCCGGCGTAATCCCGTTGCAGTCCTTTCACGATACCTTCCTGGAACAAGGAATAATCACCCAGTGAAGGAGCGATGGCTACTGCCTGCGCATATTGCTGACGGGCTTCTTCAAAGCGGCGTTCATAGAAATAGCAGTCACCGATACGGTTGTAGGCATCGCCCGCCACTGAAGCATCTTGTGTCCGCCCGTTCTGTACACAACGGATAAACCAGTCGCGTGCGGAGTTATATTGTTTCTGCTTGAACAAACTGTATCCCAAACAGTAGAGAGCCAGTCCATATTCCTGCGAATTCTTATCAGTGGCAAACTCCAGGTAAAGCCGCATGTCATTGGCAGCCTCCGGATAACGTGCCAGCCGGTATTTCGATTCTCCACGCCAGTAATATGCATCCGCCTTCGTCTTTTGGTTATACTGTCCCAGCTGCAAGGAGCGGGTGAAATAATCCATGGCTCCTGCATAATCCGCCTGAGCAAACAGCTGCGTACCCATACGGAACAGCAGTTTTTGCTTGGCCTCCAGAATACGGGCGCTCGGATGGGTAATCTTGTCGATGGAACGTAAAGCCACCTCATAGCTACGGGTATTCATGTACACCTCTACCAGGTAGTCGTTCACCTTCTCGGCATAGACCGACGACGGGTATTCATTCAGGAAACGTTCGAACACCGTGACCGATTCGGCAAATGGAGAATAAGACGTTTCATGAATGCACAGCGCATAGTTGAACAAGGCCTGTTCCTGAATGCTGCGATCAAAATCCATGCGCGACGCCTGTTCGAAGGCCATACGTGCCTGGTTGCGTTCCTTCAACTGCAAGCCCGCCAAACCCATGTGGAGGTAGGCATTCTGTGCCAAAGCATCCTGAGCTCCGGTCGCTTCTCCCAGCCGTGACAACGCTTTCGAATAAACTCCCGTATTGAAATAGCTCATACCCAGTTTGTACATGGCCAGTCGGGCCGGCATTGTTTCTCCTTCACGATACCGTTCCAATGACTGGATGGCGGCTGCATAGTCTTTTTGGCCGTAAGCAGCTTCTCCGGAAATACGGCTCATTTGCCCTGCATTCTTTTCTTCCGGATACAAGGCCAGATACGAATCCGCCACCTTCCGGGCCTGTGCGTAATTATTTTGAATCAAATAAATATCAGCGATATAATAAGGTGCCAGTTTCTGAAACTTCTGGTCGTCCTTCACCTCCCGGAATCCCTGCAAGGCCGAGTCGTACTTCTGCTGCACGTAATCGATGTACGCCAGGTTGTACACCGCATCGGGATAATATGCCTTACTCGAATCCTTCAGCACCGAAAACCAGAAGGTGGCATCCTGCCACTTGTCCATCTTCAAATACGACGTACCCATACGCAAGGCACTGGCATCGCGTTCCTCGTCCGACAAAAGAGAAATGTCACACCCCTTCAGCGTGGCAATGGTCTCCATGTACTTCTCTTCCGAAAAGTAACTGGCGGCAATGAGTGCCTGCACCCGGTTGCGGTAACGTGATTCCGGATGAGCTTCCAGGTAGTCCGACAAGACCTCCCGGCATTCCGGCAGGTGCAGCTCATACGCCGTACAAGCCAGCATGTAATCCACCTCATCGGCCCAGGCCTTTTCCCCTGCCTGACGGGTATAACAGACAAGGGTCTGCCGGGCAGCTGCATAATCCTGACGGAGAAACAGCTCCCTTCCCTCATGGAACAAACGTTCGCCTCTGGTCAGCGGTTCCACCTGCTGTCCCGAAACAGCCAACGGCAAGGCACAACAAAGGCCTGCCGTCCAGATATATTTTTTATACTTACCCATAATCTCTTATTTTACGTTCCGATGCGCTTCCAGAAAACGTGTCACCCCCTTACGTACCGATTCCAGTCCGAAGTCTTCCGGATGAATTTCCTCCAAGGGCATCCACCATGCATCGGCCACATCATCCATGGCCTTCACCAGATGGTCGTCGGCCACCTTGCACAAGAAAAACTGGTCGAGCGTATGTACCAGAAATCCCGAATACAGATACGTGTTCGGCAAAGAAAACAGGTATTTGGCTTCCGTCACCACCAGTCCCGTTTCTTCCTTCACCTCGCGTGCCACTCCTTCTTCGCCGGTCTCGTACATATCGATAAAACCACCCGACAAATCCAGTGTTCCCTTGGCAGGTTCCTTGCCACGTCGGCACACCAGCAGTTCTCCTTTTCCGTTCAGGATGAAGGCCACCGTGGCCGCACTCGAATTGAAATAATACACAAAGCCACAGTCCGCACATTTTTTGGACTTTTCATTATGCACCTCAAAATGAGGAGAGCCGCACACCGGGCAAAATTTAAACAATTCCAATGGATGCATAGTTTTTCAATTTAATAAATAATAAGCCTCACAAAGATAAGCAAATAGGGCATACTGCTTACATTATTCACCGATAATTTGTTATTTCCCCTAAAATAATTACGTTTTTTCTGACAAAATAGCATATAGATAAAAAAGTTTTTCTACATTTGCTTACAATATGATAAAAACAAGAACCATTTAGTAGTATGGAGAAAATTGATAAACTTGACAAACAGATTCTGGAGATAATTTCACAGAATGCCAGAATCCCGTTCAAAGACGTCGCTGCAGAATGTGGTGTATCGCGTGCCGCCATTCACCAGCGTGTACAGCGCCTGATTAATCTCGGTGTAATTATTGGTTCAGGCTACCATGTAAATCCGAAAAGCCTAGGTTACAGCACTTGTACCTATGTAGGTATCAAACTGGAAAAAGGTTCCATGTACAAAAGTGTAGTGGCTGAATTGAAAAAGATTCCGGAAATCGTGGAATGTCATTTCACCACAGGTCCTTACACCATGCTGACCAAGTTGTATTCGACCGATAACGAGCACTTGATGGACCTGCTGAACTCCAAGATTCAGGAAATTCCGGGAGTCACTGCCACAGAGACACTGATTTCACTGGAACAGAGCATCAAGAAAGAAATTCCTATCCGTAAAGAGATTGAAGATTGATGGAAGGACTGGACGGCCTTCACTGGGAAGGCATACTCATTGGAATCTGCACGTTTCTGATTATCGGACTGTTTCATCCGGTAGTGGTCAAAGCAGAATATTACTGGGGGACACGTTGCTGGTGGCTTTTTCTGATACTGGGCATCGCAGGCCTCATCGGTTCCATTCTGGTGGGCCAGATTTTAGTGTCTTCTCTATTGGGAGTCTTTTCGTTCTCCTCTTTCTGGACCATCAAGGAAATCTTCGAACAGCGTGAGCGTGTGCTGAAAGGCTGGTTCCCGATGAATCCGAAACGGAAAAAGGAATATGAACAGTAAAAGGTTACGTACTTGAATATGAAAAGGGATATCTGAACGGTATCCCTTTTTTCATGGCTTTTTCATAGGAAAAAGCTATTCTTCCTGCACCCTTTAATTTAAAACTCTTTGAAGAAGAAAAATTTATTCCAAAAGACTTTTTATGTTTTCCTGCCGGAATCCGTATATCTCCCAGCAGGAAAACATACGGTTCCGCCATGGGAAACGTACGGTTCCAAGTAAGGAAACATATAAAAAGAACCGGGCATCCCCACAATATGCTGTTATCTTTTTTAAAGAAGGTGATTCCACATAAACTATAATCTTCAAATGATTTACAACAGGTCGCCCGAGTCCTTTCACAACTAATTTTCACATAATTAACACACATTTAATAAAAGAATTAAGACTCATACAATTTCACCTCCCAACTCTCTCCCCAAGCAATCCGATATCCAAACTTTATAAATCTTAATTCCACGATGATTTAAACCAAATCATCAATAATTTCACCACCATAGCACCAATCTCATTTTATTCATACACCCTATTCTATCAAAATAAAATACCACTTCATCACTTTCTACATTCCTCCATTTTTTTACCAAAAAAACAAAGCCATCAAATACAAACAACAAATAGTAAGCATTAACATGAGAAATCAAGTCTAAATACTAACAATAACACCGAATACAGCATCACAAATCAAATATTACACATTCTTTTCACAGACATGCGTATTTATTTTCAAAAAAAAACAGATTTATACCAAATAAATAAATTTATTACTTATATTTGCGATTGAATTGTTGTTAAAAACAGTATCATATTGTTACATTAATTTTAAAAGAGAGAATTTATGAAAAAACGAACACTCTTCTTTCTTACATGCTTATTTTTAAGCATTGGAATGATGTGGGCGCAACAATCCACCGTAACAGGAATTGTAGTTTCTGAAGAGGATGGTGAGCCCGTAATCGGAGCGTCGGTACTGGTAGTTGGTACACAGGTAGGTACCATGACCGATCTCGACGGTAAGTTTACAATCACTAATGTGCCGGCTTCGGCCAAGCAATTGAGAATTTCTTTCGTAGGTATGCAACCTGTAGAAACTCGCATACGCGGAGGATTGATTCGAGTATCCATGAAATCCGACTCAGAGATGTTGGATGAAGTAATGGTAGTAGCTTTCGGTACACAGAAGAAAAGCTCATTCACCGGTTCAGCAGCAGTCCTGAACAGTGAAGATTTGGCCAAACACATCACAACCAATGTAGCAAATGCCCTTGTAGGTACCACTCCAGGTTTGCAGATGCGTGGCGGTTCAGGTGCTCCGGGTGCCGGAAGCGGAAGCATCAACATCCGTGGTATCTCCTCTCTTTCATTGAGTACAGAGCCGTTGATCATCGTGGATGGAGCTCCTTATTCGGCTTCTTTGAGCAACATTCCACAGAGTGATATCGAATCAGTTACCGTATTGAAGGATGCCGCTTCTGCCGCTCTGTATGGTGCACGTGGTGCATCAGGTGTCATCTTGATTACCACCAAAACCGGAAAGAACAAAAAGCCGCAGATCAACGTGGATATGAAATGGGGTGCCAACAGCCGTGCCATACAGGATTATGAAACCATCAATGACCCGGGACAGTACTATGAAGCCATGTACAGCCAGTACTATAACTACTATTTCTACGGCCAAGGACAGAACGCAGCCACTGCCAATGTCAATGCCAACACGACCATGTTGAACCAGTTGGCGTATAACGTATACACCGTACCGAATGGAGAACAGCTTATCGGTCTGAATGGAAAATTAAATCCGAATGCCACTCTGGGACGGGCTTATGAAGCAAACGGGGAAACTTACTACTTGTATCCGGATAACTGGACGGATGCAGCATACAGCAATTCACTTCGCCAGGAATATACCATCAACATCAACGGAGCCAACGATAAAGGTTCATTCTATGCCAGCATGGGTTACCTGGATGATAACGGTATCATTGAATACTCTGGCTTCAAACGTTTTACAGCACGTGTAAAAGCAGATTATCAACCTACCAGATGGTTGAAACTGGGTGCCAATGTAGGCTATGTGAATTCTACTACAGAATCCAATGCCAACATGAACACTACTCTTAATTCAGCCAACCTGATGTATTATACCTCTTCTATTGCACCGATTTATCCGATTTACGTACGCGTATTGGATGCCAACGGCAACCCGACCATCCGTCGTGATGAATTCGGAAACCCGCAATACGATTATGGTGTAGCCGCCAGCAACTATCCGGGACTGACCCGTCCGTTCTCCGGCACCAACAACCCGCTGGGTACCAACCGTTACAACACGGATGAGAGCAAGGGACAGCAGTTCAACGGTAACTTCTCATTGGACATCAATTTCACTGATTTCTTGAAATTCAATGCCACCAGCTCTCTGATCTGGGGACACACCAACTATTCTCTGATGCAGACTGCACTGTACGGACCGAAAGTTTCTGCCGGAGGCCAGATCGACAAATCACAAACAGACAACTTGCGTCAGAACCATGTACAGACATTGACTTACTTCGACCAGTTCGACAAACACAACATCAATGTCATGTTGGGTCATGAATATTATGACACCAAGACCACTTACCTTTACGCTTACGGTCAAGGCTTGTTCTCTCAGTATATTCCAGAAATCAACGCCGCAGCCAGCAAGGTAAGTTCAAACTCTTACACCAGCGAATACAATGTGGAAGGTTATTTCGGTAGTCTCCAGTACAACTACGATGACAAATACTTCCTCTCTGGTTCTTACCGTCGTGATGCTTCTTCACGCTTTGCCAAAGAAAACCGTTGGGGTAACTTCTGGTCAGCAGGTGCCGCATGGTTGATCAACAAAGAAGAGTTCTTCAACGCATCATGGGTAGATGAATTGAAACTGAAATTATCTATCGGACAGCAAGGTAACGATAACGTAGGTGATTTCGCATACGTAAACACTTATTCACTGTCTGCCTCTACTCCTTCCAGCATGTCTGCCGCTTTCCGTATGATGGGTAATCCGGAAATCAGCTGGGAAACCACCAACAACTTGAACGTCGGTGTAGAATTCAGCTTATTCAATCGGAGACTTTCCGGTAGCATCGATTTCTATAACAAGAAAACAACCGACCTGCTGTTCTGGTTGAACATTCCGGAATCAGCCGGTACACGTGGTTACTACGACAACATCGGTGATATCCGCAACCGAGGTGTGGAAGTGACCTTGCAAGGTAGCATCATCCGTACACGTAACGTAGACTGGAGCGTACAATTCAACATTGCACACAATAAGGATGAAATTCTTTCTTTGCCGGCCTCAAAAGTAGGTTTGCTGGGTGGTTACAGCGCCGACTGGAAATGGTATAAGGTAGGTGGTTCCATCTACAACTACATGTTGCCTGAATATGCAGGTATGGACGAACAAGGACAGGCCCTCTATTGGGTAGATGCCGACATGGTAGACCCATCTACTGGTGCCAGCGCCACAAACCGTCCGGCCACCAATCATTCTTACACAACCACTGACCCGAACTCTGCTTCCCGTTACGAACAAGGCAGTAGCTTGCCGAAAGCTTATGGTGGTTTCGGAACCACTCTTAGTGCCTACGGCTTCGACTTGTCCATGACTTTCGATTATCAGATTGGCGGTCAAGTGTACGATGCACGTTACATGTCATTGATGACCAACCTGACTGGTTCAGCCACAGGTTCTGCCCTCCACGTAGATGCCCTCAAGGCTTGGACTCCGAACAACACATCGAGCGATATTCCGCGTATGCAATATATGGACCAGTACACAGCTGCCCGTTCAAACCGCTTCATGACAGATGCAAGCTATCTGAACTTCCAGTCATTCACTGTAGGTTATACCTTACCCAAGAAATGGCTGAGCAACCTGGGCATCGACAAGCTGCGTATCTATGCCAGCGGAGAAAACCTGTGCTTCTGGTCTGCACGTCAAGGACTTGATCCTCGTTATTCATTCAACGAAAACACTCAAGTCAATGTCTATTCACCCGTACGTACCGTTACAGGCGGAATCCAGTTGACATTCTAACACGTTTTTAACCAATGAAAAGAAACAACAAGATGAAAAAAATATTCTTATTTGCTTCTCTAGCAGCTCTGGGAATGACATCACTTACAGGCTGCATCAAAGAAATAGAGCCACAATCCAATTATGTAACCGTGGATCAGGCAGCTAACGCAACCGGAGCATTTCAGAACTTCGTAGATGCCATTACCAATACAATGGCAGGTAAATTTGTCTATAACGCATCGAGTATGGCACCATACGATTATGGTTATGCCTCCTTTTTCTTGATGCGCGATGTTATGGGACAAGACATCGCATTAGAAGATACAGGTAATGAGTGGTATACAACATGGTATACTTGTGGAACCGGTCTAGGTCCACTCTATGCTGTATGCCAATATCCCTGGACCTATTTTTATGGATGGATTAAAAGCTGTAATGATGTATTGACTTTAGCAGGAGCAGAACCATCACCAGAGCATGCTTCAGGTGCAGGTATTGCTTATGCCATGAGAGCCATGTTCTATATGGATTTGGCACAGATGTTTGCTCAAAAATCCTATGCGTTCGATAAAAAGGCTGAAACAGTTCCTTTGGTACTGGAAACAACTGCCGTCAATGAGCTGGCAACCAATCCTCGTGCAACCAATGAAGCAATGTGGGCGCAAATCCTTTCAGATTTGGACAAAGCTGAGACTTATCTGGCAGACTACAACCGCTCTGATATTTATACACCCAACCTCTCAGTTGTATATGGACTAAAAGCACGTGCCTATCTAGTTATGGAAGACTGGCCAAATGCTGAAAAATATGCAAAACTTGCCCAACAAGGCTATACGGCATTAACAGAAAGCCAATACACTTCACGTACAACCGGTTTCAACACTCCAGATGGAAACAATTCATGGATGTTTGCTGTTCGTTTCAAAGACGATGATCCCTGTATCCTACAAAATGATGGAGACAGCAGCTGGGGGTCACAAATGATTATTGAAGTCAGCGCATCAAATTGTGGATATGCATCTAACTATGGTAGCCCTAAACGCATCGATTATCATCTCTACCAGACCATTCCTGCCACAGACTTCCGCAAGAAATGCTATGTAGACTTTGCCATTGACAACATGGCACAAGCTGACGCCCTGAATGCACTAAGTGCTTATTCAGATGTACCAGAAGGCTTACTAACCACAGCTGAAGCTACTACTTCCAAGAAGGTAGGAGGACTAGAATTGAAATTCCGTCCAGCCAATGGAGAACATGCAAATCAATATGCAGCTTTCACAGTCTCTGTACCTTTAATGCGTGTAGAAGAAATGATATTAATCGAAGCTGAAGCTGCAGGTATGCAAAATGAAGCACGCGGTATCACCTTGTTAACTAACTTCGCAAAAACCAGAGATCCGGAATATGTATATGGTAAACACACCAATGATACTTATGGTAGTAATCACGCTACTGGATTCCAAAATGAAGTATGGTGGCAACGCCGTGTAGAGCTTTGGGGGGAAGGTTTTGCAACTTATGACATCAAACGTTTTGATAAAGGGGTTATCCGTAGCTATGCCAACACAAATCATCCCACAGGCTATCGCTGGAACTATGGAGGTTACAATGTAAACTCAGGAAATGTACATCCTGACTGGATGGACTTCTGTATCGTAGGAACAGAAACAGACTACAATTCAGCGTGCACCAATAACCCAACCCCAATTATGCCTACATCTGACTCCAGCGAATTTATATGGGCTAATTAAAAAAGTTGATTTATTAAATAAAGAATAGGAACATGAAAAAATATATCAATGCTTTGGGAATGATCCTCCTTGCTATAGTGGCAATGACCAGCTGTAAGGAAGAAGAAGGAACTACTCCAGGTACAGACGGGGCTCCTGCCATCACACTCTACCAATATGCAGTGGAAGCACCGGAATACAATCCAGACAATGACGTGAGAATTCGTATTGCGGCTAATAACCAAGTAAGCGAAGCCTATTATCTGACAGAAACTACCGCAGATAAGAAAGCGCATGTGGAAGCAGAAGGTGAAACTGGATATATGACCTATGTCGTAGAAAACGGAACCAAAATAGAAGGCATTTCTGGAGAGTCGAATGCAGATATCGTCCTCACCAACCTGCAAGGTGAATGTGCCATCACTGTAGTAGGCGTAAACGGAAGCAACATGACTTCACAAGAAGTGGTGTTTACCGGACTTGCCTGGGAAGATGTGGCAACAGGTACCTATGTATTTGGAACAAAAAGCGTACAAGGAAACCCTGCAGCTACTATCGTAGGACAGTCTTCTGCACCAACTACCTTACAAGTTTGTACGACAGATCCGACTCTGTATCGTTTCAAAGACGTATTTGGAGAAGGTTACAGCCTGAAAATCAACCTAATTGACAAGACTGCAACGGATTCACAAGGAACATACCAGTTCTTCCGTGTACCATCCACCCTGACTCCGTACACTTATAGCAGCTACGGAAATATCTCAATCAGCGATATCGGTTACTGGCAGGGCGATGATACATTTGTTACCGACAACGGTTATGAAAGTGGTATGTACGCCAACCACAATTGCTTTATCATGGTAGTTTATACAGTTTCTGCTGGATACCTTGGTTATGGCTATGATGAATTCATTGCAGACTAAGCACACAGAATCTCTCTTAGAAGTCAGTTTTTACACTGACGTTTAACCTTAAAATAAATCTCTGCCGGGACACCTTCGTGATGAAGATGTCCTGGTTTTTTTATTGGTAGCAATTCAACCTCCCATTTTTCTACTCCGCATCTCCTTCCGGTGCATATTCCTGCAAGGTCAGCTCTCCTCGCAACACACCCAGAGCATTCATGGCCAACGCACCCATTTCATCCTCACCGGGAATCACCACGATGGGAGCCAGTCCTTCCAACCACTCCCGCAGCCCGCGGATACAATAGTCATTGAAAGCAATGCCTCCCGTCAGAATCACGGCATCGGTCTGTCCGTGCAGGGCAATGTGCATGGCTCCTACCTGCTTGGCCACCGTGTAGAGCATGGCATCGAGCACCAGTTTGTGCTTTTCGGCTCCGGCATGGGCCCAACGGATAATGCTCTGCACATCGGTAGTGCCTAGATGTGCCACCAAACCTCCCCGACCGTTGATCATCTTCCGGATTTCCGCGTATGTATATTTCCCGCTGAAGCACAAATCTACCAACTGTCGGGCCGGCAGGGTACCTGCCCGCTCCGGACTGAAGGGTCCTTCCCCATTCAAGGCATTGTTCACATCGACCACTTTCCCATAGTGATGTGCGCTGACCGAGATTCCTCCCCCCAAGTGGGCCACAATCAAGTTCAGTTCTTCGTATTTCCGTCCGATGCGGGCCGCATAACGTCGGGATACCGCCCGACTGTTCAGGGCATGAAAAATAGAGATACGGGGAAGCTCCGGGATACCAGATATACGAGCCAAGTCGCGCAACTCATCCGTTACCACCGGATCGGCCAGGTAAGACGGACAACCGGCGCAATGCGCTATCTCGTCGGCAATCCAGGCTGCCAGGTTCGAGGCGTGTTCCATACTGGCATGCCACAAGTCATGCTTGATGCGCTCATTGATTTGATACACCCCGCCAGGAGTCGGTTTCAACAAGCCTCCGCGGGCAATCACGGCATCAAAAGCAAGCGGAATGCCCGCCTTCTCCAACGTGTCGTGCACATGCGCACGACGATACTCATACTGCTCGTTGATATGGTGAAAGTCCGCCAGTTCCTTGGACGGATGTGCGATACTTTCACGCCACACGGGATTCTCATTCTCATAGACTGCCAGCTTCGTGGAAGTGGAGCCCGGGTTAATGACAAGTATTTTCATAAGGTCAGGTCTTATTCTTTTCGCGTCCCTGCCAAGCAAGCCAGTACCAGACTGTAGTATTTGGAGTTACCGGAGTCACTCCGCGAAGGCACTACCACCGGTGCAAGGGTTCCGGTGAGCATGCCTGCCATGTTCGCATCGCCAAACAAGGACAAGGTTTTGTAAAACGTATTGCCCGATTCGATATTGGGAAAAATCAGAATATCCGCATTGCCGACCACGGGAGAAGAAAGACCCTTTATCTCCCCGCTGTGCTTGTCGCAGGCGGTTTTGGCATCCATCGGTCCGTCGATGAAGACGTGTCCGAAACGTCCTTCCTGCGCCTCCTTCTTGAGTTCCACATAGCTCAGGGTGTGGGGAAACTTCTCGTTGACTTTCTCCGTACAATGAATAAGTGCTACCCGAGGCTCTTCGCAACCCAGCTTACGGCACAAATCCAAATCATGGGTAATCATTGCCCGGAACTGTTCCAACGTGGGCCGTGGAATGACTGCCGCATCCGAGAAAAACAACAGCTTGTGATACAAGGGAACCTGCGCCACCGTGACATGGCTCAACACGCCTCCTTCGGGCAACAGTCCCTCACCTTTCTTCAATACCGCCCGCAACAGGTTGTCTGTGTTGATGAGCCCTTTCATCAGCACTTCCGCTTCTCCCATACGTACCAGCTGCACGGCCAATGCCGCCGCTTCATCGGGTGTACCCGCTTCGTAAATATGCACAAAATCGGGAGAAGCCGACCGCAAGTCGAGTGCTTCTTTCAAATGGGCTGAATCCGTCACCAGGAGGTATTCGGCAATTTCCTCTCTCAAACTGCGGATAATCACATACTCCGTGTGCGGGTCGTTCGGGCAGACCACCGCCACTTTCCGCCGTATGCCGCGCGAACGCAGGCAGTTTACCATCTGAGAAAGGCTTCGAATCAATTCCATATCATTAGATTTTAAACAAATATGAGAAAATAATTTGAATAACTGTCTATCCGAGATGCTAATTAATGCTATACACGCTGGAAGGACCATCTGCAATGAATAACAAAATAACGACTTTATCTCCCTAATTGTGCCATTAATTCACAAGTTCTCTCTATATTTGCCTCACTTGCTAAAAAAGAATGCACGCATGAAAACAAATTTTTCTTTCGATATTCAAGCCCTCGACGAGGGGATTCACAATCGTTTTCCGAATCATAAAGAAGCGCCACTCATCGGACTCACGGGAAACTTCAGTGACGGCAACCTGACCCTGGCACCGGGATATTACCAGTCTGTCATTCAAGCGGGAGGTGTACCGGTAATCATTCCACCCTACGAAGATATCAACTTACTTATCAACACCCTTGAACACCTGGACGGACTGCTGCTCACAGGCGGAGGTGACCTGAATCCACTGTTCCTGCACGAAGATCCGATTCGGGAACTCCATGGCATCAATCCTTACCGCGACCGGCAGGAACTGCTGCTGACGCGTCTGGCGGCTCACCGGCAGATTCCGATACTGGGTATCTGCCGCGGCATCCAAGTGCTCAACGCCGCTTTGGGCGGTACGCTCTATCAGGACATTTATGCACAGAAAGAAACGCCGTCTATCAAGCACAGCCAGGATTTGGAACGGAGTTTCCCGTCACACCGGGTGGAACTGGCGGAGGGTAGCCTGCTGGCCCGCATTCTAAACGCCAAGGAAGTAGCTGTCAATTCCTTCCATCATCAGGCGGTAAAAGAGCCGGCACCCGGTTTTCGGATATCAGCTACGGCACCCGACGGGGTGATAGAAGCCATCGAAAGCACGGAATACAAATCCATGCTGGGCGTACAGTGGCATCCGGAATGTTTCATCCTGAATCAGGACAAATGCATGATGCCGCTCTTCGGATGGCTCGTCCGCGAAGCCCGCTCGTTCCGCAAAGCCAAAGAATTGCACCAGCGTCTGCTGATTCTGGATACGCACTGTGACACTCCGATGTTTTTCGACCAGCACATCCGCTTTGATACGCGCGACCCCAAAATCAAGGTCGACCTGCACAAGATGACGGAAGGACGGCAGGATGCCACCATCATGGTAGCTTATCTGGAACAAAAGGAAAGGACGGACGAAGCCTTGCTGGCGGCTACGGCCAAAGCCGACCGTTTGCTGAATGAGATTGAGGAAATGGTGGCCAAGAACTGTACCGCAATAGACATCGCGTATACGCCCAGCGACTTATACCGCCTGAAACAGGAAGGAAAGAAGGCCCTCATGCTGGGCATTGAAAACGGCTATGCCATCGGAAAAGACCTGAGCCAGGTGGCACATTTCCGCAAACGGGGAGTGGTGTACATGACGCTCTGCCACAACGGAAACAACGACATCTGCGGGTCGGCCCGCCGCAACGAAGAAAACCTGGGGGTGACTCCTTTCGGTGAACAGGTGATTCGGGAAATGAACCGTCTGGGCATGATGGTGGACTTGTCGCACAGTGGCGAACGAACATTCTATGACACGCTCGAAATCAGCAGCCAGCCGGTAGTCTGCTCGCATTCTTCCAGCCGTGCGCTCTGCGACCATCCGCGCAACCTGACCGATGACCAGCTCCGTGCCATTGCCAAGAAAGGGGGCGTAGTGCAGGTCTGTCTGTACAGCGGATTTCTCCGCACCGACCGTCCGGCGCACATCTTGGATGCCATCGAACACCTGAACCACATGGTGAACGTGATGGGTATCGAACATGTGGGCATCGGCAGTGACTTCGACGGCGACGGAGGCATCATCGGATGCAACGATTCCTCGGAGATGATCAACTTCACCCGCCAGCTGCTGCACGAACGTTACAGCGAGGAAGACATCCGCCGTATCTGGGGCGGCAATTTTCTGCGCGTCATGCAACAAGTGCAGGAAAGCGGTTCCTACAAATAAAGTTTAAAACGTATTTACGGCTGCAAGGGGTGTGCGAAAATAAGTTTACCTTTGCAGCGCAAACTAAATGAAAGGATTATGATTTCAATAAAAAATCTGCTGACCGTAGCGGCCCTGCTGACAGGAGGTGCCTTGATTTCCTGTGGAAGCAGTTCCAAGAACAGCCAGCAAACCGAAGAAACCGAAGAAGCCATCGTTCAGGCACCGGCCTTCAATGCCGACAGTGCATACGCATACGTAGCCGCACAAGTTGCTTTCGGCCCTCGTGTGCCCAATACGGAAGCACACCGGAAATGTGGAGATTACCTGGCTGCCCAGCTGAAGAAATTCGGGGCAACTGTCTACAACCAGCAGGCTGATTTGATCGCATACGACGGTACCGTCTTGAAATCGCGCAACATCATCGGAGCCTACCAGCCGGAAAACAAGAAACGGGTGATGCTCTGTGCACACTGGGACTGCCGCCCGTATGCCGACCAGGACGAGGAAGCCAACCACCGGAAAGCAATTGACGGAGCAAACGATGGGGCCAGCGGAATAGGTGTGTTACTGGAAATTGCCCGACAGATTCAACAGCAGGCTCCGCAAGTAGGCATCGACCTCGTATTCTTCGATGCGGAAGATTACGGCACGCCAGAGTTCTACAAAGGAACGTACAAACCGGACACCTGGTGTCTGGGCTCCCAATACTGGGGACGCATCCCTCACGTACCTGATTACAAGGCACGCTTCGGCATCCTGCTGGACATGGTGGGCGGAAAGAATGCCACATTCTACTACGAAGACTATTCCAAGCGGACGGCCCACAATGCCATGAAGAAAATCTGGAAGATGGCCGAACACCTGGGCTATGGCAACTACTTCATCAAGGAAGACGGAGGCCAAATCACCGACGACCATCTCTATGTGCACCAGTACCGTCAGATTCCCTGTGTAGACATCATCCACTATGACACACAGAGCAACACGGGCTTCAACCCTACGTGGCACACGCTGGACGACACACTTGAAAATATTGACAAAGCCACGCTTCAGGCTGTTGGACAAACGGTGATGGGCGTGATTTATAACGAAAAATAATTAAACTGTATCACAATGAAAACAATCAACGAACTCCAGGACGAAGTGATCGAAGAATTCAGCGACTTCGACGATTGGATGGACAAATACCAACTGCTGATCGACCTGGGCAACGACCAGCAACCGCTCGACCCGAAATACAAGACCGAACAGAACCTGATTGACGGATGTCAGAGCCGCGTATGGCTGCAGGCTGATTTGGTAGACGGGAAAGTGGTATTTCAGGCAGAAAGCGATGCCCTGATTGTCAAAGGCATCATCTCCCTGCTGATTCAAGTTGTATCGGGTCATACTCCAGATGAAATCCTGAATGCCGACCTCTACTTCATCGAAAAAATCGGCTTGAAGGAGCATCTTTCACCTACCCGCAGCAACGGTCTGCTGGCCATGGTGAAACAGATGCGTATGTATGCCTTGGCATTTAAAGCCAAGATGCAGGAAGCTTAACCAATTTCCCGACCATATCACAAGCCCCCGCCGGTTCACCTCCAGTCGGGGGCTTGTTCGTTTAAAAAAAACGCTTCGACGTTTCACCTCAAACGCCTAAACGTTTTGTCTTAAACGCCTAAACGTTTGGCATCAAACGTAAAGGCGCTTCCATCAAAACGCCTAAGCGTTTTGGCCCTTATGCAGAAGTATCCTTATCCCATTTCTCTCCTTTCCCTGCCACTTCAGGGTTTACTGAAGGGTTGAGCAATTTTAATCTATTGAAAATCAGCTAATTCTAAAAATTTTCACATTTTTTTAGTCAGACCTTTCTGCAAACCCCACTTTTCCTACCTTATTGAAATATATTATAATAATTAACTATACCCTATAAATAGGAGACTTTCTATTTTAAGATTTCTTAAACATACAGTTCTTACTTCTTCCCTATCTCCAAAATTTAAACATGCCCGTTTTTTGTTTTTTCAGTCAAAAAGAATAACTTTGTTTATTAATCCTAAAAACGACTTATAATGAAAGAGTTTCTTCGAAGTACCCTGGCCACCATCACGGGTGTGCTAATCTGCGGGTTCATCTTTATCATCTTGGGCATAAGTACATTAGTAGGCATTATGGCCTCGTCTGAAACCGAGACCGTTGTTCCGCCCAATTCCGTGTTTACCCTCGAACTGAAAGGAACCATCCAGGAGCGTTACCAGCCCAGTCCCGTCGACCAGTTCTTTGAAGACCAGATTTCTACCTACGGATTGGAAGACATTCTGAATGCCATCCAAAAAGCCAAAGAAAACGACCTTATCAAAGGTATCTACCTGCATACGGGTGCACTGAGCTGCTCAGCGGCTTCCCTGCAAGCCATTCACCGGGCACTGGCCGACTTCAAGCAGAGTGGCAAGTTTCTGGTGGCATACGCTGACGCTTACACACAAGGCGGATATTATGTGGCCAGTGTAGCCGACAAGGTTATCGTGAATCCCGTTGGAAGTCTTTCCTGGCACGGACTGGCCAGCGAGACCATGTTCCTGAAAGATTTCCTGGCCAAAATCGGCGTGAAGATGCAGATTTTCCGGGTAGGTACGTACAAATCGGCCGTGGAACCAATGATGAGCACTGAAATGAGTCCGGCCAACCGTGAACAGACCCAGGCTTTTTTGGAATCTACCTGGAAGAGTATCCTGAACGACGTCTCGGCATCGCGTCACATATCGGCTGACTCCCTGAACCTGCTGGCCGACCGGAACATGGATTTCCAGCCGGCAGAAACTTACGTAAGCAGCGGACTGGCCGATACACTGATGTATCAGGATGAAGTGCTCAGCTACCTGAAGTCTCTTACCGGACTGTCTGACGAAGACGACCTCAAGACTTTAAACCTCGACGAAATGACCCGTGTCAAGGCGACTGCCCCGAAGAGCAAGACCCGCGACGTGGTGGCAGTATACTACGCTTACGGAGAAATTGACAACGGCTCATCATCGTACGACGAGGGCATCAACTCCGAAAAAGTCACCAAGGACCTGCGCGACTTGCGCAAGGACAAGAACGTAAAAGCCGTGGTGCTCCGCGTCAACTCTCCGGGTGGAAGCGCCTACGGGTCGGAACAGATTTGGCGGGAGGTCAGCCTGCTGAAAGCGGAAAAACCGGTCGTAGTATCCATGGGCGACTATGCGGCTTCCGGTGGCTATTACATTTCATGCGCCGCCCACAAGATTGTAGCCGAACCGACCACCCTGACCGGCTCCATCGGTATCTTTGGCATGATGCCCGATGCCTCCGAACTTTTGAACGACAAACTGGGACTTCATTTCGATGGAGTCAAAACGCATAAAATGGCCGATATGGGCAGCATGAGCCGCCCGTTCAATGCAGAAGAATCGGCCCTGATGCAACAGATGGTAAACCAGGGATACGCCTTGTTTACCAAACGCTGTGCCGAAGGCCGACACATTCCGTTGGAAGAGCTCTGCAAGATTGCGGAAGGACGCGTATGGACCGGCAGCATGGCCAAAGAACTGAAACTGGTGGACGAACTGGGCGGACTGGATACAGCCATCCAACTGGCAGCCCAGCTGGGCAAGGTGAAGGACTACAATCTTCAGACTTACCCAGCCAAGGAAGATTTCCTGACCCAGCTGCTGAACACCCGTACCGACCGCTACATTCACAGCCAGTTGCAGGAAACTTTCGGAGAATACTACCGCAGCTTCGACTGGATACGTCACCTCGGTCAGTCCGACCGTCTACAAGCCCGTCTGCCATTCAACTTGCGCATCCAATAAGGAGGGACGTGCATGAGCGGAAAATGCAAGATATATTGGGGACTGTGGCCCTTCAGTGTCCTCTACGGCATCGGTGTGAGGGTACGGAACTTGTTGTTCGACCGGGGCCTGCTCCGGCAGGAACGCTTTCCGTTGCCCGTCATCTGCATCGGTAACCTGACCGTGGGCGGCACGGGGAAAACACCTCATACGGAATACCTCATCCGGTTGCTGCACGGTTCGTTCCGGCTGGCCGTACTAAGCCGAGGCTACAAGCGGAAGTCGAAAGGTTTCGTGCTCGCTTCTCCTGCTTCCCGCATGGAAGACATCGGCGACGAGCCTTTCCAGATGGCCCGCAAGTTCCCGGACATCCGTGTAGCCGTGGACGGTGACCGCTGCGAAGGAATCCACCGACTGATGGCCCCCGAAGGAGCACCCGACACGGAAGTCGTGCTGCTGGACGATGCCTTCCAGCACCGTTACGTACAACCGGGACTGAACCTCCTGCTGATGGACTACCACCGACCCGTGGAATGCGACCAGCTTCTGCCTGCCGGACGATTACGGGAGCCTGCCAGCGGCAAACAACGGGCCGACCTGCTCATCGTCACCAAATGTCCGCCCGACCTCAGCCTGGAAAAATGCAAGCAACTGCAGCAACGCATACAGCCTCTTCCCCATCAGGAGGTGTTTTTCACCACCCTGGCCTACGGAAAACTGTATTCCTTGTTTGCGGATACACCTGCCCGGGCACTTGACACCCTGAAAGGCCAGGCAGTATTGCTGGTCACCGGCATTGCTTCGCCGGCTCCCCTGGTAGAAGAAGTCCGTCGTCATGCCGCGAGTGTCACCCCATTGCTTTTCGGTGACCATCACAACTTCGATGCGACCGACATGCAACAGATTGTGCAACAGTTCTACCGGCTGCCGGAAGCACGCCGCCTCATCCTGACCACCGAGAAGGATGCCTCGCGGCTCATCGGCCATCCGCAGCTCGCCGACGAACTGAAACCCTATATTTATGTGCTCCCCATAGAAGTGGAGTTCCTGCACAAAGGAGAACTAGTATTTAACCCCAAAATCATTGAGTATGTTAGAAAAAATTCAAGAAACAGCCGCCTTTCTGAAGGCGAAGATGCACACTCATCCTGAAACAGCCATCATCCTGGGCACGGGCCTGGGCAGCCTGGTGCATGAAATCACCGACAAGTATGAAATCAACTATTCGGAGATTCCGAACTTCCCGGTTTCCACCGTCGAAGGACACAGCGGCAAACTGATTTTCGGGAAATTGGGCAACAAAGATATCATGGCCATGCAAGGACGCTTTCATTTTTACGAAGGCTACTCCATGAAGGAAGTGACTTTCCCCGTGCGTGTGATGCGTGAACTGGGCATCAAGACCTTGTTCGTATCGAACGCTGCAGGAGGCACGAACCCGGATTTTGAAATCGGTGACCTGATGATTATCACCGACCACATCAACTTCTTCCCGGAACACCCGCTCCGCGGCAAGAACATCGACTACGGACCGCGTTTCCCGGACATGAGCGAAGCGTATTCCAAGGAACTGATTGCCAAAGCACTGGAAATTGCCAAGGAAAAAGGCATCAAGGTGCAGCAAGGCGTGTACATCGGTACCCAAGGTCCTACGTTTGAAACCCCGTCGGAATACAAGATGTTCCGCATCTTGGGCGCAGACGCCGTGGGTATGTCTACCGTGCCGGAAGTCATCGTGGCCAACCACTGCGGCATCAAGGTGTTCGGCGTATCGGTCATCACCGACCTGGGCGTGGAAGGCAAGATTGTGGAAGTATCCCACGAAGAAGTACAGAAGGCAGCCGACGCCGCACAGCCCCGCATGACCACCATTATGAGAGAACTTATCAACAGAGCGTAAAAATACTATGCACGAAGGAAACAGAACTGAAATTTCTACCCTGGGTGAATTCGGCCTCATCAAGCACCTCACCCAGGACATCAAACTACAAAATCCGGAAACGAAGTACGGTGTGGGCGACGATGCCGCCGTACTGGAGTTTCCCGGCAAGCAGGTACTGGTCACCACCGACCTGCTGATGGAAGGCGTACACTTCGACCTGGTCTATACCCCGCTGAAACACCTGGGATATAAATCGGCCATGGTGAACTTCTCCGACATCTACGCCATGAACGGAACCCCGAAACAGATTACCGTCTCACTGGCTGTCTCCAAGCGCTTCTGCATTGAAGACCTGGAGGACTTCTACGACGGCCTGCGCCTGGCCTGCGAACAGCATCACGTGGACCTCGTGGGAGGCGATACCACCTCTTCCGTCACAGGACTGGCCATCTCCATCACCTGCATCGGGGAAGCCGACAAGGACAAGGTGGTCTACCGCAACGGTGCCAAGGAAACCGACCTCATCTGTGTATCGGGTGACCTCGGGGCCGCCTACATGGGCCTGCAGTTGATGGAGCGCGAAAAAGCCGTGTTCCAGGGCGAAAAGGACGTACAACCCGACTTTGCCGGAAAAGAATACCTGCTGGAACGCTTCCTGAAACCGGAAGCCCGCAAGGACATCGTCGAAAGTCTGGCCAAAGCCGGTCTTCGGCCTACGGCTATGATGGACATCTCCGACGGGCTGTCGTCCGAACTGATGCACATCTGCTCACAGAGTCACGTAGGTTGCCGGGTCTATGAGGAACGTATTCCCATCGACTACCAGACTGCCGTGATGGCCGAAGAGTTCAACATGAACCTGAGCACTTGTGCCCTGAATGGCGGCGAGGACTACGAACTGCTCTTCACCGTCCCGTTGACAGCACATGAGACGGTGGCCCAGATGAAGGATGTCAAAATCATCGGTCACATCACCAAGCCGGAACTGGGCTGTGCACTGGTGACCCGCGACGGCAACGAACTGGAGCTGAAGGCACAGGGCTGGAATCCATTGAAAGGATAAAATTCTCTTACAACCGGAAAATAAGACCTTCCTTTTCGCTATCCGACTTTTCATCGGGGCGAAAAGGAAGTTTTTTTGTGCGTCATTCGTGTATTTCATATACAAAAAGCCTCTTTTTACACAAAAATCGCATTTTTTCTACTGAAAAGTTTGCAGGTTCCAAAAGTTTGCGTACCTTTGCAACCGCAAACAAGAAACAATGGTGCCATAGCTCAGTTGGTAGAGCAAAGGACTGAAAATCCTTGTGTCCCCGGTTCGATTCCTGGTGGCACCACTTTGAAGAAAAGCAAAAGACAGTAAAATCCTGATTTCCAAACGAAATCGGGATTTTTTATTTCCCACCAACACGCAAAAAACGGCAAAATATTACCGTTCGAGGTGGAGCAAAAGTGGAGATAAAAGGAATATTGCAACCATTCACCGTAGAACAACGCATTCCGTTAAAAGCGGGGTATCAGGTAGTCTATAACTTGGAAATGATATTTGCGCTTACCTTTCAAATTAATACTTATCCGACCCAACAATTACGTGAGTATATAATCAGCAGACTGTTCCAATCTGAAAAGTCAATGATTATATGCATGATGAATGGTAATCATAAATCATATCTAAAATGCTGATAAATATTGATTTCATTGTTTCATTCGGATAATAAGCCGCAAATTTTGCGGTTAATTATCCGCAAAACTGTATATTTGCAGAAAACAGTGATGCCTATGTATATACATGAACATAAAGAATGGCCTTCCTTTTTGTGGAACAAGGAACTTGTCGGTGAGAAACTGAACAAGGTAAATAAGGCTGTCGGTTATCTGATGGGACGCCTTAGTGTAATCGGTTTTAACGACAAGATGTCTGCCGTAGTTGAATCCATCTCTCATGACATCATTGCATCATCAGAAATTGAAGGAGTGGAATTGAACAATGAACAGGTACGTTCATCTGTAGCCCGCAAACTCGGAGTACAACTACCGAATCCGACCGAATCTTCACGGTATATAGACGGAGTAGTGGAAATGGCACTTGATGCAACTGTCAATTTCAACAGTCCGCTTACCAATGAAAGACTCTTCGGCTGGCACAACTGCCTGTTTCCTACCGGATGGAGCGGTCCAACAAAAATAGAGGTAGCCCGACACCGCAGCGGAGAGATGAAAGTTATTTCTGGAATGTTCGGTCGGGAAAAGGCACATTATGTAGCGCCTGCTCCTGAAAGAATAGACGAAGAAATGAATCGGTTTCTGGACTGGTTCAATTCAGATGCACATAACGGCTATGTAAAATCGGCGATAGCCCATTTGTGGTTTGTCTGCATCCACCCTTTCGATGACGGAAACGGACGAATCGGACGAGCCATTGCTGATATGGCACTTTCACAAGCCGAAAACTCAAAGATGCGTTTCTTCAGTATCTCCCATCAGATAAACAAAGATAAAAAACAGTATTACGACATATTGGAGAAAACACAGAAGGGAGATTGCGAGATTACTGAATGGATCATCTGGTATCTTGACTGCCTGCTCCGTTCCGTTGAGCAATCCGACGAAACATTGTCGAAGGTTCTTAACAAGGCCATATTCTGGCAAACCCATGCCGAAACAGTCCTGTCCGAACGACAACGTGAAGTCTTGAATTTATATTTGGACGGTTATCCCGGCAAACTGACGACTAAGAACTGGGCAAAACGTGTAAAGGTATCACCAGATACAGCAGCACGCGATATAAAAGATCTGGTAGAAAAGGGTATTCTGATACCCCAGCAGGGGCGGGTTCGTGACGTATTCTACGGAATCCGGTGCAGTGAGTCTATCCTTGTCATTCCCATGCCTGAAGATGTATAATTGTTCATCATGCAAGCATAAAGGCTGTGTGACATCGGTTCATCCAGACCGGCACACAGCCTTTATGCTTATCTTTTATTTACTACTCATATATGCTTCCCTATAATTCTCCAGTCTATGGAGATAGAACATATGACTTATACCGTAACAAATATAAAACCGAAAAAGAAGCGATAGATAATAATGGAGCACACAAAAGATAAGCAATTGAAAACAAATAGATTACAGCAAACATTTGAAACAATTTGAGCGAATGGGTGAAGGGAAAGCAACAGGATACACAAGGGAAAAGTACCCTGCAAAGCCTATATGACTCCCAACAGACTATTTATTTCGCCAGTAACCGGCGACTCAAATAGCGTACCGGATACCACACAGAAAGAAAACCTACTGCCAGAACGGTAAAGAAAATCAACACGACATCTTCCCAGTGTACGCTGACCGGATAGGCATCGACAATGAAACTGCCGGAAGCTCCCAGTGAAATCAGTCCGAAGGTCTGTTGCAACCAGCAGAGTAATACCCCCAACACAATACCGGCCACGGCTCCGATGAACGAAATCAGTCGCCCCTCGAAGAGGAAGATACGCACAATCTGCCGGTCGTTGGCTCCCAAATTGCGCAGAGTAGTCACATCGTCACGCTTGTCGATGATGAGCATGGACAGGGAGCCAATGACATTGAAACAAGCTATCATCAGGATAAAGGTCAAGAAAAGGTAGGAGATGAATTTCTCGATTTTCATGATACGGAACGTGTCGGCCTGCTGCTCGTAACGGTCGAGCACACGGAAACGCTCTCCCAACTGTGCTTCCAGTTTACGTTTGAAGGCATCCACATCGGTACCCGACTTCAGCTTCAGGTTGATGGCACTGACTTCGGTGGTGTACTGAAACAGCTTGCGGGCAAACTGCAGGGAGGTAATGATATAAGACCCGTCATATTTCTCCTGGTTCACGGCAAACACCAATCCGGAAGAAAACAGGTTCCCTCCAGTAAAAGAAGTAGACGGATTGGCCATGTTCACCTTCGCTCCACGCTTGGGAGCATACACCTCGAGTGGATCGAGAAAGCGGATACCGGTACCCAAATTGGCCAGCAACTGCACGCCGGGAATGGCATAATCCACCACTTCATCATGCAGCAACAGGTCTCCCTTTCCAAAAAGGATGGTGTCAATCGGGGTCAGTTCGGTGAAATTGTCTTCCACGCCCTTAATCACGGCCATGGCCTGCCGCCCCTGATACTGCACCAAGGCATTGTCTTCCAACGATTCACATACCAGGGCCACTTCGGGCATTTTCCGGACAGCCGCGATAGACTTGTCCTGTCCGTCGAAGACTTTCCCAGCGGACGGAATAATTTTAAGTTCCGGATCGAAAGCCGTAAACAGGTTGGACACCAGGTCCTGAAAACCGTTGAACACGGACAAGGTACATACCAAGGCCAGGGTGGCAAGCGCCACTCCGCACACCGAAATACCGGAAATCACATTGATGGCATTGTGTGACTTCTTGGAAAACAAATATCGCCGGGCTATGTAAAAAGGGAAATTCACCGCTATACCTTATTAATATATACTATTACATAAAATAAAAACCCACAGAAGCACCAGGCACTGTCGTCCTCTTCTTCTGTGAGTGTTTACCAGAATTTCACATGTACTTATTTCTTCAACAATTCGTCAATCTTCTCCGCGTAATCCAGCGAATCGTCTACAAAGAACTTCAGTTCCGGAATGATACGCAGCTGATGGCGTACCCGGTTACCAAGTTCAAAACGGATGGACTTCATGTTGGCATTGATGTTCTTCACGATTTCTTCACTTCTCTCCGAAGGGAAGACGCTCAAATATGCACGCGCATAACTCATATCGGGACTGATGCGGACAATGCTGACCGAAACCAGCACTCCCGGCATGGATTTAGTCTGCAAAAGGAAAATTTCGCTCAGTTCCTTCTGAATAAGGCGGGCAATCTTGTTTTGTCTGGTTGTTTCCATATTACCTCTTTTATTTTTTACGTATGATAGTCAGACCGTCGCGCAAAGGCAGGATAACTTTCTCCACCCGTGTATCGGCAGCCACCAGGTCGTTGAACTTCTTGATACCGATGGTCTGCGTGTCCGTGTGATGCGGTTCCTCGAGCACATGCCCGTCCCACAAGGTGTTGTCGGCTATGATATAGCCGCCGGAATACATCTTCTGCAGAATCATCTCGTAGTATTCCACATAGAAACGCTTGTTCCCGTCGACAAAGGCCAAATCGAACACGATGTCCATACCGGGTACTATCTGCAGGGCATCTCCAATGTAAAACCGGATTTTATCGGAATACGGAGAATTTTCCAGCCATGGACGGGTGAAGTCTTCCTGCTCGTCGTTGATCTCGAAAGTGTGGAGCATGGCTCCCTCTTCCAGACCTTCTGCCAGACAAAGTGCAGAATATCCGCTGTAAGTACCTATCTCAAGCACCTGTTTCGGACGTATCATCTGCACGAACATCTTCAGCATTCTTCCCTGCAAGTGACCCGAAGCCATACGGGGACGCAGGAGTTTCACGTGCGTCGCCCGGTACAGCGCTTTCAGGTAGTCACTTTCTTCGTCGATATGCTGAAGAATGTATTCATCGAGCGCGTCTGTCTCTTTCATGATTACAAGTAACGATTACGGTTGGGCAACACGTATTCTTCTTCGCTTTTCAGCACGTCGCCCACCTGATTGATTTCCAAGAAAGAAGTATGAGTTCCTTGTTTACCACCGCTCAAGTAAGCCACCATTTCATTTTCGGCCAGCACACCGTCGTTAATCAGCTTGCGCAGTGCAGTGAAGTAGTACTCCTGTCCGTTGGCCTTTTCCGGCATATAAATTGCTTCCACACCGTATGACAGCGCCAGGTGACGCATGGTCTTTTCCTTGTAGCAGATAGCCAGCACCGGATATTTGCCACGGAAGGCAGCCAGGTTGCGGGCAGTCAGACCGCTGAAGCTGTCGGTGATGATAGCACGAATCGGCATCAGGTTTGTAGCACGTACCGCCTGCTTGGCCAGGAAGCTGGTCACATCGGTATTGGCCGGAGTCAAAGGAATTGGAATATCATTTTCTTCCATCTTATCTTTTTCTGCCTGAGCCGCAATCTTCGCCATGGTCTTCACGGCTTCTACCGGATACTTACCGTAAGCCGTTTCACCACTCAGCATCAGGGCATCGGTACGGTAGTAGATGGCATTGGCGATATCGGTTACCTCGGCACGGGTCGGACGCGGGTTGTTAATCATGGTGTGCAACATCTGCGTAGCCACGATAACCGGCTTCTTTGCCAGGATACATTTCTTGATCAAGATACGCTGAATACCTGGAATGCGTTCCTGCGGCACTTCGATACCCAGGTCACCACGGGCTACCATCACACCGTCGGCCACTTCCAAGATTTCGTCGATGTTGTCCACACCTTCCTGATTCTCAATCTTGGCGATAATCTTGATGTCGCTGTGGTGTGCATCCAGAATCTCACGGATGTCCAATACATCCTGACGGTTGCGCACGAAAGAGTGAGCAATGAAATCAATGTCCTTTTCGATGGCATAAAGGATATTGTTGCGGTCTTTTTCTGTCAGAGAAGGCAGGTTGATGCGCACGCCCGGCACATTCACACTCTTGCGGCTTCCCAAAGTCGCGTCGTTGCAGACTTCACAGAAAAGCGTATCTTCGTTCTTGTCGATGACCTTCAGTTCCAGTTCGCCGTCGTCCATCAGCACATCAGCACCTACAGACAGGTCGTGCACAAATCCCGGATAAGTTACCGAAATACATTCATGAGTAGTTTCCTGATCCGGATTGCCTACAATACGCACTTTTTCACCTGTTTTGAAATCAATCGGGCCTTCTGCACTGGCCGTAGTACGTACTTCCGGGCCTTTTGTATCCATCAGGATACCGATGCGGTTGGAAACGGTACGCACATTGTTAATCAACTTTTCAAAACCTTCACGGCTGGCATGTGCAGTATTCATACGTACCACGTTCATACCTGCATTAAAAAGGTCTCTGATAAAATCTACTTCGCAGCGCAAATCCGAAATGGACGCAACGATTTTTGTTTGTTTAAGCATCATATATACTATAATTTGTTGTTGTCTACTAAAAAAGATTCCACGGCCAGACGATAGGAATTCAGACCGAATCCACAAATTACGCCTACACAGGCACACGAAATCATGGATTTATGGCGAAACTCTTCCCGCTTGTGCACATTGGATATATGAATCTCCACGACAGGAGACGTCACTGCACGTATGGCATCCTGCAAGGCAATGGAAGTGTGCGTGTAAGCACCCGCATTCAGCACGATGCCGTCGTATGAAAATCCGACTTCATGAATTTTATTAATCAGCTCCCCTTCCACATTCGATTGATAATACGCAAATTCAACCGATGGATACCATTCTTTCAATTTCTCCAGATAGCTCTCAAAAGATTCGGCACCATAAATAGAAGGCTCTCGTTTGCCTAACAGATTAATGTTCGGGCCATTAATTATTTGTATTCTCATCTGTATACTTCTGCTGAACTTTTAATACTTTTGTAGAAGAATTTGGCACAAAGATACGAAAAAGAAATGAAAAAGGCCGATAAAAAAAATATAATAATAAAGTATAAGCAATACCTGAAGCTCGAAAAATCTCTTTCCCGCAATACAGTAGAAGCCTATCTTACGGATTTGGACAAGCTGTTCGCTTATCTGGAACTGGAAGAAATCGACCTCACAGATGTCACGCTGGAGAATCTGGAGACCTTCTCAGCCGGGCTTCACGACATCGGCATTCATTCCCGGTCCCAGGCCCGTATTCTGTCGGGGATACGTTCTTTTTTCCGTTTTCTGGTACTCGAGGGATACCTTGCACAAGACCCTTCCGAACTATTGGAATCACCCCAGATTGGCCGGCATCTGCCCGACGTACTGAGTGTGGAAGAGATTGACAGCCTGATCGGGGTCATCGACCGCACTTCACGCGAAGGCCAGCGGAACCGGGCCATTCTGGAAACGCTCTACAGCTGCGGGCTGCGTGTTTCAGAGCTGTGCAACCTCAGACTATCAGACTTGTACCTGAAAGAAAAATTCATCCGGGTAGAAGGAAAAGGCAGCAAGCAACGGCTGGTTCCGATTTCCTCACGCGCCATCCACGAACTGCAACTGTACTTTGCCGATCGAAGCCAAGGACTGATCAAACCCGGGTACGAGGATTTCGTGTTCATCAGCCGCTTTGGGAAAAACATTTCACGCATCATGGTTTTCCATATCATCAAGGAGCTGGCTGAGCAAATCGGGCTGAAAAAAAGCATCAGTCCACACACCTTCCGCCACTCATTTGCCACTCACTTACTCGAAGGAGGTGCCAACCTGCGTGCCATACAATGTATGCTCGGACATGAAAGCATCGGCACGACAGAAATCTACACACACCTCGACCGCAGCCGCTTGCGTCAGGAAATTCTGGAACACCATCCGCACAACCTGCACAAAAACGGATAAAAGCACTCTCTTTTAAGCTTTTTTTACAGAGAGACAAACAAAAAAACAGATAATAATTAACAAATAATGGAGTTTTTCTTATCTTTGCCCCAAATAATCAAACAAGATTATTCATTTATACAAACTAAATATTAAACATCATGATTAAGAAGTTGTATTTGCCGTTAGTGGCATTGTTAGTCCTTGCTTTCTCTTCATGTAGCAAGATGGGCGAATTGTCTCCTGACTACTTCACAACCAACCCTGAAGTATTGGAAGCAGTAGGTGGTAAAGTGCCTGTAACTATTACAGGAAAATTCCCGGAAAAATACTTCAAGAAAAACGCCACAGTTGAAGTTACTCCGGTTTTGAGATGGGAAGGCGGAGAAGCCAAAGGTCAGCCTGCAACATTCCAGGGTGAAAAAGTACAAGGTAACGACCAGACTATCTCTTACAAAGCTGGTGGTACTTACACAATGAAAGCCTCTTTCGACTATGTTCCTGAAATGGCTAAATCTGAACTTTATCTGGATTTCAAGATTAAGAAAGGTAAAAAAGAATACACTATTCCTTCTGTAAAGATTGCTGATGGTGTAATCGCTACTTCAGAACTGCCGACTGTAAACTCAGCTAACGCTGCATACGCTCCAGATGCTTTCCAGCGTGTAATCAAGCAAGCTAAAGAAGCTCAGATCATGTTCTTGATTCAGCAAGCTAACCTCCGTGCAAGCGAACTGAAGTCAGACAGCCTGAAAGCTTTCCACAAACAAGTGGTTGCTGTTGCCGGTGATACAAAGAACTATAAACTGAACAACATCGAAATTTCTGCTTACGCTTCACCTGATGGTGGTGTGAAACTGAACACTACACTGGCTGAAAACCGTCAGAACAATACTGAAAAGTATATGAACCAGCAGTTGAAGAAAGGTAAGATTGAAACAGAAGTAGATACGAAATATACTGCTCAGGACTGGGATGGTTTCCAGGAACTGGTTTCTAAATCAAACATCCAGGATAAAGACCTGATCTTGCGTGTGCTTTCTATGTACAGCGATCCTGAACAGCGTGAAACTGAAATCAAGAACATTTCTTCAGTTTACAAAACTTTGGCTGACGAAATCCTGCCGCAGTTGCGTCGTGCTCGCTTGACTGCTAACTACGATGTAATCGGACGTAGCGATGAAGAAATCAACGCTGCATTTGATACTGATGCAAAAGTATTGAGCAACGATGAATTGCTGTATGCTGCTACACTGACTAACGACAACGCTCGTAAAGAAGCAATCTATAAGAAAGCTGTTGAATTGTATCCGAACGATTTCCGTGCTTACAACAACTTGGGTATGATGGCTTATGCAAACGGTGACTTGGCTGCTGCTGAAAACTACTTCAAACAGGCTGCCAGCAAGAACGCCAACTCTGCTGAAGCTAACACGAACCTCGGTTTGATTGAATTGACTAAGGGTAATGTAGCTAACGCTGAAACTTACTTGAGCAAATCAACTGGTGCTAACACAGCTAACGAAGCTCTGGGTAACTTGTACATCAAACAAGGTCAGTACGACCGCGCCGTACAGGCATTCGGTGACACAAAGACCAACTCTGCTGCTTTGGCTCAGATCTTGGCTAAGGACTACAACAAAGCTAAATCTACTTTGTCTGCAGTGAAGAATCCGGACGCTTACACAAGCTACTTGATGGCTATCGTAGGTGCTAGAACAAACAACGCTGACTTGGTTAAGAGCAGCATGGACAAAGTAAAACAGTTGGATGCTACTCTGGCTGCTAAAGCTCAGAACGACCGCGAATTTGCAAAATATGCAAACGAAATAAAGTAATCCAATAAGTTACTTCCTGAAAACCGGAATCACATTGCGTGGTTCCGGTTTTTTTATGCCCTTCAGGGAAAGAATCCGAAAAAGATGAAAGATTATAAGATGAAAATATGTATTTTCGCGGAAACGAAACATTGTATATGAAAAAACTATACCCAATCCTCCTGTGCATATACCTTTTATTCTGTCTCGATTCATGTAAGCAAAGCAATGAGTTCGAACTTAAAGGAGAAATGGAGGGACTGACTTCCGATATGATTCTGGTGGTATACGACGACCCCGAAGCCAAACTCGACACCATTTATCCGAGAAATGGAAAGTTCACCTACAGTTTTACCCTTGACACCCTGAACCTTTTCCGGCTGGTAAACGATTCGGGAGAAGCTTTTCCGATTTTTGCCGACAAAGGATGGAAGGTAACCGTAAAAGGCAGCTTCCAGCATCCGGAAATCAAAGGCGACGGGCCCAATGATGAATACCAGGAATTCAGAAACAGCATTCTTTCGCTGAATGATCCGGTCCAGATACGCAAGCAAGCAGAAACTTTCATCCAAAACCATCCGCAATCGTATGCTTCAGCATACATTCTGAATGAAGTATTCGCACAGACAGCGCATCCGGACATCGCCCTTATCAATAAATTACTGGAGCCACTCACCGGAAAAATAAAAGACAGCCGGGTGGTGACAAGCATCCTGAAATTACTTCCGGAAAAAGAAAAGACAATAAACAATTCATCAGATTACCTAAGCTACATCTCTGTCAAGAAAAGAAACGGAGAATACCTTTCATGGAGCAACAATGCACGTCCTTATACCCTTGTCAATTTCTGGGCAAGCTGGGACAGGGAAAGTATCAGTACCCGAGACTCTCTATACAGCCTCATCCAGAAATCGCCCAAAGAGAAATTCAGAATTGTCAATTTCTCATTAGACTACGACAAGAAGGAATGGCAAAGACTGTGCAAGGAAGATACGGAGCAATGGATAGAACTATGCGACGGGAAAGGATGGAATGCACAGATTCTGAAACAACAGAACATACAGGCACTTCCTTCCAATATTCTGATTGACCAGAACCGGAAAATAGTAGACCGTAACTTGAATGAAATGACCCTCGCAAGCCGGATAAAAGCATTGACGGCAAACGACTCAAAACAAAAATAACCTCACCTTAACATAACCTTAAATGCTAGTAAAACTTTTTGGCGCCGCTGTACAAGGCATCGACGCCACCATTGTGACCATCGAGGTCAACTGCTCACGTGGCATAAAATTCTATTTAGTGGGACTGCCTGATTCGGCCGTAAAAGAAAGCCACGAACGTATTGTCTCGGCCTTACAGGTAAACGGATACAAGTTTCCGACACGTCAGATTGTGGTAAATATGGCTCCAGCCGACATCCGGAAAGAAGGCGCCTCCTACGATCTTCCACTGGCTATCGGAATCCTGGCTGCCAGCGAAACAGTATCAGCAGCCCGACTGGCCGACTACCTCATCATCGGAGAGCTAAGTCTGGACGGAAGCTTGCAACCGATTAAAGGAGCACTTCCCATCGCCATTGCAGCCCGCCAGCAAGGATTCAAGGGATTGATTCTCCCCAAACAGAATGCGTATGAAGCAGCTGTAGTAAACCGCCTGGCTGTGTATGGAGCTGAACGAATCACGGAGGTTATTGATTTCCTGAACGGTACTGGTACCCTTCAGCCGACACTTGTCAACACACGTGAAGAATTCTATAAACACCAGTGCACGTTTCCATTTGATTTTTCAGAAGTCAGAGGACAGGAGAACGTGAAACGCGCACTGGAAGTGGCTGCCGCAGGCGGACACAACGTACTGCTCATCGGTGCGCCGGGAAGTGGAAAGTCCATGATGGCCAAGCGCCTCCCCAGTATCCTTCCGCCCCTTTCCTTAGGCGAAAGCTTGGAAACGACCAAGATACATTCCGTAGCCGGGAAGTTAGGTAAAAATACCTCACTCATCGCCATCCGTCCGTTCCGCAGCCCGCATCACACCATCTCACAAGTAGCCATGGTAGGCGGAGGAGCCAGTCCACAACCTGGAGAAATCAGTCTGGCACACAACGGCGTACTGTTTTTGGATGAACTCCCTGAATTCAGCCGGAACGTGCTGGAAGTACTCCGACAACCACTTGAAGACCATCGAATCACCATTTCACGGGCCAAATATACCTTGGAGTATCCAGCCAACTTCCAGTTGATTGCATCTATGAACCCGTGTCCGTGCGGCTACTACAACCATCCCACCCGCCATTGTGTCTGTCATCCGGGACAGGTACAGCGTTACCTGAACAAGATTTCCGGCCCTCTGCTCGACCGTATCGACATTCAAGTGGAGATTGTTCCCGTACCTTTTGAGGAGATATCCAAAAGTACCCCGGGAGAAAGCAGTGCAAGCATCCGTGAACGTGTCATCCAAGCACGACAGATACAGGCTCAGCGCTTTGCCGGACAAGCCGGAATCTACAGTAATGCCCAAATGACGCCAAGCCTGCTGCATCGTTACGCACAACCCGACGCCGCCGGTCTGGAACTCCTGCGACATGCCATGCACCGTCTGAACCTTTCAGCCCGTGCATACGACCGTATCCTGAAGGTTTCCCGTACCATTGCCGATCTGGAAAACAGTACAGACATCCGCCCGGAACACCTGGCCGAGGCCATCAGTTACCGGAACCTGGACCGGGAAAACTGGGCCGGATAAGGGCCACTCTCTCCAGACCTCCACTACCTTCAGCTATCCAAAAAGGAATGCCATGAAGCCTTCCTTCCTATTTGTTGCCAGTTACTGTTACACAAGTAAATAGACGGTTCTTTCCAATACACTATCCCTTCTGGGAAACATAAAATCCTTTAGAAATCACGGTTTTCCGTGTTTTCCATCTTTTCGGGACAAGCTATATTTGACAAAGAACAACTTCTTATCACATTACATAAAAGGCACTTCTTCGCGTAAGCAGGAAAAAAGCAAACAAATAGAAAGATTATGGACCTGACTGATATTCAACGATACAGGATAGCCTTGGAACGTTTGCGGAGAATTCTGGATATCAAACTCGGCAAACCCTTGCTCATCCGTACCTTCATGGGGCACCTGCGCGTGCTACATGCGTCCGATATCGGTTATTTCCGGTACATCTCTGCCAAAAAGAGCTGGGAAATAGCATTGACCGACGGCTCTTTTCTTCGGCTAAAGGGTAACCTCCGAGCTGAAAACCTGTGTGCATACGATGAAAAATTCATCCAGATTCATCAGTCGTACATCATCAACCTGCACTACCTGTACATGATACAAAAAAACCACTGCATCATGTGTACTCCTTTCCACCACGTAACTGAACTGCAAGTCTCACAAAAACACAAAAAAGAGATATTGGAACGTTTCGGCCAGTTCTAAACCTTAAAAACCGGGAGTTTTTGTTTTCCCCCATCCTTTTCTTGATTCCGACAAGGTTTTTTTCCTAAAGAGATTTGTATTCTCCACAAAAAACAATTACCTTGTGAAATCACCAAACTAATGACCATGAAAAAACACATCCTCACACTTATTTTCCTACTGACAACCGCTGCGCTTATCTCCATACAAGCTGAACCTTCTGTTATCGATAGCCTGAAACAGGAAATACAGCGTGCGGAAAGACAGAAGGCTTCCAGAGACAAACTTCTTGAACTGTATCAGAACCTTTGTGTGGAATATGAAACCATCGATGCAGACTCTTCCTTCCGTTACATACAAAAAGGACTTTCACTCTATGAACAGCCTAATTTTCAAGAAGAAGTCTACCTACATCTTCTCAACGCACTAGCCAACCACTTTTTAATGGAAGGTGAAGTAGAACGGGCCAAAGAAGGCTTTAAAACCGTAGCTGCCCATGCCCCCCAACTGAAAGAAAGGAACTACGACCTGGAAGGAGTGCTGGAATCATCCATTGGAGTATGCTACCGGAAGCTAGGTATGTACGATTCGGCAGTCTATCACTATAACCGGGCCATCGATATCTGCAAAAAGACCGGAAAACCAGAAGATGTCTCTTCCATTTACTACAACATCGGAGTGCTTTACCACCTGAACAAGCGCTATGAAGAAGCGCTGACCCAAGGGAAGTTATCGGCAGAATATGCCCAGAAAGCGCATGACCTCCTCATGGAATTATATGCCAATTGCCTGATAGGAGGAGTCTACAGCAAGCTTGGGAAATATACCGAGGCTTGCCAGATACTCAGGCAAAACATCGAAAAAGCCTTGGATGCCGATACTCCCTTACTGGCAATGAGTTCCCTCTGTCCGTTGCTTGGAACTTATCAGTTATGGAACAAGAAAGACTCTGCCCAGATTTTTCTGAAAAAAGGAGAAGAACTCATCCATCAGATTCCTCCCAATAGTCCCACTGCCCTGGAATTCTATGCCACACAGGCCAGCCTTTACCACTGGATAGGGAAATACCAGCGAAGCCTGGATATCCTGACAGGAAATCCCCTGATTCAGACGCAGGTCCCTTATGACAAGTTCTATAAACTCATGGCACATAATTACGAAGGACTTGGAAATTATCAGAAAGCCTACCAATACATAGAAAAGGTATGCACCTACCAAGATTCCGTTTTCAACGGGAAAATAAAAGACGAATTGTCTGAACTGAACGAGAAGTTAAGAACCAGCGACAAGGAACTGAAGATAGCCCGACTGGAGAAAGACCAGGCACAACAAAAACAAATACGTCTGCGCCATGCCGTTTTCTATGTCACCGTTATCGTCGCACTGCTGATTGTAGTATCTGTCCTGCTCTATAAACGAAGACTACAAAAGAAAGAAACCGAGCTGATTGCTGCCCGGCAATATATTGAAGGCCTGGAGAACGAACGTAAACGCCTGGCCAAAGACCTGCACGACGGAGTGTGCAACGATCTACTCGGCGCCATTCTGCAAGTCCAGCAGCAAGTTTCACCCAATGAACTGAAAGCCACTACTGTACACACGTTGGAAGAAATCCGAAATGGAATACGCGCCATCTCCCATGAACTGATGCCTCCCAACTTCCAGTTCACAGACCTGAATGAGATGCTGACCGATTATTTTTCCAAAATGCAAGAAGTATCCGGAGTAACCATACACTACGTTCCTCGCCCGCAAACGGAATGGTCACATATTCCAGAACGAATTGGGTATGAAATCTACCGCATCATGCAGGAAACCATAAGCAACATTCTCAAGCATGCCCATGCCAGCCATATCCAAATTCACTTGGATGAGGTTTCAGGAACACTCGTCATCGAACTGCAATATGACGGAAACTGGGAAGTATCTGCGGAAGGAAATAAAGGTATCGGACTACGAACCATCGAAGACCGTCTGAAAACCATTGGAGGCCACTATATTATTCGGAAAAACAGTACCGGAATAGATATCCACATTCAGGTGCTGCTCCATTGAAAAATCACGGTTTTCAGTGACAATCTTTTCAATGAATATCTTTTTCTTTGCAATTAAAAATGCGACAAAATGACAAACCCAAAAGCAAAGATATTATTAGTAGATGACCATACACTTATTCTGCAAGGCATCAAACACGTGGTATCGCAAATGCCCGAAATAGATATTGTATATACGGCCTCATCCGGAAGTGAAGCCATGCGCCTGGCCAACCTGCAACCCTTCGACCTGTATCTGCTCGACATCGAACTGCCGGACACCAACGGTTTCGACCTGATACAAAAGATTCTGCAGAAATATCCTGATGCACGTATTTTAATCAATACCATGCACGAAGAAATATGGACACTCAAAAGGCTGATGAAGGCCCCTATCAGAGGAGCAATTTTGAAATCGGCAGATATCAATGAACTGGTCACGGCCATACAAACCATCCTGGAAGGAGAAACCTATGTGTGCAAACGATTCAAGGAAATCCTAAATCGCATACATGCGGAAGAGCCTATCAAAGAGCAACTTACCTTAAGAGAGCGGGATGTACTACAAGCCATTGCCCGAGGACTGAATACAAGAGAAATAGCCGAATTGTTTCATGTTTCGAACAACACCATAGAGTCTCATCGAAAAAGTCTGATGGCCAAACTGGAAGCAAAAAACGCCGTCGATTTTGTACTGAAAGCGATACACCTGGGAATCATTTCACTGGACAATCACTGAAAAAAATAATTTTACAGATAAAAAACAAGCAGCTTACGATAGCTCATACAGGCATTTTTCGTATATTTGAAAATGCAAAAAATCTTTGTATCACCTTAACACCCATAAACTATGAGTCTTGAAAAAACATTAGTCATTTTGAAACCCAGCGCAGTGCAACGGGGACTTATCGGAGAAATAACCCACAGATTTGAACGCAAAGGTCTGCGTCTGGCAGGAATGAAAATGATGCAACTCACGGAAGACCTGTTGAACGAACATTATGCCCACCTGGCCGGAAAGCCTTTCTTTGCCCGTGTCAAGGCATCCATGATGGCTTGCCCTGTCATTGTATGCTGCTATGAAGGAGTGGATGCAATTCAAGTTGTACGCTCCATGACCGGGGCTACCAACGGACGCGTAGCTGTTCCAGGCACTATCCGCGGAGACTATTGCGTGAGCTCGCAAGAGAATATCATTCACACTTCCGACTCTCCCAAAACAGCCATTGAAGAAATTGCACGCTTCTTCAAGCCGGAAGAACTCTTTGAATACGACAGAGCCAACGTCGACTTTATCTACTATCAGGAAGAATACAAACTTACCTGAGAAAGCATAAAAAAGAGACTGTTTCGCGCAAATGCACATCACGAAACAGTCTCTTTTCTTTTACTTGCTCAATGCACGGGAACGCTCTCCCAAATATCCCCCATGATGACGCTTGCTGTATTCTTCGATGGTAAAGCCTGTACGTCGCATGGTCTCCACTACCAGAATATCCCCAATAACCGTCATAACCGTAGTAGACGTGGTAGGTGTCATTCCCAACAGACAAACCTCATCCGGATGTCCCGTTGCCAGACAAATGTCTGCCGCTTTTGCCAGCGGACTTTCCGGATTGCCGGTAATCACAATCTTCTTCAATGTCGGGTCCAGACGTGCGGCCAGCTCCGTCAACTCTACAATCTCACGGGTTTTCCCGGAATTGGAGATTAAAAGCAACAAGTCATTCTTTTGCAGAATGCCCAAATCGCCATGTTGTGCCTCGCTGGGATGCAGGAATACGGCAGGAATTCCTGTAGAGCAAAATGTCGTAGCTATATTCATCGCAATCTGCCCAGCCTTTCCCATACCGCTGGTCACCAGTTTTCCACCTTTCTTATGTACCTGTTCCACAATCAACTCTACAGCCTTTTCGTATCCATCCGTTACCGGAATATTCAACACAGCCTGAGCCTCACGCTGCAATAGTTCTTTAATCGATGCATTCATAAGATTATATTATTAATTTTTATTCCAACAAACGGGTCAATTCCTCAAGGGTATTAGCCACTTCGTAAAAGTTGCTCAAAGGATGATGGGCAAAATGCAGGTCTTCCAACTTTCCCAAGAAATGCAGCAACTCATCCCAAAAACCATCCACATTATAAAAAATGACTTTCTTGTCATGATAACCGATACTGCACGAAGCCATTACATGAAATACCTCGTCCAAAGTACCGATTCCTCCCGGTAGTGCAACCATCACTTCAGATTCCTGCACCATAATATCTTTTCTGTCACTCAGGTTTACAGAATGAAAAGTTACATCCAACAAATCACTCACTCTTCCATGCTCTTCCAGTTTTGTGGGTACAACTCCCATGATCATGGCACCGTTTTCCTTGGCACTTTGAGCCAAGCTCTCCATCAATCCGGTATTGGAACCGCCATAAACCAACCATTTGTGGTGCTGCCCCAGCCAGGCTCCCAGCTCTTTCGCTTTCTCCTTAAACACAGGAGCAATATCGTCTGAAGCAGAACAAAAGACTGCAATTTTATTCATATATTAGTTTTAAAATATCGTTCTTGTGCAAATATCTACATTTTTTGAGGAAAGACAATGAGTATTTATTGTAAATTTGCAGGGTTAAAAAGATTTATGTGCTCAACAATATGTCGTATTCAACTTTTACACTTCCCAACGGCCTGAAGATCATTCATGCCCCAAGCCCTACCAACGTGGCCTACTGCGGTTTTGCCGTAGATGCAGGTACACGCGATGAACTGCCACATGAGCAGGGCATGGCACATTTCGTGGAACATCTGATCTTCAAAGGTACCGAGAAGCGTAAAGCATGGCACATCTTGAACCGGATGGAAAATGTAGGAGGAGACTTAAACGCATATACCAATAAAGAGGAGACCGTTATCTACAGTGCTTTTCTCAAGGAACATTTCAACCGGGCCGCGGAATTGCTGACCGACATCGTTTTTCACAGCACATTTCCAGAAAGTGAAATAGAAAAAGAGGTGGAAGTCATCATCGACGAGATTCAGAGCTATGAAGACAGTCCGGCAGAACTGATTTTCGATGATTTTGAAGAGTTGATTTTTCCACATCATCCGCTGGGGAAAAATATTCTGGGAAACCCCGATTTGCTCCGGAAATTTACGAGTGAAGACGCACTTCGCTTTGTGCATCGCCATTATCGGCTGGATAAAATGGTATTCTTTGCCTTGGGTGATCTTTCATTTGCAAAAATCATCCATACACTCGAAAAACTGACAGCCGATATTGCTTTGTCGACAACCGATGACACACCGCGCATAGCCCCTGAAGCCTACCACCCCCAAAACCTGACTTTACACAAAGATACTCATCAGGCTCATGTGATGATAGGGGGAAGAGGTTACCATGCATACGACGAACGACGGACAGGACTCTACCTTCTCAACAATATCCTGGGAGGACCAGGTATGAACAGTCGGCTGAATGTGTCTTTACGCGAACGAAAAGGACTCGTTTATACCGTAGAATCCAATCTGACATCGTACACTGATACGGGAACGTTTTGCATCTATTTCGGTTGTGATCCGCAAGATACGGACAAATGCATATCGCTCGTACACAAAGAACTGAAAAAGCTACGAGATAAGGCATTGACCGATTTACAACTTGCCGCAGCTAAAAAACAAATTATCGGACAGATAGGAGTAGCCGGTGATAACTTTGAGAACAACGCACTTAATATGGGAAAATGTTTTCTACATTATCAAAAATACGAAGATAAAGAAGAGGTATTTAAACGAATTGACGAACTAACATCCTCCAAGTTGCTTGACATAGCCAACGAAGTATTCGCCGAGGACTATCTTTCCATGCTGATTTATCGATAAATTTAACCCGGATAGTTCTTTTTTTCTACCGCTTAGTCGCATTGTCTGCATGGATACTCTCATTATACGTTTTTTGTCTTTCCATAAATTTCCAAAACTTCCTATTTTCGAGAAAAATATAAAAGTATATGAAAAAGAATGAAGCTGTTAAAATTCGGCTGGATGAATGGGTACAAAATAAAGGATACCTCAATTCCAGACTTACCATTATTCAATTAAGCAAGATCATTGGTATAAACCGAACTTACCTTTCCAACCACATCAACAAGACGTATGGCCTTAATTTCAACTTATGGCTTAACCACCTGCGTATAGAAGAAGCAAAAAAAATCATCTTGCAGTCGCCTGCCCGCAGCTTAGCCGGAATTGCCGAACAAGTAGGCTTCACCGACCTGGCTCATTTCAGCAAACAGTTCAAACTGCATGAGGGGATTTCTCCATCGGAATGGAAGAAGAATGCACTAGAAGGATAAGCAATTATGACTTCAGAACGGCAGGATAAACGTAAAAATCACTATCTTTGTGCACGCAAGAAAGGATTATTACATAAACTATATACGCATGAAAATAGAAGATAAACTGACCGAATCCATCCTGACAGGTATAAAGACCTTATACAATCAGGAGGTTCCTGCCAAAATGGTACAGCTGCAGAAGACCAAGAAAGAATTCGAAGGCCACCTCACACTGGTTGTCTTCCCTTTCCTGAAGATGTCCAAGAAAGGACCGGAACAAACTGCACAAGAAATCGGGGAATATTTGAAGCAGCATGAACCCGCCATCGCCAGCTACAACGTAATCAAGGGATTCCTGAACTTGACCATCGCTTCAAACGTATGGATCGACTTGCTGAACCGCATTCAGGCAGACAGCCAATGGGGTATCCAGAAAGCTGCCGACAATGCGCCGCTGGTAATGATTGAATATTCTTCTCCGAACACTAATAAGCCGCTCCACTTGGGTCATGTGCGCAACAACCTGCTGGGTAACGCGTTGGCGAACATCATGGCAGCCAACGGCAACAAGGTAGTGAAAACCAACATTGTCAACGACCGTGGTATCCACATCTGCAAGTCCATGCTGGCATGGCTGAAATATGGCAACGGCGAGACTCCGGAATCATCGGGCAAGAAAGGTGACCACCTGATTGGCGATTACTACGTAGCCTTCGACAAGCACTACAAGGCAGAAGTAAAGGAACTGATGGCGAAGTACGAAGCGGAAGGCATGAACGAGGAAGAAGCCAAAGCCAAGGCAGAAGCCAACTCTCCATTGATGCTGGAAGCCCGCGAAATGCTCCGTAAATGGGAAGCCAACGATCCGGAAGTACGTGCGCTCTGGAAGAAGATGAACGACTGGGTATATGCCGGCTTCGATGAGACATACAAGATGATGGGCGTCAGCTTCGACAAGATATATTACGAATCACAGACTTACCTGGAAGGAAAGGCCAAGGTCCTGGAAGGACTGGAAAAAGGACTCTTCTATCGCAAGGAAGACGGTTCTGTATGGGCAGATCTTACTCCGGAAGGACTGGACCAGAAGCTGCTGCTCCGGGCAGACGGTACTTCGGTCTACATGACACAGGACATCGGTACAGCCAAGCTACGCTTCCAGGATTATCCCATCAACAAGATGATTTACGTGGTGGGTAACGAACAGAACTACCATTTCCAGGTGTTGTCCATCCTGCTCGACAAACTGGGCTTCGAATGGGGTAAAGATCTGGTACACTTCTCCTACGGTATGGTGGAACTGCCGGAAGGTAAGATGAAGAGTCGCGAAGGTACCGTAGTCGATGCGGACGACCTGATGGAAGCCATGATTGAAACGGCCAAGGAAACCAGCAGCGAACTGGGCAAGCTGGACGGACTGACAAAGGAAGAGGCCGACGACATCGCCCGTATCGTGGGACTGGGTGCCTTGAAATATTTCATCCTGAAAGTGGATGCCCGCAAGAACATGACGTTCAACCCGAAGGAATCCATCGACTTCAACGGAAATACGGGACCGTTCATCCAGTACACTTACGCACGTATCCAGTCTATCCTCCGCAAAGCCGCAGAAGCTGGTATCCAAATTCCGGCTGTGATTCCGGAAGGCATCGAACTGAGCACCAAGGAAGAGGCGCTGATCCAGATGCTGGCCGACTTCCCCAATGTGGTAAGACAGGCAGGTACGGACTACAACCCGTCTATCCTAGCCAACTATGCCTACGACCTGGTAAAAGAATACAACCAGTTCTATCACGATTTCAGCATTCTGCGTGAAGAGAACGAGGCTGTGAAGATTTTCCGTCTGGCATTGAGTCAGAACGTAGGAAAGATTGTCAAGCTGGCCATGGGCTTGCTGGGCATCGAAGTGCCTGAACGCATGTAATTCATTTGAAAATAGCGGGTGGCAAGGGAGCCACCCGACTTTTTTAACCTCCTTATCTTTTTATGGCGAAACAAAAATTCTATGTAGTGTGGAAAGGTGTGAATCCGGGGGTGTATGCTTCCTGGACTGAATGCCGGCTGCAAATCCAAGGATACAAAGGAGCCATCTATAAATCATTCGACACAGAAGAAGAGGCCGCACAGGCTTTTGCCACTCCGGCACACGTGTACTTGCAACGCCACCGGACTTCGGCTCCCAAGGAACCTTCCGCCAAACAGCTTCCAGAAAATTTCGACCTGAACTGCTTGGCAGTAGATGCGGCCTGCAGTGGAAACCCCGGTCCTATGGAATACCGCGGGGTATACCTGCTCACCGGACAGGAGATTTTCCATTTTGGACCGGTCTATGGCACCAACAACATCGGAGAGTTTCTGGCCATCGTACACGGACTGGCACTTCTCAAACAGAAGCAGCTGGACATGCCGCTCTACTCCGACAGCCGCAACGCCCTCCTGTGGGTGAAACAGAAGAAATGCAAGACCAAACTGGAACGCAATGCCCGAACCGAGACCTTGTTCCAGCTCATTGAACGGGCGGAGAAATGGCTGAAGGAAAACACTTACACCACTCCCCTGCGCAAATGGGAAACAGAATCATGGGGGGAAGTCCCCGCCGATTTCGGACGTAAATAATCAGACCTAAACAGATGAAAAAGAGACTTGCTTACTTGGGATGTATTTTTGCCGCTATTTTAGGCTATTTCCTGCTTCAGAAACCAGTGTTCATGCTCTACAACGGAGCTTGTGAGAAAGGGGTATCTTTCGTAGACTACCTGAAAGTGCTGTATCATGGCTTTACCCTCGACGCGGCCACTACGGGTTATCTCACCGCCCTTCCCTGGCTGGTCATCCTGGTGAGTATCTGGTTCCGCCGTTTCCCGCTGCGAAAGCTCCTCGTAGGCTACTATGCGCTGATTGCGCTGGCTACTACCCTCGTCTTCATCGGCGACATGGCCCTGTATCCGTTTTGGGGATTCAAGCTCGATGCTTCCATCTTCCTCTACCTGGACTCTCCGAAGAATGCCATGGCCAGTGTGTCGGTCGGTTTCATCCTGATACGGGTGATATGTATCCTGATATTGTCGGCCCTGCTCACGTGGGGACTGTATAAAATAACTCCTGCCCAACTCCTCCAAGTCCGCAAACGTCTCACAGGCAGTCTGGTCACGATTCTGCTGGGGGGTATCCTCTTCATCATCATCCGAGGCGGTGTCACCGAATCAACCAGTAACGTAGGACAGGCGTATTTCTGCGACAACGAGTTCCTGAACCACTCGGCGGTCAATCCGGATTTCAGCCTGCTGTCGTCCATCAGCAAGACGACCGATTTCGCCCAGCAGTTCAATTTCTTTGACGAGGAAAAACGGGCCAGACTGTTCGACGGGTTGTATGCCGACACCGGAGAAAACACGGTATCTTTGTTGAATACTCCGCGCCCCAACGTACTGATTATCCTGATGGAGAGCTTCGGAGGGGTGTTTGTGGAATCATTGGGAGGCCTTCCGAATGTCAGCCCCGACCTGGAACGGCTGAGCAAGGAAGGAGTCTTTTTCACGAACTGTTACGCCAACAGTTTCCGCACCGACCGGGGCACAGTCTGCACCTTCAGCGGCTACCAGAGTTTCCCTACCGTGTCGGTCATGAAGGCACCGGCCAAGAGCCGTACGCTACCTTCCATTGCCGGGAAGCTGCGGGAGCAAGGTTATGCCACCGACTTCCTGTACGGGGGCGATATCAACTTTACCAACATGAAGAGCTACCTGTTAGGCAGTGGTTACCAACATCTCACAGCCGACGTGGATTTCAGCCTGGAAGAACGCAAAAATCCGTGGGGAGTGAACGATGACATCACTTTTGAATACCTCTACCAACAGATAAAGGCACGCACAGGCAACCAGCCTTGGCACACGGCCTTTCTGACTCTCAGCAGCCACGAACCTTTCGAAGTGCCCTACCATCGCCTGAACGAGAAGATTCCCAATGCCTTCGCTTTTACGGACGACTGCTTGGGGAAATTCATCGACAAGCTCAAGGCGCTTCCGCAATGGAAGAACCTGCTCATTGTCTGTCTGCCGGATCATGGCTTCTATTATCCGGAAGAGGGACTGGTGCACGACCCGCGCATCCATCACATCCCAATGCTCTGGCTGGGCGGTGCCGTGAAGCAACCCAGGGTCATCGACAAGCTGATGAATCAAAGCGACATGGCCGCTACCCTGCTGGCACAACTGGGACTCAGCCACAAAGAATTCAACTTCAGCCGCAACGTGCTGGGCAAGGATTACAAATACCCCTTTGCCTACTACACCTACAACAACGGCTTTGCCTTCTGCGACAGTACCGGCGTCACCCTGATTGACAACAACTCCGGCAAGGCATTAATAGAATCCCCAGCTCCGAATGCACGACGCACAGAACTGGGGAAAGCGATTCTACAATCTTCTTACGATGATTTGGGAGCGCGATAACACATTACTCCACAAACATCACTTTCGATGCATCACGAGGCTTGGCAGCCGGCGATTCATCCGGATATCCAAAGGCAATGCAATACAACAGGTCATAGCCTTCGGGAATGTTCAGACGCTTCAGGTATTCTGCGGCTTCGGGGTCGGTCTTCATGAAACGTATGGGACCACCCAGACAGCAGGAACCGATGCCCATGGACCAGGCAGAAAGAATCATGTTCTCACCCAACAGTCCACAATCCACTTGTGAGAAATCGTAGGCGGTGTCGTTGGCAATAAACACCACCGTCGGTGCATTGCGGAACATATTCCGGAAATTAGGGTCTTCAGCCGCTTTGGGATTAGCTTTCTTGTACACCTCCGTCAGACCATTGATAAATTCCGTATTGTCTACTACCCGGATTGCCCACGACTGTTTGTTCTGTCCGTTAGGCGCATTAATACCACAATTCAGAATCACTTGCATCGTATCCCGGTTCACCGGTTGTGGCAGATACTTCCGCACGCTACGACGTGCCATGATGGTCTCGATTACTTGATTGGTACTGTCAGCCTTGTTTGCGGCTGCCGGCTGTGATTGCTGTGTCTGACCGCCACAGCTGGAAAGACAGAGCAAGCCTGCCCCCAGCATCGAATAAATCATCTTTTTCATACGTTTTATCTTTGATTAGCTCAATCTTCAATTTCTTTCGTTCTCTTCCCCGCACCAGCTGTCAGAACAGCCGTTCTTCCTCTTCTCCCGACGACAAGTTTCCCGCTATCCCTGCCGCCATCCGACCAAATATAACAAAAAAAGCGGTTCCCCGAAGGAAACCGCTTTCATATTTAAGAATTTGTAAGTCAGAATTACAATTTCGGACCAGCAGCAACCAAAGCTTTACCAGCTTCGTTACCTGTGAA
>ENA-UOJA01000141-UOJA01000141.1-human-gut-metagenome-genome-assembly--contig:-C19-NODE-141-length-70958-cov-8.738290_pt1 | contig 70958 bp, 61 predicted proteins | sample MGYA00242337_ERZ723884 | MGnify/ENA metagenome assembly ERZ723884
GGATTCCCGAAAAACATCTGTTTTTGTGCAGCCTGCTCGGTGGAAGTATTGGAACCTGGGCGGGGATGTATGTGTTCCGGCATAAGACAAAGCACTGGTATTTTGTGGTCGGGATGCCGCTTATCTGCGTGCTTCAGGCAGCGATTGCACTGGGAGTCTGGTATGGATTCTTCCATTAGAATTTATCGGTGGGGCTAATGGAATTATAAGGAAAAGTGATATATGATTTTGGATTTATAATTGCCAAATATAAAAAACTATCCTATAATGAAATGTAGGTTGAAAAGACAAATGTTTTTCAGAGAAAGACAGACTATAAAACCGTATTGCGTGAAACGCAGGGAAGGAGATTTTATTTCATGTATACGTTAGAGGATATTAAGGCAGTGGATGCAGAGGTGGCAGATGCCATTACTGCGGAGTACGACAGACAGAACAGCCACATCGAGCTGATTGCATCCGAGAACTGGGTAAGCCCGGCAGTGATGTCAGCAATGGGAAGTGTTATGACCAATAAATATGCGGAAGGATATCCGGGAAAGCGCTACTATGGTGGCTGCGAGTGCGTGGACGTTGTGGAGGAGCTTGCAAGAGAGCGCGCAAAGAAGCTGTTTGGCTGCGATTATGTCAATGTACAGCCTCATTCCGGTGCACAGGCAAACATGGCAGTACAGTTTGCAATCCTTGAGCCGGGTGATACCGTGATGGGAATGAACTTAGACCATGGCGGACATTTAACACACGGAAGCCCTGTCAATTTTTCTGGACGCTATTTCCATATCGTTCCTTACGGCGTAAATGATGAGGGATTCATCGATTATGATAAAGTCATGGAAATCGCAATGGAGTGCAAACCGAAAATGATTATTGCGGGTGCTTCTGCTTATGCGAGAACGATTGACTTCAAGAGATTCCGTGAAATCGCAGATGCCTGCGGTGCCGTTCTGATGGTTGACATGGCACACATTGCAGGACTTGTGGCAGCAGGACTTCATCCAAGCCCGATTCCATATGCAGACGTTGTGACCACCACAACCCATAAGACACTGCGTGGACCGCGTGGCGGAATGATTTTATGCAATCAGGAAGTGGCAGATAAATATAACTTTAACAAGGCTGTTTTCCCGGGAATCCAGGGAGGCCCTTTAATGCACGTTATTGCAGCAAAGGCAGTCTGCTTTAAAGAGGCATTACAGCCGGAGTTTAAGGTTTATCAGCAGGGAATCATCGACAATGCACAGGCACTTTGCAAGGGTCTGTTAAATCGTGGTATTAAGATTGTTTCCGGCGGAACGGATAACCACCTGATGTTAGTAGACCTTACAAACTTCGACCTGACCGGAAAGGCAGTGGAGAAGTTATTAGATTCTGTCAACATCACCTGCAATAAGAATACGATTCCAAACGACCCGAAATCTCCGTTCGTGACCAGCGGTGTGCGTCTTGGAACCCCGGCCGTAACCTCAAGAGGCATGAACACGGAGGATATGGACCAGATTGCAGAGGCAATTGCACTCATGATTAAGGAAGGAGAGCCGGCAGCAGAGAAGGCAAGGGCAATTGTGAAATCCTTAACAGATAAATATCCATTGAAATAAAAGAGGAATTTTCATGAAAAAAATTGTGATGGTAACCGGGGGCGTGGAAACACTTGAGTACTTTACCCTGCGCATGGGCGAAACCTTTAAGGACCTGGGGTATGCAGTGTTTTATCTGGATTTAAAGGATGCAAAAAACAGTGCAAAGCGCGCGTGCAGGTTTATCAAACCGGGGGAAACAGCGCTTGTGACCTTCAATTTTGAAGGACTTGAAAAAGAGGAGGGCGTTTATCGGGAAGGACTCGGATACATCTGGGACTCCTACGGGATTCCCTGCTATAACATCGCGGCAGACCATCCGTATTATTATCATGACAGACTGAAGGAGCTTCCAAAGACCTACCGTCATATCAGTATTGACAGGGAGCAGGAAGCGTATTTTCACAAGTTTTATCCGGAATTTGAACACAGAGGTTTTTTGCCGCTGGCGGGGAGCATGCTTCCTGCCAGTGAGCTGTTTTCAGACGGAAAAGATTCTGAGGGCAGAACGATAGATGTCATTATGACGGGAAATTATACGCCCCCGTCTTTCTGCGAGCCATATATTCACCAGATTAATGAGGAATATGCGGCATTCTATCAGGGAATCATTGATGAACTGATTGAAAAACCGTGGCAGACGGTCGAGGAAGTGGCGCTCCGCCACTGCGAGCGGGAGATGGGCGAAAATGATTACAGGGATTTACGCCTTGCGCTTCACCGCATGATATTTATTGATTTGTATGTGAGAAATTACTGGCGTGGTGCCGCCGTGCGTGCGTTAGTGGAAGCGGGCGTGACAGTGGATGTCTACGGAAAAGGCTGGGAGGCGCTTGACTGTGGAAATAAGCAGATGCTTCACATTCATCCGCAGACGGATTCTGTTACCTGTTTACAGGAAATCAGCCGTGCAAAGATCTCCTTAAACGTTATGCCGTGGTTTAAGGACGGAGCACATGACAGAGTGTTTAATTCTATTTTAAACGGGGCGGTCAGTGTGTCGGATAAAAGCCGTTATTTATGCGAAGAACTTGCAGAAGGCGAAGGAGTCTGCTATTATAATTTATTAGAGACAGATGTCATGGTGCAGAAGGTAAAAGATTTGCTGCAGGAGGAACAAAAGCGACAGGATATTCTTGCGAAAGGTATGTCAAAAGTGAAAGCAGAACATACCTGGGCAGCGCGGGCAAAGACGATTGCAGCGTGGATAGAGGAGGATGCCGCAAAGGCATAATGCAGGGGAAGTCTGAAAAATGAGATTTGTGCATGGACAAAAGAAGTGGAGTGGGATTTTCGTCATAATTATAATCTGCTTATTGGGCGTACAACTGGAATACAATCAGGGGTTCGCCTATTTGTCGTATATTGAAGATGCACGTTTTTATGTCGCACAAAATTCTGCGGACGAAGGGAGTCCTCCCGGTGCATCGGATGAAATCCGCGAGACGGCATTTTTTAAGGCACTGGTGGCAAACGAGGACAGCAGTACCTGTTTTGATGCCGTAAACAGCCGCATGGCATTCGAAACCACAAAGACAAGGCGGGGAAGCCCGTTTCGGTGGTTTGGACTGTCGGTTTTGGCAGTTTTGTCTGCGTTTTGCGCGCTAAAAAAAGAAGAAGGGCACATCAGAGGAAGAGAGCGCCCGACTGTTTCGAGTCTTGAGAAGATGATTGCTTATATCCATCACCAGGATGGGGAAAAAGCAGTAGCGATTCTGTTGTTATTTCTGAAAAAATTAGAGATGATAGGAGAATCCTGTAATGAAAGAAATTATCTTTGTAATTATAATTGCAGCAGCACTGATTGGAATTTCCGTCTGGAGCTGGTGGCTTGAAAACGGACCGGAATCTGTACAAAAGAAAGACAAAAAAGACAGAAACGGGGAAAGTATAAAATAACATAAAATGCCCTTTCGGGCGGGAGAAAGCAGGTGCGTGCGGCGGATAGAAAGCCGCATGTGCCGGAAAATGAGTTGGAAACGAGGAGCAATGAGGTTATGAAGAAGTATCAAAGATGGGTAGCACTGGCAATGGCTGCGGTTTTGACCGCTACGTCCCTACCACAGACGGCATTTGCAGAGACTGCGTCAGAGGAGGTCATAGAGACCGAGGCAGTTTTTGACGCCGAAGACACGGAAGCAGGAATGACCGAGGAGACCGAGACGACCGAAGCAACCGAGAGTACCGAAGCCGGGGAAACCGAGGAGACGGAAGCAACCGAGAGTACCGAAGCCGGGGAGACGGAAGTAACCGAGAGTACCGAAGCCGGGGAAACTGAGGAGACGGAAGCAGCTGAGAGCACCGAAATCAGTGAGACCGAGAGCACGGAAACCGAGGTAATCGAGGAGACTGAGAGTACGGAAACCGGGAGCACGGAAACTGAGGCGGTTGAGGAGACGGAGAGCACCGAAATCGTAGAGGTTACACCGGAAGACGATGATAAGTTTGCAAGACCGTGTATTGCATTAGAGGACGGGGTAGAGGTGCGGCAGCCGGAAGGAGACCATATGCTCTATTCGTTCAACCCGAAGAGGAACGGATGGTATCGCATCAAGGGAGAAAGTCTGAACGGACAAAAAATGTATGTCGACCCGGAAAAGACAGTTTACTACACGAAGGATTCTAACGGAAAGAGTGTGGAAAATGTATCTTCCATCAGCGCAGGTCTCTTTGAAGTTGGAACGAAAGTAGAACGCATGGTGTATCTGCGCGCGGATGAGCAGTATTATTTTTACTGCGGTCAGGAGGGTTCTAACCCTACTGCAACGCTTGACTATAAAGTGCAGGTGAAACAGGTAGATGTGGACCATATTGAAGTGATTCAGGCACCGACGGAACGTTCCTGTGGCTACATCGATTTTACCGGACTTAAGGTAAAAGTCTGGTATACCGACGGAAGTTCTTCCATCAGCGATATTTCTGCTAAAAATAATTACTCCGGTGAGTCTTATTTTTATATGGATATATTCGACTGGTCAAGACTTTTTGTGGAACAGCAGAAGGGTGCCCGTACTCTGGACTTTAAAGTACAGACTGCTTCCGTAGACGGAAAGGCATGGAGTGCAAACGGCGGAGATGGAGAATTCTCGGCGTTAAAAGACGGCACACATACTGTAAACTGTATTCTGGGCGAGTACATTTTAAATAACAATAACTCTAATCCGGATGATGGAACGTTAAAGAAAGCAAAAGAATATGCGTTTTCTTTTCCGATTACGGTGGCAAAAAATAACATTGCTTCCATCGAAGTGTTAGATGCAAAGACAGAATTTACACAAGGGTACAACGAATATCTTTCGGATATCCAGTTAAAGATTACTTATAATGACGGCACGCCGGAAAAAGTTGCAACATTTGATATGCCGTCCCCGAAGGATACGAATTGCCGTGCCTATTTGAAATATAAAAAAAACGGGAAAGAGGATACGATAGCCTCCATTGACTACTGGCTCAAATATGGAGGAAAACTCGGAAAAGCGACCGTATATGTAACCTATGGCAATGCGTCCACTACTTATGAGATTACGATTTCGGAAAATCCGTATCAGAAACTGGAAGTGACACCGGAGCGCACAGTGCTTTACACCGGCTGCTCCTATAGTGCGGGAACCATGCAGAACTACGGAGACAAGGTCACGGTTGCCGCTTCGCCGGTCACATTTTACCGAAAAGATGGAACGACAGAAAGCTATGCAAGCTGCTATCAGGTTCCGGAGTACTGGAAAGCCCACATTGAATATGGACTGGATTTAAACGGCACAAGCTATGGATATGTTGACAGTTACATAAAAGCAGGCGGCAAGACCGGCACGGCAACCGCTTATATGAAAATGAAAGGCGTGGAGGCTACCTGGCGGGTAGAGATTAAAAAGAATCCGTATGACCATATCCGGATTGTCACAAAGCCGGTCAAAACACAGTATGTGTCAAACAGTTCTTCCGCACTGGATTTAAAAGGGCTTGTGTTTTACGCATATAAGGATAAAACAGAAACTTCAAATAATTATGACGTTTATAGTTATGATGAATATGTGAAAGCAGGAAACGGCTATTTCACGGGCAGCATGACCGAAGAAAAATATGACCTCATGAAGCGGATGTTTGGTACATATCTCGGCGAAGATGAATACATCAAGTACCTTGATAACGGAAAGCATGAGGTTGCTGTTTACTTTATGGGACACAAGGCAGCTTATGAGATTGAAGTGGCAGATAAGTTCGCGAATGCACTTACGATTGACAAATTGCCGGATAAGACGGTTGGTTATGTAGGGCAGAGCAGCCATACGGTGAGCGACTATGGATTGGAATTTACCATCACAACCGCCGGAAACAGTAAGAAATACCGTGCCTATAAAAATGGCGTGGAAGGTTATGCAGACTGGAACGACATAAAGTCGGAGGTAACCGTTGACACGTCGAAGATTAACTGGAATACGCCGGGAGTTTATAACGTCACGGTAAGCTATAAGGGTGTCAGCGACACCTACGCGTATACGGTAGAGGAATCCCCGGTGAAAGAATTACAGCTTGAGGGAAATCTCAAACGGAAGGAAGTTTATGTCTATGAGACGGAAGGAAAACTGGCAGATTTAGCGGGGCTTACCGTAAAAATCCTGTTTTCAGACGGAACATCAAAGAAAGTAAACTTAGGGGATACGGTAGATATCTTCTATTATAACGGGGCAGAGTTTTATCTGGATAAAGAATGGAAACAGAAGACAGGAGAGAGTGCCTCGCTTGGAAAAAATGCGGTTGTCATTTCTGCCTGCGGCGTGTCGGTGGAGACAGAATGTATTACGGTAAAGAGTAATCCGGTAAAATCGATTGGGGTGACAAAGAATCCGGATAACATACAGGGATGGGGTAAGGTGGATTTATACGGACTTTCCCTGAAAGTGACCTACGCGGATGGAAAAGCGGAGACACTTAAGATTACCGAACATAACTCTGAGGTGGAAGCAGCAAATTCCCTAGGCGGAGCGATTTCCGGTGAGTTTGTTTATAACAGTGGAAAGACTTACGAAAAGATAAAGCTTACCTATCAGAATGCTTCCTGCACGATTACAACAGATTCAGATATCAGCAATGCAAAGAGTACAGCGCTTACGAATGAGAGTAACTTTACAGTCAGTCTGTCGCGGAGCGATTCGACAAAAGTATATTCCTTTAAGTCATCCAAAACAGCGGACTATACGTTTGGATTGGAAAGCAATAAAAAAGAAAATATACGTATTGATTTGTACAATGCACAAAAAGTAAGATTAGATTATGGAGTGGGTTATAAAACCAATGTCCAGGCAAATTTACAGAAGGGCAGTACCTATTATATTGTTGTTTATAAAAACGACTGGAATGATACGGTGCATACGCTTGACTGCTATTTGAGTTCGACCTATGAAGACTTCTCGGATGTTGCCGTAAAGTCCATAAAGGTTACAAAGCCGGTAAAAACAACCTGGTATGATTTTGAGTCAACCAGAAATATTTACATTGGCTCAGGCGGAGTATCGTTAGAGGGAACCGAGTACGAGATTACCTACGCAAATGGCTGGAAGAAAACGGAGACGGTAAGCAGCTCCTCAAGCAAGGTTCAGATTGGGGACAATACGCTTTCAGCATCATGGAAGTACACAGACGGAAACTACGTTTTCAAGCGAAACGACAATGTGCTGACCTATACCTGGGGCAGCCAGACATTCCCATTTACTGGAACCTTTGGGAAAACGACACCTGTAAAAACAATAACCGTTACGGAGAATCCGTGGAAAATAACACCTGCTTATGAGTATGAGCTGGAAAGTTCCTGGGATTTCCCGTCACCGCGCGGACTGAAACTGAAAATTACGTACAGTGATGGAAGAACTGCGGATGAGGTTGTGTGGGACAATGATGACAGCTCATACAAGCTGAACGGTTATACGATTGAGCTTGCGCATAAGGGAGACGGACTTGCCGGTGGAAACAATACGGTGGTTGCCAGCTATATGGGCAAGAGCACAGAGTTTTCCATGGAGGTGCAGAAAAACCCTGTTTCTGAAATCAAGGTGTTAAAGCTTCCGGAAAAACAGGAATATTATCCGTTTGATGATTACGCAGATTTGTATGGAGCAAAATTACAGCTTGTTTACCAGGACGGTACAAAGAAAACGGTGACAGTTGACGAGCACAGCAATTGGTTGTATCCGGATGAGACATACAGCAGCCAGAGAGCAGAGGCGAACGTTTCAATGCGGCAGGATGCAGGTGGAACAAAGTACCGCATGGTCACATTAAGTTATATGGATTTGGATGTTGACATCTTAAGATGCAAAGAAAAGAATCTTGCGGCGGAGGATGTGCAGGAGATTGCTGACGGAGATACCAACGAGGTGAATCTTGGAAGTGGTGGCTATATCATCTATCAGCTTACCGTTTCGGAGAAGAAGCAGTATACGTTTACTTCCATGATGGAGAGGGGGAGCGGAAATATTACAGCTGACAGCGCAACACTTTATGTTTATCAGGAAGATGGAACTGCGTTAAAATCCGCTTATCGTCAGGTGCAGCTCACACTTGACCCCGGAACCTATTATTTTGTAGTGAAAATTTATAACAATGCGAGTGCACATAAATCCATTATTCATGTGGAAGCGGAGAAAAAAGAAGAACCGGAAGAACCAGAGAAGGTCATTGCCGTGAAATTAAGCTACTTGTCAACGCAGAAGAACTTTACCTACGGGGATGGCACATGGAATGTCAGTGCACAGATTACCGAGGACGGAAGTGCTGTCACAAGAAGTGTCCAGTGGGAGTATCCAGATACGGATGCTTATGATTTTAAGGTAAGCAGCGACAAAAAGACACTTTCCGTGACACCGAAGCGTGCGACAACGGGAAGTGAGAGCTTTAAAATAACGGCAAAGGATACCACAAGCGGCAAACAGGCTTCTGTTGCGCTGAAAACCGCATGTGCGGCGCTTGATAAGAAAGATACAAACGGAAAAAATATCTACATAGTCTCTGCAATCGCAGACCAGAAGTGGACCGGAAAACAGGTCTGCCCGGCAGTTACCGTAAAGAATGGAACTACCCAAAAGACGCTTGGAACGTCCAATTATCAGGTGACCTATCAGAACAATGTAAATGCCGGAAAAGCGACTGTAGTTGTAACAGGAAAGGGAAATTATACCGGAACACTCACACAGTATTTCTGGATTAAGGAAGAACAAAAACCGGAGCAGAATACCGAGAAGGAGAATCCGAATCTTAAGGTTTCCAAGACTTCTTACAAGAAGGTCTACGGCGATAAGGCATTTTCGTTAAAAGCCAGCTCAAATTGTAAGATTACTTACAAGTCCAGTAATACAAAGGTTGCAACTGTAAAGAACGGAAAAGTTACCCTGAAAAAATGCGGTAAAGCAACGATTACGCTGACCACCGGAGGCGGAAATTATAAGAAGCAGACAAAGAAGGTTACGATAACGGTTGTTCCAAAGCAGGCATCGGTGAAAAAAGTAACCAGCAAAAAGGCAGCACAGCTTACCGTTTCCTGGAAGAAGCAGGCGGAGGCATCCGGTTATGTCGTAGAGTACACGACAGACAAGAACTTTAAGAAGGGCGTCAAGAAGGTCACAATCAGCAAGAACAAGACAACGAGCACGACGATTAAGAAGTTAAAGAAGGGCAAAAAATATTATGTTCGTGTGAAACCGTATACTACAATTGACAAGAAGAAAGTGTATGGAAAGACAAGTAAGACCGTAAAGGCAACCGTCAAAAAGAAGTAGTATAAAATATGCAATATGCACATGGAAGGTGCATATTGCATATGGGGCTTGATTTTGGGATACAATGAGTGTATAATAACGTCAGAATTTGGCAGTGATGGAAGCTACGCCAGAGGACTGTATCAGAGAGCCGGTGGGTGGTGTGAACCGGTACAGAAGCCTGTCTTTCCACTTCCGGAGCCGGTGATGAAAGTCACGGGGTCGTATCCCATAGCATACGAAGCGAGAGGTCGCGGCAGAGGATGTCGTGGCAATATGGGTGGCAACGCGGAAGAGTAATGATTAGCCTTTCGTCCCATGTGCAGGATGGCACATGGAACGGAAGGCTTTTTTATAGGAAATTCCGCTGGAACTTCCTATAAAAAAGCAAGCAAGCTTGCTAATATGCGCACCTCGCGGAGAAGAGGTTTATGCTTCGCATACCGCTTGGGCGCGAAAGTGTGCGTCAGGCGCACACTTTATTCAATGTCATCCGGCAGGATACCAAACGCGGGAAAACCGCAGAAAGAGGAGAACCATGATTGATTTAAAATTTTTAAGAGAGAATCCGGAAGTTGTAAAACAGAACATCCGAAACAAATTTCAGGATCATAAACTTCCACTCGTCGATGAAGTAATCGAGTTAGATGCAAAGGCAAGAGCCGTTCAGACAGAGGCAGATGACCTCCGTGCAAGAAGAAACCAGTTGTCCAAGGAAATCGGTAAGCTGATGGGACAGGGCAGGAAGGACGAGGCAGAGGCAGTCAAGGCAGAGGTAAATGCAGATGCAGCCCGCCTTGGAGAGTTAGAAGAGCAGGAAAAAGAGCTCTCTGACAAAATCACCAAGATTATGATGACAATTCCGAACATCATCGACCCGTCCGTACCGATTGGAAAAGACGATTCCTGCAACGTCGAGATTGAGAAATTCGGTGAGCCGGTAGTGCCGGATTTTGAAATTCCGTATCATACCGATATTATGGAGCGTTTCAACGGCATTGACCTTGACGCAGCCGGAAAAGTGGCAGGAAACGGTTTCTATTACCTGATGGGAGATATCGCAAGAGTACACTCCGCAGTCATTTCCTATGCAAGAGACTTTATGATTGACCGTGGATTTACTTACTGCATCCCGCCGTTTATGATTCGTTCCAATGTCGTAACAGGCGTTATGAGTTTTGACGAGATGGATGCCATGATGTATAAGATTGAGGGAGAGGATTTATACCTGATTGGTACTTCCGAGCACTCCATGATTGGTAAGTTTATTGATACAATCAATGACGAAGAGAACCTGCCATATACATTAACCTCTTATTCTCCGTGCTTCCGCAAGGAAAAAGGTGCACACGGAATCGAGGAGCGCGGTGTATACCGTATCCATCAGTTCGAGAAGCAGGAAATGATTGTTGTCTGCAAACCGGAAGAGTCTAAGACGTGGTATGATAAATTGTGGAAAAACACCGTAGATTTGTTCCGCAGCCTTGATATCCCGGTTCGTACGTTAGAGTGCTGCTCCGGTGACCTTGCAGATTTGAAGGTGAAATCCTGCGACGTAGAGGCATGGTCTCCAAGACAGAAGAAATACTTCGAGGTCGGAAGCTGCTCCAATCTCGGCGATGCACAGGCAAGAAGATTAAAGATTCGTGTCAAAGGCAAGAATGGCAAATACTTTGCACATACCTTAAACAACACGGTTGTAGCTCCGCCACGTATGCTGATTGCATTCTTGGAGAACAACTTAAACGCAGACGGAAGCGTAAATATTCCGGTAGCACTTCGTCCTTACATGGGTGGAAAAGAGAAGCTGATTCCGGTGAAATAACCAGAACAAAAAACAGGGGTTCCAAAGGGAATCCCTGTTTTTGTGTTGGATTAGGAGATGCTTAGCATTTCTCCGGTTCCGGGTAAGAAACCCCAAAGGTTTCAACGGTTACTTTTTTCATCACCTGCGGAGCAAGTGGTCTGTCGGAATAGTCAGTTGTAGTTTCTGCAATCTGATTTACGACGTCCATTCCCTCGATGATTTTGCCGAAAGCTGCGTAGGCACCGTCTAAGTGCGGAGCGTCCTTGTGCATGATAAAGAACTGGCTTCCTGCGGAATCCGGGTGCATGGCACGCGCCATGGATAAAACGCCTGCGGTGTGTTTTAATGGATTGTCAAAACCGTTCTGGGAGAATTCGCCGCGGATATCGTATCCCGGACCGCCCATTCCGGTTCCGTCCGGGCAGCCGCCCTGAATCATGAAGCCGTTGATAACGCGGTGGAAAATTAAGCCGTCATAATAGCCCTTGTTTACTAAGCTGATAAAATTGTTTACCGTATTTGGTGCAATCTCCGGGTAAAGCTCCGCTTTCATGAGATCGCCGTTTTCCATTTCAATGGTGATAACTGGATTTGCCATATCAAAACCTCCATCTGCTATTTTGCGGGCATCTGCCGTCTGGAAGAATACCCAGTGAATCTATTTTAACGAAAACAGACAAAATAGTAAAGTAATTTTTGTTTTACAAAAGATACTTGATAAAATGCGGGTGGGAGTGTAGAGTCATGTTCAGAAAGAGTTAGTATGGGAATTTGCGTATGTTGGAATTAGAAAAAATTTTGATGGATGCTCTGCCGAAGGAAGAAGAGCAGTTTTTAGAAGAGCATTTAAAAGGAAAAAAATGTCTGGTCAGATATGAGAAGGGAGAGCCGTTTGAAAAATGGCTTTCCTCTTTTGATGCCACAAAGACACTGCTTGTCTCTGAAAATGCAGCGCACTTAAAGGCGGCACAGACAGCAGGGATGGCAGCGCTTGGCTATTTAAACCCGGACGTAAGGCAGCCGGACGGGGAATTGCAGGCGGTTGGGGAATTACAGCCAGCCGGGAACCTACAGGCGGATATGTTTGCGGAAGGGTTCGAGGAAGTAGACTTTGCATTTCTGGAAAAGGTATATAGAAGGCATCATGGACTGCCATGGACGATTCTTACCACAAAACGCTGCATCGTGCGGGAATTTTGTATGGATGACCTGGATGATTTGTTTGCCCTGTATGCGGGAAAGGGAATGACCGATTACATGGAGCCGCTTTACGAGTACGAGAAAGAGCGGGAATATGAGCAGGCGTACATCGAGCATATGTATGGATTTTACGGGTATGGCATGTGGGTGGTCATCGAGAAGGAAACGGGTGCGTTAATCGGGCGCATGGGCGTTGAGCACCGGGAGGAGCTTGGCGGCGAATTAGAGCTTGGTTATGCGGTTGCGGTGCCGTATCAGAGGAAAGGCTATGCGGCGGAGGTCTGCACGGCAATCATTTCCTATGCGAAGGAGGAGCTTGGCGTGCCGTTTTTAAACTGCCTGATTGAAGAGGGGAATACGGTATCGGAGCATCTTATAAAACGGCTCGGGTTTACCTATCAGGAGACGATTCTGTTAGGTGGAAAACGCATGAAAAAGTACACGCTTTACTTTAATGATTGCATTTTATAAGGAAATAAAATATAATATTGGAATATAAAATATCATGGATGAAGTGGGTGATGTACATGGCAGATATTTCATCAGAACAACTGGAAAAATTAGTCAACGAGGACGGGGAGGGATTAAAGCCCACCAAGGATTTTGAAAGCCCGGAGAAATTGTACGAGGGGCTGATTTCCTGCGTGCAGAAATACCATCCGTCAGCGGACATTTCGATGATTGAAAAAGCATATAAGCTGGCATATCAGGCACATGACGGACAGGTGCGCAAGTCAGGGGAGCCGTATATCATCCATCCGCTCTGCGTGGCAACGATTCTTGCAGAACTGGAATTGGATAAGGAAACCATCATTGCCGGACTGCTTCATGACGTGTTGGAAGATACGATTATGACGGAGCAGGAGATTAAGGATGAGTTCGGCGAGGAAGTCCTGCTTTTGGTGGATGGCGTTACCAAGTTACAGCATCTGCATCTGACGGATAACAATCCAAGTGAGAAGGACAAGTCCGCAGAACGTCTTGAGATGCAGGCGGAGAACTTAAGAAAGATGTTCCTTGCGATGGCAAAGGATATCCGCGTCATCATGATTAAACTTGCGGACAGACTCCACAACATGAGAACGCTCAAGTATCAGTCCAAGGAAGGACAAATCCGGATTGCAAGAGAGACGCAGGAAATCTACTGCCCGTTAGCACAGCGGCTTGGTATTTCCAAAATTAAGATTGAGCTTGATGACCTCTCCTTAAAATATCTGGAGCCGGAAGCATATCAGGATTTGGCGCGTCAGATTGCACAGAGAAAGAGTGTGCGCGAGGAGTACATCCAGAGCCTTGTGGAAGAAGTGCGCAAGCATATAGATGCGGCAGGAATTCCGGCGAAGATAGACGGACGTGCAAAGCATTTCTTCAGTATCTATAAAAAGATGGTCAACCAGCACAAGACGTTGGACCAGATTTATGATTTGTTTGCCATCCGTATTATCGTGGATTCCGTGAAGGACTGTTATGCGGCGCTCGGCGTGATTCATGAAATGTATAAGCCGATTCCGGGAAGGTTTAAGGATTACATTGCGATGCCGAAGCCGAATATGTATCAGTCTCTTCATACGACATTGATAGGACCAACCGGACAGCCGTTTGAGATTCAGATTCGTACCTATGAGATGCACCGCACGGCGGAATATGGTATTGCGGCGCACTGGAAATATAAAGAGGCAAGCAATAACGGCGGTGTAGCGGCACCGATGACTGTTACCGAGGAGGAAAAATTAAGCTGGCTCAGACAGATTCTCGAGTGGCAGAGAGATATGTCCGACAACAAGGAATTTATGAGCCTGCTGAAAAGCGACTTGGATTTATTCTCGGATACGGTATTTTGTTTCACACCGACCGGCGAGGTCAAAAACCTGCCAAACGGTTCCACACCGATTGATTTTGCATACAGCATCCATTCCGCAGTCGGAAATAAGATGATTGGGGCAAAGGTCAACGGAAAGTTAGTGCCGATTGATTATGTGATTCAGAACGGAGACCGGATTGAGGTTGTCACTTCCCAGAATTCGAGAGGTCCGAGCCGTGACTGGCTTAATATCGTTAAGAGTACACAGGCAAAGAATAAGATTAACCAGTGGTTCCGAAGCGAATTAAAGGAAGAGAATATCACGCACGGCAAGGATTTGCTGATTGCGTGCTGTAAGGCAAAGGGTATCAACTTTGCGGATATTAACAAACCGGAATATCAGAGCAAGATTCTGCGCAAATACGGATTCCATGACTGGAATTCCTGCCTTGCTACCGTAGGACACGGGGGCTTGAAGGAAAGCCAGATTATTAACCGGATGTATGAGGAATACAAGAAAGACCATATTGCGCAGATTACGGATGAGGAAATCTTAGAGACCATCTCCGAGAGCAAGGAAAAAGAAGGAGAGAAGCGCTCAAAGAGCGGTATTATCGTCAAGGGACTTTACGATGTGGCAGTGCATTTTTCCAAATGTTGCAGCCCGGTTCCGGGAGACGAGATTGTCGGATTCGTCACAAGAGGAAGAGGTGTATCTATCCACCGTACCGACTGTATCAATATCATCAACCTCTCTGACATGGAGCGGGAACGTCTGATTGATGCAGAGTGGCAGCAGGAGGATGAGGAAGAAAGCGGCAACGGACTTTACCGTGCCGAAATCAAGATTTATGGAAATAACCGGACGGGACTTCTTGTGGATATCACGAAGGTATTTACCGAGAAAAATATTGATATCAACGCAATCCATTCCAAGACGAGCAAGCAGGAGATTGCAACCATCGATATTTCCTTTAACACGAGGGGAAGAGCAGAACTTACAAATGTCATTGAAAAACTGCGCCAGGTGGAAAGCATCATTGATATCGAGAGAACGACCGGCTGATAAGGAGGAAGAACGATGGCACCGCTTCGCGTCGAATGTTATGTGGTAGGTTCAGTACAGACGAACTGTTATTTCGCGGTCAATGAGGACACAAAAGAGATGATTTTGATTGACCCGGGAGCAGCGGCAGGGCAGCTTGCGGCAAAAATAAAAGAAGAAGGATTAAAGCCTGTGGCAATCCTTTTGACACACGGTCATTTTGACCATGCAGGGGCGGCAGCAGAGCTTTCTGAGCATTTTAACGTGCCGGTCTATGCCGAGGAGCATGAGAAGGAGACGTTAGAGGACCCGGAAGTGAATTTAAGTGGCTGGGAAGGCGTCAAGAAGACTTATCACGCCGACTGCTTCCTTAAAGACGAGCAGGAAATAGACCTTGCCGGATTTCATATCCGTGTGCTTCATACACCGGGACATACGGTGGGCGGCTGCTGTTATTACTTCCCGTATCAGAACGTGGTGTTCAGCGGGGACAGCCTGTTTGCCATGTCGATGGGAAGAACGGATTTCCCGAAGGGAAGTGCTTCAGCGTTAATTCGTGCCATTCAGGAAAAACTGATGGTATTGCCGGACGAGGTGGCGGTCTATCCGGGACATAACGAGGAAACCACGATTGGAACGGAGCGGATGTATAATCCGTATCTGTAAAGAAATGGAAATTAAACTAACATGATAGTTGCAAAATTAAATCAATCAGAATTTGAATATGATATACATTCCTTAATTAAGGCGTTTTATCCGTCTGAAAATGTCAGTGCGACGGTGGAGGACAAGGAATACGGAGAGCCTGTCACAAGCCGGATGACGGTCGATTACGGCGAAAACCGTATTGACATCTGCTGGTGGAACGGCGATGCGAAGACGCCGGAATCGTCGGATATCATTGCACAGGCAGAGACGGAGGTGGATTTTTCGGACCGGAAGGAAGCAAAAAACAGCTTAAAGCGGCTGCTTTATGGAATGTTGTCCGAACATACGGGAAAGAAGCTCCCATGGGGAAATCTGACCGGAATCCGCCCGACGAAGATTCCGATGAAGCTTTTGGAGGCAGGAAAGAGCCGGGAAGAAATCCGTACCTTTATGAAGGATACTTATGCGGCATCGGATGAAAAGATTGACCTTGCGGTCGATATTGCGGAGCGCGAGCTGGCTCTGCTTGATAAAATTGATTATGAGAACGGCTATAGCCTTTACGTGGGAATCCCGTTCTGTCCGACGACCTGTCTGTATTGTTCGTTTACATCGTACCCGTTAGCATCCTGGGAAGCCCGGATGGACGCCTACTTAGACGCGCTGGAAAAGGAAATTGATTTTGTGGCGGAAAAGTTTCGGAGCAAATATCTCAATTCAATTTACATTGGCGGCGGAACGCCTACCACGTTACATCCGGCGCAGTTGGAACGATTAATTACCAAAATTAAATCCAGCTTTGACTTATCACACTGCCTGGAATTTACAGTGGAAGCGGGAAGACCGGACAGCATCACAAGGGACAAGCTTGTGGTGCTACGAGAACAGGGAATTTCAAGAATTTCCATCAATCCGCAGACGATGAAGCAGGAGACACTTAAGCTGATTGGAAGACACCACACGGTGGCACAGACGATAGAGAGCTTTCAGATGGCAAGAGAGCTTGGCTTTGACAACATCAACATGGATTTGATTTTAGGACTTCCCGGGGAAGACCTTTCGGATGTGGAACACACCATGAAAGAAATCGAGAAGCTTTCGCCGGATAATCTGACGGTGCACTCGCTTGCCTTAAAGCGTGCGGCACGGTTAAATATCGAGCGGGAAGCGTATGCAGGTTATCAGATGGTCAACACGCAGGAGCATATGGATATTGCGGCTTCCTATGCAAAGAAAATGGGACTTTTACCGTATTATCTGTACCGGCAGAAGAGTATGGCGGGAAATCTTGAAAACGTCGGATATGCCTTGCCGGGAAAAGCAGGGGTATATAATATCTTGATTATGGAAGAGAAACAGACTATAATGGCACTTGGCGCTGGCGCCACCACGAAGTTTGTGCGCTATCTTCCGAAAGAGGGCACGGGAGAGAAGGTATTTGAGGCTGTGCGCGTGGAGAACGTAAAAGACGTCGCAAACTATTTGGAACGGGTAGATGAGATGATAGAACGAAAAAGAAAGAAGATGGAGGAACTCTCATGGCATTAAGCAAAAAGCCGGTCAACGGCATGAAAGATATTTTACCGGAGGAAATGCAGATTCGTGATTACGTGCAGCAGGTAATCCGGGAAACTTACCGCAGCTTTGGATTTACACCGATTGAAACCCCTTGTATGGAAAATATTGCAAACTTAAGCAATAAGCAGGGCGGAGAAAATGAAAAGCTCATTTTCAAAGTGATGAAGCGCGGTGAGAAGTTAAAAGTAAAGGAAGCAGAAACAGAAGCAGATTTAGTGGATTTTGGAATGCGCTATGATTTAACCGTTCCGTTAGTCCGCTATTATGCAAACAACGCAAATGACCTTCCGTCTCCGTTTAAATCTCTTCAGATGGGAAATGTATGGCGTGCAGACCGCCCACAGCGCGGACGTTACCGCCAGTTCATGCAGTGTGATATCGACATTATCGGAGAGCCGAGCAATCTTGCGGAGATTGAGCTGATTCTGGCAACAACTACAACTATCGGCAAACTTGGCTTCCGCAATTTTGAAATCAAGATTAACGAGCGCCGCATTTTAAAGGCAATGGCAGCTTACAGCGGATTCCCGGAGGAAGAGTTTGACACCGTATTTATTATCCTTGATAAGATGGATAAAATCGGACTTGAGGGTGTCGCAGAGGAGCTTGAAAAAGAGGGCTACGCAAAAGAGAGCATCGACAAATACCTGGCACTGTTTAACGGCGTGGAGCAGGCAGAGAACGGCATCCGTTATCTTGCTGACGAGTTAGAGGGCTTTTTGGATCCGGAGGTAGAGCGCAACCTGCTTGAGATTATCGACAGCGTGGAAGCGGCAAAGACCGCAGATTTCCGTATGGTATTTGACCCGACTTTAGTGCGCGGCATGAGCTATTATACCGGAACCATTTTTGAAATTTCCATGCCGGAATTAGGCGCAGCCTGCGGCGGCGGTGGACGCTATGACAAGATGGTTGGAAAATTTACCGGAAATGATGTTCCGGCATGTGGATTTTCCATCGGTTTTGAGCGTATTATCCTGCTTTTGATGGAGAGCGGATTTACGGTTCCGATGCAGCGCCCGAAGGTTGCCTATCTGATTGAGAAGGGTTACCCGGCAGAAAAGCTGACAGAGGTGATTGCGAAGGCACAGGAAGAGCGCGTGGCAGGAAAACAGGTGCTTGTTGTGCGCATGAACAAGAACAAGAAGTTCCAGAAGGAAAAGCTTGCGGCTGAGGGTTACAAGGAGTTAGTCGAGTTTTATAAAGACTAGGAAGTACAAAATTAAATTTAGATATATTTTTCAGGAGGAAATGACATGGCAGAGTCAATGCGTGGATTACACAGAAGCCATAGATGTACCGAGGTTTCAAACGCAAATATCGGGGAAACCGTTACAGTTATGGGATGGGTACAGAAAAGAAGAAATTTAGGAAGCCTTATTTTTATCGACTTAAGAGACCGTTCCGGTATCTTACAGGTTGTATTTAACGAGGAAAATATCGGCAAAGAGGGCTATGAGAAAGCCGGAACACTCCGCAGCGAATATGTGGTAGCTGTTGTTGGAAAGGTAGAGAAACGTTCCGCCGCTGTCAATGAAAACTTAAAGACCGGTGATATCGAGGTGGTTGCAACCGATATCCGTGTACTTTCCGAATCCGAGACACCTCCATTCCAGATTGAAGAGAACAGCCAGACCAAGGATGAGGTACGCTTAAAATACCGTTATCTTGACCTGCGCAGACCGGATATCCAGAAAAACCTGATGCTGCGCAGTAAGGTTGCATACCTGATGCGCGATTTCATGATGAAGGAAGGATTCTTGGAAATCGAGACGCCGATGTTATGTAAATCCACACCGGAGGGAGCAAGAGATTATCTGGTGCCAAGCCGTGTGCATCCGGGACATTTTTATGCACTGCCGCAGTCTCCGCAGCTTTACAAGCAGCTGTTGATGTGCTCCGGTTATGACCGTTACTTCCAGATTGCAAGATGTTTCCGTGACGAGGATCTGCGCGCAGACCGTCAGCCGGAATTTACACAGGCAGATATGGAGCTTTCCTTCGTGGATGTTGAGGACGTATTAGATGTCAATGAGCGTCTGTTAAAATATATCTTTAAAGAAGCAATCGGCGTAGACGTACAGCTTCCTCTGCCGAGAATGCCATGGCAGGAGGCAATGGACCGTTTCGGTTCCGACAAGCCGGATACCCGTTTCGGAATGGAACTTACAAATATCTCTGACGTGGTAAAGGGCTGCGGTTTCTCCGTATTTACCGGAGCGCTTGAGGCAGGCGGTTCTGTCCGTGGAATCAACGCAAAAGGACAGGCTGGTATGCCTCGTAAGAAGATTGACAAGTTAGTAGAGTTTGCAAAGGGCTATGGCGCAAAGGGACTTGCTTATCTGGCAGTCAATGAGGATGGCACCTACAAATCTTCTTTTGCAAAATTCATGACAGAGGAAGAGCTTTCTGCACTTGTGGCAGCAATGGACGGACAGCCGGGCGATTTACTGTTATTTGCAGCAGACAAAAACAAGATTGTCTGGAATGTACTTGGCGCACTCCGCTTAGAGCTGGCAAAAGAATTAGATTTATTGGATCCGAATCAGTACAACTTCTTATGGGTAACCGAGTTCCCGTTGTTAGAGTGGTCCGATGAAGAGAACCGTTTCATGGCAATGCACCATCCGTTTACAATGCCGATGGAGGAAGACTGGGATAAGATTGATTCCGACCCGGGTGCTGTCCGCGCCAAGGCATATGATATCGTATTAAATGGTACAGAGCTTGGCGGTGGTTCCGTCCGTATTCATCAGGATGACATCCAGGAGAAGATGTTTGAGGTCCTCGGTTTTACAAAAGAGCGTGCACATGAGCAGTTTGGTTTCCTGTTAGATGCGTTCAAATACGGAGTACCGCCTCACGCAGGACTTGCATACGGTCTTGACCGTCTTGTAATGCACATGGTACATGCGGATTCCATCCGTGATGTCATTGCATTCCCGAAGGTAAAGGACGCTTCCTGTCTGATGACACAGGCTCCTGGAATCGTCGATGCAAAGCAGCTTGAGGAACTGGGACTTGAGATTGAGCCGGTGCAGGAATAAAAAGTACCTTTTTATGGAAAACTGAATGAAAAGTATGATAATAAGGAGAACGATATGAAAAAGTGGATGACAAGGATTACCTGTATCGGTTTGCTGATGTTTGTGCTCGCCGGATGTGGAAAAACCACAGAAAGCGCAGACGGAATGTCCGGAAGCTGTGAGGATATTTTACAGAAGGTTTATGATACGGCAGATTTGGATGACTCTTTCCGGGAATCTCTGCAGTATTATGAGACAGGGGAACTTAGTGCAGACAACTGTGAATATATGCTTGGAACGACAGATGTCTCCTATTCGGATTCCGTGTATTCGGTTCCGATGATGAGCTCCGTACCTTACCAGTGCGTGATTTTACGCCTTTCTGAGGGCGAGGATGTCACTGCTGCAAAAGAAACGTTATCCAAGAATGCAGACCCTGCAAAGTGGATATGTGTGGTAGCAGAGAGCGTTGCTGTGGAAAACGTGGGTGATGTTGTGCTGGCAGTGATGGGAGATACGGATACGGTGGACGCTGTAAAAAATGCGTTCCTTGCATTGGGAGAATAAAATATGCTTTTTCCGAGTATTACGTTTCTCTACTTTTTTCTTCCGGTGTCGCTGCTTTTATATGCGGTGATGCCGGAAAAAGGAAAGAATGCGGTACTGTTTGGTACAGGCATTCTTTTTTATTTCTGGGGAGAACCGCTTTATGCGTTTCTTCTGCTTGCGATGGTGCTGGCCGGCTATGCAGGGGGAAGAAGCCTTGCGGCGTTTACAAAATGCGGCAGAAAAACGGCGTGTAAAATTCTGCTTGGAAGTCTTGTGGCGGCAGTGGTGTTTACACTTGGATTCTTTAAATATGGGAAAATAGCGGCGGGGCTGCCGCTTGGCATCAGTTTTTACAGCTTTCAGGTCATCAGCTATCTTGTGGATGTGTACCGCAAGGAGCCGGAGGAAAAAAGTTTCCTTGATTTTGGTGCCTATCTCACATTTTTTCCGCAGCTTATAGCGGGACCGATTGTGCGCTATGGCGATATGCGTCCGCAATTAAAGCAGAAGAAAAAGCCGGAGCATTTCTGGGATGGGACCTTTCGTTTCTTCTGTGGTCTTGCCAAAAAACTTTTAATCGGGGATGTACTGGGCGAATTTGTGGCGGAGTTAGATGCCATGTCCGGAAAGGGAACGTTTTCTTACTGGGTACTCGCGGCTGCCTATGTGTTACAGCTTTATTATGATTTTTCCGGATACAGCGACATGGCAATCGGAATGGGGCAGATGTTTGGATTTCATTTGCCGGAGAACTTCCGATATCCGCTCACCTCAAAGAGCATTACGGAATTCTGGCGCAGATGGCACATGACGCTTGGAAGCTTTCTGCGGGACTATCTGTATATTCCGTTGGGGGGGAATCGTGTGGGTGTGCTGCGCTGGTGCTTCAACGTACTGCTTGTCTGGGCAGTCAGCGGAATGTGGCACGGTGCCGGGGTGAATTTTCTCCTCTGGGGGGTGCTGTTTGGCGTTGTCCTGATTCTGGAAAAACTGGTGAAAACAGCACTTTCAAAACAGTTTGGAGAACGGTTTCGGCCGTACAGCCAGTCTTTTTTAGTTACGGGATTGCGGCATATGTATGCACTTGTGGTGCTTACCTTAAGCTTCGTGCTGTTTCGGATAGAAGATATGGGGGAACTTTTTTCCTGCTTAGGTGCAATGTTTGGTCAGGAAGGAAATGCGACAAATGCACTTTTCTGGTACGAATTAAAAAATTATGGCGTGATTTTATTTTTCGCCTGCATTGGGGCGACACCGCTTCTGAAACATCTGGCAGAAAAGTGGGTTCCGCAGGCGGCAAGGAAAGCGTTGTGTCAGTGGGGCAGTGCCGTTTTGCTTGTTCTTGTGACGGCATTTTTACTGGGAAGTCAGGCACATCCGTTTTTGTATTTCCGGTTTTAGAAAGAGGGCGGTGATGGAATGAGAAGAAAAGAAATCGGTAAGTGGGTGCTTTTGGCACTTCTTGGGATTGGAATTTTTCAGATTTTTCTGCCGCAGCAGGAAATATCGACCGCCGAGCGGCGCAGGCTTGCAAAACGTCCGGAGATTTCCATTGTGGGCATAAAAGACGGCAGCTACGGAGAACAGCTAGAGGCGGGGCTTTTAGACCAGTTTCCGGGAAGAGAAGCATTTCGGAGTATTTACGCCTTCGTGCAGCAGAAACTTCTTGGAAAATGGGACGTGGCAGATTATTATATCGTGGATCAGTATTTTTCCATACTTGATCCGGTGCTTGAGGAAAAGAATGTGATTCGGGCGGCAATACAATTTTCTGATTTTTGTTGTAATTATTTCCCCGATGCGGACTGTTATTATGCCATTATCCCGGATAAAAATTATTTTCTTGCGGAGGAAAACGGATATCCGGCGCTTGACTATGAGCGGTTGTCTGCGCTGATGAAGGAAAACTTCACAGCGGGGGATGAAATTGTAATCGAAGACTTATTAGAGCTTACGGATTATTACCGGACGGACTTGCACTGGAGACAGGAGGAGCTTTTGGATGTGGCGGAAAAAATGATTTCTGTCATGCAGCAGAAGGAAGAGACCGGACTTTTAAAAGGAAGCTTTCAGATGGCATCCGACCGCTTTTACGGCGGTTATGCGGGGGCATCCGGCTTTATGGTTAAACCCGATACACTATTTTATTATGAGAGTCCCATGCTTTCTAAAGTGAAAGTCTATGACTATGAGAAGCAGGAGGAGACAGGGATTTATGCGTTAGAAGCACTGCAGGAGGATGCACTGACGGACCCCTACGACTTGTATTTAAACGGGGCAAGGGCGCTGCTTCGGCTGGAAAATCCGGAGGCGTTGAGTGAGAAAAAGCTTGTGATTTTCCGGGATTCTTTTACAAGCAGTCTGGCACCGCTTTTGGCAGAAGCATATTCGGAAATCATTCTGGTGGATTTGCGCTACGTTTCACTTTCCTATGCGATGGAGATTTTTGACACAGGAGACTATGATACCGTATTATTTTTATATCATACGGGCATGCTCAATCACAGTGAAACACTGCGCTTTTAAGGGCACATTTCCGCACTCTTGACAAATATTTTTCTCGAACGTATAATAAATCATAGTTAATAGATAGGAATACAGAATAATTCGGGAAAACGGACTGTTCGCATTCTAGCGGAAATGAGGATTAAAATGAAAATTTCGACAAAGGGAAGATATGCACTGCGTCTGATGATAGACCTTGCCATTCACAATACAGGAGAACCAATCAGCTTAAAGGACGTGGCAAGACGGCAGGAAATATCCGATAAATATTTAGAGCAGATTATTTCCATTCTGAATAAGGCAGGCTATGTAAAGAGCATCCGGGGGGCACAGGGTGGTTATATGTTAAAGAAAGACCCAAAAGATTACACGGTCGGCATGATTTTGCGTGTCACGGAGGGAAGTCTTGCTCCGGTAGAATGTGTGGAGGAAGGCATGGCAGAGTGTGAGCGCATGAACGAATGTGCGACGGTTTTAATCTGGCAGAAAATCAACGAGGCAGTCAACAATGTCGTTGACAATATCACACTGGAAGATTTAGTGGAATGGCAGATGCAGAAATCGGACCAGTATGTGATCTAATAAAAATGGTGTATTTGTATAAAAACATAGTATCCATAGCTTGACAATAGGAAAGATTGGATTATAATATTTATATCCGAGTAACATACTAGGAAATAAAGAAAAGAGGCACGGCAATGAACAAATTGATTTATTTAGATAATGCAGCTACTACCCAGGTTTATCCGGAAGTATTAGATGCAATGTTACCGTTTTTTACAGAGCATTATGGAAATCCTTCCGCAATCTATTCGCTTGCAGGAGAATCCAGAAAGGCTGTTGCAGATGCAAGAGCATCCCTTGCAGATCTGATTGGCGCAAAGACAGAAGAGATTTATTTTACCGGCGGCGGAAGCGAGTCCGATAACTGGGCACTTAAGGCAACTGCGGAAGCATATGCGTCCAAAGGAAAGCATATCATCACCACAACGATTGAACATCATGCAATCCTGCATACATGTGCCTATCTTGAGAAACACGGATATGAAGTGACCTATGTCAACGTTGACGGGAATGGTACGGTAAAACTCGATGAGTTAAAAGCAGCCATCCGTCCGGACACCATCCTGATTTCTGTTATGGCAGCAAACAACGAGATTGGAACAATTCAGCCGCTCGAAGAGATTGGTGCCATCGCAAAAGAGCACGGAATTTTATTCCACACCGATGCGGTACAGGCATTCGGTCATATTCCGATTGATGTAGATGCAATGCACATTGATATGTTAAGCGCAAGCGGTCACAAAATCAACGGACCAAAGGGAATCGGTGTCATGTATATCCGCAAGGGTGTTAAAATCCAGTCCTTTATCCACGGTGGCGCACAGGAGCGCAAGCGTCGCGCAGGTACGTTAAATGTGCCGGGAATCGTAGGATTCGGCACCGCAGCAAAGCTTGCCAAAGAGCATATGAAAGAGCGCATGGAGTATGAGAGCAAGCTCAGAGACCATCTGATTGACCGTGTGTTAAAAGAGATTCCTTATACCAGATTAAACGGAGACCCGGTAAAACGTCTGCCGAACAATGCAAACTTCTGCTTCCGTTTTATTGAGGGAGAGTCCATGCTGATTTTACTTGACCAGAAGGGCATCTGCGGTTCCAGCGGTTCCGCCTGCACATCCGGTTCCTTAGACCCGTCCCATGTGCTGCTTGCCATCGGACTTCCGCACGAAATTGCGCATGGTTCCCTGCGTCTGACCCTGTCAGAGAAGACCACCATGGAAGAGATTGATTATACTGTAGACGAGCTGAAAAAGATTATTGAGCGCCTGCGCAGCATGTCACCGCTTTATGAGGATTTTGTCAAGAAACAGAACTAAGTGGACAAGATGTCAGGTGAGAAAGGAACGATAGAGTATGTATAGCGAAAAAGTAATGGATCATTTTAATCATCCTAGAAATGTAGGAGAAATGGAAAACCCAAGTGGTGTTGGAACGGTTGGAAATGCAAAATGTGGAGATATCATGCGTATGTATCTCGACATTGATGATAACGGAATTATTCAGGAGGCAAAGTTTAAAACCTTCGGCTGTGGCGCCGCAGTGGCTACCAGCAGTATGGCAACAGAGCTTGTAAAGGGAAAAACTGTCCAGGAAGCACTTGAGGTTACCAACAAGGCAGTGATGGAAGCGCTTGACGGACTTCCACCGGTAAAGGTACACTGCTCCCTGTTAGCAGAGGAAGCAATTCATGCGGCTTTGTGGGATTACGCAGAAAAAAATAATATCAAGATTGAAGGACTTGAGCGTCCGGTGAATGATATCAGTGAGAAGGAAGAAGAGGAGGAATATTAATTCCGCTTCCGAAATTCCCAATCTCATTTGAAAAGGGCTGCTGCCAGAAATGGCGGCAGTCTTTTTTTGTGGGAAAATTCTCTGGGAGTTCCTATGAAAAAAGCAAGCCTGCAAAAAAAAATTTTCAAAACCGTGCAACCAAATTGCCGCAGATGACGTCTTATAGAGGGAACGGAAAGCAGGATTTGTCATTCATCATTTATATATGTTATGATGGGAAAAGGAAATACGGTAAGGAGAGGGACAAATACATATGGAAGACAGCAAAATTGTAGATTTATATTGGGAGCGCAACGAGGCGGCAATTGGTCACTCGGCAGAAAAGTACGGAAGGTACTGCCTTAAGATTGCATCGAATATCGTGAGGGATAAGGAAGACTGTGAGGAGTGTGTCAATGATACCTGGCTTAAGGCGTGGAATGCCATGCCGACAGAGCGCCCGGAAATCTTATCGGCGTTTTTAGGAGCCATCACACGAAACCTGTCGCTTGACTGTTACCGCAGAAAGCACCGCAAAAAGAGGGGGAACGGAGAAACGGAACTGGTTTATGAAGAATTAGAAGAATGTATCGGTCATAACAGTCCGGAGCATGAGGTGGATGCAAAACTGCTTGGAGAGTGTATCAATCGTTTTCTGGAAGAAACAGAGAAAGAAAACAGAATTATATTTGTAAGAAGATACTGGTATATGGATTCCATCCAGTCGATAGCGGATAAATGCTGCGTGAGTGAGAGCAAGGTAAAATCCGCACTGTTTCGCACCAGACAGAGACTGAAGACATTTTTGCAGCAGGAGGGATATGAAGTATGAGACTCGATGATTTGATGGATGCAATTGGAAAAATTGACTTGCGGTTTGTAAAGGAAGCGGAGGATGCGTCTGATTATGGAAATGAAGAAAAAGATCAGGCTTCCCCAAAGAAGATGTTTAAGTTTGTCAGAAGAAATCGTATCTTAACGGCGGCAGCGTGTCTTGCCATTATTCTTGTTGGAGGAAGTTCGGCGTTTCTTCTGACATTCCGCTGTGGTTCTTCGCAAAAGAGCGCTGATATGACGGGAGCAGTAGAAGAGGCAAAAAATGATGCTTACGAGGAAAATGCGGCAGAGAATAATGCCGCAGATGCCAGTTCGCCAGACAGTGGTGCAGATACAGGTGGCGGACAGACGGATACGGAGGGGGTTGCAGAGAGCGATGAGGCTCTTGCGGAAGAAATTCACATCAATGAAATAGACCAGGTGATTGGGACAGCCATCTGCATGGCACAGCCAAGTGGAATAAAAGAACTGACAGTAGAGGAAGCGGAAGCCTATTATGGCGTGCGTCTGATGCCGCAGACAATCTCGGAGGGCTTAAGCTACGATGATACGCAGCCAATTCAGGTAGGATATACTTCGGATGGCACGGTAATGGATGACAACAATACGCTGCGATTTTTAGACGAGGACGGAACGGCGCGTATTAAGATTTCGGCACGCACGACAAATTCCGGTACTATTACGGAATTTGCATCGGACAGCCTGGAAACATCCGTCATTGGAGATACGACACTTACGATTGGTTACGATGCTTCCGGGGACGGATATTACCTTGCAATCTATGAGAAGGCAGGGACAACTGTGACGGTCGAGGGAATAGGAATCGGTGAGGATGAGATGCTTACTGTACTGCGGGCACTTTTGGCAGAATAGAAGGAAGTTATGGTATTGAAATTGATGTCAGGTCGTTGCCTTTTTGGGGGAAGCTGGGTATAACATACTGAAAGACCACAGTATGAAAGGAAAGCGAGCCTGATTTTGATTGTATCCGGCATTATTTCAACGGTTGGATATTTATCGCCGCTGCCAGACGCAAAGAAAGCCCTGGTTTTGGTATTTCCACCTGCAATCGGAACACTGTTTTATTCCTGGACATTTGGCGGAAATTTCATTCCATATCTTGCAAATTTTGTACTTTTAGCGATGACAACATCGTACTTTATTGAGTCTGTCATTATTTATTTTGCAATTCCTTTTACGGCAATTTCGATTATTTTATGATTTTCGGCCCGGAAACCATTGCCGGAAGTGAATACACAATGGCAGGAGTTATCACAAGAATTTTTCTGTTTGCAGTGACAGCGGTTTTCAAGGGAAATGATGCAGTTGTGACAGCGAAAAATGCTATCCTTTCGATGGAAGAAACGGTCAAGACTGCAAGAGAATCTACGGATTCACTGCTGACGGAAATGAGCCGCAACTGATGAGGCAAGCCGCATCGTCGGAGAAGAGACCATAATGAAATATTATGGATGAAACACTTTGGTATAACTTTAAGGCATGATGAATATAAGCCCTCAGAATAATCTTGACACTCAAAAAAGAAAGTATCATAATGTGTGTCAGAGAATTTGAGATGGCGGTCAGAGACGAGATGAAAAGGTGCTGCCACAACGAGAATGGAGGATTCGTTATGGATATCAGATTTGTAAAAAGAGATGTTTTAAAAGAGAAACCGAATCAGAAGGCATTGGGCTTTGGAAAATATATGACAGACTATATGTTTGTTATGGACTGGACAAAGGACGAGGGCTGGAAGGATGCAAGAATCGTGCCGGAAGGACCAATCACGATGGAGCCGTCCTGCGTTACCCTGCATTATGCACAGGAGACTTTTGAAGGTTTAAAGGCCTACCGTACCGCAGAGGGAAAGATTCAGTTATTCCGTCCGGAAATGAACGCAAAGAGAATGATTAATTCCAACGCAAGACTTTGTATGCCGGAATTTCCGGTAGATATGTTTGTAGATGCGGTAAAGGCACTTGTAAAAGTGGAAGAGGACTGGGTTCCGTCCGAACCGAACACTTCTCTTTACATCCGCCCGTTTATGTTTGCAACGGAGGCTGCACTTGGCGTACATATGGCAAGCGCTTACAAATTTATGATTATCTGCTGCCCGGTAGGAAATTACTATGCAGAAGGTCTTAACCCGGTGAAGATTCTCGTAGAGGATGAACTGGTACGTGCAGTAAAAGGTGGAACCGGTTTCACTAAATGCGGCGGTAACTACGCAGGTTCTATTTTAGGACAGGTTAAGGCAGAGAAGATGGGATATTCCCAGGTATTGTGGTTAGACGGTGAGCACCGCAAATATGTAGAGGAAGTTGGAACCATGAACATCATGTTCAAGATTGCCGGTGAAATCTACACCGCACCGATTGAAGGAACCGTTCTTCCGGGTGTTACCAGAGATTCCATGATTCATCTGCTCCGTGACTGGGGTTACAAGGTAAATGAGACCAGACTTTCCGTAGATGATCTGATGAAAGCCGGACATGACGGTACACTCGAAGAAGTATTCGGAACCGGTACAGCAGCCGTTATCTCTCCGGTTGGCGAGCTTCGCTACAAGGATGATGTCGTAACCATCAATGATTTCCAGATTGGTGAACTGACCCAGAAGTTATATGATACCTTAACCGGTATCCAATGGGGAAGACTTGAAGATAAGTACGGCTGGACCGTAGAAGTAAAATAATGAAATAAAAAAAGGCTCTCTTTATCGGAGGAAACTGGTTCGGTAAAGAGAGTTTTCTTTTTCCGGCAAATGACAACTGGACTTTTTGGTCATATCATAGTATAGTAATACCGTTGAAGCGTACCTTGAAAACAGAATAGATTGTATGTTCAGACATACGGTTCCCCTGACAGCAGATAAATTTTCCAAAAGCGCCATGCACCTGCCTTCTGGCAGGTTGACGAGGAGAAAGGTGATCGAAAATTCGGCGGATGCCTTTCCGTACCTTCCAGTGCGTCAGAGACCGGCAAATATGCGGGTGACTGCAAAACAAATACGGGCTCATGGAACAAAACGTTAGAAGAAAAGTCGACTGAGATAGATAGAAAGAATGAGGAAAATTTATGTGTGGAATTATAGGTTATACAGGCAGTGAGGACGTGAAGGAGATTTTACTCGACGCACTGGAACTGTTGGAATACCGCGGATATGACAGTGCGGGAATCGGTGTCTGTGATGAGGCATCGGGAGCAACAAAGGTATATAAGTGTGCCGGACGTGTGAGCGACCTGCGTGCTATCTGTGCTTCTGAGAAAATATTGTCCCACTGCGGAATCGGTCATACCCGCTGGGCAACCCATGGCGGAGTCAATGATGTGAATGCACATCCGCATAAAGTGGGAAAAGTGACATTAGTTCACAATGGAATCATTGAAAATTACAGAGAGTTAATCGCAGACTATAATTTGCAGGAAAAATTGCAGTCTGAGACAGACAGTGAAGTGGTAGCTGCATTACTCGACCATTTTTATACCGGTGACCCGGATGAGGCAATCAAAAAGACCGTTTCCAAATTAAAGGGAACATTTGCGCTCGTGATTTTGTTTGCAGACCAAAAAGATGTCATTTATTCTTCCAGAAATGTAAGTCCGATTGTCGCAACGCTCTGCAAGGAAGGCGCCATGTTAGCATCGGACCTTACTGCGCTCTGCCGTTTTACAAACCGCTACTTTGTTGTACCGGAGTATCATATCTTAGAGCTTCACAAGGATAAGCTGGTGTTAAAGGATTTTGACGGAACAGTAAAAGAGCCGGAGTTTCTCGAGGTTGACTGGGAATTAAACAGTGCCGGAAAGAATGGCTATCCGTTTTATATGGAAAAAGAAATCATGGAGCAGCCGGATGCCATTGCAAATACGATTGCAAACCGCATCAAAGGCGAAATGCCAGATTTTTCTGCGGAGAAAATCCCGGATGAACTGTTTACGGATTGTGAGCGCATCTGTGTGGTAGCTTGCGGAACTGCGATGCACGCCGGATTAGTGGCGCAGGCGCTTGTGAAATCCATTCTCCATATGCACATCGACGTAGAGATGGCATCAGAATTTATGTATTCTGACCCGGTAATCGATGATAAGACACTTGTAATAGCTGTTTCCCAGTCCGGTGAAACGATTGATACCTTAGAGGCAGTCAAATATGCGAGACGCCGTGGAGCAAAATGCCTTTCCATTATCAATGTGAAGGGTTCTTCGATTGCAAGAGAGAGCGATTACGTGCTTTATACGAATGCTGGCCCGGAGATTGCTGTGGCAAGTACGAAAGCGTACACGACACAGCTTGCCGTCTTTTATCTGGTTGTGGCAAAAATGGCGCAGCTTCGTGGTGTGTTCGATGTGGAGCAGACGCAGAGCTTTATCAGAGAATTGCAGCGTGTTCCGGATGTCATCAAGAAGGTGCTTGAGGACCGCCGCATGATACATGTGCTTGCAAACAAGGTGCTTGAGGCAAAGAATTTGTTTATGATTGGAAGGGGACTTGATTATTCCATTCTGCTCGAAGGCTCTTTGAAATTAAAGGAGGTTTCCTATATTCATTCGGAGGCTTACGCATCCGGCGAATTAAAGCATGGACCGATTGCGCTCATCACAAATGATACGCCGGTTGTGGCAGCCGTGACACAGGAAAAGCTGCTCTCAAAAGAGCTTTCCAATATCAAAGAAGTGCGTTCCCGTGGGGCATCGGTGGTACTTTTTATCAAGGAAAAGATTGCAGGCGGTCTGGAAAACGAATACGATGTATTCAAGCTTCCGGATATGCACGATGAATTTATGGTAATGCCGGCATCGGTTGCATTGCAGCTTTTAGCATATTATGTTTCTTCCGATAAGGGATTTGATGTAGATAAGCCAAGAAATCTGGCAAAAGTAGTAACAGTAGAATAAAAGAGTCTGCTGGCACGGGAAACCGTGTGTCTGAACATATAAGAGGGAATGTGTATTTGCGTGCAGAATACACATTCTTTTTTTTGTCGCATAGAATAAAGCGAACAAATTTTTGAGGTTGCTATGTCTGAAACTAGGTATACGCAAAACAATAATATTGACACGGGAACGCTGCGCGTTTCGGTTGTTGGAACTGCCACCAGAAATCCAATCAGAAATGCGCAGATTACCCTGTCTTATTCCGGGGAACCAGGCAGGACACTTGAGGAGGTAAACACAGATGAATCTGGAAATTCCGAGACGCTTACGCTTGATACGCCTCCACTTGAGCTGTCCATGGAGCCCCAGGAAGAGCAGCCCTATGCCGAATATACCATTGAAGTCTCTGCAGAAGGATTTCGCCCGGTCACTATCTCAGGAATTGAACTTATGTCCGGGCAGGCGTCGCTTCAGGAAGTGCGGATGGAAGAAGAAAGGACGGTAGGCAATCCGGTTGATGATATCGTCATTCCGGCACATACGCTGTATGCGGAGTATCCGCCAAAAATTGCAGAGTCGGAGATAAAGCCGGTATCGGAGACCGGAGAAATCGTATTAAGCCGCGTGGTCATCCCGGAATTTGTCATCGTCCATGACGGCGTTCCGACAGACCCTACGGCAAGAGATTACTACATCCGTTACCGGGATTATATTAAAAACGTAGCGTCCAGCGAGATTTATTCCACCTGGCCGGAGGACACGATACGCGCAAACGTCCTTGCAATCATGTCCTTTACGCTCAACAGAGTCTATACGGAGTGGTGCCGAGACCACCACTTATTCGTGGTACTTCACATTATATTCCATCACATATGCCGTATCATCCCGCGGGTCAATTTTATCCTCTTCATGGGAGAAAGTAAAACCACACGACATCTGTAAATTATGGGATGCAAGATTTGCTTTGCGGCAGCAGGCACGAAATTCTGTCGCATTGCGGTGGTCAAATGCCTCCTGTACCAGTGCGTTTAAAATCTGTTTTCCATAGCCCTTTCCGGTAAAAGCAGGGCCGATTGCGATTCCGCTCTCTTCAAAAACACCGGGCTCAAGTTCTCTCATTCCGGCAAAACCGATTGCTTTTCCCGTGCGTTTTTCATAGACGAGCAGGGCATATTTTTCCTTCTTTTCAAATTCGACCGTGCGCTCCATCCGGGAAAAGGCGTCCGCCTCTGAGGTTGTGACATTCCAGAGCATATATTTAGCACTCTCTTTGTACTGCCAGAGATTCTCATACATATCTTTCCAGTCATCCTGCACAGCCTTCTTTAACAGCAGGTCTGTAGTTTCTATTCTTACATTTTCATAACTGCACATAAAAATCCTCCAAATTCGTAAACTTTTTGCGCTATCCAAGGTTGAGAAATAACCTATTTCAGTATACAGCAGGCCGTCGTATCTGTATTATAGGAAAAACCTATAGCAGGTTCAAAGATTTAAGAAATATACAATTTCACACCGTTTTGGTATGATATGAACAGAAAAACAGAACGGAAACTTTGAAAGGCGGAAAAATGTATGGGAAGAACAATTTCAACAAAATGTATTCATTTAGAGACAGAAGAGGCGTGTAAGGAGCACTATGGATCAATCAGTTTTCCGATTTATCAGACAGCGACTTACGCACATCCGGGTGTGGGACAGAGCACCGGCTACGATTACAGCAGGTTGCAGAATCCGACCAGAGAGCAGGTCGGAAAAGTGGTAGCGTCCTTGGAAAATGGCGTGGATGCGCTTGCGTTCAGTTCAGGAATGGCGGCAATTGCTACATTAATGGAACTGTTTCGCCCGGGCGACCACATCATTGCGGATGCGGACCTCTATGGCGGAAGCATCCGGTTGTTTGACAATATTTCTGAGAAAAACGGAATTTCATTTACCAGAATTGACTTCGGAACAGAAGACCCGGAAGCGTATATCACGGAAAATACGAAGGCAATCTACTTTGAAACGCCGACAAATCCGATGATGAATGTTACGGATATTGCAAAAATGAGTGCGCTTGCTAAAAAACATGGGCTGCTGCTTCTCGTCGACAACACCTTTTTATCCCCGTATTTTCAGAATCCGCTCGACCTTGGTGCGGATGTGGTCATCCACAGCGGCACGAAATATTTAGGCGGACACAACGACACGCTTGCCGGATTCCTTGTGACTGCAAGGGAGGACATCAGCGAAAAACTGCGATTTTTAATCAAAACCAGTGGTGCAGGGCTGGCACCGTTTGACAGCTGGCTGATTTTACGCGGAATCAAGACGCTTGCGGTGCGGATGGAAAAGGCACAGCAGAATGCGTTTTTGATTGCGGAGTGGCTGTTAAAGCAGGATGCCGTGACGAAAGTTATTTATCCGGGGCTGCCGACCCATCCGGGCTATGAGATTATGAAGAAACAGAGCCGCGGATTTGGCGCGATGGTGACATTTGAGGTAAAAAGCGAGGCGTTTGCGAAATCCATTCTGGAAAAGGTACGCCTGATTCAGTTTGCAGAGAGCCTTGGCGGCGTGGAGACGTTAATTACCTATCCGGTGACGCAGACGCATGCCGATGTGCCAAAGGATATTCTGGAGAAAAACGGAATCACGACACGGGTACTGCGTTTGTCGGTTGGCATTGAGGACGGCGCGGATTTGATTGGAGAATTTGAGGAAGTATTTCAGAAAACGGAGGAAGAACTTTCAGATGGCAGAAAAGAATCTTGATTTTGATACAATTGTAGACAGAAGAAACACAGGCTCCTTAAAATATGATTTTGCGGTAGAGAGAGGGATGCCGGCGGATGTTCTGCCGCTCTGGGTGGCGGACATGGACTTTAAGACCTCTTCTTACGTGCAGGAGGCACTGCAAAAACAGGTGGAACACGGAATCTGGGGTTACAGCGAGCCGCTTGCAGGGTATTTTTCGAGTGTACAGGGCTGGATAAAGCGCCATCACGACTGGGAGGTCAAAGAGGAGTGGTTAGTAAAGACGCCCGGAATCGTATTTGCACTTGCGATGGCGGTAAGGGCGTTTACGAATCCGGGGGACGCTGTACTCATCCAGTCGCCGGTTTACTATCCGTTTTCGGAGGTCATAAGAGACAACGGCAGACGGGTGGTCAGCAGTGATTTGCAGTATGGCACAGACCATCGTTACCTGATGAATTTTGAAGATTTTGAGACAAAGATAGTAGAAGAAAAAATCAAACTGTTTTTCCTCTGTAATCCGCACAACCCGGTTGGAAGAGTGTGGACGAGGGAAGAGTTAGAACGGTTGGGAGACATCTGCGCAAAGCATCAGGTGCTTGTGGTCAGCGATGAAATCCATGCAGATTTTGCATTTGTGGGAAAACATCAGGTGTTTGCCGCAGTGAAAAAAGAGTACGAGGATTTTACGATTACCTGTACCTCGCCGAGCAAGACGTTTAATTTGGCGGGATTGCAGATATCAAATCTTTTTATCCCGGATAAGGCGCTTCGTGCGGCATTTAAAAAGGAACTCGATGCGGCGGGCTACAGCCAGTTGAATGTGATGGGACTTGTTGCGTGCCAGGCGGCATATGAAAACGGGGAAACTTGGTATCAGGCGATGCACGCATATGTAAAAGAAAATATTGCATTTGTAAAGTCTTATGTAGAAGAGAATCTGCCGGGCGTTGAGATGGCAGAGCATGAGGGAACGTATCTTGTGTGGCTGGATTTCAGAGGACTTGGGCTTAGCACAAAGGAGCTTGAGGACTTTATCATCAACCGTGCAAAGCTGTGGTTAGACAGCGGCAGAATCTTCGGAGACAGTGGAAAAGGCTTCCAGAGAATCAACACCGCCTGTCCGAGAAAAGTGTTACAGCAGGCATTGGAACAGATGAAAAATGCGTTATAGGTTCAGCCTATAACAGCAATGCGAAGACCCTTTCCGGCGCAGGCAAAAAGGAGAAGGGCGGCAGTAAGCTGTTCCGCAGCTACAACGAGCGGATTTTATCAAAGGTTGATTTTGATGCACTTTGGGCAGATGACGGCGCGCAGAGCGTTGAGCCGCACACCGGATGAAATGTTTTTGCGCCACCCGGAGAATGAAACTTATGAGAGTTACGCAAGTGAGATTTCCACAACCATCTGGAACAGCCCAGCCTGGGATGACAGAAATCCGAAAAATGGTACATTATCCGTGGATGCATCCATCAACCCGTTACAGGGATTGCTGTAAGAAATCCTGTGGAATAAAATTTTGAAAAGTTTTACGCGGCGGTTTTGCAGAAAGCCGCCGTTTTTGCATCTGCAAAAACGGGCTAAGAGTTGACGCAGTGCGGAAATCTTTGTATAATATATCCTATTGAAACAATAGGAATAGTGAGGCATCAATAAAATGAAACAGACGATAGAGGTAACAGAGGAGCAGCTTGCAAAGTTAGAGCGCCTGCGGGAGTATTTAAAGGAGCTTGGCTCCGTTGCGGTGGCATTTTCAAGTGGTGTAGATTCCACATTTCTGCTGGGCGTGGCACATGAGGTGCTTGGTGACAAGGTGATTGCAGTGACAGCGGAATCCTGTTCGTTCCCGAAGCGGGAGTTAAACGAGGCAAAGGCTTTTTGTCAGGAAAAGGGAATCAAGCATTTTATCTGCCATTCGGAAGAACTTGAAATCGAGGGATTTGCGCAGAACCCGAAAAACAGATGTTATCTGTGCAAGCGGGAGCTGTTTGAAAAAATACAGAAAATTGCAGACGAGAACGGGATGGCATCTCTTGCAGAGGGCTCGAATATGGACGACAATGGCGATTACAGACCGGGACTTGTCGCAGTGGCAGAGCTTGGGGTTAAAAGCCCGCTGCGGGTCTGTGAACTGACCAAGGCGGATATCCGTGCCCTGTCAAAGTATCTCGGACTTCCAACCTGGGAAAAACAGTCCTTCGCCTGTCTTTCTTCCCGGTTTGTTTACGGGGAAACAATCACAGAGGAAAAGCTTGGAATGGTTGACAAGGCAGAACAGCTTTTATTGGATATGGGATTTCACCAGGTGCGCGTGCGGATTCACGGAATGATGGCGCGTATCGAGATTTTGCCGGATGAATTTTTAAAGCTTGTGGAAGAGGAAAAACGGACACGCATTGTGCGGGAATTCAAGAGTTACGGGTTTACTTATGTGACCATGGATTTGATGGGATACCGCATGGGAAGCATGAACGAAACATTAGATAAGAAATAGAAAATCCGATGATTTTCTACAGAAAAGAGGGAAGCGTATGACCAGAGAAGAAGCGTGGGAACTGCTGACAGAATATAATCAGGATGAATTTCATTTAGAGCATGCGCAGATTGTTGAGCAGACGATGAAATATTTTGCAGAGAAATTAGGCTACGGAGAGGAAAAGGAGTTCTGGGGAATCGTGGGACTGTTACACGACCTCGATTTTGAACAGTTCCCGGAGCAACACTGCATCAAGGAACAGGAAATCATGCGGGAGCGTGGTGTGGACGAGCGCATCATCCATGCGACGGCGAGCCACGGCTATGCCATCACGGTGGACATTGCACCGGAGCATCAGATGGAAAAAGTACTCTATGCGGTGGACGAGCTGACCGGATTAATCGGTGCGGTAGCGTTAATGCGGCCGTCTAAGAGCGTGCAGGATTTGGAATTAAAATCCGTGAAGAAAAAATATAAGAGCAAGAATTTTGCGGCGGGCTGTTCAAGGGAGGTCATCGAGCGGGGAGCAGAAATGCTCGGATGGACCCTCGATGAGCTGATTGAGCAGACAATAGAAGCCTTGCGGACATTCCGCCCATAGGAGAGAAAGATGTTAAACCAGTTTTCAAGAACACAGTTATTAATAGGAGAAGAAGGAATAAACCGTTTAAAAGGGGCAAAGGTTGCCGTATTTGGAATCGGCGGCGTTGGTGGTTACGTCTGTGAGGCGTTAGTGCGAAGCGGCGTGGGTGCGTTTGACCTGATTGACGATGACAAGGTCTGTCTGACAAATTTAAACCGCCAGATTATCGCCACACGCAAGACCGTTGGAAAATACAAGGTGGATGTAATGAAGGAGCGGATTTTGGATATCAACCCGGATGCTGATGTGCAGGTGCACAAGTGCTTCTTTCTGCCGGAAAATGCAGCGGATTTTCCATTTGAAGAGTACGATTACATTGTGGATGCCGTCGATACCGTGACAGCAAAGATTTCGCTTGTCATGAAGGCAAAAGAGCTTAACATTCCGATTATAAGCAGCATGGGAGCCGGAAATAAGCTCGATGCCAGCCTTTTTAAGGTGGCAGATATCTATCAGACGAAGGTCTGCCCGCTCGCAAAGGTGATGCGCCGGGAATTAAAAAAACGCGGTGTGAAGAAATTAAAGGTAGTTTATTCGGAAGAGCAGCCGATGACACCAGTCGAAGATATGGCAATCAGCTGCCGTTCAAACTGCATCTGTCCGCCGGGAGCAGCGCATAAGTGTACGGAGCGCCGGGCAATTCCGGGAAGCGTGGCATTTGTGCCGTCTGTGGCAGGGCTAATCATTGCAGGAGAAGTGGTAAAGGATTTGATTGCAGAATAAAGTTTTTCCTATAAAAAAACAGGTTCGGAAAGTGAAGTTCATTTCCCGGACCTGTTTTTATGTGATTTTATTTTTTGCGTAAGAAGAATACGACAGCGCCAATCACTGCAACCACTGCGATTACGATGACGGCAACAACGACCGGATTTACACTGCTTGTAGTCGAAACAGTATTCTCCGTTTCGGAAGGAGCGGTCTGCTCCGTGTCATCGGTAGCGGAACCGGCATTTTCACTCTTCACGAGAACCAGAGCGGAAATCGGCTCTACGGTAGCGGAACCGGTGATGGTGGAAAGTGCCTCTGTTCCGGCGGTAGAAGCGTTCACGTATACATCCCAGGAGCCATCCGGAAGTTTGACGGAGGTTTCGGAGGCATTTGGGTTAAAGATGATAAAGAGTCCATCAGATACTTCACCGTTTACACCGCCGTTAATCTGGAAGGCAAGAACGTTTTCATCAAGTCCGTCGATGGCGGTAACGTTGTCTGCCACATCCTTTGCATTGGTTAAGCGCAGTGCTGCATGAGCCTTGCGGAATGCAATCAGTCCCTTGTAGTAATTGTAAACATTCTGGTATTTTTCTTCATTTAAGGTATCCCACTTTAAGCTGTTGACGGCATCGGAGGAGTTGTAGCTGTTTTCCACAAAGTTTCCGGTAGAGTCAATCTTGGTGCGAAGCATTTCTTCGCCTGCCTGCATAAACGGGATTCCTTCTGCGGTCATATAGATGGCAGCGGCAAGATTATTCATGCGTATGCGGTCTTCCCTGGAAACACTCGGAGTGGACTTTGCAATGCGGTCCATCAATGTCATGTTGTCATGGCAGGAAGCGTAGTTGATGCTCTGGGAAGGAGTGGTGCACCAGGTACCCGCCTGTCCTAAGAAGCAGTCTTTGATGGTATCGGCAAGTCCGGAAGCACCGGATACATAACCAAGCTCTGTGGTAGAGAACACACTTCCTTTTAACGCATCGCGCAGTGTGTCACTGAAAAATGCAAATTCCGGTACTTCAGTGGAGTTAGTCTGTGTGGTCATGGTATAGCCGTCTTTTGTGACTGTGGTATCCATCGTCCAGCCCTCGCCGTAGAAAATAACATCCGGATGGTCTGCATGAACTTCTGTAATAATTTCATTGATGGTTTCAGTGTCAATGAGTCCGACTAAGTCGAAGCGGAAACCATCAATATGGTACTCATCGGCCCAGTATTTCACAGAATCCACGATGTATTTACGTACCATGGAACGCTCGGAAGCGGTGTCATTGCCACAACCGGAGCCGTTGGAATATTTGCCTTCCTCATCCACACGGGAGAAGTAGTTCGGAACAATCTTGTTAAAGCAGAAAGCACTTGCACTATATACATGATTGTATACAACATCCATAACAACGCTGATTTGGTTGTCATGAAGCGCTTTTACCATCTGTTTCATCTCGGACACGCGGACAGCACCGTTATAAGGGTCGGTGGAGTAGGAGCCTTCCGGTACATTGTAGTTTACCGGGTCATATCCCCAGTTAAACTGCGGGGTATCAAGCTTTGTTTCATCCACAGAGCCGTAATCGTAGACCGGAAGCAGGTGCAGATGCGTGATGCCGAGGTCTTTGATATGGTCTAAGCCGGTCGGAATACCGGAAGCGGTTGTGGTGCCTGTCTCGGTAAGTCCTAAGAATTTTCCGGTATTGTTGATACCGGAGCTTTCATCAGCGGAGAGGTCACGCACATGAAGCTCGTAAATGACGGCATCATTGTAGGTAAGACCGGAGTTCGGGTTGCTGTCATTATCCCATCCGTCCGGGTTGGTGGAGGAGAGGTCAATGACCATTGCGCGGGCACCGTTGACACCGGTTGTGCGTGCGTAAGGGTCGCAGGCTTCATTTTCTTCACCGCCGACTGATACCAGATAGGTGTAGTAGGTTCCGTTTAAATCGCCTTCTTTTTCGGCTACCCAGGTGCCGTTTGCATCAGAAGTCATCGGAATCTGTTCGGTCAGGTCATCCGTGTCCGGGGTACCGGAAGCGTAGAGGTTTAAGGTGACAGCATCAGCAGTCGGAGCCCATACGCGGAAAGTGGTTTTTTCCGGCGTCCATACAGCACCTAAATCATCGCCGGTGTAAGTATATTCTTTTTCAAAATTTTCGGTAGAATAAATATTTGGCATGATAATCTTATACTCGTTTCCTTCAAAAATAATGTTATAATTTCTGGTCGCCTCTAATGGCTGTTCCAATGTTATAGTATAGTGGAATGTTTCGTCTCCGGCAACCCCTGCAACAGGAATTGTGCCATCACTGCCCTCAACAGAAAAAGCAGTAAGAAGGTCGCCGTCGATGGCACCGGTCATCGTCACGTCAATTGTAGATTCCCCATCATAGCGCGCAGCTGCAAGCTTGGTTCCGGTCACGGCATCCTCGCCGTATTCCTTTGTGTAGCCTTCCACACCGGATTCCACATAGATGTCTACCGTACCGGAAACCATCTCGGAAATGTCGATGAACTGGTCAGCGTCTACATCCTTTGTCCAATCTGCGGTTCTTATGATAAAACCGACGGAGGTTGTGCCGGGTGTGATAACCTTGGTGGCAACCATCTCGCCGTCTTCCTCGGCAAACTCATAGGCGCCGCCGTCTTTGCCGACCTCCCATAGCCAGACATCCCAGCCGTCGTAGGCTCCGTCATCCCTGTGATAGTGCAGCTTCAAGGTCAGATCTTCGGCTGCCTTTGTGACAAGTGCGCCCTGCAAAGAGGTGAAAACCGTCAGCAAAAGCATGCACAAAGCCATGGAAAATGCTTTGATTCGTTGTTTCATGTGTAATAGTTCCCCTTTCTTTTTTATTTCAAAATTGAAATCTGGTAAAATTGTAGCACAAAAGAAATAAAAAATAAATAGATTTTGGTAAAAATTTTGCAAAAAACGAAAAAATACGAAAAAACATCCGAAATATTTCGATTACAAGAAGTCATTCCCATTTTTGGAAAAAACAATCCCAGGAAATAAAACAACCCGTGCCTGTCATAAGATAGAAATAAGGGAACATCCGGGAGAATCTGAGATGAAAGAACAGAACATAAAGGTGCAAAAAGGGGAAAAGAACTGGAATGTCACGTTGAAATTCCAAGAGGGGAACGAAGAAAGCGAGCAGATTCGCAGCGAAATTGTGGAGATGCTTTCCGGCACGCTGTTGGAGGAGTGCCGTTGAAGCGGGTGCGGATGCTGCTTCGGGTCAGCTCCGGACAGCAGCTTGAGGCGGACGGCGATTTGTCTGTGCAGAGACGAATTTTAAAAGAATATATAAAAGCGCAGCCGGACTGGGTACTCGATGAAAAGGAATATTTTGAAGGGAGCAAGAGTGCATTTAAAAATACGGCAGAGGAGCGGGAGGTTTTGCAGGAAATTTTAAAAGATGCAAAGGATGGTGCGTTTGATATTCTGGTTCCTTATAAGGATGACCGTGTCGGACGTCTGCTGCTTGACTCAACTGCATATGTGGTTGCACTGAAACAGTACCGGGTAGATATCTATACGGTAAAAGACGGCTGTATTTCGCCAAAGTCAATCGATGATATCAACGGGATGATGATGTTAATGTTCCGGTTTGCGAATGCGCAGAAAAGCAGTCTTGACACCGGAATGAGAGTCAAGGACACGGCAAAAAAACTTGTGGAAAGCGGGAAATTCATGGGCGGACGGGCGCCCTATGGCTATAAACTTGCGTTGTCCGGTGAAATCAGTAAGCATGGACGGGCACTGCATGAGCTTGTGCCCGTGCCGCAGGAAGTACAGCTCGTGCGCTACATCTACGAATTATCGCTGACAAGGGAGTATGGTTCTGCAAAGATTGCGAAGACTTTAAATAAGGAAGAAGTCCATAAAAAGGCGGCACCGGGCGGTGTCTGGAAAGCCGGAACCATCACCGGAATCTTAACCAATCCAATTTATGCGGGTTATCCGGCATATAAAAGGAGAGAGTGCATCGACGGAAGATGTCACAGGATGGAGGAAGAGGCATGGATTCTGGCAGAAAAACCAAAAGAAGAGCTTGTCGTCATCGACCCTGCGGTCTGGAGGCTGGTGCAGGAAAAGCGGAAGAGCCGCCGTGAGAAGTTTGCAGGAAAAAAGGAGAGTCCCGTGATTGGCAGAAATGAGGGGACGCTTGTGTTAAACGGTCTTTTCTACTGCGGTTACTGTGGGGGGAAGATGGAGAATGCAACCCGCTACAGTTATTGGACACTTCAAAAAAACGGAGAAAAGCGGAGCCGGAAAAAAGAGATTTACAGATGCCAGGGAGCAAAAGAGGGAATTTTGCATGAACAGGGCACGCAGTATACCGCGGAGCAGGTGGAACCTGTCATATTTGAAGTCATTGCCCGTTGTATTGATGTGCTGTGCAAGGATATTGATGGAGCAGCTCTTTTAAAAGAGAAGCAGGAACAGAATGCGGCATTTTTGCAGGCGGCTGTCCATGCGGAAGAGAAGGAACTAAAAAAATTGGAGCAAAAGCTGGAGCTTTTGGAAAATGCCGTCCCGGATGCGATGGCAGGAAGCTATCCGCTTTCCTTAGAGGAACTCGCTTCACTTTTGAAAAAGCAGAAGGAAAAATGTGCCGTTCAGCAGAAAATCACCAACCAGAAACGCACAGAATATGAAGCGGCAAAAAGAGCCTGCAAAATGCCATCAGCAGCGCCGCTTCCCCCGTGGGGAGAACTCTTTTTGCGGGCGGATTCTGCGGCAAAACGGGTGGTACTTCATAAGCTCATCCGGCGCATCGAGGTGCGGCAGGGGGAGCTGGTGGTGGAGATGAAAATTATTTGAATCTATCATAGGATAAACAATATTGGGGTGTTTCACCATTTTTGAGAGCGATTTATAATGGTGTTATTTCATTTATAGTACAACACAATCCGCAATATACAATCCGCAATATGTCAAATACAGATTGATATATTGCGGATTGTATTGTATAATTCATGATAATAGAATGTTCGCAAAGCGTACATTCTATTATTTGCGATGAAAGCCATATACTGATTGTAAATGATTGGAGATGATCTGGGTGAAGTCATGTAAACAAATAGCAACAGAATGGGGAGTTTCAGACCGTTCTGTGAATGATATGTGCAAAAAAGGCAGAATTGAGGGCGCAGTGAAGGTGAAAGGCGCCTGGCAAATTCCGGATGATGCCAAAAAGCCTGAGGATGGTCGGGTTTCATCTGGAAAATATGTAAAGAGGACGGCAGGCACAGAAGTGAAATCACTTCCCATTGGAATTTCGGACTACGTGCGGGCACAGTCAGAATATTACTACGTTGATAAGACATTGCTGATAAAAGAATTTCTGGATCAGAAGCCGCTGGTATCTTTATTTACAAGACCAAGGCGATTTGGAAAAACACTAAACATGGATATGCTCAGGGTGTTCTTTGAGATATCAGAGGAAGACACCAGCAAATATTTTACGGATAAGGCTATCTGGAAATGCGGTGAGGAATATCGTGCACATCAGGGAAAATATCCAGTGATTTTTCTTACTTTTAAGGATGTTAAGTTTGATACATGGGAAGCAACGATTGATAAAATTCGGGGATTATTACAGGAAGAGTATGGCAGGCATCAGGAGTTAGCTACAAGTGCCAGGCTTGCAGAATATGAAAAAGAATATTTTGCAAAAATTCTTGCTGGAACGGCTAATGAGGTGGAACTTACATCCGCGCTGGAAAAACTATCGAAGATGTTAGCGGTTCATTATGAAAAGGCACCGATTATTATCATTGATGAGTATGACACGCCGATTCAGGAGGGGTATTCAAAGGACTTTTATGAAGAAATAATTGGATTTATGAGAAATTTCTTCTCGGGTGCTTTTAAAGATAACAGGAATCTTTCTTACGGTTTTCTTACCGGTATTCTTCGGATTGCACAGGAGAGTATTTTTAGCGGACTTAATAATCTGACGGTAAATTCTGTGATGGATGAAGAGTATGATAATTACTTTGGTTTTACCGGCGCAGAGGTTCATGAAATGCTGGAATATTACGGCGTATTGGACAAGGAAAATGAGTTGAAGGAATGGTATGATGGATATTTGTTCGGAAGCGAAGAAATCTATAATCCATGGTCCGTGATTAATTATATTTCAAAGGGATGCATACCGCAGGCTTACTGGGTGAATACGGGAAAAAATGAAATTCTTGAAGATGTTTTAAAGGCTGCAACGGATGACATAACCGAAAAACTTTTTGCACTTTTGCAGGGGGAGACGGTTGTTGCAAGAATTGACCAGAATGTTGTATACAGAGCACTTGCAGAGGAACCGGCGAATATTTACAGCTTGCTGCTGGTGGCGGGATATTTAAAGGCACCCAAAAAAGAATTACAGGCGGATGGTTCTTATCTATGTGAAGTTTCCATTCCAAACAGGGAAATTACAGCGGTATATAAGAGTGAGATATTATCCCATTTATTGCAGATTGGAGCGATTACAGGGAATCTGGCGATGGAAGATATGACATCAGCATGATTCCAAGACAGGACCGATATCCGGGAATTATCATGGAATTGAAATGGAGGAAGGATTTGAGTGCAGGTGCACTTGAGAAACTTGCAGATGAGGCTCTAGTACAGATGGATGAAAAGCGATATGATTCCGAAATGAAGGAAGACGGTATCAGGAATATCCTGAAATTTGGAATTGCATTTTCTGGCAAGAGGGTGAGTGTGAAAACAAAATAATCTGAAATTAAATCTATGCTTGATAGAGGTGTGGGACTGCCAGTCACCACTCCTCCATCAAAAGAAAATCTCGGATATTTCGGTGTTTTATCCCGTTGCGGCTCATATCAAATTCATCCAGGGAGACAACATATTTGGGATAGTTGTCGCGGATATTGTCATACACGCCAAATTCGCGGCTGATGGTCTCGTCTGATGCGAGCAGATAGGTGACCTGGATATAAATTTTATCGGCTTGTCTGGTGCAGACAAAGTCGATTTCCTTATCTCCAACCCTTCCAATGGTGACGCTGTATCCGCGGCGGAGCAGCTCCATATAGACAATATTTTCCAGAATGAGCTGGATGCTTTGTGTGTTGCCGCCAAAAACAGCTTCCCGGATGCCGTGGTCAGCGATGTAATATTTTTCGTTGGAAGAAAGAATCTGCTTGCCCGGCAAATCCTCCCGTTTCACCTGATAGAACAGATAGGCGTCACAGCAATATCGGATATAATTTAAAATTGTTTCTGCGGAAACAGTACGCTGCTCGTTTTTGAAAAATTTGACGAGAGAGGTTGCGGAAAAAGTGGTGCCAATATTTGTCATAACATAGGCGATGATTCGTTCCAGTAAATCCACATCCCGGATTTTATTCCGCTTTACGATATCCTTGAGCTGAACCGAATTGAAAAGGTCGGTCAGATATTGTCTGGATGGTTCTGTTTCATAGCGGATATTCGCAAGGTAAGGCATACCGCCGGAGACAAGATATTTTTGAAAACAGTTCTGGATGGACGCCTCCGGTGCGATGGGGCGGTACAGTTCTAAAAATTCCGCAAAAGAAAACGGGTAAATGATAAATTCGACGTAACGTCCACCGAGGTAGGTTGCCAGTTCGCCGGAAAGTAATTTGGCATTGGAACCGGTGATATAGATGTCACAGTTTAGTCCAACGCGGAAAGAATTGATACATTTTTCCCAGTCGGTTACTTCCTGAATTTCATCAAAGAACAGGTAGGCTCTGCCTTCTATTTGTGATGCTCTCTTGGTAATCTCTTCGTGCAGGACTTTTGCCGTATGCAGATGGTCATAGCGCATATCCTCAAAATTGATGGAAATAAACTGAGATGGATTGATACCGGATTCCACCAGTTCCTGTTTAATCAGCTCTAACATAACGGATTTGCCACAGCGTCGGATACCGGTCATAACCTTGATAAGTTCCGTATATTACATTTATATCGAATAAACAACCGATAAAACAAAATTTTATCGGTTATAACTGATAAAATCCATTTTTCTACAAAAAATGACAGACACAACCAACAAAACACATCTTCCACCCCGACCCACCGGTGGTCTCGGGGTATCGAAACAAGGGCTACAACTTTACCATTACATCCTCCACCGCCTATGACCAGAAATTCATGTACGGAAGAAATGTCTTCCAGAGCATCTCGGATATCGTGGATGAGCTGTTTCAGAACTACCTGTCGAGACCGAGCGTAAGACAGCCGATTCTGACGCAGTACTGCGACGGACAGCGGGTGACCTGTACCAACTGGTTAAGCCAGTGGGGAAGCAAATATCTAGGCGACCAGAATTACAGTGCGATAGAGATACTGCGGTACTACTACGGAAATAATATGTTTATCAACACAGCGGAGGAAGTGTCCGGAATCCCGGCATCCTGGCCGCGGGTGGACTTGACGATTGGCTCTACCGGAGATAAGGTGCGCCAGATACAGGAGCAGCTTGCACGGATTTCACAATCTTATCCGGCGATTCCGACTGTGACACCGGATGGAATCTTCGGGTCTGCGACGCGGGCGGCGGTTGAAAAGTTCCAGTCCGTATTCGGACTGCCGGTGACAGGCGTCATAGATTACCAGACCTGGTATAAAATATCGGAAATCTACGTGGCAGTGACAAGGATTGCGGAATTAAGCTAGAAATTGTGCGGTTAATATGGTATCATGTCCCGTAGACATGATAAGCCAGAAGCGGTGAAAAGACCGTGGCAGAATGAGAGGAATCCATGAACTACAGGATGGTAATCGAGTATGACGGCACAAGATATAAAGGGTGGCAGACCTTAGGGGATACCGCAATGACGATACAGGGAAAACTACAGGATGTTCTATCGAAGATGGCGGGAGAACAGGTGGAACTGATAGGCTCCGGCAGAACGGACGCAGGGGTTCACGCCAGAGGACAGGTGGCGAATTTTCATCTCAGTGAGAAAAAGAGTACGGCAGAAATCTTTGCCTATGTCAACCGTTATCTTCCGGAGGACATTGCAGTGCTTACCGTGGAGGAGGTGCCGGAGCAGTTTCACAGCCGCTATCAGGCAGTCAAAAAAACATACCTCTACCGGATTCATACCGGGGAAGCGGGCGATGTGTTTTCCAGAAAATATGTCTACGATTACCGGAAACCTTTAGATAGAAGACGGATGGAGCAGGCGGCACAGTATCTGATTGGAACGCATGATTTTATGGCATTCTGCGGAAACCGTAAAATGAAAAAATCCACAGTGCGCACGATTTACGAAATCCGTTTTGAGGAGCGGCCGGGGGAACTTGACATTTATTACACCGGAAACGGATTTTTGCAGAATATGGTGCGGATTCTGACCGGAACGCTGATTGAGGTCGGAGACGGCAGGAGAGAGGCGGAGGAAATGCCGGGACTCCTTGAGAGCCGCAACCGGGAGCTGGCGGGATATACGGCACCCGCAGCAGGACTTACCTTATTAAATGTCGAATATGAGGAAGACAGATAGCAGGATATGGAAAAGTGGTTTGTAATTAACAAAGGAGCAGATTTTAACGCCATCGGGCAGCAGTTTCACATTCATCCGGTGATTGCGCGTTTGATACGCAACAGGGAAGTTGTGGGCGAGGAGGCAATCCGCCGTTATCTTTCCGGCGGCAGGGCGGAGCTTTATAATCCGCATCTTCTGCTGGACGGAGAGCGGCTGGTGGAAATTCTGCATGGCAAAATAGAACAAAAACAGAGCATCCGCATTATCGGAGATTACGATATCGACGGCGTGATGTCAACTTACATCCTTTACCGCGGAATTACCCGCTGTGGGGGAAAGGTGGACTATCAGATACCGGACCGGGTGAAGGACGGCTACGGAATCAATGAGCATCTGATTGATGCAGCGAAGGAGAACGGCATCGACACGATTGTCACCTGTGACAACGGAATTTCTGCTATCCCGGAGATTGCCCATGCAAAGGAGCTTGGAATGACCGTTCTTGTCACGGACCATCATGAGATTCCGTTTACAGAAGAGGCGGGGGAGAAAAAATACCGCCGCAGTGCGGCGGATGCTATTGTAAATCCGCACCAGGCAGAATGTAAGTATCCGTTTAAGCAGCTCTGCGGGGCAGCGGTTGCGTGGAAGGTGATACAGCTATTATACGAAGCGTGCGGGATTCCGGTGGAGGAAAGCTTTGAATTTCTGGAAAATGTGGCGTTTGCAACGGTCGGAGACGTCATGGATTTAGTCGATGAGAACCGGATATTAGTCAAAGAAGGATTAAAACAGATAAAACACACTAAAAATCCCGGAATGAAAGCATTAATTTTAAAGAATAAATTAGAGATGGAAAAAATCAATGCGTACCATTTTGGATTTGTGTTAGGCCCCTGCATCAATGCCAGTGGAAGACTTGAGACAGCACGGATTGCCTTACAGCTTTTTTTAGAGGAAGACTTTGCAAAAGCGTCCCGGATAGCGGAAGAGTTAGTGGAGTTAAACATCCAGCGGAAGGATATGACCGCAGAGGGCGTGGAAGAAGCAAAAGCAGAGGTGGAAAAGGGAGCAGTCGGGGAGAAAGTGCTTGTGATTTATCTGCCCACCGTGCACGAAAGTCTTGCAGGAATCATTGCGGGACGGATTCGTGAAGCCTATCACAAGCCTACATTTGTACTAACGAAGAGCGAAGACGGCGTCAAGGGCTCCGGGCGTTCCATCGAGGAATATTCGATGTATGAAGAACTCTGCAAATGCAGTGAGCTTCTGACGAAATTTGGCGGGCATCCGATGGCGGCAGGGCTTTCGATGAAGGAAGAGGACGTAAATAAGCTGAGAGAGCAGTTAAATACATATTCTCGATTGACAGAAGAGGATTTTATCCCTAAGATAAAGATAGATATTCCGATGCCCGTAGACTATCCGGACAGGGAGCTGATTCGCCAGCTTGATTTGTTAGAGCCGTTTGGAAAAGCAAATGTGAAACCGTTGTTTGCAGACAAAGACCTTGGAATCCTTCGGGCATTTGTTGTGGGACGTAATCAGAACGTGTTAAAGCTGACCTTATCCACACCGGCAGGCAGCAGGGTCTCTGCGGTCTACTTTGGCGATGTGGAGGCATTCCGGCAGACGATGACAGAGAAATACGGCGAAAAGGAAGTGGAGGCGGCGTTTGCAGGACGTCCGAATAACATCCGGCTGTCGGTGGTTTATTATCCGGAAGTCAATGAATATCAGGGCACGGAAACCATTCAGATGACGATACGCAATTACAGATAAAAGATCCGAACAGAAAGGATATGAGAAAAGATGTTTACAGGAAAGAGGGAAAGAGCGCTTGAGGAAGAATTAAGAGCGGCGCAGGAGAAGGCAGACAAAAACCAGAGAAATCTCGAAAAACATTTGCAGGAATTAGAAGAACAGATGACTTCCGTGGAACAGGTGGCAGAGCAGAGCGAGGCTGCGGCAGGTGCAATCTACAGTACCATTTTAGCAGGAAAAAACGGTCTGGAATCGTTTCGCGCCAGTCATACCGTATTTTTAGGCAAGGTCAAAGAACAGTCAGACAAGGTGTCAGAGGCGGCGGAAGAAGGCAGAAAAGTGCAGCAGAAAGCCGAGGAATTGCTGACGAAGTTTGCGGAGCCGGAACAGCCGGACGATATTTGTAATCGAATGAAGAACGGAATCGACCAGATGCACGAATTTTCAGGAAAGATGAGTGTCCTTGCGTTAAATGCAGCGATTGAGGCGGGACGGCTTGGAGAAACCGGCAGCAATTTTATCACAGCGGCAGAAGAAATCCGTTCTTTTGCGGGGGAATACGAGTCAGCTGCACAGCAGATGGAAGAGCTGCTGCACCAGTTAGAGGAGCAGAACCGCGTCCTTAAGGAAGAACTGAGGGAATTGCAGGAGAATGCAAAGTCACAGGCAGTTTTAGTAGCGCAGACAGCGATGAATGGCAAAAAGACGATGGCTGAGTACGAGGCAGGACAGGTGCAGATTCAGGAACTGATTCCGGATGAGGCGTTAGACCGATTAGATGCACTGCGTCAGGCACAGACACAGATGCTTCACTGGAAGGAAGAAATACAGTCCGAAATGACAGAGATGAAAGGAAAACTGACATGGTAAAAGAAGAACAGATTCAATTTCAGTCAAAAGACGGAAGAACGACCATTCATGGATTTAAGTGGGTGCCGGAAGGAGAAATTCGTGCCGTGCTTCAGATAAACCATGGCATGATTGAATATATTGAGCGCTATCGTGCGTTTGCGCAGTTTTTGGCGGAGCATGGATTTGTCGTGGCAGGCTATGACCATATCGGTCATGGTGCATCCGTTGTTTCCCGGGAGGAATGGGGCTTTTTCCATGAGAAGGAACCAAGCAAGACACTTGTAGAAGACATGCACCAGTTCCGCACACTGATGCAGAAGGAATATCCGGGGCTTCCGTATTTTATGATGGCACACAGCATGGGCTCTTACCTTCTTAGAAGATATCTCTGCTGCTACGGAGAGGGCTTAAGCGGTGCGGTTATTATGGGAACCGGCTGCGTATCCGATATCTTTATGAAAACAGGAATGGCAATCTGTAAAGTGATGGCGGCATTCCGTGGCTGGCATTACCGCAGCAGGCTTGTGCAGGCACTTTCCTATGACAAATATTATAAAAAATTCGATGTGACCGGCGCAAATCCGGCAAACAGCTGGCTGACAAAGGATGTAGAGGCAGTAAAAAAATATTATGCTGACCCGAGATGCACCTTCCGGTTTACCATTAACGGTTATTATGGACTGATGGAAACGGTATATTATGACAACCAGATGGAAAATATAAGAAATATGCAAAAAGATGTGCCGTTATTTTTGGTGTCCGGTGCCGATGACCCGGTGGGCGGTCTTGGAGAAGGTGTCAAAAAGGTGTATGATAAATTTCAGGCGTCAGGGATAAAGGATGTCACCTATAAGCTCTATGAGACAGACCGTCATGAGATTTTAAATGAGACAGATAAGGAAAAAGTATATGAAGATATCTGTGCATGGCTTACCGTACATACACAGTCATAATGGAGCGATACCACTGCGGTATCAGAATGGAAGGAAAAAATGACAGATAGAAAAAGACGGCTTGCCTGCGCAAATGGAACCGAGACGGCAGACCTTGTATTAAAAAACGGAAATGTGCTCAATGTATTTACCGAAGAAGTGTTAAAGGCAGATGTGGCAATCTGTGGTGATACAATTGTCGGCGTTGGACACTATGACGGAAAAGAAGAAATCGACTGCACCGGAAAATATCTGGTGCCGGGATTTATTGATGCCCATATGCACATCGAGTCCTGTATGCTTGCGCCGGGAGAACTGGCAAAGGTGCTTGCGGAAGCAGGAACTACGACAATCGTTGCAGATCCGCATGAGATTGTAAATGTCAGCGGAAGCAAGGGAATGGATTATTTTTTGCGTGCGACGAATGATATTTTAGTCAATGTATTTTTCATGATTCCGTCCGCAGTGCCGGCAACCGATGTCGAGACAAACGGAGCAGGACAGTTCCTTGCAGCGGATATGATGAAATATGTTGACAATGCAAGGGTGCTTGGATTAGGAGAAACCATGCGTTTTGAAGAGTGCTGCTCCGGGGAAAAGCGCATGGCGGATAAGTTAGAATTATTTTCCAAGAAGCACATTGACGGTCATGCACCCGGAATCACCGGAAAGCAGGTGCAGGCGTATCGTCTGGCAGGCGTGGAGAATGACCACGAGTGCTCTACACCGGAGGAAGTGTTAGACAAACTGCGTGCAGGACTTCATATTTATATCAGAGAGGGAAGCGGCGCAAAGAATCTCGAGACACTGCTTCATACACTCTTAGAGGCAGAGGTTTCCTTAGACCAGTGCGCATTCTGCACGGATGATAAGCATGTGGAGGAAATCCGCAAGGAAGGGCACATCAGTACCTGTATCCGTAAGGCGATTGCCATGGGAGTGCCGGTGGCGCGTGCTTATAAGATGGGAAGCTATCAGACGGCACAGTTTTATGGGTTAAAGAATTACGGTGCCATCGGAGCCGGTTATCGTGCGGATATCGTATTTTTGGATGACCTGACCGGCGTTCATCCGACCGACGTGATGAAGAGCGGCAGAATTTTGACAAAGGCAGATTATGTAAAGGATTACTCGGTTCCGGTGCCGGAAGAACTGCTTCACACCGTCCATACTGAGGGCGTGACCCGGGAAAAACTTGCGCTTGCCTGTGATGGGAAGACAGATGTAATCCGGATGAACGCACATCAGATTGTGACGACACATCTTGTGGAGGAAGTTCCGACCGAGAACGGTTATTTTAAGCCGGATAGTGTATACAACAAAATCTGTGTGGTAGAGCGCCACGGAAAGACCGGAGAAATCGGTGTTGCACCGTTAAAGGGCTTTGGTGTGAAAGGCGGAGCGGTCGCAACGTCTGTGGCACATGATTCCCACAACCTGATTGTGGCAGGAGACAATGACGAAGATATTCTTCTGGCAATCGAGGCAGTGCAGGAGGCACAGGGGGGTTATGCAATCGTATCCGGTGGAAAAGTCCTTGATGTGCTTCCGCTTACCATCTGCGGACTGATGAGCGAAGAGACATCCGGCGTTGTGACTGCAAAGGTGGCAACCATGTTAAAAGAAACAAGAAAACTTGGTATTTCAGCGGATATTGATCCGTTTATTACCCTTTCGTTTATGGCACTCACGGTAATACCGGAGATTCGTGTAACAGAGCGCGGGGTATACCTGTTCGGAAATTAAGAAATTGGAGTATAATTTTAATATGAATAAAATTCAGATTATCAGTGATGGTTCCTGTGACCTTACAAAGGAGCTTACCGCTCAGAAAAATGTAACTGTTGTTCCGTTTTATGTTTCATTTGACAGCAAAACGTATTTAAAGGAGATGGAAGAGTTAGAACCACGTCATCTCTATGACCAGATGGTAGAGAATCCGGGTGTATACCCGAAAAGCTCCATGCCGTCTGTGGATGATTATTACCGTGTGTTTGAACCACTTGCAAAGGAAGGTGCAGCTATCATCTGCATCTGTATTACGACAAAATTCAGCGGCTCCATGCAGTCAGCCGTCACCGCAAGAGATATGCTGCTGGAAAATTACCCGGATACAAAGATTACGGTCATCGATTCCCAGATTAACACGGTACTGCAGGGACTTTATGTGCTTGAAGCGTGCAGACTGCGGGATTTAGGCTATGAATATGATGAGATGGTAAAGCGCCTTTTGGCAATCCGGGAGAGCGGACGCATCTTTTTTACCGTTGGAAGTATCGACTACTTAAAGCACGGCGGACGCATTGGCAGGCTGGCAGGACTTGCAGCAAGTGCTCTGCGGATTAAGCCGCTTATTACTTTAAAAGAAGGCGAGATTTTTAACTCCGGAATCGCAAGAAGCCGGGAGAAATCCATGAGCAAGATCATTGATATGTTGGAGGAATACATCAAAGAACGTTCCATCAAACCAGGAGAATACAGCTTTGTCATCGGTTACGGATATGACTATGAGGAAGCATGCCGTTTTCGGGAAAAATTACAGCCGATTGCAGAGGAAAAACTTGGAATTAAGGAAATCAATCTGTTCCAGATTGGGGCTACGATTGGGGTGCATACAGGCCCGTACCCGATTGGAGTCGGCATCATCAGGCGTGCAGATCTGGACTAAAAAGAGGAATACATATGGAGATTAAACGGATTGGAGAAAATAAAATCCGATGCGCACTCAGCGAGAGCGAGATTGAGCAGCTCGGATTTGATATTGATGAAATTATCGGGGACAGTGAGACGACCCAGCGCTTTATCCAGAGCGTGTTAGATGCGATGGAAGAGCAGGAGAACATTCATCTGGAACATATTTCACCGATGGTGCGCGCAGAACTGCTTCCCGACCACAGCATGGCAATTACATTCGGTGGCGATTCCGATATGGGAATCCAGGATCTTGTTGACACTGTCAGCAATCTGATGAGCAGGATTGCGCCGGAGCGTCTTGAGGAATTCAAACGGCTAAACCAGCCGAAGGAAGAGACGAAAGAGAGCACATCGGAACAAAAGAGCAGGGATGCAGCGGAAGAAGTGCAGAAGGAATCACGCATGATATGTGCACTTCGTTTTCCGAATATTGTGGATGCCTCTGAGATGTGCAAAGTCTGTTTTCAGGATAAATTTCCGAAGAGCGCACTGTATAAGCTCGACGGGGAATACTATCTGGTTCTCGATTTTACGAAGTTTGAGAAAAACGAGATGCGCCCGTTTGCCTTTGGTGCGATGGAGTATGATGCCGGACATATCTCGGACGAAAAACAGATTGCATTTATTAAAGAGCAGGGAAGCTATATTGTAAAAAAAGATGCGGTTGAAATGCTGATGCAATTGTAAATAATAGATAAATCCCACGTTGTAAATAGACAAAAGCCTCAAAACAGATATAAATTTTTCGTGAAAATGCCGAAGAGATTCTTATTCCAAAATCTACCAGATATGCTATGATAGACGAGGTGTGCAATCAAGATATGGTGGCACACACAATATGCAGAAAGTTGGAGAGAGGTTATGAGCAAGGAGCAGCTTTGGGAACTGGAGGAAACAAAACGGGGACTATTGGTACAGGCATATCGTATGAAACAGGAACATCCGCATATGTCTCCGGTGGGGCTTGAGTGCGAGATGTACTCTGCAATCATGGCGGAGGTGAGAGAGCTTACAAGCCGCATCCAAAGAGGAGCAGAAGCTTAATACAACAGATAAATCTTAAGAAATGAGAGATGATTGCAAGATTGCAGTCATCTTCTTTTTTTGTTATAATGAAAGACAGATGACAAAACAGAGAGGATGACCCTATATGGATCGTGAAGAACGCAGATTAAGGAGACGCAAGGATACCAGAGACGCTGTGGTTGTATTGACAGTATTTGCAATGATTGTCGCGTTGGTTGTGGCAGGTGCGGTATTTGGAATCAGCAAATTGATGTCCGGCAGGAATCACACCCCGGTAAATGGTAATGCGGGGGCGGATACACAGGCGACAGAGACACAGGAGACTGAGAGTATCCCGCAGACAGAGGAACCGGAAGCGACAGAGGCGCAGACGGTGGTTGACCCGCTTGTGGAGCAGGCGGCACAGATTGTTTCGGGAATGACCTTAGAGGAAAAGGTTGCACAGATGTTTTTTATTACGCCGGAGGCACTGACCGGTTATGGACAGGTAACTGTGGCTGGAGATGCAACAAACGAGGCATACCAGAAGTATCCGGTCGGCGGACTGATTTATAATTCCCAGAACCTTGTGGATATCGACCAGACGAAGACGATGATGGCAAAGATGCAGCAGTATGCGGACAGCCGGATATCTCTTCCGGTATTTTTAGGTGTCGATGAAGAGGGAGGCAGTGTGACACGGATTGCGTCCAACGAGGTATATGGGCTTACAAATGTCGATAATATGAGCGATATCGGTGCGACAGGGGATACGCAGAATGCTTATCAGGCGGGTGTTACGATTGGAACCTACCTGTCAGACCTTGGATTTAACCTTGATTTTGCACCGGTGGCAGATGTACTGACCGTATCGGATTCCGTGATTGGAAACCGTTCTTTTGGAACGGACAGTGAGCTTGTGGCTTCCATGGCATTGTCAGAATTACAGGGATTAGAGAGCATGGGAATACAGGGAGTTGTGAAACATTTTCCGGGACACGGAGGCGTGAGCGGAGATTCACACAGCGGAGCAGTATCGACGGACAAATCATTAGAAGAACTGTTCGCATCTGAACTTGTCCCATTTCAGAGAGCAATCGACGGGGGAGCAGAGTTTTTAATGGTTGGTCATATTGCAGCACCGAATGTGACAGGGGATGATACACCGGCATCGTTATCAAAAGTCATGATTACGGATGTATTGAGAACCCAGATGGGCTATCAGGGAGTTGTCATCACAGATGCCATGAACATGACGGCAATTACAGCAAACCATGCGGCGGATGAAGCGGCAGTCCTTGCGGTGAATGCCGGAGCGGATATGATTTTAATGCCGGAAGATTTTGGAAAGGCATATAACGGTGTGATAGATGCCGTGAATAACGGAACGATTGAAGAGTACCGGATTAATGAGGCGGTTGTGCGTATCGTGAAAGCGAAACTTGCACTGTCCGCCCAATAGGACAAAGAAAAAGAGCTGTTGCAATATGCGACAGCTCTTTTTCTTAATCCATTGTTTTCAATATCTTATTCTAACAAATAAAAAACGAATTCTATTTCAGAAAAAGGTACATGAGAAACTACTGATTAAAAAGGATTATTTTACTACGGTTACGTTTGTTGCCTGAGGTCCTTTTGCTCCCTCTACAACTTCAAACTCTACTGCAGCACCTTCCTCAAGAGACTTGAATCCCTCCATGTTGAGTCCTGAGTAGTGTACGAATACATCGTTGCCTGCTTCGTCAGAGATGAATCCGTATCCCTTCTGGTTGTTGAACCATTTAACTGTACCTTTCATTGAAAGTACCTCCAAAAAAATATTACTGGTTGCAATCTCTGCAACTAGGTCAAGAATACCATATCAATATCAAAAAGTAAAGCAAAAGTATGAACTTTTTGTGAAGATTTGTGAATAAAAATTCAATTAAGAAAGTTTTTCATAAACAATTCCATTATTTTTTAGGAACCGTTCTACCAGACGGTCCCATTCGTGTTCCAGACTTTTGTCCGGACAGAAAATCCGGTAGGAGACGCCGGTTGTAAGCAGCAGTGCATCGTTCTGGAATTTGAGGTTCAAAAAGACACCGGAAATGTCGGCGGTGGTAAAGCTGCTGTGAATCTGTTCTAAGGTACGCGCAAGGTTTGTTGGGGAAAGTTCAAGAACAAACTTAAAATAGGAAGGAGTGCGTTTCCCTTTAATCAGGTCAAAGCACTGGGAACGCAACATTCCAAACGGCAGGCAGGAGAAGCCGGTAAGACCTAAGGACTCTGTCTCGTCGGTGGAATAAAATTCATGGTCCATGGTTCCGTCGATGGTAAAGGTGACAGCGGTTTTGATGACTGCTTCCTTTAAAAGAAAGTGGTCGAAGGTTTCACTGCACAGCAATTTATTCATGAATTCTTTGATTTCGGGAAGATTTAATGCGGTCATCTGCATCCTCGTTTCTGATTATAATAGACTTTTTATATATTTTATCAAAAATAACTCTTAAAATCTACAGCGATTTATAGTAATATAGGTAGGAGAGCAAATGTTACAGGTTGCTTTAGAATGGAGATTGGAACATGACAGAAACACAGCATTTATTTAATTTATTAAAAAAAGGGGTTTCTCCGGTTCATGCGGTAGCAGCCGCAGAGGAACGCCTTGTGGCAGCCGGATTTGAAAATCTTGATTATGGAAAAGACTGGCAGCTTCTGCCGGGAAAGAAGTATTACTTAAATCACCATGACACCACACTGTTTGCATTTACGATTCCGATGCAGTGGCAGGACAACAATAAGCCTGCAATCCGTATCGCAGCCGCACATACCGATTTCCCATGCCTTCGGATTAAGCCGTCCGCAGATATGAAAACGGATGTTTATGCGCAGTTGAATGTGGAGGTATACGGCGGAGCCATTTTAAATACCTGGCTGGACCGCCCGCTTGGAATTGCCGGAAGAGTTGCCGTGCGCAACGATAATCCGTTTGTTCCGCAGATGAAATATTTTGTGTCTGAGAAGAACCTTTTGACCATCCCGAATCTTGCCATACACATGAACCGCAAGGTAAACGAGGGAGTGGAGTTAAACAAGCAGATTGATATGATTCCGCTGCTTGGTCTGATTCCGGAGGGAGAAGACGGCAAGGATTATTTCTTAAACTACATTGCAAAAGAACTTTCCGTGGCAAAGGAAGATATTCTTGATTTTGAACTTACGGTATACTGCAAGGAAGAACCGCAGTTTGTAGGTATCAACGATGAGCTGATTTCAAGTCCGAGACTGGATAATTTAACTTCCTGTTCCGCACTCCTTTCTGCCGTGACAGAGGCAGAGCGGGAGGACGGAATCAATATGATTGCACTCTTTGACCATGAGGAAATCGGCAGCCGTTCCAAACAGGGTGCAGCTTCGATTCTGCTTCACGATATGTTAATCCGCATCTTAAGAGAAATCGGAAGAGATGAGATGGCGGAGGCGGACATCTATAACGGAATGTTTTTGTCCGTGGATGTTGCGCACGGACTTCATCCGAACCAGACCGGAAAGATGGATGTGACCAATAAGCCGGTTCTTGGCAGTGGTTTTTGTATCAAGGAAGCATCCTCCCAGTCCTATGCGACAGACTGTGAGGCGATTGCCATCATTCAGCAGATTTGTGATGCCGCAAAGATTCCGTACCAGAAATTTGTAAACCGTTCCGATATGCCGGGCGGTGGAACCTTAGGCTCCATTGCATCTGCACTGCTTCCGGTAAAAACGGTTGATGTGGGAATCCCGCTGCTTGCAATGCACTCTGCAAGGGAATTGATGGGAACAGCTGACCAGCAGGCATTAAAGGACTTAACAAAGGCATTTTTCGAGGCATAGACCGTTGTTTATCAAAATTTCATTCTTTTTTTAGAAAAAACCCCTATACAAATAGGGGTTTTTATGTTAATATCACGTAGTAATGAAAACTACTTGTTCTGGAAAAAAAGAACATATTAAAAGTTTTTGAATAACTTGTCAGATAATTTCAAAAAATAGAATCGTTTGATAGATAATGGAGGGTCGCGTATGTATAAGATTGTGATTGACAGCTGCGGTGAGCTGCCGGAAGAATTAAAACAGGATGGACATTTTACAACGGTATCGTTAGAACTTGAAGTGGATGGTTACCGCATCCGGGATGATGAGAGCTTCAATCAGCTCGATTTTCTGCGAAGAGTAAAGGCGAGCCTGAAAGGACCAAAATCCTCCTGTCCGTCACCGGAAGAATACATGAAGGCATACGAGGGAGAGGCGGAACACGTTTATGTGGTAACACTTTCCGGAAAACTCAGCGGTTCTTACAACAGCGCAGTTCTTGGAAAGAATCTCTATGAGGAAGAGCATGAAGGGGAAGCTGCAAAACAGATTTACATCTTTAACTCCAAATCTGCCTCCATCGGAGAGACGATTATCGGTATGAAGATTCAGGAATATGAAGAGGCAGGGCTTAGCTTTGAGAAAGTGGTAGAGAAGACGGAAAACTACATTTCTTCCATGAATACCTTTTTTGTTCTTGAGACACTTGAGACTTTGCGCAAAAATGGCAGACTTTCCAACTTAAAGGCATTTCTTGCCAATACCTTAAACATTAAGCCGGTTATGGGTTCCACCAAGGAAGGACTCATCTGCCAGCTCGGGCAGGCAAGAGGCATGAAGAAGGCGCTCGACCAGATGATTTCCGATATCATTGAGAAGACAAAGGACTGCGAGAACCGTGTTCTGGCAATTTCCCACTGTAACTGCCCGGAGCGTGCGGCACAGGTGAAGGCAAAGCTTGAGAAGCTTGCGAAGTTTAAGAAGATTATTGTGATTAATACAGCAGGTGTCAGCAGCATGTATGCGAATGATGGCGGTGTCATTATCGCAGTGTAAGATATCAGTGCGCCGCGGTAATTTTTAAGAAATTCTGAAATTTTTAGCAGGTGCCGTCAAAGTCTTGACAACCGGAAATCCGTGTGCAAGAATAAGCTACTGTAGCAGGAAAGCAGTGTGCTTTTGCAAAATGGAAAGAACGGTGCATGACATGAAAGAAAGAACCTATGAGGAAGTCATAGAAGAAATAGAGAATAAACGTAGATTTGAAAACCTTGCGGGAGTAGAAATTACAGAGCGGATGTTAGAGAAGCTCAAAGGTTCCTGCAAGGTTTCTGATTTTATCCATATAGCGGGGACAAATGGAAAGGGTTCAGTCTCTGCTTTTTTGTGTGCAATTTTACAGGAGGCGGGGCTGAAAACCGGCATGTTTACGTCGCCGCATCTGATGGATTTTGGGGAGCGCATCCGCATAAACGGGGAAATGATTGCAAAGGAAGACGCAAAGCGGTTAGGAGAAGCACTTTTAGCGATGGATTTTGGTGTGCATCCCACGATGTTCGACTATTGTCTTATGATGGCGCTTCTTTATTTTAAGGAGAAAAAATGTGATGCGATGATTCTTGAGACAGGGCTTGGCGGCAGACTTGATTCCACAAACGCAGTTGGAATACCGGATGTATCGGTCATCACAAAGATTGGCTATGACCATATGGCAATCCTTGGCGATACGCTGTCTGAGATTGCAGCTGAGAAAGCAGGGATTATCAAACCTGGAACGATTCTGGTCACCGAAAGCCAGGAGTCTTCGGTGCAGGAGGTATTTTCTCATGCGGTGAAAGAGGCAGGTGTGACCGATTACAGACGGGTGAATCTTTCTGAGATTACAGACAGGCACGCAGATGAAACGGGAGAGTATTTTTCTTTTGAAAACTATAAAAATCTTTCTATGAAGATGCTCGGTGTGCACCAGTATGAAAATGCAGCGGCAGCGATTCTTGCGGCGGAGGCATTTTTAGGAAAAAGGGGAATGGAACCGGCACGAATCCGGACGGCAGTCCGTGCCGGAATCGAAAAGGCAGTGTGGCAGGGACGCATGGAGATTTTGAATAGAGAACCGTTTCTCATGGTCGATGGCGCACACAACAGCAATGGCGTTGTCGCATTAAAGGAGAGCCTTCTTACTTTGTTCCCAGGAGAAAAATTCCACTTTATCATGGGCGTGATGGCGGATAAAGACTACGAAAAAATGGTGGAGGAGCTGCTTCCGCTGGCACTTGATTTTGTGACGGTAACGGTGGAGAGTGAGCGGGCACTTCAGGCGGACAGTCTTGCCGCCTGCATTGAAAAGAAGGGTGTGACGGCATATTCCTGCGCAAATCTGAAAGAATGTTTTGATTTAAAAAAGTGGGATACGGCGCATAAAACAGTTGCATTCGGTTCACTTTACTTTATTGGGGAAGTAGAAGCATTTTTTACAAAAGTGTTTCGGAATTAAGGCAATATGACAAAATTCCTAAATTTTCGCTAAATCTACGTAATAGATTCCTATTTTAAAGACAAATTGGGTATACTATCAGAGAAATAAGGAAAATACAATTATTAGAAAGGATTGCAAGGATGGTATTCAGCAGTTTTGAATTTTTATTCCGGTTTTTGCCGGTTTTTTTATTAATATATTACATTGCACCGCGAAAGTGCAGAAATCTGGTACTTTTTACAGGAAGTATCATATTTTATACCATTGGGGAGGCACAGTACGTTGTGCTGCTTCTTTTATCTGTTATCGTCAACTATCTGCTTGCAAAACAGATGTACCCAAGGAAGGATACAGGAAGAGGCAGCAGGCAGAAGGCGCTTCTTATCCTGGCATTAATCTATAATTTTGGTATTTTATTCTTCTACAAATATAGCGGACTCGCAAAAGAACTTCCGCTTGGTATCAGCTTTTATACGTTTCAGATCAGTGCGTACATCATTGATGTTTATCGTGGAAAAGTACCCGCATCAAGATCTTTTGTGAAGCTTGGAACTTATCTTACGATGTTTCCACAGTTGATAGCAGGACCGATTATCAACTATTCTGAGGTCAGTGCACAATTAAAACGCAGGATTGTGAAGCTGGAAGACTTTGAGGACGGATTAAAGACCCTTATCATCGGACTTGGTGCGAAAGTTATTGTGGCAGACCGTATCGGATTACTGTGGAATAACCTCCAGGCAGTCGGATTTGAGAGTATTTCGACACCGGCGGCGTGGCTTGGTGCATTCGCATATTCATTAGAGCTTTATTTTGACTTTGCCGGCTATTCCATGATGGCAATGGGACTTGGAAAAATGTTAGGCTTTGACATTCCGGTGAACTTCAGGCAGCCTTATATGTCCCACTCGGTATCGGAATTCTGGCGCAGATGGCACATTACGCTCGGAAGATGGTTCCGGGAATATGTGTATATTCCGCTTGGCGGAAACCGCAAGGGAACGGCACGGACATTTTTTAACCTGTTTGTGGTATGGACACTGACCGCACTGTGGCACGGTGCGGAGCCGAATTTCCTTATCTGGGGAGCGTCATTGCTCTTTTTGCTTGGAATTGAAAAATTATTTTTACTGCGTTTTCTGGAGAAACACCATGGGATTGCACATATTTATCTGCTGTTTGTAGTACCAATAACCTGGGTGGCTTTTGCAATCGAAGATGTGTCAAAACTCGGCGTCTACTTAAGCCGGATGTTTCCATTTTTTACGGAAGCGGCAGGAACGGTAAATTCCATGGATTATGTGGGGTACTTAAAAGATTATGGACCGTTATTTTTGCTCGCCATATTTTTCGCAACGTCCGTTCCGACAGCCTTTTACAAGGTGTTTAAAAAGAAATGGCTTGGAAACATCGGGGTGACGGTGATACTTGCACTGAGTTTGTATTATCTTACAGTGTCTACGAATAATCCATTTTTGTATTTTAATTTTTAGTGAGTAATTGCAGTGAGAAAGAACGGGTGAGTCAGAGTGAAGAGATTTTTGAGATGCAGGATAACGGTTGTTGTTTTTTTGGGCTGGATAGTGCTTTCCGTGATTGGTTATCTTGGACGGGACAACATTTATAAAAATTATACGATAGATATCAAAAAAACACCGTATTTTGTTCTGGTTTTCCAGGGAATCCACGATGGAATTTATCCGTGGAGCGCAGAGCCGAAGGATTTCTGGGAAAAATGGAATGAACAGCAGGGTGGAACGGAGCCGGGAAGCGAAATGGTGGCAGAGACCGAAGAGACACAGGCAACAGAGGAAATTACAGAGGCGGAAGAAACAGGTGCAACGGAGGAAGCTGGTGCTACAGAAGAATCCGGTGCTACAGAGCGCGTGGATGAATCCGTGGACGATACAGAATCTGTGGGAGAGACAGAGAAACCGGAGACGAAATCGTTTGTGGATGTAGATGAAAGCTATTTTGAAGATGCTGTGTTTATCGGAGATTCAAGAACGGTCGGTTTACAGGATTACAGTGGATTAAATGCAACGTTTTATGCTACGGTGGGGCTTAATGTCTACGATATGTGGGATGAAGATTTTTGTAATTTGAACGGAAGTAAGGTTTCCCTGGAACAGGCGTTATCGGTAAAGCAGTATAAAAAGGTTTATTTCCAGATTGGAATCAACGAGATGGGGCGCGGCACGATTGACACCTTTATGGAGGCGTATCAGAAATCCGTAGAGAAGTTCATGGAACTGCAGCCGGATGCCATTATTTATGTGCAGGCAATTATGAAGGTGACCAAATCCAAGTCGGACAATGACCCGATTTTTAATAATGAAGGAATTACCGCCCGCAATGAACGGATTGCCGAGCTTGCGGACGGACAGAAGATTTTCTATATAGATGAGAATGAGGTCGTGTGTGATGAATCCGGCGGATTAAACCCGGAACTTACGTTTGACAATCTGCATCTTTATGGCTCCCAGTACGGAATCTGGGTGGACTTTTTAAAGACCAAGGGAATCAAGATGGATTAGCCGTGTGTAGGCACCCATGCAGCAGCGTGGGTGCCTTCCTGCATTTTAAAATGATTTTTGTGGAAGGTGAAATATCCCTCGTCCTGTAAACGTCCCAGCTCGCTTGACATGGCACTGCGGTCGACGGACAGATAGTCGGCAAGCTGCTGGCGGTTGAACGGAATATCAAATTCGAGACTGCCCTGACGGATTGCCTCTGCGGAGAGGTAGGAGAGCAGTTTTTCTCTCGTGGTACGCTTGGACATATGCTCTAATTTTTTACTGAGCCTGAAATTTTTCTCGGAAAGCACGGCGATGAGGTTGTGAATCAGACGGTTGTGAAATTCACAGGAGGAACCACAGGTTGTCAGCATCTTATGAAGATTTAAAAAAAGAATTTCAGTGTTTCCGACTGCCTGGATAGAGACCTCGGACGGAACATCCGAGCGGATGGCATAGGATTCCCCGAAGATATCTCCCGGCGTACATTCTGCCATCAGATTGACATTTCCCCAGAAATCTTCCTTTAAAATATGGACATTTCCCTCGAGCACCAGGCCGATGGACTGGATGAAATCACCGTGGTGCAGAATGAAATCACCCTTGTGAAAATGTGCGTAGCGTGCCGAGAGACACCCTAACATGGAGTGAATTTCTTCCGGCGAGATTCCGGCAAAAACCGCGGAGCGTGTCAGCACGGCATCGTATTGCTTCTGTTCCTGTTCCATAAATTTCCTCCCCAAATTGTACAAAAATTAAAAATGTTGTAAAAACAACGGATTCTTTGCGCCCATTATAGTATGATACCGTTGTCAGGTCAAGAGCATACAGATTTTAAATAGAAAACAGGAGGAAGAAAATGGTAAGACAGATTATTGAAATTGATGAGGAAAAATGTATTGGATGCGGGAAATGCGCAGATGCTTGTCATGAGGGCGCAATCGCAATGATAAATGGAAAAGCGAAACTGATGCGGGATGATTACTGCGATGGACTCGGCAACTGCCTTCCGGCATGTCCGACCGATGCAATCTCATTTGTAGAGAGGGAAGCATTAGCATATGACGAGAAAGCGGTAGAGCTGCATAAACAGATTAAGGAGCAGGCGAAGGCTGCAAACCCGCTTGCCTGCGGCTGTCCGGGAACCCAGTCGAAGAGTATTAACAGGGCTCATAAGAAAGCGGCAGAAGCGATAAACGATACAGCTGTAATGTCCGAGCTTTCCCAGTGGCCGGTGCAGATTAAGTTAGTTCCGGTAAACGCACCTTACTTTAACGGTGCCAATCTTTTGGTGGCAGCAGACTGTACTGCTTATGCGTACGGCGATTTCCACCGGAAATTTATCCGCAATCACGTAACGGTTATCGGATGCCCGAAGCTTGATGAGGGAGATTACACCGAGAAGCTGACACAGATTATCGCAAACAACGACATTAAGAGTGTGACGATTGTGCGGATGGAAGTGCCTTGCTGCGGCGGCTTAGAGCAGGCAGTCAAAAATGCACTTCAGGCGAGCGGAAAATTTATTCCGTGGCAGGTGACCGTCATTTCCACCGATGGTCAGATTTTGGAGAGATAGTTTAAAAACAGATGTTTGTAAAGTCTTTTACAGAAAGGAGAACGGATATGAGTGTAAATCAGAGAAAAGTTGCAGTAATTGGATGTGGATTTGTGGGTTCTGCCACAGCATTTGCCTTGATGGAGAGCGGACTGTTTTCCGAGATGGTGTTAATTGATGCGGACAAAAACCGCGCAGAGGGCGAAGCGATGGATATCAGCCACGGACTGCCATTTGCAAGACCGATGAAAATTTATGCCGGAGAATATGACGACATTGTGGATGCGGCAATTATCATTGTGACTGCCGGTGCAAATCAGAAGCCGGATGAAACCAGACTTGATTTGGTGCATAAAAATGTTTCGATTTATAAGAGCATTATCCCGGAGATTGCATCGCGTGGATGTGAGGGAATCCTTCTTATCGTGTCCAATCCGGTTGATATTCTGACATATGTCGCATGGAAACTTTCCGGGTTCCCGAGGAACCGTGTGCTTGGTTCCGGAACCGTTTTGGATACCGCAAGATTAAAATACAACTTAGGCGAGCACCTTGGAGTGGACAGCCGCAGTGTCCATGCGTTTATCATCGGCGAACACGGTGACAGCGAGCTTGCAGTGTGGAGCAGTGCCACAGTTTCCGGCGTTCCAATTCACAAATTCTGCGAGATGCGGGGGCATTACAATCACGATGAGGCGGCAGAGCGTATCCATGAAACGGTAAAAAACAGTGCATACGAAATCATCGAAAAGAAGCGCGCTACTTATTTTGGGGTTGCAATGGCGGTGCGCCGAATCTGCGAGTGCTTAGTGCGCGATGAAAAATCCATTCTTCCGGTTTCTAATCTGATGCAGGGAGAATTCGGAATCAGCGATATTGCACTCAGTGTTCCGGCAGTCGTCGGCGCAGACGGCGTGGAAAATATCGTTCCGGTATCGTTAAACGAGGAAGAACTCGAGAAGCTTCAGGCGTCTGCGGCGACTTTAAAAGAGATTGCAGAAACCGTTTTATAAAATCCGGTAATAAAATTTCCTTTTTTTTCACATACTGATTGCAGAAACTATCATCGTATGTGAAAGGGGAAACGGATGTCATTAAAAATTTCAATTACAGATGTACACGCAAGACAGATTTTGGATTCCAGAGGAAATCCGACGGTAGAGGTTGAGGTCACAGCGGAGACGGAGACGACCGGAAAGAAAATCACGGCAAGGGAGTCTGTACCTTCCGGCGCAAGTACCGGGCAGTTTGAGGCGATTGAGCTGCGGGACGGGGACGATAATTATTTCGGACTTGGTGTCAAAAAGGTCGTAGAGCACGTCAATACCAAAATCCGCGAGGCATTGCTTGGACAAAATGTGTTAAACCAGGCAATGCTTGACCGCATTATGGTGGAGCTTGACGGAACGGATAACAAGGGAAGTCTTGGTGCAAACGCTATTTTAGGTGTATCGCTTGCCTGCGCAAAGACTGCGGCAAAAGCGCTTGATATGCCGCTTTACCGCTATATCGGCGGTGTGGGGGCAAAGCTTTTGCCGGTTCCGATGATGAATGTCATTAACGGAGGCGCGCATGCGAAAAATCCGCTTGATTTTCAGGAATTTATGATTCTTCCGGCAGGAGCGGGAAGCTACAGCGAGGCGCTTCGGATGGGAACCGAGGTCTATCATTTTTTGCGGCAGATTTTAAATGAAGAAGGACTTTCTACAGCTATCGGAGATGAGGGCGGATTTGCACCGGATTTGGCGGATGCAAAAGAGGTGTTCCGTTATCTCTCCCGTGCGGTGGAAAAAGCGGGCTACCGTGTTGGCATAGATGTTGTGTTTGCGATGGATGCAGCGGCAAGTGAGCTTTATGATGAAAAGAGCGGCAGCTACAAGTTTGCAGGAGAACAGGTGGAGCGGAGCACAGAGGAAATGATTGCCTTTTACGAGACGCTTATTAAGGAGTTCCCGTTAGTGTCCATTGAGGACGGACTGCACGAGGATGACTGGGAGGGCTGGAAAGAGCTTACCGCGCGCCTTGGAGATAAAATCCAGCTTGTCGGCGACGACTTTTTTGTCACAAATCCAAAGCGGATTAAATGTGGAATCAAGCTTGATACGGCAAATGCCGTGCTGATAAAAGTCAATCAGATTGGAACGGTCACAGAGGCACTCGATGCGATATTTATGGCAAAAAGTGCGGGAATGCGCACCGTGATTTCCCATCGTTCCGGCGAAACGGAGGATGCGTTTATCGCGGACCTTGCCGTTGCGGTAAATGCCGGACAGATTAAGACGGGTGCACCGTGCCGTAGTGAGCGGACGGCAAAATACAACCAGCTTTTGCGCATTGAGGAAGAGCTTGATGCACAGGCGGAATTTATCGGAAGCAGCTATATGGGATGCCGTTATTTCCCGGCTTCACAGGAGCATTGTCCGACGGATGGAGTCTCTTCTAAAAAAAATGGTTGAAAATGCCATGACTTCATGCTATAATATAAAAAGTTATGAGTTGACAACCTTAGGGAGGAAATCATCGTGGCAGTTTTAAAGACAATTTTGACCGTTATTTTCATATTGATCAGCCTTGCATTGACTGTAATCATTCTGATGCAGGAAGGAAAATCCGCAGGACTTGGCGCAATCGCCGGAGCAGCAGACACCTACTGGGGAAAGAACAAAGGACGTTCCGTTGAAGGTATGCTGGTAAAATGGACAAAGATTTGTGTAATCTTGTTCCTGGTAATCGCTGCAGTATTAAATATGGGAATTTTCTAAGAAACATGGAGGCTGTCGTTTGGACAGCCTCTTTTTTGATGGAGGAGAGATGGAGAAAGAACTTTTAAAAGAGCGGATGGACACGATTTACGGTTTCATCTGTGATGAACTATATGTGCCGATGAAGGCAAAAGAGATTGCCATCGTGCTAAATATCCCAAAGCAGCAGCGCATGGAGCTTCAGCAGGTCTTAGATGCACTCGAGGCAGAGGGAAAGATTGAGGTATCGGCAAAGGGCAAATATAAAAAGGCAGAGGGCAAGTTTTTAACCGGCGTTTTTACCGCACATCCGAGAGGGTTTGGATTTGTGACGGTAGAAGGGGAGACGGAGGACATTTTTATCCCGGAATCCCAGGTAAATGGAGCTTTTCATACCGATACCGTACAGGTTGCCATTACCGGTGAGAGCGCAGAGCGCGGCGGAAAAGGAAAGCGGCGCGAGGGAAAGGTCGTAAAGATTCTTGCCAGAGGGGCAGAGCAGATTGTCTGTACCTATGAGAAGAGCAAAACCTTCGGGTTTGCCGTGCCGGATAATCCAAAGTTTGCAACAGATATTTTTATTCCACAGGAGCGCTCAAAAGGCGCTGTGACCGGGCATAAGGTTGTAGTCGAGATTACTGATTACGGCAGCGAACGAAAGAAACCGGAAGGAAAAGTAGTGGAAATTCTCGGGCATATCAATGACCCGGGAACGGATATTCTTTCCGTTGTGCGCGCCTATAACCTTCCGGTGGAGTTTCCGGAAAAAGTGTTAAATCAGGTGGAGCGCGTTTCAAATGAGGTGAGCACCGCAGATATGGCAGGACGCATGGATATCCGTGACTGGCAGACCGTGACCATCGACGGGGAGGATGCAAAGGACCTTGACGATGCCATTACCCTTACAAGGGAGGGGGAGCGTTATCGCCTGGGCGTGCATATTGCGGATGTCTCGAATTATGTGCAGGAAAAAAGTGCGCTTGACGTGGAAGCGCTAAAGAGAGGAACCTCGGTGTATCTGGTTGACCGTGTCATTCCGATGTTGCCGCATAAACTGTCAAACGGTATCTGTTCGCTAAATGCAGGAGAAAACCGACTGGCATTAAGCTGTATCATGACGATTGACGCAAAGGGAAATGTGGTTGACCATAAAATTGCAGAGACGGTAATTAAGGTTGACCGCCGCATGAGTTATACAAGTGTAAAAAAGATTCTTGAGGACCATGACGAGGCAGAATGTAAAGAGTACGAAGAGTTAGTGCCGATGTTTGAGCTGATGCAGGAACTGGCTGCCATTCTGCGTCAGAAGCGGATGAAACGTGGCTCGATTAATTTTGATTTCCCGGAAACAAAAATTATTCTCGATGCAGATGGCAAGCCGGTGGACATCAAGCCATATGAGCGGAACGTGGCAACCAAGATTATCGAAGATTTCATGCTGATTGCAAATGAGACGGTTGCACAGGATTATTTCTGGCAGGAGCTTCCGTTTGTATACCGGACGCACGATAACCCGGACACGGAGAAAATCAGAAAGCTTTCAACGTTTATCAATAATTTCGGTTACTCCATTCATATCGGGCAGGATGAGGTACACCCGAAAGAGTTACAGAAACTGCTACAGAAGATAGAGGGAACACCGGAGGAAGCGTTAATCAGCCGCCTGACACTGCGTTCCATGAAGCAGGCAAAATATACGACAGAGGGAACCGGGCATTTTGGACTGGCAACTTCCTATTACTGTCATTTTACATCGCCGATTCGCCGTTACCCGGATTTGCAGATTCACCGCATTATCAAGGATAATCTTCGCGGACGGATGAATGAAAAGCGCATTACGCATTATGAAAAAATTCTGCCGGAGGTTGCGAAGCAGTCCAGCGAGATGGAACGCCGTGCAGATGAGGCGGAGCGTGAAACCGATAAACTGAAAAAAGTGGAATATATGTCGGAGCGGATTGGTAATATTTATGAGGGCGTCATTTCCGGTGTGACAGAGTGGGGCTTTTATGTGGAACTGCCGAATACGGTAGAGGGACTGGTACACGTAACCACACTTGTAGATGACTATTTCCATTATGACGAGCGCACCTATGAGCTCATCGGCGAGACCACGAACATGCGCTATAAGCTGGGACAGAAGGTCAAAGTCATGGTGACAGGAACAGATAAGCTGATGCGCACGATTGATTTTTCAGTAGTATCGGCAGAAGCGGAAAGCGTGTCGTAAGACGCGGTTTTTTGTGCCAGCATAAACGTATTTTGAGACTTGCGGAATCGGTGAAAATACAGTATAATACAATAACCGGAGGTAATAGACATGGCAAAGGCAGAGAAAAAGTTAATAGCGAACAACAAGAAAGCCTATCATGACTATTTCCTGGATGAGCGCTTTGAAACAGGAATTGAGCTTCACGGAACAGAAGTGAAATCGCTCCGTATGGGAAAGTGCAGTATCAAGGAGGCTTTTATCCGAATTGAAAAGGAAGAGGTCATCATCTACGGAATGCACATCAGCCCGTATGAGAAGGGGAATATCTTCAACAAAGACCCTCTTCGCCCGAAAAAACTGTTGATGCACAAATCCGAAATCCGCAAGTTGATTGGGAAAATCAAAGAAAAAGGGTATACACTTGTTCCGGTGGAAGTATACTTTAAAGGAAGTCTTGTGAAAGTGGAAATCGCACTGGCGCGAGGCAAAAAGCTCTATGACAAGCGGCAGGATATCGCCAAGAAGGATATGCGCCGGGAGGCAGAGCGGGATTTCAAGGTAAGAAATCTGTAAATATCTGGGCTTGTAATGGTTTCGACAGGGATCATGAAGCTGGAGAAGCGAGTCGCATGCAATGCGTTAAATGGCAAACTTAAAATTAAACGCTGAAGATAATTTAGCGGTTGCAGCCTAGTTGCTGCAACTTGGCTGCCTAATGGCAGCAGTCTGACCTAGAGCACTCACACTTTAGGACCCAGGCTTCGACTATGTGAGAAACGACAC
>ENA-UOJA01000162-UOJA01000162.1-human-gut-metagenome-genome-assembly--contig:-C19-NODE-162-length-67901-cov-381.548286_pt1 | contig 67901 bp, 56 predicted proteins | sample MGYA00242337_ERZ723884 | MGnify/ENA metagenome assembly ERZ723884
GACAAGCCCATTGGCAGAATTAAGTATGCACTAAATTAATTCCGCCAACAGGTTGGATTATATAAAGGGCTATAAAGGAGCCTTCCAGTCAGACGGTTTTTCCCCATACCGTAAAATGGCAAAGTGGCTGCTGCGCCTGGCATGCTTCCAGCATGTGAAGAGAAAATTTCTCGATTGTGGGGACGATTTCGATGCCAAGGTTATCGTACGCCTTATCAACTTCCTTTACCACAAGAACAACAAGCATAAGATCGGAGAAGACGGCTGGACGGAACGCGACAACTACAAATGGCGACAACAATACGCAATACCAGTCATGCATATCATAAAGAAAAAGCTTGACCGCATGGCAGCCGACAGCCGCCTTCTGCCTAAGACGGAGAAGTATGAAGCCGTGCATTATATGCTCAACGAGTGGGATGCCTTGATGAACATCTTTACCAGAGGAGATTACCATCTGGACAACAATCTTGTGGAACGACTCAACAGATACATATCATTATCCCGAAGAAACTCACTTTTCTTCGGGTCGCATGCCGGTGCCAAACGGGCAGCCATATTCTATTCCCTTGCATGCTCCTGCAGACTGCAAGGTGTTAACTTCTTTGAATATATTTCTGATGTCATCAACAAAGCTGCAGCACTGCCGCCAAGAACACCGCTAAGCAAGTACCGTGACTTGCTGCCGGATAAATGGAAACAAAAAAATATCGCTCAAGAATAAAAACTTGAGCGATATTTTTTTTGACGTGTATATACTAGCATCGCGGATACGCTTACTACCGACTTGGTTACTTTCACCCTCGACTTGGTTACTTTCTTCTCTCCAAACCGTGATGACAAATTCCTGTGCCTTGTCATTATTCATAAACGTGACATTGATATCTTCGTCCAGTGCACGAGTGATGCCACTACCCACTCCAGTGTATGGCAGCAAGTATATGGCATTGTTAAAAAGGAACATATTGCGAGGCATAGAGGTTCCTGCCTTTATGTCATCAATAGTGAGTCCGTAAGGCAATGCACCCGGACTGTGAATCTCAACACGATTGTCGAAAATGAAAATGCGAACAGGGGCTTTCATGTTCAACGAGCGATGTACAAGGCTGTTTACCGTGAACTCAACCAAATCAGCACGTTACGAGCAATCAGTAAGATTTCAATAAGTATATTAATAAGGTAGCGTCACCTTGAACAGCGGATTGTCTACATGCTCCTTGCGTATAACGTCTACAAGTTCGGCTACTATGTCGGGATGCGCAGCGCTCACGTCGTTGTCCTCGTGCAGATCGGTGGCGAGGTTGTACAGGCGCGGCTTGCCCTTTACGACAATCAGCTTCCAGTCGCCACGGCGCACAGCAATTTGGTCGGTCTCGTGGAACTCCCAGTAGAGATGGTCGTGTTGCAGCTGCTTGGCATCGTCGCCGAGTAGCGTCGGAGCGATGGAGAGTCCGTCGAAGCCGTCGCCCGCGAGCTGGCGGTTGGTGTAACGCTTGCGGAAGTTCTTCACACCGGCAAGGTCGCAGAACGTAGGCATGAGGTCGTAGAAGGCGAACTGCAGGTCGTTCACCTCGCCCGCCTTGACGTGTCCGGGCCACCATGCGATGAACGGAATACGTATGCCGCCCTCGTAGCACTGACGCTTGAGTCCGCGCAGCTTGCCGTCGCGTCCGAAGAATTCGGGGTCGGCACCGCCCTCCTCATGAGGTCCATTGTCGGAGGTGAAGATGACGAGCGTGTTCTTGTCGAGGCCTTTCTCGCGCAGCTTCGCCATCACCTCGCCCACGTACTGGTCGAGACGCGTTATCATTCCGGCAAACTGTGCGTGGGTATGCTCCACGGCGTTGTAGCGCGAGCCTTCCTGTCCGCCCCACGTCTTGTCGACGAAGAACTTCTTCTCGTAGCCCTCCACGATGCTGTCGTAGGGCTGTGCCAGTTCGGCGTGAGGAAGGGTGTACGTGAGGAAGCCCACGAACGGCTTCTTGCCGTCCTGACGGTCAATCCACTCGAGCGCTTTGTCGTGTATGATGCGTGCCGAATACTGCTGGCGCTTATGGTAGTCGCGTCCGAACATGGGGTACTGTATGTTCTGCTCCATCACCTCGCGCACTACCGCCGTGTCGCCCATAGAGCGCGAGTAGCGGTTGAGGAAGTTGGGATAATACAGATGCGCCTGAAACTGGCAGATGTAGCCGTAGAACTCGTCTACGCCGCGCTTGTCGGGCGTAGAGGGCGAGCCTTCGTAGCCGCCTGCCCACTTGCCGAAGACGCCTGTGGTGTAGCCGTGGTCCTTCAGCATCTCGGGCAGAATCTTGTGCTGCGGATCATAAGGCTCCTGACCCACAACAGCAAAGTCTACGTTGTTGCCGTACATCACGGTATGCTCGGCAGACCAGTATTCGCGGTTGCCGCGCACGTGTCCGTGACCCGAATGCTGACCCGTCATTATCGAAGCGCGCGAGGGCGCAGACACCGGCGAACCGGCGTAAGCCTGCGTGAAGTGCATGCCCTCCTCAGCCATGCGGTCGATGTTGGGCGTGCTGATATAGGGCTGTCCGTAGCAGGCGAGGTCGCCGTAGCCCATGTCGTCGCACAATATAAATATAATGTTGGGTTGTTTCGGCTGCACACGCTTTCCAGGCGCCTTCGCAGCCACGAGCATAGGCACTACGGAGAGGGCGGCGCTCGCTAAAAGAATATTCTTGTTCATCGCGAAATATGTTGTTTTAGAGTAATCGATTTGTTTTCAATGTATAAAATTACTGCAAATAATCCGAACGCCAAAATCATTTGACTACAAACGCATAAATTAAGCCGTTTTTACTCCGTTTTTCAGATAAAATTACGCTAAAAACTGCCGAATAGCTTAAAATGAGCTATTTATGAGTCTTTCACCTCAATAGAGGTAATGATTTGGCAACAGTCCTAAATTCTGCTATCTGCATACGTTTGCTGCCTAACAACTCTTTTCGGCTGCAAAAATACAAAAAAATAATGAATCTAAGATTTTTAATTCCAAAAAAACATCAAACCGAAAGACATGTTACAAAAAGTACCAGTTTCCTTACAAAATAGCAGCATAATGTTTAATCAGATTTAATTTTGCCGTCAATAAGTTTAATTCAGTTTAAAATAACCATCAAAAAGTTCTATCAATCATTTTTTTTGTACTTTTGCAATCGAAAACAAAGAGGTTTATACCTCCGCAACATGTATAACATTTAAAAAGGAGAAAACATGAAAAAGTTTTTGTTTTCTATGGCTTTGGCATTAGGTGCTATATGCATGCCAAGTCAAGCAAGTGCGGCTGAAGTATCTTCACCAGTAGTAAACAACATTAAGGCAACAACAACGTTCCAAGCAACTCCATCAAATGGTCCTGTCGTTATTATTACCAAAGATGGAACAGTCATTATTGTTCTCTAATGTCGTAGTCTATTGCTAATCAACAACGACTGCATATTACATGAGTAGGCACTCTTTTTAATTGGAGTGCCTACTCTTTAATATTTTCATTCTATTCTGTACAAATATGAAAAGGGTTATATTATTCACGCTTTCGTGCTTAGTCTCTTGTCTATTAGTCTCCGCACAAAAGATAGGATTATCCATACATTATAATATGGTGATGCAAATTCCGAAGGAGGTCTATAGTATGAGTGATTTAAGTAAAAGACAAATGATTATAAATCAATTGTCCAATCAGCATAAAACTTATACTTTATTTACTAATGGCAACGAATGTGCATTTTCAACCACAGGCATAGATAACAATGTTATCAAACTTGAAGGAAGTGGCTCATACTATACAAATACAACAGATAATAAGGAAATAAGTATAAAAAGCATTGTAGATAAGACGTTTGTCGTTTTTTCTGATTCATTAAAAAATGAATGGGATTTGTATTTTGATGAGACTATAGAAGTTTTAGGAAAGAAATGTACAAAGGCCGTATATAAGAAAAATCGTTCTGTAGTAGCATGGTTCTGTCAAGAAATACCATCCCCCGTAGGACCTTGTGGATATATAGGGCTGCCAGGGGCAATACTCCGCTTGACGACATCAAGCGAAATTTATGAGGCAGAAAGTATTTTGCCTATAAAAGGGCAAGTCAAGATAGAGTTACCAAGAGGAAAAATAATGCAAAAACCTGCTTTTGAAAAGTTACAGAAGAAAAAAATTGAAGAGTTGAAGGAAAGCGGCAATGACAATGTCATAGTTTTATAGGATAAAACATAAGGATGTATGGGACGTTTAAGAAGTTTACTGTTATGTATGCTAATCTGCATATGTAGATTTTCTATAGCACAGAATATATCGGGTATGGTTGTTGATGCACAAAATACAGCCATACCCTTTTGTACTGTTACATGTTCACAAGATAGTGCGGCACATTCCATCGTTTCGTATGCAATCTCAAAAGACGATGGTTCGTTCACTATCCAATCCAACAAGGCTTTGTCCTCATTTTGGTTGACAGCAAGATGTGTCGGATATACTACACTGAGAGTACATTATAAAGAAGTGCCGGCAACCCCATTACACTTAATGATGAAAGACGACAGCTACACATTGTCTGAGGTAACAATAAAAGGTAGAAACTTAGGGGCGAAAATCAAGAATGACACAATTGAATTTAGTCCAGATGTGTTTAAAAACGGAAGTGAACAGAACATGAGCGATGTCATTAAAAAGTTGCCAGGAATGACTGTTGATGAGTCGGGAAATGTTTCCTACCAAGGGAAAAAAATAGATAAGTTCTTGGTCAATGGCGAAGATGTGCTTTCTACAGGAGGACATGCACTAAAAACTTTGTCTGCAGACTTTGCTTCTGGTGTGGAGCTACTGAACAATTACAATGACGGAAATGTAGGAAACTCTTTCAATTCAAAAGAGACAACTGCACTGAACCTTATTAATAAAGACTTACACAACAAATGGGCAGGAAACTTTACAGAAGGGGGTGGTGTTAAGAACAAGTTTGACAGCAAGAACTCAGCTTTGAAGATGGACAAAAAAGTGTCTGCATCCATCATTGCAAATGCTAACAACACCAATGAGACAGTTTTCTCTATAATGGACTATCTCAATGCCAATGGCGGTCTTACAGGAGTAAAAACAACCAATGGATTTGCGCAACTGAGCCTTTCAAGTGCAGAAAGAAATGTCTTGATGCCAAGCAATGACGAATACAAAAGGACTTCTGGTATCGGTAATGTCAACTTAACATTGAAACCGACTTCGCACTACAATGTCACGATAGGTGTCATCCACAATGAAATGGATGCAAAGTCTGCATTGTCAACGGAACAACATGTAAAGGTGGCGCAGGAAGTTATACGTAAGTCAACAGAAGAGAATGGCAAGAAAAGAGGTAACTTTAGTTCATTTAACCTCAGTCAAAAATGGGATGTCAATCCATATGCAAGTTTGCGTTTCCAAACGAAGTTGGCATATAGCGACATGAGAAACAATATGTCTATCATGGATTATTATAACAATAATTCCGATAGAAATGCAGACAATGACAAGAACAAAGGATTTAATGTATTACAACAGGTAAACTTAAATTCATTGATAGGCAAAGGCCTGCTTTATGGAAGTGTAGATTTCGCTTTTTCTAAATCAGAAAGAAACTTGGATGTTCTTTCCTCTTATGAACTGCCTAACGAATACAAACAGGCAGATGATTCTTACTATATAGATAAAGATTTGAAGAAGCTAAATGTGGCAGGTGCTGTAGGCTATGTATTTCCTATTTTCCATAAAATCAACTTGAAATGGGAATTGTCTGGTCAGAACTCCGATTCATGGATAGACCAAAATGTAGATAGCGAACACTTGAACAGTCACAATTTCGGGATTTATGGAGGACTTATGAAGAACAAAGGTCTCTTTAGGTTTGATGCTGGTGTTAGATTTTCTGATTATGGGAATAGCACAAACATCAATGGACTAGTGACAAAGTCTGTAATCAAGTGGGAGCCATCCTTTGCAACAGAATTACGTTTCAGTCAGCAACACTCTGTTGCATTTGGACTGAGTTACAAATATGTTCCAACCGATATTGAAGCACTATCGAGACTGTCTGTCATCAATAGCTACGATGAGGTCACAGATGCTTCCTCATATTCAAGGTTGGGCAACAACGCCCTGAACATGAATATTGCTTATAAGTTGTATAGTTTGTATAGCAGAACAATTATATTTATGTATTTGACTTATGAGAAGGCTGATAACACCGAAATGCGGAACTATCAGAATGACGGTTTATTACACAGCCAAAATTATATGGATGGAGGAAAAAAGGAAACCGTAAATGCAACTTTATATGCCAACAAAGGATTGGGCAACTTGCCTATTGATGCCAAACTGACCACAACATTTTTATGGAATCGAAACGAAATTGCATACAATTCCATTCCGTGTAAAATGTTGATAGGGAACTTAAAGACAGACTTAGGTTTCGTCTCACGCTTTAAGATTCCTTTCAATGTTGAGGTTGATGGCTTGTACAACAAGTTGACAAACAAAGTCACCGACTTAAACATTGATTCTAGTGACAAGGAATTTGGTGGAACTGCAAAGCTCATATTTGCGAAGAACAAGTTCGCCAGTTTTGTTACCGGCAAGTGGAACAAGATAGAGAATACAAGCGGAAGTAAGATATTGCGAGATATTGATTTTTCCATTTCCTATAAAATCAAGAAATTCACATGCAAACTTTCTGGCACGAATATCTTTCACCTTAACGGAATCAATTGGTTAAAACAAAATGTTACACCAACTTACACATCCTATGTTAGATACAAACAACATTCTGGAAATGTTATGCTATCTCTAACATATCAATTGTAAAAGCAACAACAAAGAGGCGGTTTACCCAAAAAAAGTAAGCTGCCTTCTTTGTTCTTGCAAAAAGTATATTAAAGTTTGAAACGACGCAGTGTTTTTAACCTTATATTATTCCACTGTTCCTTAAACCATTCAACCATAGTTTGTCTATTTATATACAAAAATAGTTGGTTCGGCTTGGTAGAATCAGAGAATACCTTAATTTCTGCATTCACTACATTGAACTTTCTTCTGTGCTCCTCGGAATAGAGTGAACCGCTAAAGTTGAGTGCCTTTCCTGTAAGAAGCACCTCAATTTGTTCAACGGTAAAGCCAACCCTCCTGCACAGGTCTTCCATTTGCAAGCGTGCCTCCAACATCGGGAACCAACGCTTGGCTTTGCGGATAATGTTGTTGAGCATCGTTACCTCCGTGGTGTGCTTGCTCTCCAAATTCGCGACCTCCGATTGGTGCTTCCGCTGTATCTCGTCAAGCTGTTTGCTGTGGCTGTCCTCCATACGTTGCACCTTCTCATGGAGTTCGTCAATGTATTGCTCTCGGTTTGTCACAAGCTCGCACAACTTTCGGTTGTGTTGCTCCACCTCCTTCAATTTTCCACTACCTAAAAGAGAACCAATCTTCGACACAAAGGCAGTCTTGGCTTCCATCTTAGCAGCCTGTAGTTTCTCCGTGCTGATTTCACTCTTGGTTTGTTGTAGAAGTCGCTGTGCTTCCTCAATATCAGATTGCAGCAGCTTCATACAGTTTTGAAGTCTCTCGGTCTCTCGCTTGATGTTGCGATAATACTGTGCCGTGGTGGTATGCCTCGCATCTGATCCACGGACACCTCTCTTCAAGCCATACTTGCTCATGGCTTCAGCATAGCTGTCGTGATAGCCAATCATTTTGTCTCGGTTGAGCACATCATCGGCACACAGTCTCACGGCATTGGCTTTCTTGCGGTATGTCCGCTTGCCTTCTTCCGCTGTCTTGTTCTTCGCCTTTCTCCGCTCGCCTGTTACTATCGGAACGATGGAGGCGTGGAGGTGCGGCGTGTGCTCATCCATGTGGAGAACCACCGACACGACATTCTCCTTGCCGAATGTGTCCTGCAACCACTTCAAGCTGTCGTTGCACCAATCGTCAAGCTGACCATTGGCTGCGATGTTCATCATGTCCTCGTGCGTTCCAGACAGCACGGTTCTAATCACCCTCACCTGGTCATTGGTTATCTTGCGCTTGATGCCTGCCGTCTTGATGCGGTGGGCGATGGCTTCGTCACGACCATACACACCGCTCGGCATCTTGACAAGCTCACGGTTGAGGTGAGTTCTCGTAGGGTCAGCGTTGTCGGGTATCACCTTGCGCTCTATGTGGTCTGACTCCCTTGCGTCAGAGCAGCCCTTTGCCTTCTTGAAATCCAAACTGAAATGTCCCATAATAAACTTGTTTTTGAGTTATACAAATCCGCTTGCCGCATTGCGCCCAGCGCATGGCTCACGGGGTTTCAAAAGGGGATGCCCCTTTGCTCAAATGGGTGTTTTTAGCGGTGGCGTGCCACTGCGTCAAGAAAACGCCCTATTGAGCTATGGCTTTTCCGTTCAGAATAGCCATTGGAGCAGGAACCGCCTACATGCCCAAGGCTGCGCCTTTCCTGCGAGGTGGAACAGTCTGCTTAACAGGCTGTACTTGGTGTACTGACTGTTTGGATTTCACTCCGCACAGATAGTCGTTCAAGTCGTTGTATTCACTGTACAAGTGGGATGCGTCCCTCACACGGTAGCCGAGAGCAGTCTCGATGGCAAGTGTAGCCTTACGCCCTGCGTCATCGTTGTCGAGCAGACAACTGATGCGCTCGTAGCCATGGAGTGCATCAATAGCCTTGTCCACGTTGCTTGTGGAGTTGAGTATCACATAGTCCTGTGCGTCCAATGACGGACAAGCAGGAAACTTCTCCAAGCGTAACGAGAGAAAAGAAAGATAATCCATCATGCCCTCGAAAACATAGCAAGCGTATCTTGGCTCGCCTTGATGTCGGATATGGGTGATATCCTTGGGTGACATGCACCCCTTGAAGAATCGGTTACGCACCTCATAGCCACCCGACTTGTTCTTGAAGCCGATGGCAAAGTAGTTTTTATAGTTATGCGAGAAGTGGAGTTCCGCACATTCCTTTTGGGCAATGTGCAGATTAATCTTTCGCTCGCTCAGATAGCGCAGGAGTGCAGGATAGTTAAGTTCCCTCACTTCCAATCGCTCAAAACTCGGCTCGGTAGCTTGCTGAGTAAAAGAAAAGTCGGTCGGACGAACATGGGGAGTTTGCTTCTCCATCTTGTCCAAAAGATAAGGCAGGTTGTCGGATGCGTAAAGATAGGACACAAGGGTGATGATGTTGCCGCCCTTGCCCATGCCGAAATCGAACCAACTGTTCATCATGGTGTTCACCTTGAAAGATGCCTCGCTCTCATTTCTCAGCGGTGACTTGTACCAAAGGTTTGCGCCATGCTGCTTGACAGGGCGGTGTCCCAAACTTTGCAGGTAGTCTGCAATCTTGATTTGCTTTGCTTCTTGAATGTTCATGTTTTACTGTGGATTAAGTGGTGTATGTATTTCTGATGAATTGTTGAGAATGGTATGTATTGGTATGATAGTCAAATACTTATCTTCTCAACAAACTCTCAACAAATGGTTCTTTTCAACAAAATCATCGGGCAAAAGAGAAAGACAGGCATTAGCTGTCATGTTTTCTCTTTTCAACAGTCTCTTTCTTTTGTTGAGAGATTTGTTGAGAAAATGTTGAGCCTTAAATACTTGATATTCAACACTTCTTTCATCATATTCAACAATTCAACAAAATTATATGCTATTTAGCTTGTCCCTCGTTACAGTGTAGAACCTGCCCACACGTTTTGTTGGCGAGTAGTGACCGCTGCTATTGTAGTTGTACTCGTATGAGGTGTAGGTGAGGGCGTTCTCTGAAGGTTGCAGCTTCCAACAGTCCTGCACTATCTTTCGCACAAGGTACTTCTCCGCTTTCACGTGGTTGCATTGCAACAAGGCGATTGCGTCATTGAGGCAGAATTGCAAACTGTCGGTTTGGGTGTTCTCCATGACCTCAAGGAACAGCTCCGACATTTCCACCTCAAGTCTGTTACGGTTGCAGCGTATGATTCTCCTCAGAGCATCGGTCGCTATCTGTTCGGGGGCGAACCACATTCGGCTCTTGTGCTCTGTGGATAGCGTTCTGCCTTGCAGATGGAACAGAAAAGCGGGTATCTCCGCCTTCTGTTTCTCCAAGAAGTCGGTATCGTCAGATTGCAACGATGAAATCTTCCTCACCCAATATCGGGTCTCGCCCTCGTCAATGATGACAGGGAGTGATTCGTTGTTGGAGCACAGCACGAACTTGGCAAAGAAGGAAATCTCGTTCCTGTCCTTGCCCTTGGCTTCCACCTTGTACGAGAGGGTGGTGCTGAGGTTCTTCAACCGCTCGGAATCCTCCCTGCGACTGAGCAACACCTCGTCCACGACAATCAGCATCTTGCCAGCCCAATCGGAATTGAACTGACTGCGGAAGTCCTCGTTGGTGTTGAATGTCACGTTGTCTTGGAACAACGCTTTCAGAAAGTTCAAGAACGTGGTCTTGCCTGTGTTCCTCTCCTCTGATACGAGCAGCAGAATGGGCAACTTCTGCACAGGTCTGAGATAGAGCAGTTGCAGGTAGTCCATGCCAAGCTCATATTGCTCACCGAAGATGTGACTAACCAACTTCTTGATATTAGGGAAGTCCCCTTGCATCGGCTTATGTCCTATCGGCTCGTATAGGTTGAGGAAACCGTCTATCACCGTGCGGTGGTTCACATGTTCGGGAACGGTACAGAAGCCGTCATACTTGTGAACGTACTTGATGAACTCCTTGCCGTAGTCCTGACGCAAGGTCTCCATGTTCCAAGGGATGCGCTTTCTTACCTTTCCTCCTGTGATGGTAGGTTGGTCAACCACCTTGTACAAGGTAGTGCCAACACGGATGAACACCTTGTTTGTCGGAGGTGCTGCCTGTGGCTTTGCATTTGCCACGCCTACAGGCTGATTGTTGTCGTTTGTCTTGCTCATAATCTAACCTTTGTGAGTTGATAAAATTAAAGTTGCAAAGGTAAGGGTGGAAAATCAAAACGCAAAACACAAACTTGCGCAGAATGGAGAAGTTTGCACCGACAATGTTAAAAGATTGGAAATCAAGGTGCTTGATGTTGCCAATCGGGATAAGATGAAACAAAAAATCCCGAAGAGAGGTATCCTTGCGAACCTTTCCTCGGGATGAACAAAAATGTATTCCTGCATGTCATACGTTTTATATGTCATACGATAAGCATGTAAAACGTTTGACATCGGCAGCTCTGCATTCTTCACAGAAATGCTTGATACGACAGTGAATCAGTAAGCCAACAAGTCAATACGACAGTGAATAATCGAAGCGTCAAAAATGCGACCATTCTTAGCTGAAGACATTTGTTCCTCCGTAGATTTGCAGGACAATGGCTGTTTTCTCTTTTGCTCCGTACAACCTCTTGAAGATAGCATCACGAAGTTGCGCTGCACCATTGGAGGTTAGACGGAAGCAAATGGCAACAACCATAGGGAATCCATACAGCGTTTGCCAAACATCTTTGGAAAGTTTTTGCCTCTTTTGGACTTCCGACATCAACAACATACCTTCTTTATATATGGCTCTTATCACGGCTTTGAGCTTCGGGGTTGTGACATAAAGCATATCTACCAACTCATTTTCACTCATCCACAAGTCCTCTAGGTTGGACGGAATGGAAAGCCTTCCATTTCCGTCCACGGTGATTACAGTCCTTTTCATGCCATCCCTCCCATTGCAGGCAAATGCCCCTTGATTCGACTTTCAAAGACAGATATGTCATGGTCAAGCTTGGTGCTTGTCACCTTGGCATATATCTGTGTCGTGGTGATATTCGTGTGACCAAGAATCTTGCTCACGCTCTCTATCGGCATTCCGTACTCCAAGGCTAAAACAGCCCAACTATGACGTGAGACATGAAACGAGACACGCTTCTTGATGCCACACATTGCAGCAACTTTCTTTATGCGCTTGTTGATGCTGCCAAGGTTGCCGATATTGAACAAGTGACTTCCTTTTCTGAAAGCCTTGTATCTCCCAATAATCTGCATGGGAATGTCCATCAACTTGATTTGGAACGGAACACCTGTCTTCTGACGCTTGGAAACAATCCAAGGAGCACCGTTTATCATGCTGATGTTATCTTCCGTCAAGTTTTTGATGTCGATGAAAGATATACCTGTCCAACAGCCAAAGATAAAAAGGTCTCTCGCAAATGCCATGTTCGGGTCTTCCAACTTTATCTCTGTCATGGCGGTAAGCTCGTCCAATGTCAAGAACTCACGTTCCTTGTGGTCTGGGTCAACGTGGTACATGGCAAATGGATTTCTCGGTATCTTGCCGTTGTAGTGAGCTGCCGTTACAATATGCTTCAGTGGTATGGAGTAAATCCAAATGGAGGACTGCGCAAGTCCGACGACATTCTTCAGATACAGGCAATAGTCACGGATGAATTCCTCAGTAAGCTCGTTCATGGACATATCGCTGCGCTTGTACTGATACTTGATGAAATCGGCAACATACTTTCTTACCGTCAAATACTTGCGGTAGGTGTTCTTGGCTCTATCCTTGCCCACACGCTTGGCAAAAGCTGCGTTCTCCTTGTCAAAGGCTCTGAGCAATGTCTCGTATTCCGTGCCTATGCCTTGGTAGGCGTTTCTCACCATTTCAGCGGTAACGAACGCCTCACGGTCGGAAAGTCGTTGGTAATGCTTGGTGATTTGAGCCTTGATGTTGTCAAGCGCAAAGTTCACCTCCTTGGCTTCCTTACTCTTGCCTGTGGCTCTGTTGCCCTTGGCATCCCAAATAGCCTTGGTAACGCTCTGCTTGCAACTGAACTGTGCGATAGTTCCGTTGATTGTCACTCGTCCCATGATAGGGACAATTCCGTTTCTCTCCTTGCTTCCATTTACATAGAAGACTGTCTTGAAAGTGCATCTCATAATTCTTACTTTTTTGTTCGGTGCAAAATTAAACTATGAGAGCTGCATGGCAAAGCCAAAACCTACGCAGAATGGGGAAATATGAACCGCCACCGTTAAAAATGCTTATTAGGGCGTTTCCATTGGGTAATGATTTGAAAGCGTTTCTACTTCTCTAATCTGCTTTTTCCTCATTTCCTTGTCACTGACAACTAAAGCCAAAGACTGCCACAACCACTTGAAACTCAAAACAAATGCTCTATTTTGCTATTTTTTGCCTTTTTAGGCGTTCTTTTCTGATAAAAAACATTACTTTTGCATATAGATTTTGCGCGGAAGCGCACATATTAACCTGAAACACTATAAACAACAATGAGAGAGAAAATTGATTGCTTTCTGCCCTGCAACGATGTAGCCGAGATTGCCGACTCGCTGCAGACGCTGAGCCAAAGCAAGACTACACAGCATATAAACCTGCTCGTGAGCGCCGCAAGCGACATCTGCGCATGCGGCGACTCGGACAGCATCAGCGACTGCACCGTGATAACCATAGACGGACTGACGTCGACAAAGACGCTGCTCACCATCGAGGAGCATACTGACGCCGAATACGTGCTGCTGAGCCTGAAGCACACGCCGGTGAGCCTCGGACTGCACGCGCTTGACCGACTGCTGCGCGTGGCTACCGACAGCAATGCGGGCATGGTGTACGCCGACTGCTACATACAGAAGGACGGCGTGCAGGAGAACCATCCTACCATCGACTATCAGACGGGCAGCATACGCGACGACTTCGACTTCGGACAGCTCGTGCTCATACGCGCATCGCTGCTGCACGAGTACGCGGCGAAGCAACAACTGGCTGACTACAAGTGGGCTGGCTTCTACGACTTGCGCCTGTACATAAGCCGCAAGTCGCAGATTTTCCATCTTAACGAGTATCTGTACACGCAGGTGGAGACCGACTCGCGCAAGAGCGGCGAGCGCCAGTTCGACTACGTCAACCCGCGCAACCGCGAGGTGCAGATAGAGATGGAGCAGGTGGCGACAAAGCACCTCGACAAGATTGGCGCTACGGTAGACACGTCGAAGTATATGAAGCCCGACTACAGCGAGCAGGACTTCACGTACGAGGCTTCGGTGATTATACCTGTTTTCAACCGCGCCAAGACCATCGCCGACGCTGTCGGATCGGCTCTCGCGCAGAAGACTACATTCAAGTATAACGTAATAGTAGTGGACAACCACTCCACCGACGGCACTTCAGACATCCTCGCAGCGGCTGCTGCCGAGGACAAGCGCCTCATACATATCATACCCGAGCGCACCGACCTCGGCATCGGCGGCTGCTGGAACGTGGCTGTCGACGACGCACGCTGCGGACGCTTCGCCGTGCAGCTCGACAGCGACGACCTCTACTCGTCGCCGCAGACACTGCAGCGCATCGTCGACGAGTTTCACAAGCAGGGGGCTGCGATGATTGTGGGCTCCTACCGCATGTGCAACTTCCAGCTCGAGACGCTCCCGCCGGGACTTATCGACCACAAGGAGTGGACCGACCAGAACGGACCTAACAATGCACTGCGCATAAACGGACTCGGCGCGCCGCGCGCTTTCTTCACGCCTATCCTGCGACAGATTCAGTTCCCGAACACTTCGTACGGCGAAGACTACGCTCTCGGACTCGCCTTCAGTCGCAAATACCGCATCGGCAGAATCTTCGACGAGCTTTATCTGTGCCGACGCTGGGACGGCAACAGCGACGCCGCACTCAGCATAGAGCGCCAGAACGCCAACAACCTGTATAAGGACCGCCTGCGCACATTGGAGATTGCGGCGCGCCAGCAACTCTCCGAAGGCACGGCAGACGCCTCAGCCGACAGTTCGCTGCAGCGCTTCTTCAACCGCCAGCTGGAGGTGTGGGAGGATGCCAGACAGCACTTCCACGACCTGCGCAACGTGAAGACGCGCGAGTTGTCGTGCGGCGAGATTACGCTCAAGCTGCAGTTCAACCCCGCACGCATCGTCTCTACGGGCGCAAACATCGACCGCAAGACCATCGCCGAGCGCCCCTGCTTCCTCTGCGAGCAGAACCGACCGAAGGAGCAGATGCAGAAGCAGGTGGACAAGAACTTCACGCTGCTCGTCAACCCCTTCCCTATCATGCCCCAACACTTCACCATTCCGCTGCGCACGCACCGTCCGCAGAGCATCGGCATGAACTATGGCGAGATTTACCGACTGCTCAATGCCTATCCGACGCTGACGGTGTTCTATAACGGACCGAAGTGCGGCGCGTCGGCTCCCGACCACATGCACTTCCAGGCTGTATGTTCGGGCATGCTGCCGCTGCAGACCAACTGGCCCAGACTGAGCCGCGACACCGAAGTGATCATAAAGAACGACGAGCGCGGCGCGATAACAGCCGTACGCGGCTTCGCCGTGCCCGTATTCTCTATACGCACCACCGACCAGCACACGGGCGAACAGCTCTTCCGCAAGCTCTATTCGGCGCTGCCGATGCACGGCGGCGATACCGAGCCGATGATGAACATCATAGCATGGCGCGACGGCGACGACTATCAGGTGGTGGTGATACCACGCACGAAGCATCGTCCCGACTGCTACTTCGCCGACGGCGAGCAGAAGCGCCTCGTCAGTCCGGGTTCGCTCGACATGGCGGGCTTCATCGTCACACCGCGTAGCGAAGACTTCAATACGCTCAGCGCAGACGAAGCCGTAGCTATCTTGAAGGAGTGCGGCATGGACACGGCTACGTTCAACGAGACAGCCGAGAAGCTGCGCACACTTGCAGCGGGCAACCTCGCTTCTAACACCCACTTCGCAGGCAAGCAGCCAAACGTATCGGTAGGCATCGTGAGCGGCGCGAAGATATCTTTCTCGCTCAACAAGCCGTACATGGCTAAGGGCAACCTGATTGAGGGCGAGCAGGTGGTTGAGTTCCATGAGGGCGGCATTCTGTGGAACGGCAACCAGTATCGCGAGCTTACTTTCCATCCGCAGCAGAACGACGCCTCGTTCTCTCTGCACGATGTCACAATCGGCGTCAACTTCCACTGGGAGCGTCAGGAGACGCAGACCTTCCTGGGCACGCTGCGCCTCGTGGTAGACTCAGACCGCGTCTGCGCCATCAACGAACTGCCCGTGGAGTCGTATCTGGAGAGCGTCATCTCAAGCGAGATGAGCGCCACATCGAGCCTCGAACTGCTCAAGGCGCACGCCGTCATCTCGCGCAGCTGGCTGCTTGCGCAGATTGAACAGCGCCACAAGCAGCAGACGGGCGCCGGAGGCAGCGGCTTCTTCTCGTTCATACGCAAGGACGACGAGCTGATAAAGTGGTACGACCGCGAAGACCACACCATCTTCGACGTATGCGCCGACGACCACTGCCAGCGCTATCAGGGCATCACAAAGGCTACGAGCAAGCATGTGGCGGAGGCTATACACGCCACACGCGGACAGATACTGATGGACAACGACGAGATATGCGACGCACGATTCAGTAAGTGCTGCGGCGGTGCGACGGAGGAGTTCCAGTATTGCTGGGAGAACGTGAAGAAACCGTATCTTGCGGCGATACGCGACGTGGCTGACGCAAGCTCTTGCGGATGCAACAACGCCGCAGCCGCAGAACTGCCCGACCTGACCGTAGAGGAAAACGCCGAACGCTGGATTCGCACGGCGCCGGAGTCGTTCTGCAACACCGACGACAAGAAGATACTCTCGGAAGTGCTCAACGACTACGACCAGGAGACGACCGACTTCTATCGCTGGCACGTCACATACACGCAGGACGAGCTGAAGAGCCTCATCACAGAGCGTCTGAAGATGGAGTTCGGCGACATTCTCGACCTCGTTCCGGTGGAGCGTGGCAGCAGCGGACGCATCTGCCGCCTGAAGATTGTGGGATCGGAGCGCACCTTCACTATCGGTAAGGAACTGGAGATACGCCGTACGCTGAGCGATACGCATCTCTACAGCAGCGCATTCGTAGTTGACAAGGAGGACGTCAAGGACGGCGTGCCGCAGACATTCCGACTCACGGGTGCAGGATGGGGACACGGCGTAGGACTCTGCCAGATTGGTGCCGCAGTAATGGGCGCCAAGGGCTATAACTACGACCAAATCCTGCTGCACTACTATCGCGGAGCGGAGATAAAGAGGATATATAAGTAATGGTGAGGTGGTGAAAGGATGTTGAGGTGGTGTGGTGTTGAGATGGTGACATTAGTACATATCTCAACATAACAACACCTCAACAAAACAACATTTCATAACTCAAAACTCAAAATTGCCTTTGGCAATAATTAATAATTAAAAATTAAAAATTAATAATTGAAAAAGACTAATCCGTGGGCATGGATCCCCACACTATATTTCGCAGAAGGCCTGCCCAACGTTGTCGTTACAGCCCTGTCGGTAGTCATGCTGATGCAGATGGGACTGAGCGATGCTGATGTGGGACTCTACACGGGCTGGCTGGCTCTGCCTTGGGTGGTAAAGCCGCTATGGAGTCCGTTCATCGACCTGCTGAAGACAAAACGCTGGTGGGTGCTCACGATGCAGCTGTTCATGGGCAGTGCGCTGGCTGGCATCGCCTTCACGCTACCTACGTCGTTCTGGTTTCAGGGCACGATGTTCTTCCTCTTCGCTATGGCGTTCGCCAGTGCCACGCACGACATCTCTGCCGACGGCTTCTACATGATAGAGCTCGACGAGCACAACCAGGCGAAGTACGTCGGACTGCGCAATACGTTCTATCGACTCGCCGTCATCTTCGTGAACGGCGCGCTCGTGTCGCTTGCCGGTTTCCTTGAACATCAGTTGCAGATGCCTGTGGTCTACACCTGGACGCTCATCTTCTACGCTCTCGCGGCACTCTTCATCGGCATCTGGCTCTACCACTGCAAGATGATGCCGCGTCCTGCCGATGATGTTAGTTCGGAGAAGAGCGTTGGAGAGGTGGCAAGCGAACTGAAGACTATGCTCGCCACATTCTTCTGCAAGTTCGGCACAAAGGAGACCGTGTTCGTGATGCTATTCCTGCTGTTCTACCGCTTTCCGGAAGCTCTGCTGAACACGATGACAAAGACGTTCCTCATGCGACCTACAGCCGAAGGCGGAATGGCTCTGACACCCGAGGAGTACGGACTGGCGCAGGGCACGGTAGGACTCATCGGACTGCTCTTGGGCGGAATACTCGGCGGCGTGCTCGTCAGTCGCGACGGCATGAAACGCTGGCTGTGGCCGCTCGTATGCGCCATCACACTGCCCGACGTAGTGTACATATACCTCAGCTACACGCTCGACTCTAATCTGTGGGTCGTATCGTCGTGCCTCTTCGTGGAGCAGTTCGGCTACGGCTTGGGCTTCACGGTATTGACGCTCTACATGCTTTACTACAGTCAGGGCAAGTTCCGCACCTCACATTATTCTATATGCACCGGCATCTCCTATCTCGGACTGATACTGCCGGGCATGGTGTCGGGCTACGTTAAGGACATCATGGGCTACAAGATGTTCTTCATCTTCGTGATGGCGTGCTGCCTGATCACGTTCCTCGTGACGGCGTTCCTGAAGATTGACCCCGAGTTCGGAAAGAAAAAATAATGACAGACAAGCAAAAGAAAACAACCTACCGCCCACACCGCAGAGGTGCAAAGACCCGCTGCCTGTGGTTTCCGTCGCTGATGTTCGGTGACGGATTGGCTGTGTCTGTGCTTGTTCTGACGATGGTGATGCTGCGCCGCATGGGACTTGACACCCCTGACACAGCGCTTGCCATCGCCTTGCTTTGTCTGCCCGTGCTGCTGCGCCCGCTGTTCGAGATGATAGTCACCCACTTCTGGGGCACCACAAAGGTATGGATTCTCTCCACACAGTTCATCTCCGCTCTCTCGCTCGCCGCCGTAGCCTTCACGCTCCATACGAGCTACTGGCTGCTGGGCACGGCATGCTTCATGCCATTCTTCGTCTGTTCGGCTCTGTTCTACAACATCGCCCTGCACCGCTTCTATGTCGACACGCCGATGAAGAAGTTGAGGTGTTGTGATGGTGAGATGGTGACATTACATTCGTCAAATCTCAACACCTCAACACCTCAACATCTCAACACCTCAACACCTCAACACCTCAACACCTCAACATCTCAACACCTCAACACCTCAACACCTCAACACCTCAACACCTCAACATCTCAACATCTCAACCTCAACACCTCAACATCTACATCTCAACACCTCAACACCACAACACCTCAAATCTCAACATCTCAACACCTCAACACCACAACATCAATTATGGCCCTCCTCTTCGGCTGCGGAGTAATGTCGATGGTGGGCGGCAATATGGAAGTAGTGACACGCAACATACGCTACTCGTGGAGCTTTGTGTTCTACGTGATGGCAGGCGTAGAACTGTTTCTGTGGCTCTGGCACGCTCTCTTTCTGCCCGGCGGACCGCACGGATACGCCAAGCCGAAGCCTACGATGGGTCTGCATCGCGGCGAGTTCAGAGAGACTATGCGCCGTATGCTGCAGCGCAAGGACGACATCGCCACACTGATGTTTCTGCCGCTCTTCCTTCTGCCCGAAACGCTGCTCGCCCTCACCGCCCCACTCTTCGTCATAGCCAAGCCGCACAACGACGGACTGGGCATGTCGCCGCAGGAGTTCGCCTACGCGCAAGGCACAGCAGCCGTCATCGCCATCACCGTCGGCTACATTCTCGGCATATACGCCATACGCCGCCACGGACTGCGTCGCTGGCTGCTGCCCTCAGCCCTGCTGCTAGCCGTTCCGGGCGCCGCACTGCTCTTCCTCAGCTACAACACGGCAGCGCCACTCAGCATCGTAGCCGCCTCGCTGGCTGTGGGTCACGCCGCATTGGGCTTCGCTCTTAGCATGGTGAAGAAGGTGGTGGTGCGCTTCACGCGCAACATGCCCGACAGCACTTTGCGCCACGCCATAGCGCGCACGCTCATCGCCACGCCGTTCGTCATCGTTGGCGCATTAGCCAGCCTCATGCTCACCATCGCCGACTATCAGCGCATCTTTCAGCTCGCCACGGAGCTTGCCGTAGTGCCACTGATTGTCAGCGTGTTCTACCTTTATCTCACACGCAGACAGCCGCAAGCGGAGTGAAACGATTTCCCAGCTTTCGTCTTCACCTTCTCGCCAAAAATGTGTATCTTTGCATTCTGTATAACACCAGTTGCAACTAACGAAAAAGATAGATAATCATGAGCAATAACAAGCAACTATATATCGACTTCGAAGCCTACGAACGTATGGCAGAGCCGCATAAACAAGAAAAGGCTTCTGCATGGCGTACAGCAATCGGTCTGCAGGATGTGGATGGACTGAAGGTGTCCGACTATCTAAGAGAGACTGCTGTACGCCATATTGAAGGCGATATCACCATTGATGATGTTAGGGAGCGGCTGAAATCTTATTATATCAACAAGACCACACATGACAAGGACGATGAAGAAAAGGAAGAAGCTGACCGAGTTGCAGCCAATATTGCAAAACTGCTGAGCGAAAAGTCGTTCTCGTTTACAGCATTGGAATTTCTGAATATCCACAGACACCTGTTTGAAGGTGTGTTCAAACACGCAGGCGAGGTACGCACTTACGACATTAGCAAGAAAGAATGGGTGCTTCAAGACGACTCCGTTGTATATGGACGTGCAGCAGACATCATGATGGCATTGAGGTATGATATACAGCAAGAGAAAGAGTTCAATTACAAAGGACTGACCACCGATGAAATCATAGAACATATCGTTGATTTCGTCACGTTGCTTTGGCAGAACCACCCATTCCGCGAAGGCAACACAAGAACAACGGCGGTATTCGTCATCAAGTATCTGCGATCTATCGGATTCAAGGTAAACAATGATTTGTTTGCAAACAATTCGTGGTACTTCCGTAACGCATTAGTACGTGCCAACTATCGCAATCCATTAAAAGGAATAGAGCCGAACAAGTCTTTTCTAATCAAGTTTTTCCGCAATTTGATATTGGAGGAAGAAAACGAATTGAAAAACCGCTATATGCTGATTGGCTACCAAGATGATTGCGACACCCATACAAGCACCCATACAAGTACCCATACAAGTACCCATACAAGTACAAACAATTCCGTAAACTCATTGAGCGAAAATGTAAAGCGTTTGGTTATAGCAATTGGTACTGAAGAAAAAGGCATAAAAGAAATGATGGATGCTGTAGGATTGAGAAACCGCCCCAACTTTATCGAATACTCTCTTACTCCTGCCATCAACGGAGGACTTGTCACAATGAAATATCCCGACTCCCCCCACCATCCGCGTCAGAAATACCTCTTGACAGTAAAAGGTCTGGCTGTGTATAATGAGCTTAAAGAAATGGGAAAATAAAGCCTCGGGCTGGTAGATACCGAGAAAAAGATGGAAGATGGCTGGAAGATACGCCCGTTTTGCGGACTATCTTCCAGCCATCTTTATATCCGTTTATGTTTGGTCTTCAACACATTACGATTGCATGACGCCCATAGCTGGAAGATATGGAAGATAAAAACGGCAATCGAGAATTATTAGTCGATAAATCGCTTTGTTATCTCGCCGTACATGTCGATGCGGCGATCGCGCAGGAAGGGCCACCAGCGGCGCACGTCCTCGCTGTGAGCAAGGTCTACCTCCACGATCACGCTGTCCTCAGCGTCGGGAGCCGAGCGATAGAGCATCTCGCCCTGCGGACCCACAACCATTGACGAACCCCAGAACTCGATGCCCGGTGTCTGCTTGCTCGGGTCGGGCTCGAAGCCTACGCGGTTGACCGACACTACGGGGAGTCCGTTGGCTACGGCATGACCGCGCTGCACGGTTGTCCATGCCTCGCGCTGACGCTGCTGCTCGTCCTCGGTGTCAGACGCTGCATAACCGATAGCTGTAGGATAGATGAGCAGTTCGGCGCCCTGCAGAGCCATCAGTCGCGCTGCCTCGGGGTACCACTGGTCCCAGCATACGAGCACGCCGAGCTTGCCCACGCTGGTCTGAATCGGACGGAAGCCGAGGTCGCCCGGTGTGAAGTAGAACTTCTCGTAGTAGGCAGGGTCGTCGGGGATGTGCATCTTGCGATACTTGCCGGCGATAGAGCCGTCGCGTTCCATGACGACAGCCGTGTTGTGATACAGCCCCGGAGCACGGCGCTCGAAGAGCGATGTGACGATAACCACGTTGCACTCGCGTGCCAATGCGCCGTAGAAGTCGGTAGACGGACCGGGGATAGGCTCCGCAAGGTCGAAGTTGTCTACATCCTCCACCTGGCAGAAGTAGAGCGAGTTGTGCAGTTCCTGCAGCACAACAAGTTCGGCGCCGCGCTTTGCGAGGTCGCGCACACCGTCGGCAAGACGCTGCATGTTTGTCTTCACGTCAGCCACGTTGTGCTGCTGAAGATATCCTATTTTCAAGTGTTTCATAATCTTACTACGTATTTATTTTGTTGCAAAGTTAGCCATTTTCGGTTAAAAAGCCTCATCTCAACTGCCAGAAAGCCACGGCAGCAGCTGCGGCAACATTGAGCGAGTCGATGCCGCGCGCCATCGGTATGCGAACCACATAGTCGGCGGCAGCGATAGTAGCGGCAGGCAGTCCGGCGCCCTCGTTGCCCATGACGATAGCAAGACGAGGCTCGGCGAGCAGCGCAGCATCGTCGATAGACACCGAATTGTCGGTGAGAGCCATCGCAGCGGTGCGGAAGCCATATCGGTTCAGGTCGCTGACCGGACCGTCTATCCATGTCCAGGGGATAGAGAACACCGCACCCATCGACACCCTCACCGCACGGCGGTTGAGCGGGTCGCAGGAAGTGCGCGTCATAAGCACGGCGTCGATGCCAAGAGCGGCAGCCGAGCGGAACATAGCTCCAACATTGGTGGCGTCGACAACACCGTCTATGACCACCACACGGCGCGCATCGCGGCACACCTCCTCGACGCTTAGCTCCGCAGGGCGACGCATAGCGCAGAGCACGCCGCGCGTAAGCACGTAGCCGGTGAGCGAGGCAAGCAGTTCGCGACTGCCCGTATAGACCGGTATGTCGCCACACCGACTGATTATCTCTGCCGCATCGCCCACTACATGACGCTGCTCGCAAAGCAAAGCTAAGGGCTCGTAACCCTCAATCAACGCACGATCGATGACCTTCGGACTCTCAACAATGAACACACCACTACCCTTTTCGTAGCTGTGGCGCAACTGCTTCTCCGTGAGACTCGAGAAAAGCTCAACACCGGGGAAGTCAAGCGAATCAATTTCTACTATAGCCATTGCGCAAACCGTTTATTTCGCCAACTGACACTCGGCAGGATACTGCATTGTGAGGCAATGGATAGATCCGTGCTGACGAACGATAGTGCGCGAGTCGATGCCGATGATGTCGTAGCCGGGGAAAGCCTCAGCCACAAGCGCCAGAGCACGAGCGTCGTTCTCCTCCTGTGCGTAAGTAGGCACGATGACAGCGCCGTTGATGATGAGGAAGTTGGCGTATGTAGCCGGCAGACGGTCGCCGTCGTCGTAGAGTGCGTCGGGCATAGGCAGACGCAGCAGACGATAGGGCTTGCCGTCGGCGTCGGTTGCCGCCTTCAGTTGCTGCTCAAGAGCGTGCAGGTCGGCATACTGCGGGTCGTTCTCGTCGTCGCAACCCACATAAAGTAGCGTATTGTCGGGACAAATGCGCACGATGGTGTCGATATGTCCGTCGGTGTCGTCACCGATGAGCTGTCCGTGGTCGAACCATACAATCTTGCGGGCGCAGAGTCGCTCCTTCAACACCTGCTCCACCTCTGCCTGCGACATTGGCTGGTTGCGGTTGGGCGCCATAAGGCATACGCTCGTGGTGAGCACCGTGCCGCGTCCGTCGCTCTCGATAGAACCACCTTCGAGCACAAAGTCGTCGTAGTCGACACGCTCGCCAGCGAACACTCCGCGAGCATGTAGCGTACGGTTGATGAGGTTATCCTTGTCGGCAGCGAACTTCTCGCCCCATCCGTTGAAACGAAAGTCGAGAAGGCGGCAGGAGGCTACGGCATTCTTGCCGTAGTCACGCACCGTTTGCTCGGTTGGTGCAGCAGAGACTGCTGCACCCCCTACGTGAATGTCGTTGCCTTCTGCTGTGGGGATGAGCGTGATGAAGGCATGGTCGCGAGCCCAAGTGTCGTTGTTGTCGCACTCGTAGATGCGCACGTTCTCCATCTCCTCGTCAGAAAGACTCTCCTCAAGCTCTGCACGCACCGCGTCTGGATGCTTTGCGGCGATGACAAGTGGCTCGTAATGAGCCACAGCCTTGGCTATCTGCACGAAAGTTTCGGTGATGTCGTCGAGATACGGAAACCAGTCGGTATCCTCGTGAGGCCATGTGAGTTGCACGCATGACTGACGGTGCCACTCGGCAGGAAGTATGTAGTTTTTGTTCTGCATAAATCTAACAATGTGTCATTTTTGTTTAAAACTACTGCAAAGTTAGTGTTTTTCCGTCAAACAGTCTTACAATTCAAGTTTTTTGACTAAATTTGCAAATAATACTTTATACTCTAAAAAAAGAAAAACTTATGAAAGACTTCATCAAAAACGTGCTTGCCACGATGGTCGGTATGTTCGGATTCTTCATCGTGATGGGCGTTATCGGTATGATGAGCATCATCGGCATGATAGCGTCGGGCAACGCCGCACAGAACGTGGAGAAGAACTCGGTGTTCGTGCTCAATCTTTCGGGAACAATCAGCGAGCAGGGATCGGAGAACCCGCTCAGCATGTTCACAGGCGACAACTCGCTGAACAGCGGACTCAACGACATCCTCTCGTCTATCAAGAAGGCTAAGGCTAACGACGACATAAAAGGCATATACATAGAAGCGGGCGCACTTGCAGCCAACTACGCTACGCTGCAGGAGATACGCAACGCACTCGCCGACTTCCGCAAGAGCGGCAAGTGGATTGTGGCTTACGGCGACTTCTACACGCAGGGCGCCTACTACGTGGCGTCGGTAGCCGACAAGGTGTACATCAACCCGAAGGGCATCGTCGACTGGCACGGCATCGGAGCACAGACCATGTTCTACAAGGACTTCATGGCGAAGTTCGGCGTGAAGTGGGAGGTTGTTAAAGTGGGCACATTCAAGAGTGCGACGGAGACCTTCACCGAGGAGAAGATGAGCGACGCCAACCGCTTGCAGACACAGACCTTCATCGACGGCACATGGCGCAACGTATGCAACGCCGTATCGAAGAGCCGCGGCATAAGCATCGACTCGCTCAACAGCTACGCCGACTCGTACCTCGCGCTGCAGGCTACAGAGACGCTCGTGAAGGCAAAGATGGTTGACGGCATGATGTACGGCGACCAGGTGAAGGACGCCGTGAAGAAGATGATGAAGCTCGAGAATGGCGACGACATTGCACAGCTCACTCTGAACGACATGCTCAACGTGAAGGACGGCAAGGTAGAAGGCAGTGAGATTGCCGTCTACTATGCAGAGGGCGACATCGTGCAGGACCCAAAGGCTGCTACGATGTTCGGCAACAATAACTATATAGCAAGTCGCAAGGTGTGCAAAGACCTTGAGGACCTTATGAACGACGACGACGTGAAGGCGGTGGTTGTGCGCATCAACTCGGGCGGCGGCGACGCTTACGCTTCGGAGCAGATGTGGCACCAGATGAGCGAGCTGCGCAAGGTGAAACCGGTAGTGGTGTCGATGGGCGACTATGCTGCGTCGGGTGCTTACTATATGTCGGCTCCGGCGTCGTGGATCGTGGCTCAGCCGAACACGCTGACGGGCAGCATCGGCATCTTCGCCGTGATACCCGACCTCAGCGGACTCGTCACAACAAAGCTCGGCGTGCGCTTCGACGAGGTGAAGACCAACCGCAACTCTACATTCGGCAACCTCATGGCACGCCCGTTCAACGCCGAAGAGAAGGCAATGCTGCAGGCAAGCGTCAACCGCGGATACAGTCTGTTCCGCCAGCGTGTGGCTGAGGGCAGACGTCTGCCGGTAGAAAGCGTGGAGAAGATAGCACAGGGACGTGTTTGGCTCGCTACCGACGCGCTCAACATAAAGCTCGTAGACCAGCTGGGCGGCATCGACGACGCCGTGAAGAAGGCAGCAGAGCTCGCAAAGCTGAAGGACTACTACACAAGCGACTATCCTGCAGCGGCTTCGTGGATGGACGCTATGCTCAACTCGATGTCGTCGTCGGGAACTTATCTTGACGAACAGCTCAGACAGACGCTCGGCGACTTCTACCAGCCGTTCACCATGCTGCGCTCTATCGACAAGCGCGAGGCTATCCAGGCACGCATACCATACGCTATCAGCATCAAGTAATGAGATGGTGTGGTGGTGATGTGGTGAGATGGTGACAATACTTTAACTTGCTCTTATTAATCCGAATACATAAAGGACTGCACGGAGCGTTTAATTATAATAAATGTGAGAACAGAAGGCGACTTTATAAAAATCAACGAGTGGCTGCTACCGCTTAGCTGGCTCTACGGATTGGGAGTGCGACTGCGCAATTGGATGTTCAATATCGGACTGAAGAAGAGCCGTAGCTTCGACATACCCGTAATATCTGTTGGCAACATAACGGTGGGCGGCTCGGGCAAAACTCCACACGTGGAATATCTCATCAATCTGCTGCATGAGAAGTTCCGCGTGGCTGTGCTCTCGCGCGGATACAAGCGCAAGAGCAGCGGCTATCTGCTCGCCGACAAGGACACCACAATGCCCGAAATTGGCGACGAGCCGTTCCAGATGAAGAGCAAATACAAGGACATCTATGTGGCGGTAGACAAGAACCGCTGCCACGGCATCGACCGACTCACTACCGACGAAGCCACGAAGGATGTGGACGCCATTCTGCTCGACGACGCATACCAGCACCGCTACGTGAAACCGGGCATAAACATTCTGCTCATCGACTATCACCGACTGATAATCTACGACAAGCTGCTGCCTGCCGGACGCATGCGCGAACCGAAGGAGGGCACGTCGAGAGCCGACATCGTGATTATAACGAAGTGTCCGAAGGACCTGAAGCCGATGGAGTTCCGCGTGCTGAAGCGCGCGCTCAACCTCTATCCTTACCAGGAGCTTTACTTCACAACGCTGCGCTACAACGCTCTGAAGGCGCTGTTCTCAAACGAGCGTATCTCGCTCAACTCGCTGCCGAAGAACACTAACATTCTGTTGCTTACGGGCATCGCCTCACCAGAGCAAATGATGGTAGACCTGCAAACGGTGACGAAGCGCATCACGCCGCTCACCTTCGGCGACCACCATCAGTTCACGGCAGAAGACGTAGAACGCATCAACAGCACGTTCGCCGCAATGCCCAAGCCGAAGATTATCGTCACAACAGAGAAGGACGCTACACGACTTGAGCACGTGGAAGGACTCTCGAAAGAAACAAAATCAAATATCTATGCCCTACCGATTCGCATACAATTCATGCTCGGAGGGGAGGAAGAATTCAACAATAAAATTATAAGCTATGTACGAAAAAATTCAAGAAACAGCATCTTGGTTAAAAGAAAGAATGACCACAAAGCCTGAAACTGCCATCATCCTTGGCACAGGTCTCGGACAGCTCGCAACTGAAATCACAGACAGCTACGAGTTCTCATATTCAGACATCCCTAACTTCCCCATATCTACCGTTGAGGGCCACTCTGGCAAGCTCATCTTCGGCAAGCTCGGCGGCAAGGACATCATGGCGATGCAGGGACGCTTCCACTACTACGAGGGCTACTCGATGAAGGACGTTACGTTCCCTATCCGCGTGATGTACGAACTGGGCATCAAGACCCTCTTCGTAAGCAACGCTTCGGGCGGCATGAACCCTGAGTTCAAGATCGGCGACCTGATGATTATCACCGACCACATCAACTTCTTCCCCGAGCACCCACTGCGCGGCAAGAACTTCCCGACAGGTCCGCGTTTCCCGGATATGCACGAGACTTACGACCACGCTCTCATCAAGGAGGCTGACCAGATTGCCGAAGAGAAAGGCATCCGCGTGATGCACGGCGTATACGTAGGCGTGCAGGGTCCGACATTCGAGACTCCGGCTGAGTACAAGATGTACCACCGTCTCGGCGGCGACGCCGTAGGCATGAGCACCGTGCCTGAGGTTATCGTGGCTCACCACTGCGGCATCCGCACATTCGGCATCTCTATCATCACCGACCTCGGACTGGAGGACACTCCAGTTGAGGTATCGCACGAGGAGGTGCAGGTAGCTGCCAACAACGCACAGCCGCTCATGACCGAAATCATGCGCGAGATGATTCGTCGAGCTTAACAGTATACATTAATTATATATATGACCGACATTTCAAAACTCGGTGAGTTTGGTCTTATCCACCATCTCACCGACAACATAAAAATAAAGAACGAATCGACCGTAAAGGGCGTGGGCGACGACTGCGCCGTGCTCCACTACCCCGACTCTGAAGTGCTCGTAACTACAGATATGCTCATGGAGGGCGTACACTTCGACCTCACATATATCGACCTGCAGCATCTCGGATACAAGTCGGCGATGGTGAACATCAGCGACATCTTCGCCATGAACGGCACACCACGACAGCTCACCGTGAGCATTGCGCTGAGCAAACGCTTCAAGGTGGAGGACATGGAGGAGTTCTACAGCGGACTGCGCATGGCTTGCGACAAGTGGGGCGTCGACATCGTTGGCGGCGACACCACATCGTCGTACACCGGACTCGCCATCAGCATCACCTGCATCGGTGAGGCTCGCAAGGAGGACATCGTCTACCGCAACGGAGCAAAGGACACCGACCTTATCTGCGTGACGGGCGACCTCGGTGCGGCTTACATGGGTCTGCAACTGCTCGAACGCGAGAAGAGCGTCTACTACCAGCAGGTGGACGAGGCGCGCAAGAAGAACGACAAGCGTGCTCTCGAAGAGCTGAAGGGCTTCCAGCCCGACTTCGCCGGCAAGGAGTATCTGCTGCAGCGCCAGTTGCAGACCGAGGCGCGCGGCGACATCATAGCACGCTTCCGCGAACTCAATATCCGACCGACAGCTATGATGGACATCAGCGACGGACTCTCAAGCGAACTGATGCACATCTGCAAGCAGTCGAACTGCGGATGCCGCATCTACGAGAAGAACATACCGATCGACTATCAGACGGCGGTGATGGCTGAGGAGCTGAACATGAACGTTACGACGTGCGCCCTCAACGGCGGCGAGGACTACGAACTGCTCTTCACCGTGCCAATCGGCGACCACGAGAAGATTCAGCAGATGGACAACGTGAAGCTGATAGGACACATCACACGCCCTGAACTCGGACAGATGCTCGTAACACGCGACAACCAGGAGTTCGAACTGAAGGCGCAGGGATGGAATCCGCTGAGCGATAAGTAATATAATTAGAGGATATGGCATCCTGCCATACCCACGCAGGCTTATAGGGGGTGCAGCAGTCTCTGCTGCACCAACCGAGCTACACCATAGAAGCCCACACCTTTCTTTTATCAATAAAAAGCAGTCCCTTTATTGTTGCAAAACCTAAGACTTAGTGTTGTAAAAGTTCAGACTTAGTGTTGTAAAAGCTCTGCTCTACTCACCGGACGGCGAACGCAATCCAATCGGACGGCGAACGCAATCCGATCAGACGGCGAACGCAATCCGATCAGACGGCGAACGCAATCCGATCGGGCGGCGTTCGGTGTACAATGACAAGAACATAGGCTTTACATTATTAATTTCCACTCTCACACCACTCTCACACCACGATATAATCACACAACTTACGGTTCAAAATATCATTTTTCACAAAAAATCGGCAAATAATTTGGCAGATTCAAAAATAATGCGTACCTTTGCACTCGCAAAATTAACGCAGTTGGTGCCATAGCTCAGATGGTAGAGCAAAGGACTGAAAATCCTTGTGTCCCCGGTTCGATTCCTGGTGGCACCACTTACGAAGAGTTACTCATAAAGAGTGACTCTTTTTTTTTGTTTTCATTTTATCCATTACCTTTGTAATGTTTTTTCAAAAAAATCAATGTTTTGCTTAGTTTTTCACTTTGCTCAACTGTATATATAAGTATATGACACAAGAAAAGGACATAGAACTGATGTTTCGGCGGCACTATGAGAAGATGTACAATCTGGCCAGATACATTCTCTCGGATGACGACGAGAGCAAGGATGTGGTGAGCGAAGTGTTCACGCAGATTCTTGCTGATGATGTAGTCCTGTTGCCTGAGAGCGAGGAAGGCTATCTGATGCGGAGCGTGCGCAACCGCTGTCTCAATCAGATTGCTCACAAGAGCGTGAAGGAAAGAGTGGCGAAGCTACTGTTGGATGATGCCGACGTGATTCTTTCTGAAGACACCGACGAGCGTCTCGAACAACTGCTGCTTCTCATCGACGACCTTGAGCCTCCCATCCGTAAGCTAATCTTCCGCCTGCGCTATCTGCAAAACAAGTCGTATCAGGAGGTGGCAGACGAGGTGGGAGTAAGCAAAGTGACGGTGTTCAACCATCTCTCTAAGGCAATGGACTGGATAAAAAAACAAATTAAATGAGCAAAACAATGAGTACGATGAACAAAGACGAAAAGCGGTTGATGCTCTTCGATATGCAGGAGCATCCCGAGAAATATACCGACGAGCAGGTGGAACGCTTGCTTGCCGACGAAGAAGCGCAGGAGTTTCTACGCAACTTGGCTATGGCGAGAATGGCCGGCAAGAAGGCCACGCCAAAGAAGGTGGATGTGGACAAGGCCTGGAAGGAGTTTTCGGAAAAGCACAATAAGGCTAAGTCGATTAGCAACGGAACGAACACTTCTTACCGCAACCGAATGCAGATTGCAGCCTCTATCATTGGCATCATCTTCCTCTCGGGCGTAGCCTTGGCTGCCGTGCATAACGGCTGGTTAAAGTTCGCGGTTTCTGACAAAGTTGCGGACAATAAAGCCGTGGCAGAACAGACAGACAAGTCTGGTCAGTCAGCCGACGACAGCCTTAAAGCCGTGACTGCAGAGCCAAAGGACTCGCTCGACATGAAGCCCGTTGTGTTCGACAATACCGAGTTGGGAACGATACTTACGCAGATGACAGACTTCTATCACGTGAAGGTGAAGTACTACAACGCCGACACACAGCATGTGCGTCTCTTCTTCAACTGGAACAAGACGAAGACATTGGAGCAGAACCTGGAGATTCTGAATGCTTTCGACCGCATACAGATAGAATATGCCGAAGGAGAATTAGTAGTGAAATAAGAACGGAGGACGTATTATGAAAAACATATTTAAGCAAACGCCCGACAGCAGCAAGACCATCTGCCTGCTTCTTTTCTTTCTGCTGGCTTTCGTACAGCAATCTTACGGCCAGCGCATCACCAGACAATATAATAATGTGTCGTTCTCTGAGGCATTGAAGGACCTGAATGCCCGTCAGCACAAGTACACCATCAACTTTGTGTACGACGAGTTGGAGGACTTCAAGGTGACAAAGAGCATACGCAACATGAGTGTTCCAAATGCCATCATGCAACTCATTGGCTTCTACCCTATCAGAATGACGCAGGTAGAGGACAACATAATGGTAGAATGTACGCAGAAGTCAACGCTTCGATATAAGGGACGCATTGTTGACGAGCGAGGCAATGCAGCCGAATACGCCACAATAGCCTTGCTATCGCCCATCGATTCCACCATCGTAGGTCAGGGCGTAAGCAATGAGAACGGCTACTTTGTCATTCCTTCCAACTACAGAAAGGTGTTAGCCCGTATCACATACATTGGCTATAAGACCGTAAACCGTATATTCAACAATACGGAGATGGGCATCATCAGGCTGCAACCCAAGACCATGACGGTTAAAGGTGTTGTGGTGAAGGGTGACAGACCTCAATATAAAATGTTGCCTGGAGGAATGGAAGTAGCCATAGAGCATACCTTACTCTCTAAGATGGCTAATACATTTGATGTTCTGAACCTATTGCCACGCGTATCGGTTAGCGGGCAAAGCATATCTATTTTCGGAAAAGGAACGCCTATTATCTATATCAACAACAAACGTGTGCATGACAATAATGAGATTGTAAACATCACCCCCGACAATATCAAGTCGATTTCCGTGATTACAAGTCCTGGTGCTGAATATGATGCGGAGGTGGAATCAGTAATTCGTATCCACACCAAAGAGCGCCGTGCCAATGGGTTCAGTTTGCGTGCTGATGCTTACGGTAAATACAATAAATGGATGTCAGATTACGAGCTTATCTCGACCAGCTATCAGACAGAAAAAATCGAGATAGCCAATAGTATTTGGACGATGGGTACACATGACGGCGAGGACAATAATCTGATTACCGATATCTATTTGCCCGACAAGCATTACCACAACAATCAGAAATACATGACGGAACTCAGAAACCGTTACTTGTCGGAATACCTCACTGTAGACTATTCGCTTAACGACAGTAATTCTGTTGGTGGCTCCTACCGTTACTACGGTATGTTGAAAGGTAGGACGAATAGTATTAGCCGACAGGATGTATTACTGAACGGTGTAGCGCAGGGCAGCATTGAGCAGGACGAGGTTATGAAACCTTTTCTTAGTTCACATCAAGCAAACATATACTATGTAGGAAAGGTTGGACTGGTAGGTATTGATTTTAACGCCACATACTATGCTGTGAAAAACAGACGTAATGATGAGGGTTTTGAAAGCAGCAAAGAGTTGGGGTATCAGGAAATACACTCAAGCAATCGCCAGAATAGCGATATGTGGGCAGGCAAATTGGTTGTGAATATTCCTCTATGGAAAGGAAACATGGCTGTAGGAACGGAGTTGTCTAAGACCGACTCGCACGGAACGTTTCTGAATAAAGAGCAGCTGGTGCCATCTACAGAGACGGATATACATGAAAGGAACATCGCAGGCTTTGCACAGTATGGACTCCCCATCAGCAAGTGGACCATTGGTTTTGGTGTGCGTTACGAGAACATCATCCGCGACTATCTGTCTGATGGAGTTAAGCAGGATGACATGAGTAGGAAGTATAACAACTTCTTTCCAAACCTCAGCGTTTCATGGAGCAAAGACAACTGGTATTGGCAACTGAATGCCAACGAAAAGATACACCGTCCAAGTTATCGACAGTTGAGTAATTTCATGCAGTATGACAACCGTTTCTTGTATGAAGGCGGAAATCCAACCTTGCAACCAGAAAAGGTTTTCAATGCTGAGACCATGATAATGTACAAGTGGCTGAATATTTCCATTGGATATAAATACCTAAAGGATGTGATGGCGTGGACAAAGTATGTCTATCCAGGAAAGGAGTTTGCTTATACCACAGTATTGAATTTCGACCGTAACCAACAGCTTTATGCTTCTATCAACGTTTCGCCAAGGTTTGGCATTTTCCGTCCTACGTGGAAGTTCAACTACAGTCAGCAGTTCTTCGATACCAAGAAGTACGGCGCTAACAAGGCATTAAGCAAGCCTTTGCTATCTTGTTTGCTCGACAATCATTTCGCTCTTTCAGAAACCATGGGAGCTGCCGTCAGTCTTTATGCAACAACGGCTAATGCAGACGGATTCCTTATGAACAAGAGCAATTACAGCGTCAACCTACGATTTAACAAGTCGTTTGCCAACCGCACATGGATAATCTATCTTTCTGCAAATGACATCTTCAAGACAGCAAAGGAACGTTGGACTATGTATGGACTGGGGTCGGGTACCACGAAAGACTGCTATAACTACAATCGCAGCGTCTCCCTGCAGGTTACGTACAATTTCAATGCTAAGCGCAGCAAGTACAAGGGTACGGGTGCAGGTAATGAAGAGAAGAGCCGCTTGTAGCTTTTGGTTCAAAGATTCTCGCTATAAAATATCGCAGTCCGAAAAAATGTGTATCTTTGCATAATCAATTAAAACTATTAAGACAATGGAAAACTACGAATGGGCAAAAGAAATGAATTGTGCCGTAACGGTGTGTGATGCGGAAGGCATCATCATCTACATGAACGACAAGTCGCGCGAAACCTACAAGAAGGATGGCGACCTCATCGGAAAGAACCTTTACGAGTGCCACTCCGAGAGGTCGAAAGAGATAATACGCCGACTGCTTGCCACTGGCGGCAGCAACGCCTACACCATCGAGAAGCAGGGCGTGCATAAAGTGATATACCAGACGGCATGGAAGAAGGACGGCAAGGTAGCAGGCATCGTGGAGATATCGATGGTTACGCCTGCCGACATGCCACACTACGTAAGAGGCTAAGTCCTCTGTCACACTATCAAGCCAGCGTACACCACATGGTGACGAAGAACGGCACGGTGAAGTCGGTGACGAAGCCGTGGTAGATGCTGAGTGCAACGTAGCGCTGACCAACGGTCTGCGTGATGATGGGCAGCGTGGTGTCCATTGTCGTTGCGCCGCCCGAAGAGATTGGAGCCAGCGGACCGAACCACTTGGCGAGCAGCGGAGTGAGCAAAAGCGTTATCATCTCGCGTATGATGTTAGCCAGCAGAGCGATGGTGCCGAGTTCGGCACCGCGATACTCGGTGATGAAGATGCTCGAGAGCGAGTAGTAGGCGAAGCCGCTGTCTACAGCCAGACAGTCGGTGAGCTGACGGTGATGGAGCAAGGAGCACACATCGTTGTTCATCAGGAAGAATGCCGCCATCGCTCCCATCCACGAACCGAGTATTGTGGCTACGGGCAGCAAAGCCAAGCGCGGATTCAGACTCTTTATCTCGCTCTTCATGTCAGGATTGAGACCGATGCTTATGCCTACGCAGAGCAGCAGTGCGCACAGCGCCACGAAGCTTGTGCCGCTGCTCAGCATCCACTCGGGCATACTGCCGCTGCGTCCTGCCAGCACGCCAAGCACGAAGAACGCCACTACTATCAGACTACCTTTCATCGCTTCTCTCCTCCTTTCATGCTTTTCCACAACGCCCACGCCAGCACGCAGCTGCCAAGCGTTGCGCTCACCGACAACACCATCGCCTCTACGCCCAACGTGGGCAGAGCGGCGATAAGCTCTCTGTTGCTGCCCACCTCAAGACCGAGCATGAAGAGCAGCAGCCATATCAACCACGTCGTGAAGCGTCCGTTCAACGCACTTATCACGCCGACCTTTGAAGCCTGTCGGGTGCGCAGGGTATAACCCAAGGCTATACCGAGAAATATAAACAATATTACTATAAACATTACTTTTGATGTATTAAGAGTTTGTGCGAAGTTACGACATTTCGGGCAGACTGCAAAAGAAAAGACTGAAAGTGGTTTGCTTTTTACAAATAAAGGTTCGCTTTTTATAAACGCTTTATCTGATATAAGCCGTAACTTTGCAAAAGTAAAAAGGTAAAAAAGTAAAAGAGTAAAGAGTTTTTAAAAAAAAGAAAACAATAAACGTCTTAAAAAATACTACTTTTATGACAAACGAAAAGAAATACAGAGTAGAAGCCGACCTCTTGGGAGAGCTTCAGGTTCCTGCTGACGCACTCTACGGCGTGCAGACTCAGCGCGGTATCAACAACTATCATATCTCACGTAAGACGATGAGCGACTACCCCGACTTCATCATCGCCAACGCATACGTAAAACTGGCTGCTGCGCAGACCAACCACTCGCTCGGCGTTATCAACGACGAGATCTCGGGTGCGATATCTGAGGCTTGCCGCGAGATTATCGATGGCAAGTGGCACGAGAACTTCCCTATCGACATGATTCAGGGCGGCGCAGGCACATCAGTTAACATGAACGTCAACGAGGTTATCGCCAACCGCGCACTCGAAATCATGGGTCACGAGAAGGGCGAATACCAGTATTGCTCGCCTAACGACCACGTCAACTGCGGTCAGAGCACCAACGACGCCTACCCGACATCTATCCGTCTGGCACTCATTCGCATGAACATCCACCTCGTAGGCGCACTCACCGGCCTCATCAGCGCTTTCCGCTACAAGGCAGAGGAGTATAACGACACTATCAAGATGGGTCGCACACAGTTGCAGGACGCTGTGCCTATGACAATCGGTCAGGAGTTCAACGCATACGCCAACAACCTTGAGGAGGAGATTCTCAACCTCGAGCGTAACGTGAAGCTGCTGCACGAGATCAACATGGGCGGCACAGCCATCGGTACCGGTCTGAACGCCGTTCCGGGCTTCGCAAAGCTCTGCGCTGCCAACCTCAGCAAGCTCACCGGCGAGAACTTCGTATCGGCAAGCGACCTCGTAGAGGCTACACCCGACACCGGCGCATACGTAAGCTACTCTTCTGCTTTGAAGCGTCTGGCTATCAAGCTCTCTAAGATTTGCAACGACTTGCGTCTTATGGCTTCTGGTCCGCGCTGCGGCTTGAACGAGATCAACCTCCCGCCGAAGGCTCCTGGTTCTTCTATCATGCCGGGCAAGGTGAACCCTGTCATCCCAGAGGTTACAAACCAGGTATGCTTCAAGGTCATCGGCAACGACACCACAGTTTGCTTCGCAGCCGAGGCTGGTCAGCTCGAGCTGAACGTGATGGAGCCAATAATCACAGCGAGCCTCTTCGAGAGCCTCACATGGCTGAAGAACGTGATAGAAACACTCACAGAGGAGTGCGTGCTCGGCATCACCGTGAACAAGGAGCGTTGCTACGAAATGGTGAAGAACAGCATCGGCATCGTTACTGCCCTCAACCCTATCATCGGCTACAAGGCAAGCTCGAAGGTGGCTAAGGAGGCTCATGCTACGGGTCGCTCCGTGTACGACATCGTTATCGAGCAGGGCTTGATGAGCAAGGAAGAGCTCGACAAAGCGCTCGACCCGAAGGAGATGCTCCACTCGCACAAGTTCTCTTTGAAATAAAGCAAGGACAACTATATTATATGTAGAGCTAAACCTGTAAGCGAAACCATTTTTCAAACAAATGGTTTCGACTTACAGGTTTTTTTTTATAATTTTGCAATACATAAATCAGAAGAAGACATATTCGATGAAAGTATATAATTTGGAAGAGTTTGCCACCAAATATAACCTGAAGGATATATACGGTGCATACGCCGCCCACTTCTACGTGAACGGAGAGGAGGGCGACTGTTTTTCCGACTTTGACACTTACGAAGACGACAGTTTCTGCAGCATGTTTGCAGAGCGCACGCTGTTCACCAAACTGCTTCTTGTGCAGCGCGGCAGCTGTCTTCTGCAACTGCATGAAGACGATGCCGAGCAGAGCGTGCAGCTAACGGCGCACAACATGCTGATAACCACACCGAAGGAGGTGGCGAGCGTAAGCAACTTCTCTGCCGACTTCGAGGCAGAGGGCATACTCGTAGACGAAAGCTTTGCGAAGCAGGCGCAGCGCTACCAACTCAACGACACAAAATACAAGAGCATTTCTGATATATTCCACTTCGTGTGCGACATCGTGCGCCACCAGCACATCAACAAGGTCGAGATGATTCGCAGTATGTTCAACGTGCTGAGACTCATCATCGACGAACTGCCCTACGAGCAGTGCTCCGTATCGCGCGACCTCGGACACAAAAAGGAGGTGTACGAGGTTTTCCTTCACCATCTCTACCGCAACTATCGCAAGGAGCGCCAGATTCGCTTCTACGCCGACAAGCTGAACGTGTCGACGGCTTACCTCTCGCGACTGGTGAAGGAGATAAGCGGCTCGACTATCAACGAGCATGCCACATCGCTCGTCTACAAGGAGATTTGCAACCTGCTCACGCAGACCGATATGACAATGGGCGAGATTGCCGACCATCTCAACTTCAGCGACCAGAGCGCCATGACCAACTTTTTCAAGCAGCGCTCCGGCATGACACCACTCGCCTACCGCAACAGATAAAAGTAAAAGAGTAAAAAGGTAAAAGAGTAAAAAGAGACAGCCAAGGCATAGAAAGGCTTAAAGAGGCCTAGTAAGGCTTAGAAAAAAGGCTTAGAAAAAGGCTTAGAAAAAAAAGGAAACAAACAGGATAACAAATGAAAACACAAGACCCCAACAGCAACCCTTCTGCTACATCGCAGAAGGCTGCATCGGTGAGCGATATGACCGTAGGATCGCCACTGCGCCAAATCACCAAGTTCGCATTGCCCTTGATATTGGGCTACATCCTTCAGCAGATGTACCTTGTCATCGACGCCGTCATCGTAGGCAGATGGATAGGCGTGGGCGCACTGGCGGCTGTAGGCGCTTCTACATCTATTACCTTTCTCATAATGGGCTTCTGCAACGGAGCCTGTGCAGGCTTCGCCATACCAGTGGCGCAGGCGTTCGGTGCGAAGGACTACCATAAGATGCGCGTCTACGTAGCCAATGCCGTGCGTATTTCCGTGGTGATGGCTTTGGTGATAATGGTGCTATCGCTTATGTTCTGCCACCGCATCCTGCAGATGGTGAACACTCCGGCTGACATCTTCCACGACGCCTACACGTTCCTCATGCTGCAGTTCGCCGCCATTCCATTCACGTTCGGCTTCAACCTCCTGTCGGGTCAGATACGCGCCCTCGGCAATTCGCGCCAGCCGTTCTACTTCCTCATCACTTCCGCCGTTGTGAACATCCTGCTCGACGTGGTGCTCATACTCTTCTGCGGCATGGGCGTGGCAGGAGCCGGCATAGCCACATGGCTCTCGCAGGGCGTCTCGGTATGTCTCTGCATCTGGTATATACGCAAGCGCATGCAACTGCTCATTCCGCAGGGCGACGAGCGCCGCTACGACAACCGCCGCACGAGTATTCTGCTGAACAACGGCGTGCCGATGGGTCTGCAGTTCTCCATCACCGGCATTGGCATCATCATGCTGCAGAGCGCCAACAACGCTCTCGGCACTACATGCGTGGCTGCCTTCACCGCCTCGCTCCGCATAAAGTATCTCTTCACCTGCGTCTTCGAGAACATCGGCGTGGCTATGGCTACCTACTGCGGACAGAACCTCGGAGCACAGCGCATTGACCGCGTAACACGAGGCGTGAAGGACGCCATCTGTCTCATGCTCGTCTACTTCGTATTTACGTTTGTCGTGATATATCCTTTCGCCGACTATATGATGCGACTCTTCGTAGACAGCGGCGAGGCTGCCGTGGTAAGCAACGCTGCGCAGTATATGCGCATCAACAACTACTTCTACCCCACGCTCGGACTGCTCACCATCATGCGCTATTCTATCCAGGGACTCGGCTTCAGCAACCTCTCTATGCTCAGCGGCGTGATGGAGATGATAGCACGCTGCGGCGTAAGCCTTTGGCTCGTGCCGGCTATCGCCTGGACCGGCGTCTGCTTCGGCGACCCAGTAGCCTGGATTATGGCTGATCTGTTCCTCGTTCCGGCGTTCCTTTGGGTGCAGCACCGACTGAAGAATACATCGAAATAACAAGGAGAAAGGTATATAGACCGCATATTCCGGTGGATTTATCACCACTGAAAGTATTTTTCTGACATTTTATTTCGTTTTTCAATATTTATCGTTACTTTTGCAAACGTAAACATTTTTTACGTTTACAAAAGTAACGAACCGTCAATATACATAAGTAGATTGACCCCAAAAACAGAGAGAGTATGAAAAATGCCTTATTCCCCAAAACACACCACCCACTTGCTTCACTCACAAAAGCTGCCGTCACACTTCTGACAGCCGCACTTACACAGTCTGTTAATGCACAGGAGCTGTTCGGTCGACTTGCCGACGAGGGCGTTGACATCGTCGGATCGGTTACATACGGAAAGAAGAACTCCTACGACGCCATGACGCAGGGCTACTACCGCTTCAGTTACGACAACCGCTTCCAGGCGCAGCTCACAGAGCCCCTCAGAGAGGCTATCGTGTCTGGAGGTTGCACCTACCACAACGGCAAGATATACGCTTCCGAATACGACGACTCGTCGCGACTCGGCTTCCAAAAGCCCCATTGGGTTGTGCTCGATGCAAAGACCTTCGAGGTGCTCTACGACCGACAGATGAACGACAACTACGAGCTGACCACTCTAAGCATGACATACGACCCGACCACCGATGCAATCTATGCCATCAACCGCACATACATGGAGACCTTCCTCATCACCATCGACCCTGCAACTGGCACACCGACACGCTTGGGCGCCGACCTTGACAACAACTACAGATACGAGGCTATTGGCTGCGACAAGAAGGGCGACGTCTACTGCATCTACATGGAGTCGAAGAACGACCATGTAGGCATTGAGCAGGACCTGTGGTATCTCGGAAAAGTGAACAAGAGCGACGGAAGCCTAACAAAGGTGGGCGACATCTCAATGGGCAATCTGCTCAGCGGCGACAGTTTCATAAACGACACACGCAAGCAGTCGTTGTTCTGCAACTTCAAAACGGGCAAACTCTACTGGATATATCCAAGTTCGAGCCTCAACCTCAATATCGAATACACCTGCATTGCCGAAATCGATCCAACAACGGCACGGGGCACACTGGCTGCCTATCTCAACAACACGGTGCTTACCACGGGCGCCTTCTTCCAGGAGCCGTGCGACAAGGCGCCTACCTCGATATCTGCCTTCGAATACGTAGAGACATCGAAGGACGACAGGACCGGCAAACTGCAGTTCGTGATGCCTGCCGAAGCATACGACGAATCGGCATTGACGGGCGAACTGAGTGCGGTAGTGACAGAGGAGGACGGCGACACAATAGCCTGTCTGAAAGGAGAAGCAGGAGCACTTGTGGCTACCAAACCCGTTAAGCTCGACAACGGCGACAACAAGGTGGGCATAACGGTGAGCAACGCCGTCGGCGACGGACCTACCGTATACCGCACTTTCTTCGTCGGAAAAGACAGTCCGGCGCAGTGCCAGAACATACGCCTCACAAGCGACGGACTGAAGACCATTCTTACTTGGGACGCACCCACCACCGGCGAGAACGGACAGCCTATTGACGTCTCGCAGCTCACCTACGACGTGGTGCGCTACCCGTATGAGGTGACTGTTGCTAAGGGCATAACCGAATGTCGTTTCGAAGAGACGCATCCTGCCGAAATGACCCGATACGTCTATCTCGTGACGCCGCACTTAGGACGCTACGACGGTCAGGGAGCCTTCTCCAACAACCTCATCGTGGGCACACCGCTCGACGTGCCATACGGCGGCGCCTTCACCAATCCTGCCGACATGATAAACTACTACACCATCCTCGACGCCAACAACGACGGCTACTCGTGGAAGTATTCTACATCGCAGGCAAGTGCAGTCTACGGATTCAACCCGAACGAGGCTGCCGACGACTGGCTCATCTCGCCACCCGTCAACTACAAGGCGGGACACACCTACGTGCTCCGATTCAGCGCCCACTCTGCAATGGAGGAATACCCAGAGGCTATGGACGTAACATTAGGCAATGGTCGTTCGCCCGAGGAGCAGTCAGGCCTGCTGCTGTCGCTCAAAAGCATTCCGCTGCCGCCAAGCGCTACAGAGGACAACGTGTACGAGGTAGAGTTCACGGTGCCGCAGGACGGCGTTTACTACTACGGTTTCCACTGCGTAACACCTGCCTACCATGCCAACCTCTTCTTGCACGATATCAGCGTACAGGACAAGGCGGAGATGACAGCGGTAAGCACCATAGCCACCGACAACGTTTCAGTAAAAGGTATATACAACAGCTTAGGTATGAAAACAAACCGAATGCAGCGCGGTCTGAACATCGTGAGATGGAACGACGGTACGACGCACAAGGTAATATCAAACAAATAAAGAAAGAAATAACAACACTATGCACATCGAAGAAAGTTTCATTTGTGGCAAGCATACAGCAGCCGACTGTGAAGACGGCATCGAATGCACACCCAACTTCGTGGCTGTAATCGACGGCAGCACAAGCAAGACACCCCTCCGACTCGACCCAACGATGAAGAACGGACGCTTCGCCATGCTGCTCATCCGCAACTATATCCACCAGATGGCTGCCGAAGCCACGTTGGAGGAGTTCTGCCAGGGCATAACGAGCCGCATCGCAGAAGAATACGCAGAGCGCGGCATATCCGAACGCATGGCTACGCATCCTGAGGAGCGTCTCACCGCTTCTGCTATAGTATACAGCGAACATCGGAAGGAGGTATGGATGGTGGGCGACTGCCAGGCCATAGTAGACGGCGTGCTCTACGAAAACCCAAAGCCTTACGAGCAGGAGACAGCCATGCAGCGCGCCGACATGATAAAGGGCGGCATGCTGCCCGCAGACGCTCGCCATGCCATAGAGCCGCAGATAATAAAGGCAATGCTCGAAGGCCAGAACCGCCTGTATGCCGTAATAGACGGCACGCCGATATACATGCCCGGCACACGAATCGTCAGCGTACGCTGCTCCGCCGTACTTGCCTCCGACGGCTACCCCACTCTGCTGCCCACGCTCCACGACACCGAAAAGGCGCTGGCAAAGCAACTCGCCGACGACCCGCAGAACATCCGCAGCTTTGTGGCTACGAAAGGTCTCGTTGAGGGCAACAAGAGTTTCGATGACCGAGCGTATGTAAGGCTAAACGTATAGCTGCCGTTTTTATAATGGCAACAATACATATTGCATTTCCATACTTCATCAATAAAAAAAAGAGTAATATGGCGTTTTTTTACGCTATGTTACTCTTTTTTTACGCAATGGGAATGACCTATTGAGAAAAAAACAATAAATTTGCACAAAACTAAATGCTTACTAATTTTAAACTACAAAAACCATGCAAAGAAATTTACTATTGGCAGGATTGTTCGCATTCGCACTATCCGCCACTGCACAGACATTCGGCAAAAAGCCTACAGTTACTAACCCTTCAAACAAGATCACAACACTAAACAGCAAGCAGATGTTGCTTCACGACATGAATATTATGCCGAACACATCTACCGCCAACTTCAGCACAGAGAAACCGGAACCAAACCGCAGCATAGTGGTGAACAACGAGAAATGGTGTCAGACAAAGAGCGTTAGCAAAGCCCCCGACGGAACCATCATCTCAACTACAGACTTCGTATTAACCGAGTTTGGAAAAATAAAGAAACAGACCACTTATACATACAACGACGGTGTTGTAACTGATGGATATTTGACTGAATACGAGTACGACGAAAACTATCGACTGGTCAAGCATACATGTTCTAACATGGTAGGACTACCGAACATCTTCGCCAAGAGCACAGAAACAACGTGGCGTTACAACGACGATGGCAATCAGGTATACTACAGCGATGTGAAATACGACGCAGCCGAGAATATAAGCGACGGTGTAGAGGTTTTCGGAGAATACAACAACGAGAACAACATCACAATGCAGCAGCGCAACTTATATACCAACGGCGAATGGGTGCCTGATAAAAGAATTGAGATGGGATGGGACGGAACCTACCAGTATATGGGTCTCACCTTTAGCAATTGGGACAACGTAGCAAAGAAATGGACAGAAGGCGAAAAGAATGTAGCCGAATTAATACACTACGGCAAGACGACTATAGATAGCGGCCAGTATACCTGGGATGCCGACAAGCAGCAATGGATTGTCATCACGGAGACACTTATAGCATTCGACAAAGATGGCATACAGACAATGTTCTCTATACAACAGAAGACAGACTACGGCTACTCCGGCCACCGATGGGTTACGGAGCACGAATCGCCAACGCTCGACATAAGCAGGTTTTACGAGTGGAGCAACGACGTAAACGGTTGGGCTATGACCACGTACGATAAAATACATAAAGACGAAAACGGCAACGTTAACCTAAGAGAACTTTATAACGCCGACAACACTCCCATAATGACAATCGAAAATACATGGGAGAAGATGCTTCTCGGCACCGACGTCTACCCCGACTGCTACTTTGTAGGTGATGGCACCGACGTCTGGCAGTTCCTGGACGAATACAAGGGCAAGGACATGGGCGACGGCACCGTAGAATGGAATGATATAACGATAAAGAAGGGCGAAGGCTTCAAGTTTGCTTCCAACGACTGGCAGACTATCGACTGGGGTGTGGCATACGTCGGCGAGTACATACCGTTCAACCAGCCGGTGCAGCTCACGCCAAAAGGCCAGAACATCACCATCAACATGGAGACTGAGGCGATTACATTCAAGACCATAAGGCTCAATGCGCTTACCGGCGTAGCTACATTCGAGGTCTACCCCACAGGCGTCAACAGCCCTAACGCCAAGCGTGTGAACATCTTCGCCATCAACGGCAAGATAGTGGTGCAGAACGCAAAGGACGTAAAGGTGTACAGCGCAAGCGGCGAGCTCGTCAGCACAGCTGCTGTAACACCTGTTGAAAAGGGTCTGTATGTAGTGAAAGCAGGTGGAAAGACGGTCAAGCTGAACGTGAAGTAAGCTTTTCGTTCTATGCTTTTATTTTCCGCATTGGTGAAAATATCTGCCATATCTTCCAGCAACGGCACATTTCACTGTGCATCAATAGAATAAAGGCTGGCAGATAAGCGCCGAAACGACTTATCTGCCAGCCTATCTACCAGACGATAATGCCAATGTATTAATAACCATAATACAAACGATTCAATTCCCTATTATCATTCTCTAGTTTTTTAGGATAATAGTCACCAAGGAATCGGATTTCATCAAAACATACACTATTAGAGTCTTTCTGATACTTCTCTATTATAGAATTATATCTTTTATCATTCTCTATATCGTGATGTAATTTAGACATATCTTCACTAATTGTCCATGAACAACAATTCAAAGCTCCATCCCATTTCTCGATAAATTCTTTCATCTGAACTTGATAAATTCTTCCTCTATAATTTGGATATAAAGCAATAAAATGACTCATTGCTTCATTATCAAGTTTTGTATTGCCAATTCCTGGAACAATAATAACATCACGTGTCTGAAGAGCGTTGATATATGCCCAACTTAATTCGTTATATTCAGAAAGATTCAACTCTATAACATAAAAATGTTCCATCAAGATATTACGCATTTGAGTAGCAATACCATCATCATATACTGAAAGATTAGTTAACACTACAGGTTTGCCATCTTTTTGTACGCCGACAAATCTTAATATTCCATCCGTATGCCCACAAACATCCTTTTTATCCCATGGCAACCATACTATAGTTATTTCATCAATAGTAGAATTACATTCTTTAGGTTTGAAAGAATCACGAATTTTAGATTCTATCTCCTTTTTAGATAATCCTTCGTTTTCTATCATCACCTTGTCTGTCATTACAATAAAGGATTTAGTGGTGTAAGTATTTGGTTGTTCTATTTCGCCAACAACAATATTTCCACCATCTATAACCAAAGAAGAATGATTAACGATTAAATTAGTTCTATCAATCTTCTTCATTACTTTATCTACGTCAGTAATATATTTTTCCTTTCCTCTTAGATAGTCGGGATTGTAGACAAATTGGGAGAAACGATTACATGCAAATTGTATCGGCATATAGTCACGACACCAATAATCCTTAGTTAAAGGAAGCGTTTCATGCGCTACGTTATTAGCATCCAGAATTTCACAAACATCCTTATAGATATTGGGATAATCTGTACGTAGCAACTGTGAAAAAAACACTTTGTCTTTATATTGTTCTGTTATCATAGCTTTTCAACTCGTTTAAATCCCCATAATCTGTTGTCGTTTATTTTGATTCGTTGCATAGGTTCTGCATAGCCCAGCGTTTCATCAGACTCATCTATCCATTCTATACTAAACTTGCCATTGCTTAGCATATTTGCTCCACCAAATAAATCATACCAAAAATCATGAGGAGCCCAATCTTTTCTTTTTTCATTATTCTCCCATTCTTTTTCCCCAGGCACAATAGCTTTATAGCCTCTAATCAAGAAAGACGCATGATATTTCTTTTGTGGATCATCAAACAAAACATCAACGCCCGATGGATTTGGACATACAGCACCTAAAGCATAGCCAAATTCATCTTTCCCTTTCAGATATTTTTTTTCATCTTTAAGATTACCATCATCCTCGTGGTAATAGAATTCGATGCAGGTCAACTTTAGTTTATATGCATCCTTACAACCGCCATTAACAAGAAAATAGCCTGAGAAGAATGCTTCTTCAGCAATTTTCTTAAACTCTTTAAACAGGTTTGCTTCGCAACCATCAGCGCCTTTGAAAGCCTTTAAGGCTTGAAATAATCTTGATTCCATACTTGTTGAACTATCTTTATTTGTAAACCTCTATTGTTTTATCCAACCATTTACATATCTTCTCCTGAAGACTTTTGGGCTCTAACACTTTTATCATATTGCCGAAACTCATTAGTTTCATATAGAAGTCGTAGGTTGGACGCAATGTTAATTCAAAATCGGCATAATCATCACATGCATAGATTTCTCTTTGCGAGTGATGCAACGGCAATGTGCGCATATAGTGCTGATGGCATTTGTCTGCCCTTAACACTATTCTCTGAAGCGGAGCAGATTCATCCAATACAATTCCAAAGTATTCTGCGAAATATTCTTTTGCACAAAAATCTTTTGGCAAAACAAAATGAGCATCTGTTAAGTTAACACCTTCTATTCTATCAAGAGAATACAAACGCAAGTAGTTATAGTCTACATTTCTTGCTAACATATACCAACGCTGTGCGGACATTTTCACACAGTACGGTTCAACAAGAAACGTCTTTGCCTCTTGCATCGAAAAAGAACGAAACGTCATCTGTAGAACTACATTTGACTTCATCGCTTCAAGTATTGTTGCAAGAAAGTCTTGGCTTGAAGGAATATCTTCTGTCAGTATTCTATCATGGATGGATATACAGCTTGATATTGTTTCTGCCGTGCCGTAGGTGTCAAGAAGCCATGTACGCAACTCTCCTTCGCTTAAAACTTCGGGATTGGCTATATAATAATGGTATCTGCCATGTTGTTCACAATCAATCACAATGCCGAACATATCAAGAATACCACCTTTCCAACGATCAAAGGTCTGCCGTGGCAAGTTCTCACCACGGCTAAGGTCTATATTCTGACGCCACTTTTCATTGAGATCTTTCAATGTAATGCGGCCAGAACGATGAATGGTCTTGATAACCCAGATGTATTTTTGAATGAGTGACATAGGCTTAATCCTTCCAAATATTCTCCCAACAATCCTCACATGAAACACCTTTCAACGGATTCACAAAAGCTTTATGTCTTTTCGTTTCAGGTTCATCTTCTCCCATAAGCCATTTGACATCTATTCCTGCAGGACTCTTTTCAGATATTTCTTTTTCTCTATACCAATCATACTTGTACCAAACATGTGCAGAATGAAGTAGTTCGATAAACTGACTACGTGAAAGTATAAAGTACCTAAACTTCCATTCCTCATTTACCATATTAACATAAACAAACACATACGGTCCCATTACTTTCTCATTAAGCAAATCGCGCTTAAGACTATCTTCTATTGTAAATCCTGTTGGAATATTCTTTTGTACACTTGTCTTCACCTGAATAAGAGCAGACACTGGCTTCCATGGATAGTTAGGCGTTTCTTTTATTTCGCTATTAAGACAGACAATATCAATCGATTTGTAATTTTTTATTGTACAATTCGCATTGAAGGCATCCCATCCATTTTGCATAAGCATAGACACAACCATATTCTCGCCCACTGCTCCAAGACGTGCTTTTTCAGGTTGTGTCGACCTTGTACTAAGTGTATTATTTGTACTCATTTTGATTATATTATATAGTTATTTTTTCCAATTAAACTCCTCGATTCCAAGTATCTCAAGTCCCAAGTATTTCCATACTTCCTTATCAAAGTTTGGCGTGTATCTTGCCATAGTACGTAAGACGGATTCTTCCTCTTTATCACGGTAAGTATTGTTGAAGGTCAATGCTTTATCCCATATAGAAACAGGTTCTTCGCAAGGGTCGAGTTGATAAAATATAGTCCCGATACGCTCAAGATTATGACCATCCTCTTTACACATATCCAGTGTCAAACTGTGATTGTCCAAAGGAAAGCCATAGAACCCATCACTGATTAAACCACGTGGCGAAGCAAGACATAAAGCTCCCATTTCGTATCCATTAGGTTCTTTTACCAGCACAACATCGCCAGTGAACATCCTACTACCATTGCTGTCATCATAACCTGTGTCTATTCCTGCAAAGATAGAACGCAACGTATAGCCACGTCCTTCACAAGAATGTCCGAAGTAGTCTTCTACAATGTCAGGATTATGGTCTTCTTCAAATTCTTCACTCTGTTGCCAAACATACAGACCGCCATCTTCCCAAAAGAAGAAGTCACCAAAGTCGGCATAACCGAATCTATTCTTGTCAATAACATAGCGTATGCGCAGACGAGGACAATTCTTCTTAACTCCAAGTCCTATTTCGCCCTTATACTTGTTACATAGAAATGACAAGAGTTCCTCGTTAAGTACTCTCGGTATAAATCCATAATAGAGTTTCCTTGATTCTTCCATAATAGTAGTATAATTAATTCAAATGCAAAGATACGCATTAGGTGTCTCAATATGCGTTACAGGATAAAATTTTCTTCATCACCTGCTTCCAAGCTGAGCGCAGCCCTGGTGACAGCGGTTCGCAGCTAATCAAGTCAAGTGTCTGGCGCAGTTCATCAAGCAGTTCGGGCCAGTGGCACATCTGCTCGTAGGCAAGCTTGATGCACTGCGCCCTTATTGCATACGGTGCTCGGGCATCAGTGAGACGAGCAAGGCAAAAGTCAATAAAGTCGGTACGGATGGTTTCTTCTTCAAACGGTTGGCGAAGAAGCATAGTGAGGATAAGGCGGAGCTTAGTGGTGTCATGCTCCTTCAGACAGCGGTCTATAAGCTGGTCGTGCTTGGCAAACAGCCAAACATTATCGTCAGCATCGAAATGGGTGAACGCCCAAAGCGCATTGACAGCCACACGGCGGTCATCGTCAAGCGTCAACTGATACAGTTCCTCCTTAAGATGATTGTTATGCGCCCCGTGGGTAGAGGCGCACAATTGCATGATTTCGGATTGAGAAAGACGTTGAGTGAGGAGGGTTTTCATATTTGCAAATCTACAACATTAAATCCAAACAGCAAAATCTTTTCGGGGAATTATTGCTGTTTGGATTATCAACAGGCTACTATATAAAATCGAGTTAGTGAAAATATCTGCCATATCTTCCAGCCTATCAGCGAGCACTCGGAGATATTCTGCTTTTTTATCCCAACTGGCTTATAATCCAGATATTTTATCTAAATTTGTAAGCAAAAAACAGAAATTTATGATACTAACAGACTCAATGCTCGACGCAGCATTCCGCTTCAGAGAAACAGAAGCATGGAAAACGCTTGACGATTCTAATGTTTTTGCTGTCAGATTGTCTGACGGACAAACCGTCTACTGCTCAATAATGGGCAATGGAGGAGAGCACCATTCGCTCGGTATTTACATTGGCGATAACGGGTTTTCTACCTATCTGCGAATCTTTATGGACAACGACGGCTCATTTATGAGCAACATGCACCTGGCTACTTTGTTCGACTGCATCAACTGCGATTACATGCAGGCAAAGGACATAGAGGAGGATGTGAAGAAAGCTATACGAAAATATGCCGACAGCCACGGCGTAAAGATTCCAAGAAAACACGGATGGATAGACTTCACAAGACACACACCGTATAGAGGACAATGGTGTATAACCGACAAGAACGACGCGATGATAGCAGAAGAGGCTCTGCGTGCAGCTACGTTCCTTGCCAACGAGCTTGCCAAGAAAGGATATGAAGAAGTGGGGTTTGATGCGTCGCACGACTATCCGACAGTTAAGGGCGGCAAAAAGATTCCACTCATTGTGCAAGATGGCGACAGCTACACCATACAGTCGACCCTTACACCTGCCCTGGTAGAGACGGAATATGTAGCGCCTGTATTCAACAACGACATCCTTGCCCACAACTTAGCAAGCATAGAAAAGACGGAGCCAATCGTGTGCCGCCTTGAACACTTGCATACTCCGGTAATGTCTGAAGATAACGAACAGCCGCATCTTCCCGGTATGTTAGTATTGGTAACCGAGTCGGACGGTGAAATGCTGCTACCATTAGCTTCGATCGACTATCCTGAAAACACGCAGGCATTACTCACAGAACTCGCAAACCATTTCTGTAGGTTAAAAATACATCCCGAAGAGATTAAGGTGAGCGACAATTTAACCTTCGCTCTCATCAGCGACTTCTGCAAGAAATGCGACATCAAATTGACAAAGGCCGACTATCTGCCCGATCTTGACGATATATGCAGCTACTTGGTGAATGATATGATGTTTGGAAACTTCTAATAATACTAATTCCCGCACTGCTGTAATAAAACTCCGGCAGTGCCGGAACAACACTCCAGTTGTGCGGGAGTTTCGCAGTTTGTTGCCTATGCTTTAGGAAAGTTTTGCTTCGATTTTGCCTATGTTTTAGGAAAGTTTTACTTCGGTTTTGCCTATGTTTTAGGAAGTAAACTGGTAGATGGACGATGAAGGCTGATAGATGGCTGGCAGATAACCCTAACCGAACAGCTATCTATCAGCTCTCAACTCTCTGATTTATAATAGGCTATGCGTATGCTGATATTTCTGACACATTTTTTCGTATACTTATAGGTTTTATGCACAGCACCATTAAAGTATATGGCAAATTCTCGTTGTTTATTTCACAATACCTGTTTCTATCTCATTTTCTAAATACGAGAACACATATACAGCCCCTTCATAGTACAAACTGTATTCATAAATAATCCTCCATACATTTTAATACCGCAAATCTACAACATTAAATCCAAACAGCAAAATCTTTTTATAAAATGTTAGAAGTTACATTCGTTTGAAGATATAAAAGGGCAGACTTCGATATATTATAGCAAGTATGTGCCATCGTTTGGTGACATATACTTTTGACTTCTTCCTGCTAATAGCTGAAATGATTTGAGTAGCAACTTTCTCTACCGACATCACCCCAAACAAGCCTTCTCCCTTTGCCATAGCTGTGTCAACAAGACCTGGTCTGACATCTGTTACGGTTATGCAACCACCATTTCTGAAAGCCTTCTTGCGTATTGCTTCCATATAATTAATTTGGTAGGCTTTTGTTGCGCTATAGGCTGGTGCAGCCGGTTCGCCTCGCAATCCACCAGCAGAAGTTATAGCTACAAGATGACCATAACCTTGTTGTTCAAAAATGCAATACAATCTATCAATAACATATGTCCAACCAACAACATTTGTATCAATGGCGGGACGCTCAATCGCATAGTCAAGCGTGGCATTAATGTCACCAACGCCTGCACACATAATAGCAAGGTCTAAGTGACCGAACTCTTTTAGAAGAGTATTTATCGCTTGTTCTGTCTCATTTAAGTTTGTGACATTTGCTTTTGAAACAATGGTTTTGGAAGGATACTGCTGACTTAATTCATTAAGCAGGTTTGTTCGCCGACCTACAATGCCAATACGATTATCTGCATTGGCATACTTCACAAAAAGAGCTTTACCAATACCTGAGGTAGCTCCGATTATAAGAATATTCATACTGTATTTTTTGTGCAAAGTTAATGCTTGCCCATTAAAAACAGCACGTGTTCTAAGACTATAAAACATTATAAGGGCAAACTCTCAAAGTGTTTTGAGAGTTTACTCTCCAAAAGTAAATTCCCTACGTATATTGCTTATAGTTGTTGGTGTAACTTTCAGATAAGAGGCTATATCCTTCAAGTTAATGCTTTGAACTAATTCCGGACAACGAATTAGCAAACGCTTATATCGTTCTCTGGTTGTCATACGATAAGTATCAAGATATTGTGCATAAACTTGAGCAAAAAGGCTATCGGATATGGCCTGTTTGAGTCCTTTCGTATTTAAGGAATCCAATAAGTTATCCAGTTCTTTCCCTAATATTTGGAATATCTTACACGTTGTTCCAGCCACAATACTCAACTCTGACTTTCTGCCGGTAAGACAATTCGGATAGTCAGCCACAAACTCTCCTTCGAAGGCAAAACCAGTACAGTAGTCCTTACCTTCCTCTTCGTTATTCACCATATACTTGAAGCATCCACGCTCCACATAAGCCACATATTTTGACGGCTTGCCTGCATCCTCAAATATCTCACCACGCTTCAATAAGCGTACTTCTCCTTGTTCCATGCAGTAACGACGCAGAGGCTCAAGCTCAAGTCCATCCTTATATAAATTGAACATCTTCACTTATTATTTCTTTGGGCAATATGATATAATTACTGCATACATATCACCCTCATTCTTTTGAAATAAAACATTATAAACTTAAGTAGCTCACATAAATCCAAACAGCAAAATCTTTTCGGAGATTTATTGCTGTTTGGATTCTCGACAGACGGCTATATAATAAACGAGTTGGTGATAACATCTGCCAGCCATCTTATTGCTTTTCGACTGCAAACTCGAGTTTCTGGAGTCCTTTCTTGTGAATGTTAGCGAGGACGAGCGAGTAACGCACCGACTCGCCGGGCTGCATCGACTTGATCTTGCTGAATTCTTCTTCAGGCACTACGTCCTTGAACATCGGACCGTCGGAATTGTTGTATACCAAACGCAACTGGTCGGCGAAGGGAGTGACTACGAACGAATAGTACGCCTGATAGGGTATCGACTGGAACTTATTCCAATTGGCATCGGCTTTGTCAAGGATATTGTCGAGCCAAATGCGTGCCGACTTGTAGGAGGGCAGCTTGCGTCCGTCGGCGTAGAAGATGGCGCCGTCGGCGTTGACGAGATACTTGGTGCTGATGGAATACTTCGTGAAGGGGCACAAGTCGTTGTACTTGATGTCTGCCTCCGACTTGATGTCGTTGTCGACCTTCGTACTGGGTTCGGCTACGAGTCGGTCTTGAAGTATGCGTATCAGCTTGTAGGTGCGATTGTAACCGTCGGCGGGCGGGTTGGCAAGTATCGTTCGCTTTACGGAGAGATAGTATTCGTGACCTCGCTCGTAGGTGAAGCCTTCGATGCGGTTCATACCTAAACGTTCTATCTGGTTTGGATTGTCGTCGGTCTTGACGAGCAGGCATTCTATCGGGTACTCCTGCTTGTCGTCAAACAGAGGGTACATGATGCCGGTTTCGGGCAAAACGTTCATTCTGATTTCCTTGACGCGGTCTTTCGGCTCGTCATCGGTGCAGGCAGCAAGTGCTGTCGTTAAAAGGAATAGCACAAGGAGCATTCCTTCATAAACTTTGGATTTCATAATTTATGGTTTTTAAAAATACAATTCTACTCAACGTTTCGCATGTCTTTGGTATGCTGTCTATCTATAAAATGCTCTTTCCTGCGAAATCTTGCCTATAGCGTACCGTTTTTTCATCATATTGCTCGATTTTACACAATTACCACGCTGCAAAAACATAATTACCGCGCTGCGGTTATATTGTTACCACGCTGCGGTTATATCGTTACCACGCAAAGGGAACAGCGTTACCGTGGGGTTATTGCACGATACCTGTTTCTATCTCGTTTTCTAAATACGAGAACACATACACCGAACCTTCGTAGTATAAACCACAATCAGGGTTGCACAAACGCTTATAGGTCTCTGAAGAATACAATTCGTCAAGTGCCTTCTTCATATCCCATCCATACTTTTGCATCAACATTTCAACCAACTCGGTAGAGAGGCATTCTATTTGAAATTGGATATTTTCGCTGAAATTCAGCATCCTACACGCCCTCCATTCTTTTGGCATAACAACAACATTATATCCTCCACAGCATCCTCTATAGAAAGAGTATGCTCAGCAGCATAACAATCAATAAGGAAATCTATCCCTTTAAACCTACGCAAGTAGGCATACGACTGTGCCAATGTCAATTTAAAGCGATTAGCAAAAGCTCCGACACAGCAGTTTACATATTCTATTATATCATGTGTCAAATCCATATATTTCAAAAACTTGAGTGGTTACTCAGAATTATTATCTCACCACAAATCTACAACATTAAATCCAAACGGCAAAACCTTTTCAAAAAAAATGGTTGACAACTCGCTTGGTGCGAATTGCCAACCATTCTTATTATTGCCATTTATATAATTCCGAGCCTTGAATCCTAAGAATCTCAATTCAAAATTGAACAATTCAAAATCGGCGTAGCCGACAATTCAAAACTCAAAATTCAACATTCTACATAGCTGTAGCCGCTACCAGCCATCCGTAGACGCAGCTGCATACGCCGAAGAGAAGTACGCCTGCGGTGCAGAGGGCGAGGGCTGTGCGTGTAGCGCAGTCGCTCTTGAACGGAGCGAGCGGAGCATCGGTCTTGTTGATGTACATGCACTTTACAATCTTCAGATAGTAGTAGAGTGACGGTACGGTGTTGATCAATGCGAGGAACACTACTGCGTATGCGATGTTAGAACCCTGCTCGGCTGCTGCCATGAACACGAAGAACTTGCAGAACATACCTGCAAACGGCGGGATGCCTGCGAGCGAGAACAGAGCGAGTGTCATGAGGAACGAGAGCTTCGGGTTGGTGGTGTAGAAGCCGTCGAATACAGACATCTCGGTGTTGCCCTTGCCGCGTGTCTCCACAACGTTGATGATGGTGAACACTGACATGTTGGCTGCAACGTAGATGAGCACGTAGTACATGAGCGCCGGCAGACCCATTGCGCCGTTGCCTACCGCTGCAAGCATGATGTAGCCTGCCTGCGAGATAGAGCTGAACGCCATGAATCGCTTGAGCTCTGTCTGGCGGAGTGCGAAGAGGTTAGCGATGGTGATGGTGAGGACGATGATGATGTACATCAGCATCTCCCAGTACTCTACCATCGGTGCGAACACCTTGGTGAGGATTGTCATCAAAGCGAACGCTGCTGCGCCCTTAGACACTACGCTCAGATAGCCTGTTACGGCTGTAGGAGCACCCTGGTATGTGTCGGCTGTCCAGAAGTGGAACGGCACGAGCGAAATCTTGAAGCCGAGACCGCTGAAGAAGAACACGAGGCCCATGATGGTGAGCGGTGTTGCTGTGATCTGCGCCATTACGTCGTCGAAGTAGAGTGTGCCGCAAGCTCCGTAGATGAACGAGATGCCGTAGAGCATCACGCCGCTCGAGAACGTAGCGGTGAGCACGAACTTGGCTGCGCCCTCTGCCGACTCCTTCTTGAACTTGTCGAAGGCAACGAGGCATGCCATAGGCACTGATGCCATCTCCAAGCCGAGGAAGAACATGAGGAAGTGGCCCGACGAAATCATCATGTACATACCGAGCAAGGTAGAGATGATGAGCTCATAGAACTCGCCCTCCTTGTTCTGCACGTCCTTCTGCTCGAGCCACGACTGTGCCATCACTACCACGATGAACGCACCGGCTGTAAGGATAACCTTCATCACCTGCGCTGCTGCAGTGGCGGTGTAGAGTCCGGCGAAAGCCTCTGCAGGCTCTGCGGTGAAGCAGACTGCAATCTGAGCTACCAACAGCAGACCTGTCAGCAGGCTCAAGGTAGTATGTTTCTTCTCGCCCTTCAGGATGAGGTCGGCGAGGAATACTATCACGAGGGCTGCCATGAGGCCAGCCTCGGGTATCATATTAAAAAACTGACTATAATCCATTTTTTACTGCTGAACTGTTATTAAAGTGTTGGAATTACGCTGAGGATTGGTACTACGGCATCGCTGATAACATGGCTTGCCCAGATCGGGAACGAACCCAGACCTGCAACGCAGAAGATGAGGCAGCATACAGCGAAGCGCTCGTCCCATGTAGCGTCGGTGAGCTCCTCGAAGTGCGGGTTCTTCACCTTCTCGAAGAGGATGAAGCCCACGGTACGGAGGATGTACACAGCGGTCACAACGATTGAGGTGATAGCGATGACGGTGCAGCAACGGTGGAATGTGTCGGCATTCTCGAACGAACCGTTGAAGATAGTCATCTCGGCGATGAAGCCTGAGAAGCCCGGCAAACCGAGGTTAGCCAAACCTGCAATCACGTAGCCTACAGAGAGGAACGGCATAATCTTCATCAAACCGCCAAGCTCACGGATGTCACGTGTGTGTGTACGACCGTAGATCATACCGATGAGGGCGAAGAAGAGGGCTGTCATCAAACCGTGAGAGAGCATCTGGAGGATAGCACCCGTGCAGCTCACCTTGGTCATCATCAAGAGTGCGAAGAGCACCAAGCCACAGTGAGACACTGATGAGTAAGCGTTGATGAACTTCAAGTCGGTCTGTACGCAAGCCGAGAACGCACCGTAAACGACAGAGATGGTTGTGAGGATAAGGAATATCCAAGCCAAGTCGTTAGCTGCCTGCGGCAGGAGGAACATTGCGATGCGGAAGCAGCCGTAGCCGCCGAGCTTCATGAGCACACCTGCGTGGAGCATAGACACTGATGTCGGGGCGCAACCGTGACCGATAGGAGACCATGTGTGGAACGGGAACAACGCGCCAAGCACGCCGAAACCGATGAACACAAACGGGAACAACACGTTCTGAACGGCTGCCGGGATGTGGTTGTTGTGCGCAATCTCAAGGATGCTCATCGTAGAAGCACCGTTGAAGAAGTAGATGCCTACCAAGCCAAGAATGATGAGCGCAGAACCGCCCATAAGCATCAACGTAAGCTTCATGGCTGCATACTCCTTGCGACCCGAACCCCAGAAACCAATGAGAAGGTACATCGGGATGAGTGCCACCTCGTAGAACATGAACATAGTGAAGAGGTCGATCGAGATGAAGAAACCGTAAACACCTGTCGAGAGAAGAGTGAACCACATGAAGAACTCCTTGGTGAGGGGTTTGAGCTTCCATGAAGCGAATGTACCGGTGAAGACGATGATGCTCGAAAGCAGCAACATCACAACAGAGATACCGTCTACACCAACCTCATAGTTGATGTGCAAAGCCGGGAACCACGCAGTAGAGGCATGGAGAATCATCTCCTCGGTGTTGCCGCCAGCGCGCTCGCTGATGAAGTGGAGCGTGAGCCATACGCTCATTGCCAAGAGGCAAGATGAACCGGCAACCATCACACCACGCACCTGATTGACGTTGCGTGCGATCCACAGACCGAGCAGCATCAACGCAGGGATTACTACGAATAAACTTAATATATTCATATTCTAATTATAAGCAAAGTAATAATAATGTTAAAGCTACCGTACCTGTGATGAACCAAACGGCATACTGGCGAACGTCGCCGCTCTGCCATGGGCGGATGGTCTCACCTGCCTCGTTAGCACCCCAAGCAGTGAAGTCGATAAGACCGTTGATGATCTTCTCGTCGATCCACTGTACCGGACGGCTGACGTAGCGGAACAGAATCTTGTGAGTAACAAACTGGTAAACCTCGTCCATGTAGAAGCGCTTGTAAGCCCAACGATGCAGACGCGGGAATGTAGCGTACAGCTTGTCGGCGATAGGCTGCTTCTCACCCTTGTAGATATATGTAGCAAGGGCGATAGAGAGGATAGCGATCACTGTAGATGTAGCAGCCACCTGCGGGTCGAAGTGAACGGTGTAGGCTGTGCCTGCTGCGCTCACGATAGAGCCGAAGCTTGCCCAGCTCCAGTCGCAGAAGCCGCCGAGTGTGGTAACAACACCAACACCTACGGTGACGATGCTCAGGAACACGAGAGGGAAGGTCATTGTAGCCGGAGCCTCGTGCGGTGTGTGGTGAGCATGCAGCTCCTTGTTCTCTGTACCCCAGAAGATGCCGTAGTAGAGGCGGAACATGTAGAACGCTGTCATAGCGGCTACGCCTGTCATCCACCAGCCGCAGAGCGGTGAGTACTCGAAGCAAGCAGTGATGATCTCGTCCTTAGAGCTGAAGCCCGAGAAGAACGGGATACCTGCGATAGCGAGGCAAGAGATGAGGAATGTGATGTGTGTGATAGGCATGTACTTGCGCAGACCGCCCATTGCAGACATCTCGTTAGAGTGAACAGCGTGGATGATGCAACCTGCTCCGAGGAACAGACAAGCCTTGAACATGGCGTGTGTGAACAGGTGGAACATAGAAGCCATGTAGCCAAGCTGTGCGTGGTTGTCGAGAGCCGCACCGTGGTGACCCGGCAGACATACGCCGAGCGCTACCATCATGAACGCAATCTGAGAGATTGTAGAGAAGGCAAGCACACGCTTGATGTCGCTCTGTGCGCAAGCAACGGCTGCTGCGTAGAAGGCTGTGAAAGCGCCTACGATAACGACAACCTCAAGAGCCTGCGGAGCGTACTCGATCCATACCGGGAAGAGACGTGCAATCTGGAACACACCTGCAACGACCATGGTAGCGGCGTGGATAAGTGCAGATACCGGTGTCGGACCTTCCATTGCGTCCGGCAACCAGATGTGCAACGGGAACATAGCCGACTTACCTGCACCACCGATGAACATAAGCACGAGGGCTGTAGGCAGAATCATGCCGCCTGCAGCAAGAGCGCGTGCGCTGTCAGCAGTTGTAAATGCAGCAGCTCCGTTGAGATACTCTACATGACCAGCAAACGAGAAGTTATAGCTTCCTGTGTAGTAGCCGAAGATGAGGATACCGATGAGGAAGAACATATCGGCGAAGCGTGTCACGATGAACGCCTTCTTAGAAGCGTGAACGGCTGCGTGCAGAGTGTAGTAGAAGCCAATGAGGAGGTAAGAGCTTACACCCACAAGCTCCCAGAACATATACATCTGGAAGATGTTTGTAGCAAGCACGAGTCCGAGCATTGACATCGTGAAGAGAGAAAGGAAAGCGTAGTAGCGCTGGAAGCCTTTCTCGCCGTGCATGTAGCCGAACGAGTAGATGTGCACCATGAGGCTGACCGTAGAGATGACGATGAGCATCATCACCGAAATCGGGTCGAGCAGCACACCGAGGTCGAAGTGCAGATGGCCCAACGGCAACCATGTAGCGTTGTAGGGAACGAAGGTTGCGAAGGTGCCGTCGGCAAGACGGTCGGCTGTGAAATACTGGAACGCAGTGTAGTAGCTGAGTGCTGCCACCAAGCCCAGAGAGCAGGTGCCAATCAGTCCGGCTGTCTTGTGCGACCAGGAATACTTCTTATTCACGAATTCTGGCAGACCGATAACCAGGAAGCTGATCAGCGGCAACAGAAGAATCCATATTGAATATGTAAAATCCATAATCTAATTAATATTTCATGTTTTCAATACTGTTCACCTGATCGCTGTGGAAATTGCGGTAAACGTTAATAATAATCGCGATAGCTACGGCGCTCTCTGCTGCGCTCACGCCGATTGAGAAGAGGGTCATGAAGAAGCCCTCGAACTCGCCGGGGAAGAGCAGGCGGTTGAAAGCCGCAAAGTTCAGGTCTACTGCGTTGAGCACGAGCTCTATAGAGACGAGCATGGCTATCAGGTTGCGGCGTGTTACGAAGCCGTATACGCCGATGAAGAACAGAAGTGCGCTAAGCACGAAATAACATTCTACTGGTACCATAATTTACTTGTCCTCCTTTTCTTTACGTGCTACAACGATTGCGCCAATGATACATGCCAGCAGGAATACTGAGATGAACTCGAAGGGCAATACATACTGATACTTTTCCGAACCGAGAAGAGCCTCGCCGATGGTCTGCATGGGCACCTCTTTGCCTTCTACAGCTACAGAGAGGAAACCATTCTTGAGCTGTACGCCGGCTACGGTAGCCAGACCTACGAGGCAGATGAGTGCGTAAGAGAGGGCACGGCAGCCCTTAACGCGCTCTACCAATCCCTGGAGTGTGCGCTTGCTGACGAGCTGCACGGCGAAGATGTACATCATCACCATACCGCCAGCGTAGACGCTGATCTGTGCTGCACCGAGATAGGTGTAGTCGAGCAGGAAGTAGAGGCCTGCCACTCCGAGGAGTACGAAAAGCAGGAATGTGACCGAACGCATGATGCGCTTTGTGGTCACGCACATGACAGCCGATCCGAGGATTACTACTGCCAAGATGCAAAACATTACTATACTTGCCATATTTTCTTACTCCTTATTTTGTTTTGGTGTTAAACGTTCCGATTTCGAAGTCGGCGCCGCCGTCGATGATGTTAGGCAGCGAGCCGCCCTCGTACACTTCCTTGTCGAGGTGAAGCACGAGTGCTTCGCGGTCGAATACCGAGTTCTCGAAATCGTTTACAAACTTGATTGCGCCGAAGTTGCAGGCGTTCACGCAGAGCTCGCAGAACATGCAGTCGCCGAGGTCGTACTGATAGTCGACGAGCTGCTTTTTCTTCTTGCCTGTCTCCGGGTTCTCAACCATCTGCGACACGATTTTGATGGTGCCGTTCGGGCAAGCCTTCTCGCAGAGTGTACAAGCTGTACACTTCACGACACCATTCTCGTCGCGGTTCATCACCAGACGTCCGCGGTGGCGTGCTGCTACGTGCAGTGTGGTCTTGCGGTTCTCGGGATACTGCTCAGTGCTCTTCGGTGTGAAGTACTCCTTCCAGGTGGTCTTCATACCTACGGCGAGAGTCTTCACAGCAGCTCCGATTTCTCCGAAATATGATTTTTTGTTTTCTTCCATTGTTTTAATAATGTGTTTTTAGAAGTGCCAACCGAATGCCACAACTACAGTCATGAGAATCAAGTTGATAAGACACAAAGGCATCAAGTACTTCCACTCGAGCTTCAGTATCTGGTCGACACGCAGACGCGGGAATGTCCAGCGCACCCACATGAGCAGCCATACTACGGCGAATGTCTTTCCGAGGAACCATACGATGCCGGGGATGAAGTTGAGCACGTTGTCTACTGACTCAACGCCGATGTTGAACGGAGCCCAGCCGCCGAGGAACACTGTGGTGGCGATTGCCGAAACTACGAAGAGGTTGAGGTACTCGGCGAGATAGTAGAAGCCGAAGCCCATACCCGAATACTCGGTGTGATAGCCGGCTGTAAGCTCCGACTCAGCCTCAGCCAAGTCGAACGGGCCGCGGTTTGCCTCGGCGTTGCCTGCTACGAGGAACACGAGGAAGGCGATGATAGCCGGGATGTGTCCCTTGAAGATGAGCCAGCCGAAAGCGCCGGTCTGTGCCTCTACGATGCCCGATACCTGCATTGTGCCGGTGAGCACAACGGCGGTGATGAGGCAGAGTGCGAGCGACATTTCGTATGAGATGAGCTGCACAGCACCACGCATAGCCGAAACTACCGAATACTTGTTGTTAGAGCCCCAACCTGCCATAAAGATGCCCACGATGCCGATGCTCGAGATAGCCGACATGAGGAACAGGCCTACGTTGAAGTCGAGCACCTGAGCGCCGTTGTTCCACGGGAGGAACGAGAAGGTGCCCACGGAAGCGATGATCACGAGGAACGGAGCAACATAGTAGAGCACCTTGTCGGCGCCGTCTACTGAGAAGATCTCCTTGATGAGCATCTTAAGCACGTCGGCGAACACCTGGAATATACCCCAAGGACCTACGCGCATCGGGCCAAGACGACACTGGAAGTAGGCGCAGACCTTACGCTCCATGAAGATCAAGATGATGGCGAGGATGGCGTAACCTGCGAGAATGCAGACACCAACCAGGATGCACTCGATCAGTATTGTCCAGAAATCTCCAAGACCGCAGGTCTGTGAGAGGAGATTGTGGAACCAGTTTGTTACTATACTAAAGTCAAACATTTCTTTTAATTTATGATTTCGTTAACGGTCGATGTCAGGAATTACGAAGTCGATAGCCGCACCAGTTGTAATCAAGTCGGCAATCTTCTGTCCGCGAAGCATCGGGTCGAGAGCGCCGGTCAGTGTCAGACCCATCGGACGCATCTTCATACGGTAAGGACTCTTGTCGCCCTTAGAGTGGAGATATACGCCGAACTCGCCGCTGGCTCCCTCTACAGAGAAGTACCACTGTCCCTCGGGCACCTTGATGATTGGCTTCTGCTTAACGTAGAAGTCGCCCTCCGGAATGTTGTCGATGAGCTGCTCAATGATGTTAAGGCTCTGATAGAGCTCCTTGATGTGGCAGTAGTAGCGGTCCATTGAGTCGCAACCGGTCATTGTAATCTCCTCCCACTCTACCTTGTCGTAGAGGTCGTACGGGTGGCGCTTACGTGTATCGTTCTTCCAGCCTGCGGCACGTCCTGCCGGACCTGTCACGGCGTAGTTGATACAGTCTTCGCGTCCCATCGGGCCTACGCCTACCAAGCGGTTGTGTGTGATTACGTTGTCGCCGAACACGTCGAGATACTCCTGAATCATCGGACGCAGATACTTGCAGAGCTTCTTTGTGTTCTCTACGAACTTCGGGTCGATGTCTGCCTGGCATCCGCCGATGCGGTAGTAGTTCTGGATGAGTCGTCCGCCGGTGGTCTCCTCCATCACGTTGAGCACGTGCTCGCGGTCGCGCATGCAGTAGAGGAACGCTGTGAGGGCGCCCAAGTCCTGTGCTGTACAGCCGAGGTAGAGCAAGTGGGAGTCGATACGCTGCAGCTCGTCCATGATGGTGCGGATGTAGTGGATGCGGTCGGTAAGCTCAACGCCCATACCCTCCTCGATGACGCCTACGAGAGCGTGGCGGTGCATCATGGCAGAGAGGTAGTTGAGACGGTCGGTGAGAGCGAGTGTCTGCGGATAGGTCATGCCCTCCCACATCTTCTCGATGCCGCGGTGGATATAGCCCAGGTGCGGATAGATGCGCTTCACCTTCTCGCCGTCGAGAACGGTCTGCAAGCGGAGCACACCGTGTGTAGACGGGTGGTTAGGGCCGATGTTCACTACGAAGTCGGTGTCCTCGAAGAGGCGCTTCTTTGTAGCTACGAGGTGGCCGTCGGCGTCGAGACTGTACACAACGGTGTAGTCAGACTCTGGCTCGTCGGTAAGCGGGAACTGGTTTGCCTCGGGGCTCATGTCGAAGTCCTTGCGCAACGGATAGCCGTTGAAGTCGGTACGGAGGAACAGACGGCGCATGTCGGGGTGGCCGAGGAACTTGATGCCTACGAAGTCGTAAACCTCGCGCTCGAGCAGCTCGGCTGCCTTCCAGAGCTCAACGACGGTAGGAATCACGTCGCTGCCGTCCACCTTCTTTGCGATGGTGCGTACAGAGCAGCGCTCGTTGTTGTCGGTGTTCTCAAGAATGTAGATACATCCCAAGCCTTCCTCGCCGAAGTCCTCGCCGATGATGGTAACAAGGTAGTCGAAATGTTTCTGGTTCTTCAGTTTCGACATCTCACTCGCAAAATTGTCGAATGAGAGTTCTATGTTTTCAAGTTTCATATCTTATACCTTATTATATTAATCAGTTAGACCTTTCTTTGCATCGAAGCCTTCCGGCACCTCGTTCACTACGATTGTCTCGCGCTTTGCTTCGCTGGCGAGAGCCTCGTTGCTCAAGCCGTGCAGACCACCCTTCGACATAGAGAGTTCTTTCTCCTCATGTGTCATCTTGTGGTTTGCTCCGCCGAAGAACTTCTCGACCTTCACCTTGCGCTGCAGCTGCATCATGCCGTAGAGGATAGCCTCCGGACGCGGAGGACAGCCGGGCACGTACACGTCTACGGGCACAATCTCCGAGATGCCGCGCACTACGTTGTACGACTTCTTGAACGGACCGCCAGAGATGGCGCAACCGCCCACTGCCACAACGTACTTAGGCTCAGCCATCTCGTCGTAGAGACGCTTGAAGACTGGCGCCATCTTGTTGGTGATGGTACCGGCGCACATGATAAGGTCGGCCTGACGAGGAGAGTTACGTGTCACCTCGAAGCCGAAGCGAGAGAAGTCGTAACGGGCGCAACCTACTGCCATGAACTCAATGCCGCAGCATGATGTACCGAATGTTAATGACCACAAAGAGTTGGAACGACCCCAGTTGATAGCCTGGTCGAGTGAGCCAACCACTACGTTGACGCCGCCCTCGTGGAGCTCGTCTACGATTGTCTCAAGGCCCTTGTTGTCCTTGAACTCATCGTAAGGGATACTCTTGATGACAGGTTTTCTTACTTCCATTCCAACGCTCCTTTCCGCCAAGCGTATGCAAGGCCAAATACCAATACCAGCATGAAGAAACCAACGCTCGCAAGCGCCATCGCTCCAAACTGCTTGACTACTACTGCCCACGGGTAGAGGAAGAGGGTCTCAATGTCGAACATAAGGAAAAGGATAGCAAAGAGATAGTAGCCTACATGCACCGGAATCCAAGAAGATCCGCGTGTAGGGATACCACACTCAAAGGGCTGACCCTTAACCGGGTTGTACGAACGAGGACCTACGAGTTTCGCAACTACGTACGCACCTACTACCAATACAACAGCCGTCAAGATGACTGTGATTAATAAAATAGAATCCATAAAAATTTTTAAAACAATTTGTTTCTTTTTCTACGTAGAATACCGCTAAGTATTCGAATTGCAATTTTCAGTTTGCAAAGTTAGCAATAATTATTGGATTGTTGAGGGTTTTTACTTAAAAATCTGTAAAGAATAAGCATAGAAAGTTTCTGCCGCTTTCTATGCTTCTATCGTCGTGCAGCGAACGGAATCCAATCGGACGGCGAACGGAATCCGATCAGACGGCGAACGGAAACCGATTGGACGGCGGACGGAATCCGATCGGACGGCGGACGGAAACCGATCGGACGGCGGACGGAAACGGTAGGGGGTGCAGCCGTCTCAGCTGCACCAACCAAGCCAACAGGCAATCTATTATCCTCCAACAGATTCCACTCTGATACACACAGATTATCAGGGTGCATAAAATAAAACGCGGATTTATCGGATTAAACGGAGGTCGTTAGCCGGAGCGGAGGTCTCCGGCCTCCGCAGCAAGCTGCGATACAATTACTATCCGACTTGGTGTTGCGGAGGCCGGAGACCTCCGCTACGGATGGCGCTTCCGTTTGATCCATTGTCAACCCACTCAAGCAGAAATCCGTTAAATCCGCTGTTAATCTCCACGCACCCAAACATCCGTTTAATCCGTTTAATCCGCTGTTAATCTCCACGCATTCAAGCCTCCGCTTTCCGTAGAAGCCTTACTTCACGAACCGCAGCCTTATCCACGCCCAGCGCGGTATCATGCGCCACGCAGCCACGAGCAGCCGATAGCGCCAGTCGACCGTCACCACCTTCTTGCCGCGTTCCACCGCACTCACGATGTCCGCCGCCACGTGCTCAGCCGAGAGCTGCAGCGGGAAATGGCTGCCGGCGATAAGGTCGGTAGCCACGAATCCCGGGCGGATGTCGGTGATGGCGATGGGCAGGCGATGCATACTGGCGAGCTGCGCCAGACACTCGAGGTAGTGCGACTGGTAGCGCTTGGTAGCCGAATAGGCAGGCGCCGCACCCAGTCCGCGCGTGCGAGCTATCGACGTGATGCAGGCTATGCGTCCGCGGTGGTTGTTGTCGGCAAACCACTGGTACGCCGAGAGCACCATCCGCGTGAAGCCCACGGCGTTGGTCTGCACCGTGCGCATCTCCTTCTCCGCATCGAGCGAGCAGTTCTCCCACCCTATTCCCGAGCTGTGGAAGTACAGATCCATGCCGCCCAGCTTGCCGATAAGCTCGTGCAAGCCCTCGGTGGCATCGTCGCTGTCAACGTCAATCTGCTGCCACGCCACTATGCCGTCCGTGGTCTCCACTATCTCCTGCAGCCGCTCCACACGTCTGCCGGCTATGCCTACGCTGTAGCCACGCACGACTAAAAGACGAGCCACTTCAAGCCCTATGCCCGAAGTGGCTCCTATTACTATCGCTTTCTTTGTCATATCGTTCTTTTTATAACCTCTCTATTCAAAAGCCAGCTCAGCCGCCTCCTTTGTGAGGCACGACTTCACGTCCGTGTAAGGCACCGTGAACTCCACCATGCCCAGCGCATACGGACCTATCTCGTACTGCTGATAGACGAAGCGTAAGCCCTTAGGCGTGAGCACCGGCACGGTCGTGGGGAGCGGGATGATGCCATGCTCCACGAAAAGCATATTCTGCAGGTCGCTATCCTTTATCTTACGGTTCTCAGCCTTAGAGATATACTCCTTCACGCCACGGCGCAGGATGGGCTGTAGCGCCTTCTGCTTCAGCGTGTCTACCGTAGCGGCGAGCACCTTGCCCGTAGCCTTAACGATGTTCACCGGGCGACACAAAGCCGACCCGTGCGCTCCGCCGAGGAACACATAGCAGGAGGTCTCGTACGTCAGGTAGCGGTCGGTCTCATACGTCTTGCGTATGCTCAGGTCGTACGAGAGCCCCGCAATGCCAAACTCCTTCAGCTCGGCATACTGCGCCTTCAGATACACATTATTCATATTGCCGTAGAAGTCGACAAGCGCCTTGCCGTCCGCCATCGAACCCTTGTACACGGGCGCCTCGCCATTCTCCTCCTGCATTGCGGGCAGGTACATACGCACGAGTTCGCCGGCTACGTATCTGCGCACGCCGACCGAGAGCGAGTCGTCGCCCGAAGGATAGTCTACAACTACGCAGCACTTCAACGTCGAATCCTTCTGCTCGCAGAACGCAATGCTGTCCGTTGCGAACGCCGTCTGCTGCAGCACGCTGTCCTGCTCCGCCGCAGAGCCCGACTTCGTCGCACGCGATGTGCAGCCGCCAAGCGCCAATAGCGCCATGCCCGCAGCTGCGAGTGTAAAACGAAAGTATCTGAATCTTTTCATATCTGTCTTGCTTATTATAAGGTTTAACTGCTTTGTCGTTTATCTCAATATTCGCTTGAATTAATAGCAAAATCAAAGTTATATTATTTATTGTTAACCCACAAAATAAACCGCTCATAATTGCGTTTATTTAACGTATCGTGATTACTGTTCACGATAAAGCGTCGCATGCTGATAGCACAACGCGTCGCTTACTGTTAGCACAACGCCTGCTGTTAGTACAACACTTGCTGTTAGTACAACGTATCGCAAACGTATCATTTACAAAACAACCACAAAAAGAAAGGAACAATACTATGATTTTCTCAACAACACCCACCCTCGAAGGGCACCCCATCCGCGAATATCGCGGCGTAGTAACCGGCGAAACCATCATCGGCGCCAATGTTTTCAAAGACTTCATGGCAGGCTTGCGCGACTTCTTCGGCGGTCGCAGCGGCACCTACGAAAGCGTACTGCGCGAAGCTAAGGACTCAGCCATGCGCGAAATGGCGCAGCGTGCCGAGAGCCTCGGCTGCAACGCCATCGTAGGCATCGACCTCGACTACGAAACAGTAGGACAGGGCGGATCGATGCTCATGGTGACATGCAGCGGCACAGCGGTGATCATATAAAAGGCTAAAACACAACTGGTAGATGGCTATCAGAAACTTGTAGATAGCAATCAAAAGCTGGTTGATGACTATCAAAAGCTGGTAGATGGCTGGAAGATAACCCTCTCATTCAAGTTATCTTCCAGCCCTTATCATATTCACCACCAACCCATTACGCTATTTCTGGAAGACATGGCAGATTTTTTCACGCACTCGGTTTTTATATCTGCAAGAGTTATTCGTGGAATTTGCTCAGAATTAACTACCTTTGCGGTAGATTCACCAACAAGACCGGTAGATTGGCTTGACAAGAACGTGTTGTTATTTGCTCAGAATTAACTACCTTTGCGGTAGAATCACCAACTTTTCATTTCCTCCGTATAAGGACGACCAGTTGTGATTTGCTCAGAATTAACTACCTTTGCGGTAGAATCACCAACTTTAAAACCAGAGTAACGAGGAACAAAACCGTTGTGATTTGCTCAGAATTAACTACCTTTGCGGTAGAATCACCAACCTTGAACAACTTTATTATTACCATTAATAGTTGTGATTTGCTCAGAATTAACTACCTTTGCGGTAGAATCACCAACCTGATATGTATCGGGAAAGATACAGAAGCGGTTGTGATTTGCTCAGAATTAACTACCTTTGCGGTAGAATCACCAACAAGTGGAAAGCAGGTTTTGCGTCTATTCTGTTGTGATTTGCTCAGAATTAACTACCTTTGCGGTAGAATCACCAACTCTTC